>ERZ772948.5-NODE-5-length-148030-cov-4.277973_pt1 | contig 148030 bp, 148 predicted proteins | sample MGYA00511945_ERZ772948 | MGnify/ENA primary metagenome ERZ772948 (study PRJEB29015, sample SAMEA2737927) | human oral metagenome | biome: human oral; feature: human-associated habitat; material: dental | place: China | collected 2141 ... | reverse complement strand
TTGTCACACCGGCCGGAATAACCACCGGCAGTTTTCCGATTCGACTCAGACTCATGTCTCACCTTTCGTTAGATTTTAAGTAGCTTGGTCATTATAGCATATCTGTACGTACGCCGCAAGTGCGCTTGAGGCGTGAAAAGTGCCCAGGGATTATACGCCCCCTGGGCTTTGGCGTTGACCGATTTTAGAGGCTGCTTCTGTCGCCAGTGGCGTTATCGTTTCGCGGGTACAGAATCGCGCAGACGACACCAGCAAGGCAGGCGCCAAATGCTAGCACAATAGCGCCGACGATAATGTAGACGTAAATCATGTCTTCACCTCCCTCCCTGGTAACATATAAATTAGCCCGGTGAACTCGGTATCAGTAAGGCACACCGTATTGCAAGCGTTTTTTAAGTACGGCAGTCTCGCGTTCAGTCGTTAGATTTTCGCTAAACAACCCGGATAAATTATCAGTCACTAGATGAAGGTAGCTAAACGATAGACTAAAGTCTTTCGCTGCCTTTGCCGCCCAGCCGATCTCAGGATCGACAAACCGATACATATCTTTTACTTCGCTGTACCATTCAGCGGTTTCATCTAATACGGACGGAAGTGTGTAGTGTGTACCTTCAACCGCCAACGGAGAGTTTTTGAAAAGATTGTTCCATGTTACCAACGAACCGTCAACGTACGAAGAGTCGCCAGTAGCAATCGTCGCATTTGGAGCGTCTGATGGCGTAAGCGAACCGAGCTTACCGGCATAAATGATAGTCGAACAATATTTTGATAGCACTTCAACGACAGAATAAATAATATTTCCCCAATAACTAAATGCCACACCGATAAACGCAACTTCTTGCCCGTTGATTGTTTCCATTTTCCATTTTACATCGTCATTGCCGCGCCATTCTTGACCACCGGGAGCAAGTGCCTCAACATACCCTAGTAGTGCTACGTCGCACGTCGGCATGTCATCTGGAAGAAAAGATACTCTTAATAGCAATCAACCTATAGAGCAGCTAGATACTTTGCATATGGAGCGGTTGCGTGATATAATTAAGTTTATTGCTGCTGACCGGTAGCGATGTTTTTTGAGAAAAAGGTGATGCTCCATGCGTTATTCTCGTGCAACTACTACAACAACCGAAATGGTTGTTGTTTCCGACGTACCCCCTGTTACAAAGGAAGCTATTGCTGCCATTGCCAGGATGGTTGTTAACGAGGCGATAGTTGGTACGGTGGTATTATACGTGCAATTTTATACCATCGAATCGGTGCCGAGCAAACGGTATCGCTTTTTTCTGAGGTACTCAAAGCGCAACAAGCTCGCGTCGATAAAGGTTATATGGAACCGCTTGAACGCAATTGGAAAGCCTGTTTAGCGTTTGCCTATCACACACAAGAGGAAGCGTGGGAAGTTGTCCGGGAATTACCGCGACGCCAATGGAAAGAGCAGAAGGTGAACCCCGAGACGCTATTGTCTGAGATCGTTGATACGCAAATTCAATTGCTCACGACTCTGGCGTACGCCGGTTTTGACGAGCAGGACTTGATTAATGGCGTAATTACAAAGTTGAATGCACATCGCCCAGACTGGAAACCGTAGAATTTTGCTGTTGAATGACATGCTCCGCATACCGCAAGCCTGCTAGCTCCCGCGCTCTTTCAAAAATATGAACATACTCTTGCGACGTTGCGTTTTGAACTTTATTAATAGCTTGTGCGATATCTTTACACCAGACAATTGAGCAGCCGTGCAGCTCTTCTTCGTCGATCCAGACGCTCTCACCAATTTCACCGTCTATCTTAGCGGTAAAATAGTGCTGATTGCAATCCTCGTTGTACGTTGCTAAGTGAGATTTTACGACCCCTAGGTACTTAATGCCTCGTATTGACGCCCCGATCTCTTCTGCAATTTCGCGGCGTAATGCCTGTTCAAGCGTCTCGCCCGGCTCGACACACCCGCCAGGCAATTTATAATGATCGTACGCCGTTTCATATACCAGCGCAACTTCATTGTCGTCATTAAATAAAATTGCCCGCGCACCCGTGCGTACTGATTTCTCATGAGAAGTTTGTACTGTGGGTAGCCCTACGTCATCATCTGTTATCGTCGCTATAATTTGGTTAGAAGTCATATTATCCTTTGTCCTTCTTGTTCTCAGATGTATCATGCTAAATATTGTAAAGCCTCTACTTCAAAGAGCAGAGGCTTTACAATATTTATAGCAACCAGCAAAGTAGTAAGCTTAATAAACTTTTAGCAACACCTCTCCACCAAGTTTCGCCTTAGCAGCTTCAGTGCCAGTCATCACACCTTTGCTGGTACTGACAAGCACGATGCCGCGGCCTTGCTTAACCTTTGGGATATCGCTTGCAGCAGTATAAACACGACGACCAGGTTTGGAAACACGTGTAATTTCCGTGATCGGACAGTTCTCACCATCTTTTGCAAGTTTTACGACGAGCGTACCGCGCGGCTTACCGTCCTCAACTTTTACGCCAGCCAAGTAGTGGTTCTTCACCAACTGCTCGGCGACAACTTTTTTCAGTTTACTGGTCGGTACGCGGATCTCCGTTTTGCCGACTAGCGCAGCGTTACGAATGCGGGTCAGGAGATCCGCGATCGGGTCAGTTGATTGTAGTGACATATCTTCGTTCTCCTTTCCTTACCAACTACTCTTTGTGACACCAGGAATGTTGCCTTTGCTTGCTTCTTCGCGGAATCGGATGCGGTTCATACCGAACCGGCGCATGTAGCCGCGCGGACGGCCATCAAGCATATCGCGGTTTTTGCGGCGCGACGGACTTGAGTTGCGCGGTAATTTCTGCAAAGCGTCGAGATCGCCTTCCGCCTTTAGCGTAGCACGCTTTTCGCTAAATTTCTCAATCAGAGCCAGGCGTTTTTTATCGCGTGCGATCATTGATTTCTTCGCCATTATTTCGCCTCCTTTTCAAATGGTACGCCAAACTTTTCGAGTAGAGCGCGACTTGCTTCTTTGCTACCGTTTTTGATAGCAAAAGTAACTTGCATGCCATGTACAAGCTGCGTTTCCTCAAACGTTAATTCCGGGAAGATACTTTGGTCAGTGATGCCAAGGTTGTAGTTGCCGCCCTTGTCAAATTTACTGCCGACGCCGTGAAAATCGCGTACGCGCGGCAAGCTTACGTTCACTAAGCGGTCAAGGAACTCGTACATGCGAGCACCACGCAATGTGACCATTACGCCAATTGGCGCGCCCATGCCTTTGCGAATTTTGAATGTTGCGATTGATTTTTTCGCAAGTCGTTCGACCGGCGCTTGTCCTGTTACGCGCGTCAATGTGTTCTTGACGGCGGCAAGCATACGCTTGTCGTCTTTACTTTTACCTGTTCCCACACTCACAACAATTTTCTCGAGCCGCGGAACTTGATTCACGTTATCAAGCTTCAGTTCGGTCTGCAGTTCCTTCGTGTACGTATCGTTGTACAAGGCTTTCAGACGAGGAGTGTAAACGGCGGTTTGTTTCGTCTCTGCCATTAGTTAATCTCCTTATTCTTTAATTGGCGCGCCACGCGCGTCTTAGCGCCGTCGTTCACGACGTAGCCGACGCGGCTGGTTTTGCCGGATTTCTCATCAACAACCAGCGCAAGCTTGGATAGGTTCACCGGCTTATGGATATCCTTCTTGCCGCCACGCGGATTCAATTGATTCGGTTTGACATGGCGATGTCCTAGACCGACACCTTCAACGAGCGCCGTACCGTCCTTCGGGTTGACAGCGAGCACCTTGCCAGTCGTGCCTTTGTGTGCGCCAGAGATGATTTTGACCGTGTCATCTTTACGAATACGCTGAGCCATTATAGTACCTCCGGTGCTAAACTGATAATTTTGCCGTAGCCCATGTCGCGTAGTTCGCGCGGCACAGGGCCAAATACGCGCGTCGCTTTTGGCGTTTTGTCGTCGTTAATGATAACCGCAGCATTGTCATCGAAACAGATCGTGCTGCCATCTTTGCGACGGATTTGATCGCGCGTGCGTACGACGACCGCTTTCACGACAGATTTCCTCTTGACGTTGCCAGTCGGGCTGGCGTCTTTCACGCTCGCGACGATAATGTCGCCGACACGTGCGTAACGGCGGCGCGTTCCGCCCAAAACCTTAATGCACAAAATTGATTTCGCTCCGCTGTTATCAGCGACGTGCAGGCGAGTTTCTTGCTGGATCATTCTTTACCCTCCTCGTCATCGTGGTCGTGATCAACCTTGTCGCTAACTTCAGCGTTTACTTCTTCTTTCAATTCAACGCTTCCGACTGAGCGCTTCTCAATACGATCAAGTGTGAAGCTCTTACGCTTCGAGATGGGGCGAGTTTCAATAATCCGCACCGTGTCGCCCTTGTGGGCGTCGTTATTCTCGTCGTGTGCCGCATATTTACGAGTCACAGTATACTGCTTCTTGTAAATCGGATGCGTCTCGCGCGAGATAACGGCGACGGTGATGGTTTTGTCGGCGACGTCGGACGTCACAACCCCAGTCAATGTCTTCGCCATTACTGTTCCTCCTTTAATTCTGCGGCATGAATCGCGGTATGTAAGCGCGCGATTTCTTTGCGAATTTGTCCAAGTACGCGCGAGTTGGCTAATTCGCCAGCTTTATGCGAGCGGCGAGAATCGTTTAAATCCTGCTGCTTAGTTGCGAGCTCAGCACGCAGCTCATCAATCGTTTTCACGACATCGGCTTTTTTAGCAGTTTTTTTCGTATCTGCCATGCTACACCTCCTCCCGCTTTACGAATCGGACACGGACAGGTAATTTGTGGCCGGCGAGGCGCATCGCTTCGCGGGCTACATCTTCGCTAACGCCCTTCATCTCAAACATAACTGTGCCGGTTTTTACCTTGGCAACGTAATATTCCGGGTTACCCTTGCCGCCGCCCATTTTTAGCCCAAGAGCCTTTTTAGTAACTGGCGTATGCGGGAAAATACGAATCCAAATCTTACCGCCGCGCTTGACGTGGCGCGTCATCGCCTGGCGAGCGGCCTCAATCTGCCGGCTGGTGATGCGCTCGTTATCAAGACTCTGCAGACCGTAGTCGCCAAATGCGACATAGTTGCCGCGCGTTGCGTTACCACGATTTTTACCAATTCGGACTTTACGATGAGCAACTTTTTTCGGTAATAACATTACTTCGTGCTCCTTTCACCCTTGTAAATCCAAACTTTGATACCAATGATTCCTGTACCGTTTGGACCAAGCGCGCGCGCAGCGTAAAAATCAACATCGGCGCGTAGCGTGTGCAACGGCACTGAACCTTCAATAAATTTCTCGCGGCGGCTCATCTCGGCGCCGTTCAAGCGACCGGCCACCTCAACGCGGATACCCTTCGCACCAGCATTACGGCTGCCTTGAATTGCCATCTTAACTGCGCGGCGGAAATTCGCACGGCGTTCTAACTGATGCGCGATATTTTCAGCAACGAGCTTGGCGTTCAATTCCGGACGGCGAACTTCTTCAACATTGATACGAACCGGCAGGCTCACGACCTTTTCAATTACCTTTTTCAGCTCGTTAATGCCCGCACCGCCGCGGCCTATTACCACACCGGCTTTCGCTGTATGAATTGTGACTGTAACGAGATTAGCGCTGCGCTCAATTTCGACGTTCGCAATTGTCGGGCGCGATGCAAAACGCTTCTCAATTAGGTCGCGGATTTTACCGTCCTCCGCCAGCCAAACCGCAAAGTCTTTCTTACTGGCGAACCAGCGCGAATTCCAGTTTTTGCTGGTTTGAAGGCGGAAGCTGATCGGGCTAACTTTCTGACCCATTATTTCTTCTCCTCTTTTGCTGCTTTTGATTCAGCTTTCTTTGCTGGTTTTTTAATAACTTTCTCAACGCCTGAGACCTCAACGAGAATGTGGCTTGATTTTTTAGCGAACGGCAATGCGCGACCGCGGCTTGCCGGCTTGTAGCGGCGCAAACGCGGACCAGCAGTAACGCTGAGCGTGCTAATCGTTAAACTCTTGGCGTCTAAATTATGATTGTTCGTCGCGTTAGCGGTAGCCGATTGGATCGCTTTCTTCACCGCAAGTGCAGCACGTTTCGGCGTGTGATCCAAAATCACCACTGCGTCGGCAACGGTACGACCGCGTACGAGCGCAGCCACGAGACTGACTTTGCGCGGCGTTTGGTCAACACCGCGAATTTCAGCGCGAACAGTATAAACTTCTGCTTCAGCCATGGCTACTTCTCCTTGCCCCCGTGCTTACGGAACTTGCGTGTCGGCGAGAATTCGCCAAGCTTGTGACCGACCATGTTTTCGCTAATCAGCACTGGCACATGCACGCGCCCATTGTGTACTGCAAAAGTAAAACCAACCATTTCAGGCGTAATTGTACTGCTGCGCGCCCATGTTTTAATAACGGTGCGATCGCCAATCTTCAGCGCCTTCACTTTCCTGGCAAGCTTCCAGTCGACGAATGGACCTTTTTTGAGTGATCGACTCATAGATTACCTCTTCCTCTTAGCTTCGTGACGACTGCGGACAATCATCTTGTTAGTTGATTTTCGGGTACGAGTACGGTAACCCAGCGTGAGCTGACCCCATGGCGTACGAGGCGCTTTACCGCTACCGTGGCGACCACCGTCACCACCACCGTGTGGGTGGTCTGCGGCGTTCATGACAACACCACGAACAGTTGGGCGAATACCCTTGCGTCGTTTGCGTCCAGCGCTACCAACTTTTACGTTCTGATGTTGGATGTTACCGACAACACCTAGCGTTGCTTCACACTCTAGACGGAACTTACGAACCTCGCCCGATGGCATGCGGACCATTGCGTAGTCGCCTTCTTTTGCCATGAGCTGAGCCCTAGCGCCAGCTGAGCGAACCATCTGACCGCCCTTGCCTGGGTTGATTTCAATCGAGTAGATTTGGCTACCGACAGGAATATTTGCCAGTGGCATGCGGTTACTTGCTTCGACAGGAGCGTTAGCGCCAGTCTTGATAACCTTGCCTTTTGTCATCTGGGTGTCGGCCAAAATATAGTGGTATAGACCGTGCTGATCCTTGACACGTGCAATACGTGCACTACGATTTGGATCGTACTCAATTTCCTCAACAGTCAATACCATGTCTGACGCCATGCGATGATTCAGCAGGCGATAATGACGACGGACGCCACCGCCACGATGGCGAACAGTGATACGACCAGTGTTGTTGCGACCAGCATTTTGCTTCTTACTCTTGATCAGTGACCTGAGAGGCTTGCGAGTGGTGATATCTGACAGATCTTGTGATGTCATACCGCGACGTGCAGGAGTAGTTGGGTTGTATGCTTTGATAGCCATTATTTCTTCTCCTCCTTCACTTCTTCAGTATCAAAGACCTTGATCTTGCCCTCCGTCAGGGTGACATAAGCTTTCTTTGAGTCCTGACGAGTGGTCGTGCCTGGATAGCGGTTTTTACCACGTGAGTAGCGAACTGCCTTGCCATTCTGTACGGCAGTAGTGACCTTGGCAACCTTTGTACCCTCGAATTGCGCCTCTACGGCCTGAGCAATCTCATCTTTGTTGGCATTTAGTGGCACATCAAAGATGTATGTATTTTGCGTAGTGATCAAGCGATAGGCTTTTTCGGTAGCGCGTGGAGTGACGATATTAAGCTTCATTATTTGTCACCTCCGAGCCACGCCTCAACCGCTTTCACAGCACCTGGTGTCATGACAATTTTATCTGCATTTAGGATGTAATAAACACTGAGGTAGGTTGCACGAACCAAGAGGGCCTTCTCGAGATTGTTCGTTGCGCGCATGATCTCAGGTGTTTTTTCATCGACAACTATGAGAACTTTCGCATCTTTGTCAAACTTGTTGTCAGCAAAAAACTTCGCGACCTCGGCAGTCTTGCCGGTTGTCTTGATATCGCTAACAATAATCTTCTTTGCCTGGTTTGCTAGCGTTAACGCCTGGCGAAGCGCTACCAGCTTGCTTGTCTTTGATAGCTTAAGTTTGTAGTTCTCATTACCACGTGGACCAAAAACGACACCGCCGCCGCGCCAAATTGGGTTGCGCGTGCTACCAAAGCGTGCACGGCCAGTGCCTTTCTGCTTCCAAGGTTTCTTGCCACCGCCGCGAACTTCACCGCGTTGTAGTGTGGTTGCGCTTGCTTTGCGACTATTCGCAAGGAATGCGTCATATGTAAGCTTGAGTAGCTGGTGGTTTGGCACCTCTACTGCAAACACAGCTTTTGGCAAGGTTGCTTTTGCTGGCGTAGTTTTTTCAGCCATTACTTAGCACCTTTCTTGCTTATATTGATAACGATCGTGCCCTTCTTTGGGCCAGGGATAGCACCCTTGACACCGATCAGGTTGTCCTCGGCCGACAGATATGCAACGCGCAGGTTTTGTACAGTAACCCGCTCAGCACCCATGTGACCAGCCATGCGCTTACCCTTGAAAATCTTTTGTGGGTACATACTACCGATCGAGCCGACCCGTCGTGTGTTACCCTTGCCACCGTGGGTTTTGCGGTGACGCTTGAAGTTGTGCCGCTTGATTGTACCAGCCCAACCTTTACCCTTTGAAATGCCAGTCGCATCTACCATGTCACCCAGTTCAAACTCTGTGACATTCCACGAATCACCAACCTTGATCTCACCAAGATCGTCGACTCGAAATTCCCGAATTTCCTTCGGGGTGACACCTGCGGACTTTACATGTCCTGCTTCGGCCTTGCTCAGGTTCTTACCCTCACCATATGCCACCTGGACTGCGTTATAGCCGTCGGTCTCGACAGACTTGACCTGAGTCACAGTCACGGGGCCGGCTTGAATCAATGTTACCGGAGTAGTAACACCATCCTCACCGATGATTTGGGTCATACCAATTTTGGTACCGAGAAGTGCTTTCATAGCCCTCTTTACTCCCATTTAAAAGCCTCGGTGGCCAGCAGTATCCGATGTGGACTTACTGATTCACGCGAGCCAAGTTGTTATTACGTAATAAGTTACGCCTTTTATATTAGCAAATAATTCACTATTCGTCAAGAGTGCTACTAGAGATTTTACACGAATTGGGAGCGCTTCTAATACTAGCTGGTTTGATATAGATAATCTAGCTAAATCAGCATCCCGGCTGGCAAAAAGAAACTAACAATTGTCACGAGAATCAGAATCGCATACCAAATTTTTCTATTGAATTGATATTTCTCAAATCGATTAACAATAACCAGTCCAAACAGCATGCCGATCGGGACTCCAGAAAAGGGCAATCCTCTCAAAAATATAGGCGATCGGAACTTCAGCCACAAAGTCCCTAGTACCACAACCAGAACAAGCTTCAGAAAATAAACCCCATCACTCTCGTATAGCTTCTCACGACCCGTTCGACTAAATATGCGATTACGTGCGTAGGTCCGCTGTTTATTTCGCTTGCTTGTCATATATCGCAGTATAACATAAGCATATTGCATAAGAGCTTAGTCTGTAGGATAATGAAGCTAACGGTTATTAAACAGGGGTTATTTTTATGGCAACCACAAAGAAAACAACTAAAAAAGCTGCTACAAAACGTACGCCAGCTAAGAAGGCTGCACCAAAACGTGCGCCAGCCAAAAAATCTACTACAAAAGTAACTCGCGTCTCTCGACCAAAAAAGGCAGCTGTCCGGTCGCTCCGTCCCGCAAAGTCAGACGAGCAGTTTATGACGTTTAAGATAACTCGTCAGACTGTTTACTGGCTGGTTCTAACTGGTATTGTTCTACTTCTTGGTCTTTGGGTGATTGATATTAGTAGCAAAATTCAACACATATACGACCAAAATGACGCCGCTAGACGACAAGCCGAGACTACAAAAGTCCAAAAGTCACACTAGCTCGACTTTAGTGCGATCAACAAAATACCCCTTCATACGAAAGGGGTATTTTTAGTTAAACGTCAGATTACATACGGATTTCTGCGTCCACACCAGCTGGAAGGCTGAGGTTTTGCAGGCTATCGATTGTCTTTGGTGTTGCACCAGTGATATCAATCAAACGTTTGTGGACACGCATCTCGAACGCCTCTCCGCCCATCTTATAAACATGCGGACTCTTGACGACTGTGTATGTGCTACGACGAGTTGGAAGTGGCACAGGACCAGCGATAGTAGCGCCAGTGCGCAAGGCCGTGTCAATGATTTGCTTTGCTGACTGGTCAATAACTTTGTGGTCATACGCCTTGAGACGTATACGAATACGCAAGCCCTCTGCAGGTTTTGTATCTGCCATATAGATATACTCCTTTTGCTCTAGTAACCTCTGCTCGAATCGGTTTTGTTAGCGTCTGGCCGAGTTCTCTAGTGCGATTAATAATACTCGCCTATTATACTCTGTTTAGTAAATAAATGCAACCAGCCTATCTGTTGACGCAGTGAGCGTGCCATGCTATTGTTTACTTAAATCGCAACAAGGTGATTTGCTCTTTCGAAAGGAAGCTCCTATGAGAAGAAAACTGCTGGGCGTAATTGTCGGTACAATCACCAGCGTCGCGCTACTTGTGTCCTGTGGTCCAGCTCAGTCTTCTTCGGAAGAAGTGAGACCTGAGCGGAATACCGACCCAAAGGTCGGGTGGGTGCACGTGTTCACCGACCCAAAGGATGTAAGTGTTCACAAAAAATGTGATGGCAGCACACTCGTGTACGTGATGTATGAGTATAGGAGTGGCGGCCTTACGGCTATCGCAAATAGTCCAGAGTGCTCATAATCATCGAGTCAGCCTGCGTTTGATGTATTTTTATATGTCAAACGCAGGCTTTTTAATTTTTTAAAAAAACAAAAGCCCACCCTTAAGCGCTAGGCTCAACTCGTGGCAGGCTTATGTATTGAATGCTATAACTACGAAGCCGAGATAACTGTTCCTGAAGTCTTGGCAATCACTTCATCGATACGATCAAGTGATCCAATTGAAACTGATCTACCGGTTTTCTCTACAAAATGAAGTGCTGCACGGACTTTCGGGAGCATACTGCCCGCTGCAAATTCACCTTTTTCGATTAGGTCGTTAGCTTCAGCAACAGTTATTTTGTCCAGCTTACGCTGGTCTGGCGTGCCAAATCCTGTCATCACGTAGTCTACCGCAGTTAATATAATCAGGCGTGACGCACCAACTTCTTCAGCGACGATAGCCGCTGAGAAATCTTTGTCGATCACCGCCTCAACACCAGTGTAGCTGCCATCGGATTCTTGAATTACTGGCACACCTCCGCCACCAGCCGTAATAACTGTGACGCCAGCACTGATAAGGGCCTTAAGTGTATAGCTCTCAACAATCTTTGATGGTTTCGGTGACGGAACTACCCTACGCCAACCTCTGCCAGCATCCTCCTTGACGACAAATCCGCGTGCCTTAGTGAGCTCTCTAGCCTCAGTCTCGCTATAGAACGGGCCGATTGGCTTGCTTGGGTTGGCAAAAGCAGGATCATCCTTATCGACAAGCATCTGAGTTATCATCGTCGCTGCCGTACTCGGCATACGCTGTTTCGTAAACTCATCAATCATAGACTGCTGCAGCCAAAAGCCAATCGACCCCTGGCTCATTGCAACGCAGGTATCAAGTGGCAGAGTCGGTACAGACGGTGTATTGATTGCCTCTTCGTGAAGAACAATGTTTCCAACCTGTGGGCCATTGCCATGGACGATTACCAGTCGGTACCCCTGCCGCACCAGCGGAACAAGCTTTCGCGCGGTCTCGTCGGCAACACGAATCTGGGCCTCAGCCGTCGCCTTACCGTTGCGCTGGAGGGCATTACCCCCCAGCGCAACAACGATAGTTTCTCTCTGACTCATTTATATCAACACCGATACCGTCATCACGGTTATACTAATCGCCGCGAGGATTAATGCTAACCACCACGTACGTTTAATATAGGTTATGTAAGACACTTTAGCTAGGACCAAACCTCCGATCACGGATGCAATTGTTGGTGCAATGATGTTTACGATCGATACGGCTGTAGAATACGCTGTAACGATAAACTGTCGGTCAATGTTCGCAAAGTCAGCAAGCGGCGCAAAGATTGGCATGACTGCTGTCGCCAAGCCCGATGAAGACGGGATGAAGAACGAGAGCGGCAGAAATACGAGGAACGATAGTAGTGGCATCGCCCACGCCCCAACTCCTGTGAGAAGCTGCTCTCCAGCATGGATCACAGTATCCATAATCTGACCATTTGACATCACGATAGTAACACCGCGCGCAACACCAATGATAAGAGCGACGGCCAGTAGGTCACGAGAGCCGTTAATAAAGTCGCCTACAACATCGCGGACTCCACCCTTGTTGGTCTTACCAGCGTAGTAGATTAGTGCGATTATAAATGTCGAAACCAAGAATAGCATAGATAGTTCGTTGAACCACCAGTCACCAAATGGAACCGAGTGGCTAACAAGCATACCTAAGACCGGTACATCTTTCAACCATGTAAGTGCGTTCTCAAAGAACGTGACACCAAACTTTCCTGCCCAAGGGATTACCGCCAAAACCATGGCGACAAATGTTAGGCCAAATACCGACATGACCGCAACACGACGACCAGTAAACGCCGGCGCCCGCTTTCCAGCCTGCTTGTAGTCGGCCAGCTCAGCTTTTGAGTCTCTCTTATACTTACCGGCCTTGACTTTAGCGGCATAGCGCATCGTAAACCAGATAACAGTTACAAGCGAGAGCACAAAGATAACAATACGCTCGATGATGCCATCACCGATACTGACGTTAGCAAAGCCCGAAGCTATACCAACAGAGAACGGATTAACAATCGAGCCGATCAAACCAGCGCCCGAGCCGAGAATGATAACCAATACGGCAACCATACCGTTGTAACCCGCAGCAAGCAGTAGAGGTACAACAAGGGCATAAAACGCAACTGTCTCTTCTTGCATACCATAGGTCGTACCACCGATTGCAAAAAACGTCATCATAATCGGGATAAGCCAATGCTCCTTACCCTTTAGCTTCTTGAGGATAGAAGCAAAGAAGGCGTCAAGCGCACCAGTTTTCATCGTAACACCGAGAAAACCTCCGATCACGAGAACAAAGAGCATCACCTCTATGCCACCGCTGATCGCCTGCTTTCCACTTGATGCATCGTCCGTCTGACCAACTGTACCAGCAATCGGCGCTTTAATTACATCCCAAATATCTTGACGAACATCATATTTGTTGCCGTCAGAATTTGTTTGAGTTTTTTCAGTCTGTTTATAAGTACCAGCAACTGGAAGCGAGTCACCGTCTTCGGTCTCCTTTGTCTGGTATTGACCTGACGGAATAATCCATGTCAGCGCAGCTACGATACCGATGATCACGAACAGAATCGTGAACGCCGATGGCATTCGTAAGTGTCGGATCGGCTTACGCGTCGCTTTCTTCGACGTTACAGGTTGTTTTTTCATAGCGGACCCTCCTTATTGTCCTTTTTTGGTTACAACGTCAATGCCATAACGGCTTTGATGGTATGCATACGATTCTCTGCTTCGTCAAACACGACGCTAGCCTCACTCCGGAAGACCTCGTCTGTTACTTCCATTTCGTGTAGGTTATATTTCTCAGCAATCTCCTTGGCCGTTTCGGTGTTCGTGTCGTGGAATGACGGCAGACAGTGAAGGAACTTGACATTAGGGTTACCAGTCTCTTCTAGCATCGTGCGGTTTACTTGGTAGTCGCGCAGAAGAGCGATTCGCTCCTCGTACTGTGATTCCTCGCCCATTGAGACCCAGACGTCCGTATAAATCGCATCAGCACCGTCCAACGCCTCTCGACGGTTATCTGTAACTGTAATCCTAGCGCCACTTTCGGCAGCCAGACGCCGTGCTTCTTCGACTAAAGCTGGCTCTGGGTGCAGGCTACTTGGCGCGAGGATGCGGAAATCTAGCCCCATAATCGCCGAGCCGATCATCAGGCTATTCGCCATATTGTTCCGACCATCACCAACAAATACAAGTTTGACGCCCCTGAGGCGACCTAGGTGCTCCTCGATCGTCATAAAGTCTGCCAGAATCTGAGTCGGGTGGAACTGGTCAGTCAGGCCGTTCCAAACTGGTACGCCAGAGTGTTTAGCTAGTCCATCGACAGTCTCTTGTTTGAACCCACGGAACTCAATTCCGTCAAACATACGTCCGAGAACTTTTGCAGTATCCTCAACAGATTCTTTCTTGCCTAGCTGGATATCGTCTTTACCGAGAAACTCTGGAGCGACACCGAGATCGTTCGCCGCCACCGTAAAGGCACAACGAGTGCGGGTTGAGGTTTTTTCAAATAATAAGCAAATTTGCTTACCTTCGTGAATACGGTGCGGAATACCCGCCTTTTTCTGACGCTTCAGTTCGTGAGCTGTGTCGAGCATCTGTCGGATCTCGGCTGGCGTGAAGTCCTTCAGCGTGAGCAACGATCGTCCCTTTAGGCTTGAGTCAATAGCAGATTCTTCCACATCACTAGCTATATTGACAGGGACGCTAAACGAAGCATCCTCTACCGTGATACTCTGCGTAGTGTGGTGATGAGGCTCTGGTGCACCCTCGAGGTCTTCGCGGACAAGTGGCATACTCATACAGCGTGGGCCACCTCGACCGCGGCCTAGCTCTGACCCAGCAACCTCGATCACCTCCAATCCAGCCTCGCGCAACGCTTGATTGGTGACATAGTTACGGTCATAAGTCACAACGACACCTGGAGCAATAGCGAGCGTATTGCTGCCGTCGTTCCACTGCTCACGAGCGGCCGCAATCGGATCACCGTTTCCGCATTCAATGAGAGTGATACTTTCTTTGTGTAGTGCTTCGCGCAAGACCTTCTCAAGATCGCGCTCCTTAGTTATCTTAGGATATCGGCTACCCTCTATCTTATCAAGAATATATATGTTGAGATGACCGTTTGCGTCACGAATCTCTGGATGAATTGTAAACTTATCGTAATCAATCATCGTAAAGACCGTGTCTAGATGCATAAAAGCATGAGATTTTGGAATCTCAAGAGCAATTACACGTTTGAAATCCGAACCAGCGAATAGCTTGGTTGCCATCGTCTCAATTGCCTCAGCAGTTGTGCGTTCGCTAATTCCGATAGCCATCGTATCGTGACTAAGCACCAACTCATCACCGCCCTCAATCGAAAAACGTTGGTTTCGACCGCTCCAGACAGGTATGTCTTGGCCAGCGAATCGAGGATGATGATTGATGATGTACTGCATAAACAGTGATTCACGACGTCGTGCCGGCCAGTGCATACGGTTAATTGTCAGCCCGTTTCCGATCGTAGCGGCTGGGTCGCGCGTAAAGTACAAGTTTGGCATCGGATCGAGATAGAATGGGTAGGCATTCTTCTCAACCATACTATGAAGCTGCTGCTGATGCTCCTCTGGAAGCGGAAGCTCATCTTTTCGAACACCTGCCATAATCTTTCGAACCATAGCACGAGTATCCATTTGCTCGAGATAGGCAACCAGCGCATCGCTAACACGTCGCCCCTCTTGCTTTGAAGCCGCAACCATCTCGACAATGAACTCATGACGCACCGATGGGTCTGCCAAAGCCTCCGTCACAAGCTCGTCAAGATACAACACTTCGACACCGCGATCGCGTAGCACTTGCGCAAAAGCATCGTGCTCTTTTTGCGCTACTTCTAGATGAGGAATATCGTCAAACAGTAAGTCTGTCAGATAATCCGGCACAAGATTCTCAAGCTCTTCACCCGGTCTGTGTAATAGCACTGTTTTTAGTTTGCCGATTTCCGACGTAATATGTAGCGGCCTACCCATATTCACTACTCCTTTATATGTTTACCACCTAGTTTTTCATCACTTATTATAAGCATTTGCTTTTAAGTTTCAAGCTTATGTATATTTTAGTTAAAAAATATAGGGTGTAGATAACCAAAAACCAAAAATGCCCCCGACTGATCGGAGGCATTTCAGTGTAACTACGAGCGTAATTACTTGATGATGTTGGTTACAACACCAGCACCAACGGTGCGACCACCTTCGCGGATAGCGAAGTCTTGACCCTTGTCCATAGCGATTGGAGCAAGCAACTTAACTTTGAAGGTTACCTGGTCACCAGGCATAACCATCTCTTTGTCAGCTGGAAGCTCAACCTCACCAGTAACGTCAGTTGTACGGAAGTAGAACTGTGGCTTGTAGCCCTTTGAGAATGGAGTATGGCGACCGCCCTCTTCCTTCTTTAGGATATAAACCTCAGCGTCAAACTCAGTGTGCGGTGTCAAGCTACCTGGCTTGACAACAACCTGACCGCGCTCAATTTGCTCGCGCTCAATACCGCGGAGAAGCAGACCAGCGTTGTCACCCGCCTGACCTTGGTCGAGGTTCTTCTTGAACGCCTCGATACCAGTCACGACAGAACTTTGGGTCTCTTTGAGGCCAACGATCTCAACTGGGTCGTTTAGCTTAACGATACCCTGCTCAATACGACCAGTCGCAACAGTACCGCGACCCTTGATCGAGAAGACATCCTCGATAGGCATCAAGAATGGCTTGTCAAGATCACGCTCTGGAAGCTCAAAGTATTCGTCCATAGCCTTGACGAGATCCATGATTGCGTCCTCTGCTGCAGCGTCACCCTCGAGAGCCTTGGTAGCAGAACCCTTGATGATTGGCGCGTTGTCGCCGTCGTAACCGTTCTTTGTGAGAAGCTCACGAACATCCATCTCAACAAGCTCAACGAGTTCTGGGTCGGCAAGATCCATTTTGTTGAGGAAGACAACGATTTTTGGCACACCAACTTGCTTAGCAAGCAAAACGTGCTCGCGAGTCTGTGGAAGTGGGCCGTCGTTTGCTGCAACAACAAGCACAGCACCGTCGATCTGAGCCGCACCAGTGATCATGTTCTTGACGTAGTCGGCGTGACCTGGCATGTCAACGTGTGCGTAGTGGCGGTTTGCTGACTCGTACTCAATGTGCGAGCTGGCGATAGTGATACCGCGTGCTTTTTCTTCTGGTGCGTTGTCAATCGTGTCGTAGTCACGAGGTACGTTGACGTCGCTTGGTAGCTTTTTGCTTAGAACGTGCGAAATAGCCGCTGTAAGCGTTGTTTTACCGTGGTCGACGTGACCCATGGTACCAACATTGATGTGAGGCTTTGAGCGATCAAAGTCTGCCATAGTAGGTATTTCTCCTTTTACTTATATTATTCACGACGCGAGCTTCATGGGTCTCAAAGTACAGGTTACCTGCATTTGGAACCAACACGCGCCGCGCGTATGGACTTGATTATAGAGGAAAAGCGCCAAGGTGTAAAGACTTTTGGGAGTAGTTCCGTCGAGACGAGAAAAGACTAATTCGCTATTTCGATGAGGCCATCCCGACCTATACCTAAACCCAGCGATGACTATATCCGCACCACGGCGCGCTTTCAGAGGTAGCACTTTGGCCCACCAATTCTTTGCTAGATCTGGTATACCCCGCTCGCTAAAGACCGGCTTAGTTCTTTAACGACTTCTTTTCAACTAGAGCTGCATCGATCGCTGAGCGCAGCCCTTCGTCGAACTGTACCATCGGAGCCCATCCAAGCGCCCTGAGAGCTGAATAGTCGCCACTTAGACAGGATGCATCTTTTGCGCGCATATTTCCTACCGTTCCATAGGTTACCTTGCCTAATGACCCGGAGAGTTGATAAATCCTATCGACAACCTCCTTGACACTATGGGTCTCTCCTGTCGCAACAATGTATGTATCGCCCGGGCAGCCATTTCTAGCCACAAAGAACGCTCGGGCTACATCAGTCACATGGACGAAGTCTCGCTTAGCCCCCATAGCACCGAGTTCTAGATCCTCGCCACGAACTGCTGCTCGGGCTACTTTTGGAATTAGGTGTGGATGAGGATCTAAGCTACCATACACATTAAACAGACGCATGATGACGAAATTTGATAATTGATACTTAATAAGCCCTTCGCCTGCGAGCTTGCTAGCACCATAAATGTCGTTAGGATCAACTGGAGTATCTAACGTACATTGCTGATCCGGAGAGCCGTAAACAGATGCCGATGAGGCAAATATAAATTTGGTCTTAGGATAATCTCGAAGTACCTGAATGATATTCTGAAGTCCTTGATAGTTCGTCTCATAAACTTCGTCAGGATGCTGGATACAGTACGGAATATAGTGTAGCGCGGCAAGATTATAAACCACATCGGGACAAAACTCTTCTATCGCCCGACGGACCGCTTTTTTGTCAGCTATCGTTCCCTCAAAAACCGTAACCGACCCAAGAGCCGAAACCTTGTCATGCGCCGACGCGTCTCCGTTGCAAAATGCATCGTATATCGCAACAGTGTCGCCGTTACCCAAAAAACATTTCACCAGCTCATACCCAACATAGCCAGCACCGCCAAAAATCAAAACTTTCACCTGTTATCCTCCATCTCAGAATTAACCGCCTCTCGAATTATCGAATGATCCCAAAACGCCAATATATTGCCGATCAGTTCTTTATCACAGTCAGACGTATGAATTACCGAACGAACACGATCAAGCATTGGCAACGTTTCGTCCGACTGGTAGCTATCACCGTAGAACTCTCGTCGAAGCTCAGTCTTCAATCCGAGCAGGGTTGCGCTCGCCCCTAGACCATGCACTAACTGCACGTTAACTGGAGCGCTTTGCACATACTCGAGGGTTGCTTCCCACCACGGTGACGGAGGTAGCCTCTCGCCATGCTCATCCAGTGGAGCTGGCCAAATTTGATCGAGTTGCGCCTCAGTTAGGTTCACTTTATTCTCAACTAGCACTAGCGCCGAACGGGCTATCTTATTTCTAATACAAGCCTGAATCCTCTCCTCCAAGCCTAGCTCAAGCGCATCAGGCTTAATTATACAAAGCGCCCAATCTTCAGCACTAAGCGTCTCAAAACTCGTCTTCTTAGAGGTCAAACCCGTTCCAAGGTTATCGGCGCATCGGGGGCTAACGTATAGATAACTATCACTGTTCACTGGCGGCTCACTGGCTAGTCTCCAGATGCGTCGCTCAGGCGGGATCGTCGCATTGTCATCCTGGACTACGCAAGCTTCAGTTTGTTTATTGTGCCGCATCATATCAAGCCTCGCTCTTCTAGTTGTTCTATCGCCTGCTTTATAACCGCCCCACGATCTTGGGTGGCGTCAATCTCGATAACATTCGATTGACCTACAAGACGGGTCTGATAATATTTTTCCACCGATTCAAGCAAGACGCGGTTTCGCCATAGCGGGGCATTCCATGCATTTTGCCGCGCCAGACTAACGTCAACCGGCACTCGTAGATAGATAACAACATCAGGCTTTGTTAAATGCCCATTAGCATATGCCCTACGAACCGCTTCAATCGTCAAGCTACACGTCTTAGATTCTGGATCAGCAAGCTCAACAGCAAGCGTCGAATCTACTCCTCGATCCATGACAGTAATACCAGGACGACGCGCTATTGCGTATTTTTTGAGATCGTGATCCAAAAATGGCGTAGGGAGTTCCATGTCAACCGTCGCGACCATCTCTGGTACCGTTGCCACCTTAAGCTGGCTCTCTAAAGCCCTCAACAAAGAGGATTTACCGCTTCCAGGCAGACCTTCCAGGATGACCAGGTGCTGACACGACGATGGGATCACCACCGTATCATCTATAAGGTCTGATAGTGTTTCACGATACTCACGAATCCAGTACATCTCAACAGGATTGATGTCTCGCTGAGCCACGAGCTTTTTCAGTTGGCGCTTCCTCACACCATAATCAGTCAAACATCTATCATACAGTATATAGAGCTGACGATTGACATGATTCGACTCAAAGTTATCGAGAAAAAGATGCTTCGCCTCTAATGAAAGGCTAGCCAGAAGCTTTCGATCCGTCAGCAGAGAATCAATAATCGTCGGCCATCTCTCAAGATTGTCCTCAATTATCATTGCAGGTGATACTGGATATCCTTGCGCCCCAAGAGATGTCGTCAATACTGGGATCCCATGCTTTAAGTATGTTAGATTTTTTATCTTCATCCCAGAACCACTAAAAATTGGTGCTAGGCCAATTGCAGTACTTCTCAAAATTGGAGTCAGATCGTCCACCATGCCACGCGCATCGATACCCTGGCCGCCGTAACGCTCCGATCCACGACCGACAAAGCAAAATTGATTATTCTTCATTCGAGACGCAAGCTTATCGACAATAGCCTGTGCGCCTTCTGCGTTTGGTAAATAGCTCATGTTACCTATATAACTCAACATTTGGCGATCTGGGTCCTGACAAAAATCAGCATCAGTTGCCTCGGTGGCTACAGGCAGCCAGATAAACAGCTTGTTATCAAATTCATGCCAGTTGGTAGCTATATAATCATAATCGTATCGTGACATCACCCTAACTAGACTGGCATAAGCACACGCCTGTCGTTGAAACTCGTCGTGCTTTTTCGTCTCAGACACGGCCTCGTTTCCGGTGAAGTATAGTGGCACAACATCCTTTTCAAGATCATGCATCTCGTAAACCATTGGGACTTCGGCACGACGACAAGCCTCGCCTAGTACTGTAGCGGCTATATACGTCTTGTGTGTTTGCGCTAGCTGGATATTGTAGCGCTTCATCATCATTTCGATATACGAGATTTCAAAAAAATCGTGCTCAGGGATGAGAACGATTGTGTACGGCTCTAACTCTAGTATTTTGTGATCAAGCATGCCACGATCACACATAAACAGCACTACCTCATGAGAAGAGTCATCAGAAATTGAACGAAGCAACTCATGGACATGGAGGCTTATTCCTTCTTTTGGAGGAATAGATATGGCGTCAGAGAATACACCTATCCTCATCTGTTAATCATCCTTCCCGGCAGATAGGTAAAACATCTTGATGCTAGTGATGCTATGCTTACTGTCATGCAAACTCCTAACACTTTAATTATATCATAAAGTAGCTACAAAATCAATACTATTGCCTAGGCATGTACAGCTTGGTACTATAACTGTATGAAACAACTCCGTCCTATCGCTCGTGCTGTCATCATACATGATGATCAAATTATGCTTGTTCGTAACCGCAATGCTAATTTTTGGTATCCGCCAGGTGGAGGCTGGGAGTTTGAGGGTGAATCACTGCCAGAATGTGCAAAACGTGAAGTCAAAGAGGAGACCAATTACGATGTGACGATTGACCGTATGCTATGGTTGAGTGAGTTTCGCGAGAAGGACATGGTTTATCTAGAGTCATTTTGGCTTGGTACACTCAACTCAAACAGCCACGAGGCGCACCGCCAACACTCCGATAGTGACCCTAACGGTGCAGTCGCAGAAGTGCGTTGGTTTAGCGAGGAAGAGTTAGTAGACCTAACGGTCTTTCCCGCTTCACTCAAGCGGTTCAGTGAGATTAATCTTACAGGTCCAGATCCGTATTTAGCTTAGTTAGCCGTGCACTAGAGCTCACTTTGTTCGTAAATTTTAGCGTCAGTAAATGACGCAAATTTCACGTATGCTTTCTTTACACTACTATAATAACCAATCTCTATCTTTCGGTAACTCATATCTTCCGTAGATCCGTCGCTTAGCGGCCCCATGTAGCTCAGAACGACCTTTTTATTTGTGCTATCTTCGTAATGCTTACACGCATCTAGATCATCTACGAGATGATTTATCCAAGAAGCATCGATCCCCATTGCGCTGTTCCTAGCCTGGTTACGTGAGCAAACAAGCACCTTATTGCTCAGCCCCTCTAGGTTAAATAATTTTCTATAGGCAGAGACTGTAGAGTAACTTTCGACGTATTTAGACTTTATTGTGTCGAGAAACTTAGTAGTTGTTCCGCCGTTATTGACTACTGCATCCTGGATGAGTTTTTTCAGCTGCCCAGCGGTAGTCGCTCGATCTGCATCAGCAGTGCGATCACGAAGGCCATTGTACCCGACTATTGCAACTGATGCTAAGATGACAATAACTGCCATAGTGATAAATAGTTCAACGATAGTAAAGCCATCTTGGCGCGCCCACAAAGTATTTTTTCGCATATTTTAACTGTAAGCTTGATGGTTATTAAATGCAAGCATACACCCTAAGCAACATCACAGGCGTGTAGCACTGCTCTAGACTAAACAAACAAAAAGCCACCGCAGTAGGTGGCTTTTTGATCCAACTAGTTTAGCTATTTCGATCGTTTCTCGATAATCTCCTGTGCAACGTTTGGTGGAACCTCCTCGTAGTGAGCTAGTTCCATCGTGCTTGCAGCACGACCCTGACTCATACTGCGAATGTCGCTCGTATAACCAAACATATTTGCGAGCGGAACAATGGCTTTGACGAGCTTAGCGCCACCCATCAGGTCTTCCATAGCCTCGATACGACCACGTCGCGAGTTCAGGTCACCAATGATATCACCCATAAACTCTTCTGGCGTCGTTACTTCGACATGCATAACTGGCTCAAGCAAGACTGGGGTAGCTTTTTTGATACCCTCGCGAGTAGCCAAACCACCAGCGAGCGAGAAGGCTAGTTCTGATGAGTCAACATCATGGTAGCTTCCGTCATAAAGCGTCGCCTTGACATCAACGACCGGATAGCCGGCGATAACACCGCCATCGAGCACTTCCTTGATGCCTTTTTGAACGGCTGGGCGGTACTCCTGAGGAACCACGCCACCTTTGATCTCGTCGATAAACTCAAAGCCTTTGCCGGTTTCATTTGGCTCAAAGCGAACCCAAACATCACCGTACTGACCACGACCACCAGACTGCTTAGCATGCTTACCCTGGGCTTCGGCCATGCTCTTGATCGTTTCACGGAAGGCAACCTGTGGCTCACCGACATTTGCTTCAACGTTAAACTCACGCTTCATACGGTCAATCAAAATCTCAAGATGAAGCTCACCCATTCCAGACATAATAGTCTGACCCGTCTCTTCGTCGGTATGAATTCGGAATGTAGGGTCTTCTTCGGCGAGGCGCTGAAGAGCGATGCCCATTTTTTCCTGGTCAGCTTTTGTCTTTGGCTCAACTGCGATACTGACCGGTGGATCTGGGAACTCAATTGATTCAAGTGCAATTGGATGAGCCAACTCGGCAAGCGTATTACCAGTAAAGGTATTTTTCAAACCTACGACTGCAGCGATGTCACCAGCACCAACCTTGTCGATGTCCTCCCGTTTATCTGCATGCATACGGACAATCCGTCCGATACGCTCCTTTTCACCAGTTGTCGTATTTAACACGTAACTACCAGCCGTCAAGACACCAGAATATACTCGGATGAAGATCAATTTACCAACAAATGGGTCAGCCGCGATCTTGAAAGCGAGAGCAGCCATCGGCTCTTTTTCATCTGGCTTACGCGAAACTTCATCGCCAGTCTTTGGATTTTTACCCCAGATTTCGTCGATATCAAGTGGGCTTGGTAGATAATCGGTGATCAAGTCAAGAACTTTCTCAACAATCACACCACGACCGTCGCCACCAGTAACGAGATAGAAGTCACCAGCCAAAACGCGCTTACGAAGAGCACTTTTTAGCTCATCAACAGTGATCGACTCCTCACCCTCATCAAAGAACTTCATCATCAAATCTTCGTCAGCTTCGACTGCGTTTTCAACGAGTAGCGAACGAGCGTTCTTGGCTTTTTCGAGCATATCAGCCGGGATCTCACCGACTTTTAGCTCATGATCAGTAAAGTCGTCGTAGGTATATGCCTTCATATCAATGAGGTCAACAACACCGCAGATGTCTTTTTCGAATCCAATTGGCAGGTGGATTGGGAACGCCTGTTTCGAGAGACGAGTACGAATACTCTCAAGGCTCTTGTAGAAATCGCCACCGGTCTGGTTAATTTTGTTGACAAAGCAAATGCGTGGCACGCCGTACTTGTTTGCTTGACGCCAAACGGTCTCAGACTGCGCCTCAACACCCATTTTACCGTCAAACACCGTCACCGCACCGTCGAGAACACGCAAACTACGCTCCACCTCAGCAGTAAAGTCAATGTGACCCGGGGTATCGATGATGTTGATCTTGTGGCCCTTCCAGAAACAGGTAACAGCTGCTGACGTAATAGTAATACCGCGCTCCTTCTCCTGTGCCATCCAGTCGGTAGTTGCACCGTCTCCGTCGCCTTTCACCTCGCCGATCTTGTGGTTTATACCAGTACGGTAAAGAATACCTTCAGTTGTAGTTGTTTTACCGGCATCGATATGCGCGATGATACCGACGTTGCGGAAGTCCTTTAGAGGGACATTTGTTGCTGCCATATGGCTCCTACTCTCTTTCGTTTCTACTAATTTATTATTTGCCAGGTTTTCTAGACATTAGAAAACAGCACTTGGATCTAAATATAGCATATTTAGCAACAATTTACTAGTGTTAACTGACAGTTATTATCTATAAAACTAGAGTCGCTTGCCGATCTCAACACTTGGATCAGAAATTGAGACCACAATGTAATCTGACTGAATCCTGTGTGGATCATCATATCCAGCGATCTCAAGCTGAGGCTGACTCAAAACAAGCGCTACATCATAGCCATTCTCGTTTATTCCAGAGCCGTCAATCATAGCATCAAGTGTAGGAACCGGAGCCACAGCAATATGACTAAAATTACCGACTATTCGCTCTCCCCCAATAATATTCTCACAAGCAATTCCAGAGTCGGTTGGATAAGCCGTAAGCGCGCCCTCACCGACGACAACCGTATCGCCAACCTGAAGTTCTGGCAGTCGCAGCACATCCTTGCGATTAAGCATCATCTCGATGAAATTATAGTCCTCAATTCGAAGTGGCGCGTCAGGCTCGGCTGCAATCGCCTCCTTGACGTGATCATCATAGGCAGCGCGCAACAGTCTCATGTCGTTAGCCAGCGGCACGACTACGTGTTCTGCCTCCACCCTAACATTCATTTGCCCTTGAAGGCCCTTTACTATTCTGAAAAACTCATCGTCTTCGTTTGGTTTTTTATTATGTATAAATTCACTCATGATATAAACGCCATCTCCTCAAGCGTGCTTAATGGTACAACATATCGACTATCTACTTCTCCTGGTTCTTGGGCCGGGATTAGCATCACAAATGCGATCTGCTTCTCATCCATAAATGGATGCTCAGTAATAACACCGTCGAGTATAGCAAAAAGTCCTTGATCGCTAATCTGGTCACCAGTCTCATCAATATATGGACCAATGACCTGGAGCGGGCGACCTCTGTGGAGAATTGCCTCAAGCGTATCGGCAACCGTGGTCATTGCCTGCTCATTCTTCTGTAGTTTCCGACCTATGTCAGATAGCTCCCCAACGCGCCCATACTCTGTGAGGTCTGTATCAGACCCATTGTCAATCGCATGTGCCAGATGAAGGAGATTCTTCCTGAGCATAACCCTCAACGACTGTTCAATATCCAGTCTTGCGACATTAGCAAGCGCCTCATTGCGTCGGTCGTCGTACTCAATACTTGGGATCGAATATCCAACAGACAAGCCAAGATCAACAAAAAACCGACGCGAGGTGTCAACTGAAATTATAGGCACACCAACATCTGGATCATTTACAACCCTAGTACGACCGTCGTGTTCTACGTCAACAAACTCCAAGTAAGCTCGTATAACGTTATATGTAGCCCCGTCTACTTCACAAGACCCCACCTGGACGTAAGCCTCAGACAATATGCCTTTGGCGCTGTTTAGGCTATCAGGAGCGAGAATATCAAATCCTTCTACGCGCGTATCGAGCGTCTCGTTTTCATGATCAATTGCTTGTGTGATAGTCGACCCGGAAAGACGCAAGCCCTCACCAGCCACCTCTATCACTGGATTTACTTTGGCGTTCCAGCGTTCGAAAAACTCTGAAATCTGCTTATTGACCACGGCGTAATCGGCCTCAGCGGCTGCCCTGGTTGGGTACGAACGCTCGTGATTGCTTGAGACTATCTCGCCAATTGACTCATGAAAACTACGCAGCTCCTTGAGAAATAGACGCTGGCGTTCAATCTCGCTCTCTGGTAGCGCCTTTTCGTTGCTAACGTCAGGCTTGCCATCTTCCGTGGCGCTCTCTAAACGAGACAACGCATCGAGCACTGCAGCTCCCAAGCCCTGCCCAGCAAGTGGCTTTGCCTCAAAATTTTCGTCAAACTGCTCATTTGGCTGAATGATCGTATCCTCGCTAAACGGATAGTCCCCGGCCTCGGGACGGTTTGAAGTCAAGCCAGTCAGACTATCGAGCGGTATATAAATTGGAGTGCGACCACCCTGAGACTCAGGCACCAGATACCAAGTTTCCAGTACGGGACGATATGATATAGACGACTGACCGTCGTCGCTTTCTGGTGTAGCAGCGAGACGGACATTGCTGATCAAGAGTTCACGCAGTGTACCTTTGTATTCCTTTGGCACCTGCTCATACTTCATAGTCCGACCATAGATCGTACCCTGAACGTTAGCGTCATAAGTTGCGTTATCAAATGCGATATGATCAGTAATACAGGTTTCAACTAGGTCGATCACCTTGTCTTTCTCAATCATTCCATCTAACTTCGAAAAATCAATCGTCACACAGAAATCATCGAGCGCTCGACGAACAGCTTCTGGGTTTCGACAATTATCAGGAAGCGTCTGAATCTGGGCAAAGATCTCAGACAAATTAGCTCTCACATACTCATCCACACCTTCACGAGTTGGTTCGTGGGGCTCAATATATTCAACATCATCGGGGTAAGATGTAAACCAAATTTGATTGTCATCGTATTCATCACTGAGACGATACAGCATTACGAGCCGATAGATTGAGCCATGCTCGCCCATCGGGACTTTTTCAACATCGAACCCATCAATAGTCGCTTCAAAACTAGCACCGTCAAAATACTCTCCCATAGTGTCATCTTTGAGCTCGCCGATACCTGGAAGCGCACCCTCCCTAGCGTGATCGACAACGTCCTCCTCGAGAGCGTATGCCGTAGGCCTGAGGCGACCAGTTACTTTGATCGGCGCACCATTTAGACCAAGCGACTCCCAATCGCCATTTAGGTTAATTAGTGTATCTTGTATGGCATCCTCAGAAGGATCATCCATATCACTATTTAGCGCTGTTTCGGCATTCTTTGCGTCGTTTAACAGGCGTAGAATACCAGGGTCAATTGTTTCACGAAGACTAGGTCCAGTCTCCCACGCATTTTTGATGATTGCATTGAACGCTTCGTCATCACTATGGCTCGGTAGCGGCTCTCGTATCATGGATCAATTAAACAGAAGCCAAGCAACGAATGCAAGCGTAAGCGCTAGAACTGCGGCGGCAACTGCTTGTCGTATCGCGAAGAACTGATCCACAGAATCGACGAGCACGGAAATAATAGCTCGCGTTCTGCACCATCTGGCTCAAGCGATGTTGCCTGGACAAATGGAACACATTTATGCTTCCCTTTTAGCTCCGATACGGTAACATCAGCAGGCCTTAGTGCGACATCGCTAATTTTCATCGTCTGTGAATATGGATAAGCCAACCTAACAGGTAGACCGCTACCATAGTCATTGATCACGATTATATCTCCCGAAATCGAAATATGATACGTCGCTAATGGATCGATTTCAGCCCGCGAACGCAAATACTGTGCCCCATCCCTGAGACGCTCTAATTGCTCACTGTCGCTTAGATTAGCCTCCATAGAGTATTCTGCAAAGTCTCTCAGCACCTGATCATCTCGACGTGCCGTAAAGTTCAATTCATCAATTGTCGTAGCCGATTCAGGAAAATAATACGCAAAACGCTCTTCACGTAACTCTGGTGAAGGAAATGGTAAATCTAGTTGAACTATGCCATTCAACGGCGCTACAATATGAGTCTTTGTCCCGCCATCTATATTAGAATCTACCTCTATGAGGTGTGAGATATGCGGGAAGTGGTCGGTTGCCTCCTCGGATTCGTTTGTAAAAAACAAAAAGCCTCTTGAAATACCAGTTTTCTCTATGTACTTACGAGGCTGAGCCTCATACCTATTACCCTGAACTGGCCAGCCCATCCCCGTCAACGTGATAGGCATACCCATATAGCGCCATTTTTTATCCAGCTCTCTAACATGAGCATTTTTGATCTCCCTAAAATCACCTTCTGCCGTCCTCAAAACCGCCTCTTCTCGATCCAAAGCCTCCGCATGTAAGTCAATAAGGTAGGGATCAACAATCTGACATACTAGCTTATCTGTCAGATCAAAAAATATAGCATCTTCCTCAGACTTACTTCGAGAAGGCAATTCACTCATAGGATAATATTTAGCATTATCTTGCTATCACGACAAGCTTAAGGGTCATGGGATCTAGCTAGCCTTCGCGGAAAAATGCTTCTTGGCAGGCCGGGTCATTCGATAGGCCCTGCACCCGAGCTAGCCTCCTCAGCGTCTGTCGTACTTCGTTTAGCTCCATACTGGCCAGAAGCTCTCTATCTGGCAAAAGACCGACTTGACCGTCTTTGATACGCCCTAGCTCATCATGAAGCCTATGGAGCCTATACTGCTCCTTGTTTTGCTCGGATATCGACAAATCAGATAGACCATGGTATCTAACGATATCATAGAGATGAAGCACTGTCTGCTGCTCCTGATAATACTGCTCCATAGTATCTATGCCAGGCTGCTTTGGTGGCTCAGTTATCTTGTGGAGATAATCATGTAAATCTCTCGGTATGATGACTCTCAAACTCTGCGAGCTACGAAATTTCATCGGTATTTTACGTCGTGTGCCAAGTCCTTCGCCCGCGTAATCGGCCCGTGGCCACATGATGTGATGCGGCCCTACATATGATCCACCCCAGTAAAAATCAGTTGACACCGATCCCAGGATTCGTCGAAATAACTCTTTTTTATCAACGATACCAAACTCATCATACGGAGTCTCGATCGGCTCGACCACCTCAACACGACCACCATTTACTAAAAGCCTGTCAGACTGTTCGGCAATCCGTGCAAAAAGACGCTCATTTCTGAGATCTTTTTGATGAAACTTCGGTGCTGTCTCCCTCATATGCTTATACTATTTCATATTTTAGATAAATTATCAACAAAAAATCCGCCCCTAGAAAATCCACGGGGCGGATAAATTGTCACCTCAACCGAACTAACTGCGGGCAAAGTGCGCAAAAGCGCGGTTTGCCTCTGCCATTCTGTGAGTATCTTCTTTCTTCTTGAAAGCGATTCCTGTCTCATTAAAGGCATCGATAATCTCGGTAGCAAGACGCTTTTCGTACGGCATACCGCTCTTTGAACGAGCCGCCTGAACCAGCCACATAAACGCAAAGTGTTGCTGGCGATGCCCCTGGATCGGGAATGGAATCTGGTAGTTCGCACCGCCGACTCGACGAGACTTGACCTCGAAGTTCGGGCTAATATTCTTGATACATTTTTCAAATACCTCAAGAGGATCTTCGCTTTTGAGAGTCTTTGCAGCCTGCTCAAGTGCGTTATAAACAGCGCGCTCCGCAACAAGCTTTTTACCATCTAGCATAGACTTATTGATAAGGCGCTGTACCAAAATACTCTGGTACTTGCGATCTGGCTTAATCTGACGCTGAAGCTTTTTAGTAACTTTGCGAGGCATGACTACTTCTCCTCCTTCTTAGCGCCGTACTTAGAACGGCCCTGCTTACGCTTAGCCACACCCTGTAGGTCGAGAGCGCCACGAACAATGTGATAGCGAACACCAGGCAAGTCTGGCACACGACCACCGCGAACAAGCACGACAGCGTGCTCCTGTAGATTATGTCCCTCACCGCCGATATAAGCCCAAACCTCGTGACCATTAGTCAAGCGAACACGCGCGACCTTGCGAAGCGCTGAGTTTGGTTTCTTTGGAGTTTTAGTGGTGACTTTGACACAAACACCACGCTTAAGTGGTGCATCTTGGTCATAATAGCGAACTTTTAATGCGTTATGAATACGCCCAAGCGCTGGAGACTTTGACTTCTTGTTCGCAGTCTGGCGTGGCTTACGCACCAATTGATTAATTGTTGGCATATATTCCTTTCACGTTGCGGACATAGTTGCGTCAAATATTGCCGCACCTTAGTCCCATAGTTGTGATTAGTACTTAAAATTGTTAGGCTTGCTAAAGGCCTGGTTGTGATATCCGCGCAGCAAACGCAACATCACGTCTTTAACAGTAGAATCTGCTTCACACTCACGTCAATCTACTAAAAAAGAGAAACTCGCTTATTAGTATAGCAAATTAGTTATACTTTGTCTAGCCCACACCTCTTGTCGAACCGAGGCGGGGTCGGTACAATATACATATACATAAGTGATATGAAGTGGGGACACTATGCAGGAGCCAAACAACGATCGTTTTAGCAAAGAAATACAAGACGTAGAGAATACCGAGGTCACGGTACCACCTGTCGATGAACACGCGTCGGCTGAAACCACCTCAAAAAGCACCCCGGCCTTCACAAAAAAAGCTCGCTCACAATCTAGGCCTGTCTTTGTTCTGATATTAGCAATATTTATGACAGCACTTGGAGCTTTTGTCGGTATTGTCGTATACAAGGCGTACTTTGAGCGTCCAGCAACTGAAGCCCCAGTCGTAGCCCCCCAAACCCCAAAACCGACTCCAATTACCGCTAAGACTTTAATTGATAAAATCAAGTCAAATGTAAAAGCTGAGCAAGTAGAAATAGGCGAACGCGCTGGTGCATCGACCCTAACAAAAGATAAGCTCGTCGCCTACAGCGTACCGATATATAAACCATCTGGGTATACTTTTTCAACAATTCCCGCAGAGATGTTTGGTGTCTCTACCTCATCCAGCACTCAATCATTAGTTGAAGCTGATATTGCTTTTGCAAAGCAATATCTAGAATCAAAAGGTCTAAAAGCCGACAAAACTACAACTGACACGCAAAACAATATCGTTCAGGAGACTGTTTACTCAAATGACAACATTCAGTGTATCGTTCGTCTATCTCACCACTCTACTGGCTACCGATCGCACATTGGCTGTGCCGATGCGTCTAGCTACGTAGCCACCGCCAAGCAACTAAAACCCCTTCACGAAGCCTATCTAACCTCTGCTCAAAACCCAATTCACGACGGTCTATCTATGGGTAGCGCGATCATAGAGAATAGCAGTGTTGCTGGATACAAACGAGCCGAAGTCTCGATGGGAAGCGTCAATAGCAAAACCGGTGGCTTCAAGGGGCTATTTTACCAAGGCTCTGATAAGAAATGGCACTGGCTCATCGGCACACAGAGTATCCCAACTTGCGCAGGCTACCCAGAAGGCGACGCGCGCAAGGCTTTTGCTGGTCAACCATGCACCGATACTAACGGCAACCAAATCAAGGTCAATCCATAATGCACCCTAACCACGATCAACCAACATATAGCGACAACGATATCCAAAACGCAGGACAACCACCAGAGCCAAAACCTCTGGCTCCTACGCCAGTAGTTCATGATTATCTACACCCGATTCAGGACAAGCCCAAGCACGCATATCACCCTAAGCGAATGATGATAGTCCTTAGTTCAATTGTCGCCGTGTCACTTATCGCCGTTGCCATCATGCTGATCTATGCCCTATCTCCAACTCAGCAAAATAAAAAAACCAACGGGTCAGACCAGTCAAACAAGTCTACCCCACAAAAAGACGCCCTGACAGCCAAGCAAACCGTCAAAAATGTGGCGATCTACTTCAAGGGTCAAGAGAAGCCAAAGAGTCCGATTTCTCGACCGGTCATGGCGCCAGGCAAAGCCTTTTACACCGTCATTCCCGACGTCCCGCCGCTGGTTGGCATCGCCGGCCCAGTCAGTGCCGATAAGTCAGACATGCAACTAGAGTCAATCCTCAAAGCTATGGACTATGATAAATTTGCTAAAAAAGTTCGTGAGGACGGCGCAAATAACACAAACTATCTTGCAGACCTTACTCGCGACGACGTCATCTGCCAAGTTCAGGTGATCAAACAAAAAGACGTAAATGCCGAGCACTGGACAGAACTACGCTGTTTAGATATGGGCACCTACGCAGAATACGCCGAAACTCAACAGCCACTCGCCGCACTTTACACGCCATTAACCGCTAGTAGCGTACAATATGGATTTGTCGGAAAACCCATGACAAAACCTAGTCAAACCGACGGCTACACTCACGCTGAATTACCTGTCAGCACAGTCATCGACAATACTATGACCTCGAGTAATCGTTTGGCGCTGTTTTATCAATCTCCAGATAAACTATGGCGATACTTCACCGACCGCGACTCCAATCTCACAGTGGAGTGTGAACAATATGACACACCAAACCTAAAGACTGCCTATGCCAACGAGACCTGTCGTCGCGTCAAAACAGGAGCAAGCGAAACAATCATTCCGCCAAAAAAGCGCTAATTATTCTGAAATACTCACACAAGCACAGTTAAAATAACATACTAAATACCACCCATTTCTGGGTGGTATTTTGGAGCACTGCCCTTTGGTCCTAAGAGCTAAGATCGACGTCCGCCGAGATCTCTTCCTCGATTTCAGCGAGATCTTCGACGTACTCATCCTCAGGAGTAGTCTCGTCCTCATCGAGCGGATGAGCACCAGTACCAACCGGAATCTTTCGTCCGATAATAACGTTCTCCTTGAGTCCATTGAGCTTGTCGGCGCGTCCACTTGTCGCTGCGTTGATAAGTACACGAGTAGTATCCTGGAATGATGCAGCCGACAGCCAGCTATCACTCCAGATAGAAACCTTCGTTATACCGAGCAGTAACTGGGTGTACTGCGCTGGCGCTTTGCCTTCAGCGACAAGCATCTTATTGGCATCAACAACACTCGCCTTAGAAACGATGTCGCCCATGACGAATGTACTGTCACCTGGATCTTCAACCTGAACCCGACTAAACATCTGACGCACAATGATCTCAAGGTGCTTGTCAGCGACATCCTGACCCTGCGCAGCATAGATACGGAGCACTTCATTGATGATATAACGCTGCGTCGCCTCAGTGCCCTTAAGTCGCATCAAGTCATGCAGGTTCAACGACCCGATCGTCAGACGATCACCAGCCTCGACATGGTCTCCGGCATTTACAACAAGTTGCATATTGCCCGGGATTTCATAGCGAACTGGAGCAGATGCGTTTGCAGCAATCACCAAAGTGTCCTCAGCTACATCGACAACACCGTCAAATGGTGCGACGAGTGGGTGAGCCTCACCCTCGGCGCTCGCCAGTACGTCACCAACTTTTACGCTTGACCCAGCTTTTACACTGACCGTACGACCCTCAAGTGGCATTCGCTCTACATGACCTGCCTCTGGAGTGACTTGAACGATATATTTACGATTATCCTCCCAGACATCAACCGTACCAGTAACTTCTGACATGTAGGCCTGACCTTTTGGATTACGCGCCTCAAACAGCTCTTCAACGCGCGGAAGACCCTGAGTAATGTCACTACCACCTACACCAGAGCTATGGAAGGTGTTAAGTGTCAACTGAGTACCTGGCTCACCGACTGACTGTGCGGCAATGACACCTACCGGCTGAGCGTCGTCAACGAGCATACCGGTCGCCATGTCGATACCATAACTCTTGCGTGGAATACCGTTGAGATTGTTTGTTGACAAGATTGACTGAATCTTTACCTCTGTGATCTTCTTGTCCGTATCAATCGCATCTGCAATCTCGCGAGTAATCAGCTCATCAGCACCAATGTGACCCGGAACTTCTTCGGCAGTATACCGCCCAAATAGACGATTACCAAACTCAATCATCGTCATCTCTGACTCTGAGCGGTAAATACTGAAGCCCTGGTCGTCACCAGCTTCATCCTCAACTGTGAAGACATCCTGGCTCACGTCGACGAGACGGCGTGTTAGGTAGCCAGAGTCAGCAGTCTTGAGAGCGGTATCGATCAGACCTTTGCGCGCACCACGAGTCGCGACAAAGGCTTCAAGACTCGAAAGACCTTTCTTGAAGTTTGAGCGAACCGGTAGCTCAATTTCACGGTTGGTCGCATCCACTTGGATACCGATCATCGCACTCGCCAACTTCACGTTGGTAATATTACCACGAGCACCAGAGTTAACCATAGTCGAGATACTAGTATCCATATGCGCTAACTCGCTCTTTAGGAACTCCTCAACCTTCTTGTCGACACCACGCCAGTTTGCAACCGTCAAACTATAACGCTCGTCTTCGGTGATAAGACCCTGGTCGTACTGACCTGAAATAATTGCGGTCTTTTCATCACCTTCAGCCACAAAGTTTGCGATCTCGTCAAAGTTTAGGTAATCCTGCATACCGGTCGAAACAGCTGATGTTGTCGCGAAACGAAACGCCAAGCCCTTCATACGGTCCGCTGTCTTTGCGGTCTCTTCAGCCCCGTACTTATCAAATATTTGCGCCAGAACCTTCTTGAGCTCTTTCTTATTTTGGACGTTGTTGTTGTATGGGAAGTCCTCTGGAAGGATCTCATTAAAGAACACTCGTCCAAGCGTTGTGTTGCGAATCTCGCCTTTTGCGCGAACTCGAATTGGGCTCTGAAGATGGAGCTTGCCCATATCGTAAGCCAGCTCAGCATCACGGCTATTTGCAAATACGGCCACCGTATCTGTCTGCGCGCTTGGTTTATCGTAAGTCAAGTAGTAGTTACCAAGAACGATGTCCTGGTTGATGTTTAACACTGGGCTACCATCAGCAGGTTTGAGCAGGTTATTGACCGCGCTCATGAGCTCACGAGCCTCGGCCTGTGCATCGGTCGACAGCGGTAGGTGAACTGCCATCTGGTCACCGTCGTAGTCAGCATTAAAGCCTGACGCTACCAGCGGATGAAGCTGGATCGCCTTACCCTCGACCAGAACAGGCTGGAAGGCCTGAATACTCAAGCGATGAAGTGACGGCGCACGGTTGAGGAGGACATACTTGCCTTCGATGCATGCATCAAGCGCGTCCCAGACAACTGCCTCACCCGCCTCAATCAGACGAGTTGCACTACGGATATTGTGCGCGTACTCACCACGAATCAGCCAGCTAATAACAAATGGCTTGAATAGCTCGAGCGCCATCTGCTTTGGCAGACCACATTGATTGATTTTCAGCTTTGGACCAACGACGATAACCGAACGACCCGAGTAGTCAACACGCTTACCGAGAAGGTTTTGACGGAAACGACCCTGCTTTCCTTTGAGCATATCTGAGATACTCTTGAGGCGGCGGCGACCACCAGTTGCGTTAACAGCACGACTGCCGCGAGCCGCACTGTTATCGATGAGGCTATCTACTGCCTCTTGAAGCATGCGCATCTCGTTACGACGGATAACTTCTGGTGCATTGAGGTCGATCAACTTCTTGAGACGATTGTTACGGTTGATAACTCGTCGATAGAGATCATTTAGGTCGCTGGTTGCGAAACGGCCACCAGTCAGCTGCACCATTGGACGAAGATCCGGCGGAATCACTGGCAGAACCGTTAGACACAGGCTAGATGGTTTGATACCAGCCGCTTGCATACCTTCTAGCACCTTGAGACGCTTGAGGAGCTTCTTCTCACGCTGACCCTTGGCACCCTCAACTTCTTCTTGTAGACGAACGATCAATTCGTCGAGGTTAACCTCATCGAGCAACGCCTTGAGCGCAGGACCGCCCATTCCAACTGTGATTAGTTCCTCGTACTCTTCTGGAAGATTACGGAAATCAGTTTCATTGAGAAGCGCGCCTTTTTGAAGACTATCGAGCTGTGACTTCCTGAGTGTGTAGTTAGCTTCAAGCTCTTCGATTTCACGAGTCTGCTCCTCGGCGAGCTTCTTGACGTCCGCCCCCTCGGCCTCAGCTTCTTTCTCAAATCGAATCTTGATCGCAACGCGACCAGCGTCAGTCTCCGCCTCGAGATCCGCCAGCATCTGATCACGCTTCTCGGCGTCAACACCTAGCACAACATAGGTCGCAAAGTATGCAATACGCTCGAGATTACGGACAGTAATACCAAGCAGCAAGCTCATTGCGCTTGGAGTACCACGCATAAACCAGATGTGTGCCACTGGAGCGGCTAGCTGAATGTGGCCCATACGCTCGCGACGAACGATCGACTTGGTAACTAGTTCACCGTTCTTGTCGACAGCCGCCTCACGAGAGCGGACACCTTTCAGTTTTGAATCATGCGGGTTGATGTCTTTTACTGGCCCAAAAATTCTTTCACAGAAGAGACCGTCGCGCTCTGGTTTTTGGGTTCGATAGTTGATTGTTTCAGGCTTGGTAACTTCGCCGTAGCTCCACTTGAGGATATCCTCTGGGCTTGCGACAGCGAGGCGTACCGCGTCAAAATCAGCGATGCCTGTCGTCGATACAACTCGTGACATATTACGCCTCCTCCTTAATTTCATCTATTTCATCAATATCCTGGATACTCATGCCATCATCGATGTTGCCAATTTCATCAGCTTCATCGAGAACAAGCTCGGTTGGTTCATCATCAATCACGGGCACTGATTTATCTGCTGGACCACTCGTCTCGATAATTGATTCAGCGTCGGTTTCTGATCCGCTTTCATCAACCAAGTCAACACGCAGACCTAGACCCTGGAGCTCCTTGACGAGAACATTGAAACTCTCTGGAAGCTTTGGACCAGTGATGATGTCATCCTTGATAATTGACTCATAGGCCTTTGCACGTCCGTAGACATCGTCAGACTTAATAGTTAGCATTTCCTGAAGCGTGCTTGCCGCGCCATAAGCTTCAAGCGCCCACACCTCCATCTCACCAAATCGCTGACCACCATTCTGTGCTTTACCACCAAGTGGCTGCTGGGTAACCATTGTGTATGGACCAGTTGAGCGGGCGTGAATTTTGTCACTAACCATGTGGTGCAGCTTGATCATATGCATGACACCAACAGTAGTGCGCTCCTCAAAGGCTTCGCCACTGCGGCCGTCAAAGAGCTGACTCTTGCCGTCTGGCGCAAATCCAGCTTTTACGAGCTCACTCTCGATAACATCATTTGGCACACCATTAAATGGAGGGGTCGCAACCTTATATCCAAGTGTGCGTGCCGCCATACCGAGGTGCGTCTCAAATAGCTGACCGAGGTTCATACGGCTTGGAACACCTAGCGGGTTAAGCACGATGTCAACTGGCGTGCCATCTGCCATATAAGGCATGTCCTCTACTGGCAGGATCCTGGCAACAACGCCCTTGTTTCCGTGACGACCAGCCAGCTTGTCTCCGACACTGATCTTGCGCAACTGTGCAACAAAGATCTGAATCTGCATCAAAACACCAGCTTTGAGCTCATGTCCATTCTCGCGCGAGAATATCTTTACGCCGACAACTTTACCGCCACCAGCGTTATTCATACGCTGGCTAGTGTCGCGAACGTCTTTAGCCTTTTCACCAAAGATTGCACGAAGCAGACGCTCCTCAGAGCTTAGCTCTTGCTCACCCTTTGGAGTAATTTTTCCGACCAAGACATCTCCAGCCGCTACCTCTGAACCAAGCTGAACAATACCATTCTCGTCAAGGTGTCGCAGGCTATCCTCAGAAACATTTGGGATATCACGAGTAACGATCTCTGGGCCGAGCTTGGTTTCACGAACTTCAACATTGTAGTCCTTGATATTGATACTGGTCAAAGTGTCGTCCTCGACCAAACGACGAGAAATAACCACTGCGTCGTCCATGTTGTAACCAGCCCATGGCATAAATGCTACGACAAGGTCCTTACCGAGTGCTAGCTCGCCATCAGCGATCGACATGCCCTCAATCAAGATATCGCCCTTTACAACCTTGTCGCCACGAGCAACTCGTACTTTCTGGTTAACACAACGATCATCGTTGCTCTTTGCAAAGTGGATCAATTCATAAGATTTCTTACCATCTTTGTACTGAACTTCGATAACATCGCCATCAGCGCGCACCACTTCACCGTCGCCTTCAGCGACGATAAGCTGACTCGAATCGCGAGCTACCGTACCCTCAACGCCAGTTCCGACCGTAGGCGCTTCTGGCACAAGCAGTGGCACAGCCTGACGTTGCATGTTTGACCCTGTCAATGAACGGTCGATACGGTTCTTTTCGATAAATGGAACAAGCGCTGCGGTTGAACCGAGGATCTGCTTGTGAGCAGCGTCCATATAAGTAACCTCAGAAACATCAACCGAGCCCGGCTTGAGGAACTTACGTGCTGAAACACGGTCAGATACGAACTTACCGTTTTGGTCGAGCTCAGCACCAGCGTCAGCGATTACCTCTGTGACCTCTTGCGATGCATCCAGGTAGACGATCTCGTCAGTAACTCGACCATTCTCAACCTTGCGATATGGTGTCTCGATAAAACCATACTCATTGATACGAGCATATGTAGCGAGGTTAAGCACCAACCCGATGTTGGCACCCTCTGGTGTCTCAACTGAACAGATACGACCATAGTGGGTCGGGTGCGCGTCACGGACATCAAATCCAGCACGCTCACGAGAGAGACCGCCAGGACCCATTGAACTGAGTCGGCGCTTGTGTGAGAGTTCAGAAATTGGATTCACCTCGTCAAGCAACTGAGATAGCTGTGAACTAGCAAAGAATTCACGCACCGCCGCCACTACAGGACGAGCGTTGATTAACTGAGATGGTGTAACCGTCGTAATATCGCTCATACTCATGCGATCCATCGCGTTACGCTGCATACGTAGCATACCGACACGGAACTGACGTGCGACAAGTTCACCGACAAGTTTGATGCGACGGTTTGAGAGAGCGTCGATGTCGTCGCCAGCTTCTTGAGTATTGTTTAGGCGGATCAACTCGCGTATGATCGCGACCAAATCCTCGAGCTTAAACACGCGGTTTTCGGCAGTATTTGGCGTATCTAGACCGAGACGCTGATTCATTTTGTAGCGTCCAACTCGGCTATAATCAAATCTCTTGAAGTCGTAGAACATACGCTCGATCATCTGACGAGCGTTATCGACAGTCGCCAGATCTCCTGGACGAAGACGACGATAAACCTCGATAAGTGCCTCATTTACACCATGGCTTGGGTCTTTTTCAAGCGTCTCTTCGATGTACTTGATTTCACCTGTGTCTACATCCTTGAACAGATCCCTGATCTCGCTAAGCTTGCTATATCCAAGCGCTCGAAGCAGAGTCGTAACAGGAATCTTTCGACGACGATCGATCTTTACGTAAATTGCACCGTTTGCGGCTGTCTCAAACTCTAGCCAAGCGCCACGACCTGGGATCAACTTCGCGCTGTAGAGGTTGCGTCCGACACCTTTTTCAGCGGTAAAGAATACTCCAGCTGAGCGAATAAGCTGGCTGACAACAACTCGTTCAGTACCGTTTATAATAAACGTCGCGCGATCAGTCATCCATGGATAATCACCAAGGTAGATCTCCTGCTCCTTGACCTCACCAGTGACCTTGTTTGTCAATTCAACATTGACATGAAGTGGCGCATCAAACGTAAGGTTATTTTCCTTGGCGAAATGCTCGTTGTTTTTTGGCTCCTGGAACGAATAGTCCTTGAAGCGTAGTTCGAGTTTTTGTCCTGTATAGTCCTCAATCGGGTTGAGTTCTGCAAAAATCTCACTCAGTCCCGTTTCGATGAAATCTTTCCAAGATTCCTTCTGGTGGGCCAGCAGATTTGGCACCTCCAGCGCAGTGTCATTTTCGGTGAAAAACACACGAGTTGCTGGAGCCGCAGCCGATTTAGTGGCTTTTGGCATAGATACTCCCTCTCTCACAAGAGTATTAGTTTGGTAGATATTATTTGCGTAGCAACAGTGGTGGGTCGTCCCTCGTTACTAAGCTTGGCGCCGAAGCTTTACTTAACGTAGATTTTCACATACTAAAACGCCACGCCACAGGCGTAGTACATCATCGACCCACGTTACACAATCTTCATTAGGGTTTAGTGTAGCAAAAATGCCGTGGAATTGTCAACAATATTTGACCTATTTTTGATCGTTTTTTTGGAGTAAAAAAGTAAAGGCCCGGTTTTTCCGTAGTTGACAAACAACTACGGAAAAACCGGGTACAAACTACGTCCTCTTTCTTTCCATCACGAAGTGGCCTTCGCGACCGGCGACGTAGAGACACCCCCCCACTATCATGCCCGCAATCGGGAGCGGGCCGCTCAACCAGCTCATACTTATCAGCGCCAGCACGACTAGGGTGCCCCCTACCGTGGCAACATGACGCCAAGCTGTAGCCTGAATGCTGTACGCATCCTCCTCGCTCATAGGAATTATATGAGAACGGACCATCCAAAACATATCGAAGGATAGCTTTGCGGACCCAACCATGACAATAACCGTTGCTATGCTCAGCAACGCCAACACTATACCGTATAGGGCAGACACCCACTTCTCCTTTCGATAGTAGGACGGTACTTTTATATTGTATCACAATTTTATTTTTTTGTCGAGTCTATGACCTCGTCAGCCAGCCCATACTTCACTGCCGCCTCAGCACTCATCCAAAAATCTCGCTCCATATCAGCTTTGATCTTGTCTAGCTTTTGACCAGTGTTTTCTGACATGATTGTTGCCAACCGCTCCTTGATCTCGAGAGCCTCACGTAAGCTGATCTCTTGATCCGTCACCTTGCCTTGAGTGCCACTTGACGGCTGGTGGATCATCACGCGCGCGTTCGGCAAAACAAACCGCTTACCCTTGGCGCCAGCACTAAGCAAAAATGCTCCCATACTAGCCTGCAAGCCGATCCCAATCGTCTGCACATCAGGCTTGATGTACTGCATAGTGTCGTAGATCGCCAGCCCATCATAGACGCTCCCACCTGGGCTGTTGATGTAGAGTTGAATATCCTTGTTAGGATCTTCATTCGCCAGATGAAGCAGCTGTGCCACAACGACATTTGCCGTCTGCTCATTTACCCCTTCGCCGAGAAAAATAATCCTATCTTCTAAAAGTCGTGAATAGATGTCGTACCCTCTCTCACCGTCTCGAGTACGGACGATAACATTTGGTACTAGGTAGTTGCTAGGCTTTGTCATATGCTTAGTTTAGATAATAAATTAGCACTCGTCAAGTCGGAGTGCTAATTTTATTTTCACTTACAGCTGAAACTACTTGGTATTGAGCTTGACTAACTCGTCTACCGTCTTTTCGGTGATCAGGCGGTTAGCGACTTCTCGCTGAACCTCAGGTTCCTCGAATCGCTTGGCCATCTCGGGGTTATTGGCATACTGTTTACGATACGTATTCAGATGATCGGCTAGCTCATCTGCCGTCGCCTCAATCTTTAGCACCTTTGACAGCTCCGAAAGCACCAGACCAGCCTTGATACGGTTGTCAGCCGCCTCATTCGCCTCAGCTTTCACCCAGGCGTCACGATCTTTGTAGCCCTTTTGCTCCCAGTACTGCTCGATCGAAAGACCCTGATACATCAGATTCTGCATCAGATCCTGCTCGATTGACCTAACCTGATCCTCACGAAGCACCGCTGGTACAGCTACATTACTTTTGGCAACCAGCTGTTTGACCAAACTATCTTTTAGCTCGTCGCTTGCCTCACGCTTTTTTTGTGCCTCTAGCTCGCGTTTAATGTCTGCCGTCAGCTCACTCATCGATGTAAATGGACCAGTCTTGGCAGCGAATTCATCGTTTAGTTCTGGCAGTACCTTTTCATTGATCTTTTTGACTGTCGTCTCAAATACCACTTTTTTACCCTTTAGGTCAGGCGCGTGATAATCTTTCGGAAATGTCAGTTCGATATCTTTTTTGTCACCCGCCTTTAGTCCGACAATTGCCTCTTCAAAGCCTGGGATAAACGAACCAGAGCCCAGCTCAAGCGGATAATCGTTGCCTGTACCGCCAGGAAAAGCCTCACCGTCTTTTTTGCCGACAAAATCAATCACCGCCTCGTCGCCCAGCTTAGCCGCACGCTTGACTTCTTTTTTCTCTGCCATGCTCTTGCGAATTCGCTCGACCACCTCATCGACATCTTTTTTGGCGACCGAAATCTTCTTTTCTGTCGCTTTCAGCTTCTTGTAATCACCAAGCTTAACCTTTGGCAGCACATCGGCCTCAGCCGTAAACTCAAGCGACTCACCAGGCACGAATTTCTTGACCTCTACCTCAGGACGCTCGAGCGCCTGAAGCTTGTTCTCGATGAAGCTCTCAGCAACCGCACGGCTCAACGCATTCTCGAGAGTCTCCTGGGCCAGCGCATTTGGATCGACATTCTTTTTCACCACTTCAAGTGGTACGTGGCCCTTGCGAAATCCATTTACCTTGACAGTTTTCGATAGTTTCTTTAGGGCAACCTGTTCAGCTGCTTTTAGTTCGGTCGCTTCGACCTTGATCGTCGCTCGGACGCGTGTGTCGGATAGATATTTGACTGTAGTGTTCATATGTGTTCATTGTAACACACCGCCCGTTAGCTCGCTACCACTTATAGGCTCACAGTTGTCGCGATCTGCATATTGTAAGTTGAGCGGAAGTAGTCGACCGTCCCCGCGCCACTATATGGCAAGGTCGTAAAGCACCGCTCATGCTCTTTTTTGAAATGCTCCTTGTCCTTCTCGTCTGGATCCTCGAGTGAAGTCATGACGATAAATTTTCGTCCAGCTGGATCGCTCGTACACGAATGAACCATGAATAACGACGGTTTAGAGGTAACTTTTGACAAGTTCGAGAAAAAATCTTTTGGTAAATACTCTAATTTCACCATGACATCACCGATCGTACACGACGACGAGTAAACGCCCGCATCTTGCCACCCTTCGACACGATTATTCATCGGGTTTGCACAGTTTTGGGTAGTCGCATCATATGTCGTCCCGCTACCGCCATACGGCAAGGCACCTTTATGCCCCGAACTCCAGAGCATAATAGCGTCGGCAAATTTATCAAGTCCATCACGCATATGCGTATCACGTGCTTGCACCTGCGTGTTCAGGTAGATCGTCGCCGTTACGATCGCCAAAATAGCAACAACCGCCACAACGATAAGTAATTCCACGATCGTAAATCCTCTGCGTATACGCGATTTCATATGTTTACTATCGCAAAAAGCTTATGCTGGGTCAAGGACTACGCCGATAGATCAGAGATATCAAATTCATCATCACCACGTGACTGATGCCCCCGATAGTCAGACACCGTCGTCACGATTCGCTCAAAACTCAGCTTCTTTTCTTCGTTCGTGGCAATATTTTTCAACGTATACACCCCAGCTGACAGCTCCTCATCGCCGACAAACATTAGGTACGGAATTTGTTTTTTGATGGCTGTTTTTAGCTGTTTATCGATCTTTCGCCCCGTAAAGTCAAGCTCGACATTTACACCCTCACTCCTGAGAGCTCTCGCAACTTTCTGCGCGCCACGCAGATTGTCACCGATTACGATCATATAGATGTCTGTGGTACTGCTAAACGACGGCACGAGATCATGCGTCTCCAAAAATAATTCCATCATCGACAGCCCAGGTGCAAACCCAACTGCGCTCACAGGTTCGCCACCAAACAGCCCGACTAGCCCGTCATATCGCCCTCCACCAAACAATGCCCGAGTGTTCTCCGGATGCGTGTCAAAAAACTCAAACACCGTACCAGTATAATAATCAAGCCCTCGCATCAGCGTGATATCAAAAATCGCATTTTTTATACCCGCGCGCTCAAGATACGTAAACAACTCTTGGACTTCGCGAACCGCCTCACTATCACGGATCTCTTCTGGCAAATCAGCCATAGTTTTTGCTGCCACCAGCCGAGCGAGCTTTTGTAAGCCCCGTTTTGCCGCTCCATTGCCAAATATCTCGATCGCTTGATCACGAAACGCCTCTGGTGCAATTTTGTTCTTGCGATCAAACAGCCGAATCATCAACTGCGCCTGTACCGCATCAAGCTCTAGATACTGCGCCATCATGAAATTAATTATCCGCCGATTATTGATCCGAATCGTATACATCTCATCATCAGCCCCAAATGCCTTCATGATATCGGCACCCATCGATATAATCTCTGCCTCTGCCATCGCACCATCGATACCAAACAGATCACAGTTTAACTGCCAAAACTCGCGTTCACGCCCACGCTGTGGTCGCTCATAGCGCATAAACTGACCTATGCTATACCACCGTGCTGGCATCGGAATCTCCTGCTGACGACCCGCTATCATCCGACTGACACTCGGTGTCATCTCAGGACGAATTGCCACCCGACGCTCACCTCGGTCAACGAAGCTATAAGTTTGCTCACTCACCAGCTCTTGTCCGCTTTTTGCCTCATAAACATCAATCGGCTCGATCAGTGGCGCATCATACGCCTCATATCCGTAGCGCCTCACCACCCGTCGCCAGGTACGAAAAATATATTCCCTAAGTCGCATTGACTCAGGATACCAATCACGCGCACCCTTATAAGACTCAGTAGACAATGAGGCCATAATATATATTATTTTTGCATGTTTTAGTCTAAATAGCAAGCATAAGCATAGTTTCTATCACTATCTCAAAAAACAAAAAACACCCATCTTCGGGTGCAAAAAAAGTGAGTGCCCCCAGATATGAACAAATATCATATCTGGGGGCGGTTACCCACTACCGATGGCGCCGCCGAGGTTCCAGCGCCTCCTTGACTTCGACGTAGCGCTGGCGTGCCCTCCTCAGGTCGGCTTGCGCAGCCTTGCTAGCCGGGCTAGGCTTTGAGAAAGACGCCAGCTTGGCCTCTACCTTCATCAGGTCCTCCAGAAAGATCGACCTGATCAACTCTCTGACCTTCTCCCCTTCGCGCGAGCGGAGGGCCCTCAGCATCCATGGCTTACTTTCCCTCTCCTCAACAGCCTGTTCCCAAGCTTCCTTGGGGTGGTCCTTGGCCCAGACCAAGAACCTCCCCATCTCTGCAGCATGTGCGTTGGGGTTGCTGCGGTGAATAGCAGTCTTCTTGGCCATGATGGCCTCCTTCCGCCCCTCATTAGGGGCTGCTAGTGGGTAACTTTGTTAATGTGCCAACCAGTGAGCTTTCTCTCAACTGATTGGATGTTCTCATATTAGCATATGTATTATATTTTGTCAATACTTTTTGACATATTTATCATAAAAAAGCAATCTTACCTCTGTAAGAGCGTTATCCTATAGGAGCGATATGGTTTCGCCTGACCCACTCGTACATGGCGATTCCTCCCGCGACACCGACATTTAGACTACGCGTACTACCAAATTGCTCGATCGCTACTATCAGATCGGCTCTGTCTAACAGCTCTGGTCGTATACCTATACTTTCTGCTCCAAATATCAGCACCACATCACTAGGTAACGACGCCTGTTGCAATGGAATCGAGCCCGGGACATTGTCGACCGCAACCACCATCTTTTGCCCTATCTCCTCAAAAAATGCCTCAACAGTCGGGTGATACACTACATGCAGGTACTTATCTGTCATCATTGCCCCGCGCTTATTCCACTGTCTACGACCGATGACATGAATCGTCCTCACGCCAAATGCATTGGCACTTCGAACGATCGTCCCCATATTGAAGTCTCGCTCTACGTTATCTATAGCAACCTCAAGCGACACCCCGTGCCTGTCAAGATCAGCGACAATCTCTTCCATGGGCTTACCTTTGTACTTATTGATAACGTTACGCGTATCTTGCATCTATTTTGGATATTATACAGCACCCCAGGTAGGCGCGCGACCAAAACACCCCCGTTCTATCACCACACGTATTTAATTTACTTGCTTTTCGTCCTTTTGGACTCATCAGCACAACTACACAGTTATGGAAGCAAACATGACAAACAGATGGGATAGGAATAGTTTTTTCACGGCTACATAGAGCCCTGACAACTGGACCCACACCTCATCTGCTCGTCATGTCTACCACTAGACTAAACGTTAAAGCCTTTCATGGCATGGAGCATATCTGTCTTACTGGCATACCCTCGTGCTAGTATTGCGGCGGTCCATTCGTGCGTAGCGATCCACGCCGTATCTTTGTGCAACTTCACAAGCTCCACAAAGACTACGGTCGCAAGATCTGGGTCTTCATCGTAGTATTTAATAGCCTCATCCGCCGACCAATGAAGGTGATCATCGCCGGTCTCAAATCCAGGAGACTCCGGCAGGTCTGCCAGATTCAAATCTGGCTCCACTTTTTCAGTTCTAAACTCCCGCATCATAAAAAGTGCGGCAACACCTTCGTAACTTCGGCTTGAGACACCCTCCCGCGTATCGTACAGGGCGCTCATTAGATTTGTCATGTGAATCATGCGTGCGTACGATGAGCTCACCTCATTCGATTTACGCAGCTTTTCCACGATGTGTCGCGCGGCACCAACGCCGCCATTTCGACAGTCGTACAGCCTCGGATCGAAGCTGTCTCCCGTCAGGTCAACCTTGATCGGCCTGCCGTACACATAATCGAATTTAAGGCTTCCCTTCCTTTGGTCGATATAATTTTGGGCGCTAGCTGTGTCCATTACCGCCGGACCAGTTATAGCCTCTACAAACCCTACACCCACGGGTGCAGATGCATTATACAAAGCAGCAAGCACGCTCGCCTTCGAAAGCTCGCCAATCGACACCATGGCAGCAGTACTCATTTTTTAACTTTCTCCCCGTCTTTGGCGGTATTGCCATCACCAAGGGACGTGCGTATTCCTATAACACACAAGACGAGGTTTTCCTTCTCTAGTGTAGCTACAGAAGTAAAATCTCGCCTTGTGCCATCTGTTTGTCAATCAACACTCTCGGAGAAACCTCACGAAAGATGTCTTTTACTGTAAAATATTCTTGCCATAAAGTCAACCGCTCATTCATTGTCTATCTAATAAATAACCACCCTATAACGAGGATGGTTATTTCAAATCCTAATCTGGTGCGGATGAGAGGACTTGAACCTCCACGCCATTGCTGGCACTAGCACCTGAAGCTAGCGCGTCTACCAATTCCGCCACATCCGCATAAATTACGTCAAAAATATCACGCAATCATCAGTAATTATATCAGGTTGATCCACCGTAGGCTATACAAAAACCTCTAGAGACCAAATCGCGCCAGCTGTCCACCCTCGTGGTCTTTGCGCAACATACTAGCTAGTGTCCTGACATTCGCCGGTTGCTTCACCCCAGGATTTAGCGTACCCAAGGGATCAAAAACTGCCCGTACCGCCTGATGCATCTCAACCACTCGCTCATCGAGCTGAGCATAAATCGCGTGCGTCTTGAGACGACCCTCACCACCTTCGGCGACCATTGTTCCACCGTGCGCATAAACTAGTTTGGTCAGGTCATCAAGCAGTCTAAACACTTTTTGTTTGTCAGCAACCCTATGAAGCGAAAGTGTCGGGTGGATGGAGAATATATTCGTAGTCATGTGCCCAGAGAGCGGAAGTTTGATATGCTCACTACGCTCAAAATCAGCAAGCGACTTCATAAACTCATCTAGTCGAGCCATCGACACCGAGAACCCTGAAAACAAGGCCGGCCCAGCGGTATCTATGTGGTCTGGAAGCGATGTGTAGTGTGCTACATCAAGGGCCGCAATTAGCTCATCTGTCGACTCGTCGTCAGCGATAGTCAGTTTAATCTCGTGATTATTGGCATAAAGCTTCTTGAGTTTTTTTAAGGCTTTTTCTCGATGTCGGCTATTGAAATCGTCAAAGCCAACGATCATAACACTCGCAGGCTTGAATGAGTCTGAGGCTTCTTTATAAAAACCATAGGTTCGCCCAGCTGCAGAAGCCGTTTCAAACAATGTCGCTTCAAAATACTCGAGAAAAGCTGGATTTAAGCGTGCTAAATCATCAATCGCATCACGCGCCGTATTGGCATTCGCAAAAACAAGTCCCGCCACCGCAATATGAGAACTACGAAAATCCGCCCGCATAATCATCTCGCTTATGACACCTAGTGTGCCCTGCGAACCAACGAACAGCGGTGTCAAATCGAAACTACCATCTCTTTGCTTGACGTCGGCAACCGCACTATAGCCCACAGCGTCATTCTCGCGTAACTGATCGAGCACATCGGCATACTCCTCTATAACACCATCCACCCCACGATAAATATCACCCTCAAAGCCCTGAAGACCTTTGCGACGATTTAGCTCTTTTTTGCTGATTCGCCCCGTCTGAATCACATCACCATTGGCGAGTACCACCTCGAGCTGATCAATCGCCTGGGCAATCGTGCCATATTTACCGGCGTACATGCCAGATACGGCACTAGCGATTGCTCCGCCTACCGTACCGTATGGATACGAGCCTACCAGCGACATAACAGCCGTGCCGTGTAGTGCCAGGGCACTATTTAATGCGCTCACCGTTGCCCCAGGTTGCAGACGCACCAACTTTTGTCTAGCATCATACTCAAATATCCTGTTCATATGGGCTGGCATCACCATGACCACACCCCTACCAATTGCCGCACCCGTACTGTCCGTACCCGCACCACGAACCGTCACCGGCAGAGTGTGACCTTTTTCGGCAAGCTGCCAAGCGAACCGTGTTACCTTACGGATATCATTGGTTGTTCGAGGATAAATCACCAGCTCAGGCTTGACCGTTAGCACACCCGTATCGCTTGCGAGTGCCGAGCGAACATCGCCCCTCGTGCTGACCTCGCCAGTAATATGCCCTCTCAAGTAAGCCGCAACTTTACTCATAATCCCCTCTTTGTTAGCATTTGCTCTATATTTTAGCATAAGCGTGCGGTATTTTCATCCGCCTAGTATTCTGCTATAATGAGCCAGTATCGATTTTGCGGATGTGGTGAAATTGGTATACACGTATGCCTTAGGAGCATATGCCTTCGGGCGTGGAGGTTCAAGTCCTCTCATCCGCACCAAGATAATTAGCTGAGCGCTCGCTCGGCTTTTTGTTTATTTTGATATATAGGCTAGCGTATTTTTGACAGAGGCGAGTGGTAGTTTTTGAAGCGTAAATTCACAAGATAGCGTAATATAGAGTTATGAAAGAGTTAGCGAAAAAACATTGGCGAAAAATTACTGCTGGACTCATCGCTTTAGCAATCATAGTTGCTATCGTCGCAATCTACTGGCAACCAATCACAGCGTTCTTTGGTGATCATGCTCGTATCAAAGGTGCAGTTGAGCGCGCTGGTATTTGGGGTCCACTGGTATTTATCGCTATCCAATTCTTGCAAATTGTATTTGCTCCAATTCCTGGACAAGTAGCGGGTGTTATCGCTGGTAGTCTATTTGGCCCATGGCTAGGCACGCTCTACTCACTAGTGGGTTCGGTGCTAGGATGTTTTCTTGTCTTTACGCTCTCTCGAAAACTCGGTCGTCCATTTGTCGAACGGTTTGTCGATAAAAAACACCTCAAAAAGTTTGATCGCCTGACCAAAAATGCCGGTCCGATGGTATTTTTCCTCATATTCTTGCTACCGGGCTTTCCTGACGATATCATCTGCTACCTCGCCGGACTAAGCGCAATCCCGATTCGCACACTAGTAATCATCACCATTCTAGGTCGTGCACCAGGCTATATCTTGTCAGGTTTTTTGGGTGCTGGAATCGGTGAAGCCAACACCTCACTAATAGTTTCGATAGTCGTTCTGCTAGTCATAGGAGCGGCGATCGCCTACTGGCAACGTGGCACCATCAAACAGTGGGCACGACAGTTTACTCGTGAAGATGAGTCAGACGACACTTAACCTACTCAGCAATAAAAAAATCCCGAAGAAGGGATAGATTTATCTAATTACTATAAGTACCTCAAGTTTTTCGTTAGTATTACTCTGGTTAATAAAATGAATATGACAAGCAGGCTTTTAGGAAAAAGACACGCAAGCTCGCATGTCATGCGCCCACCCGTCATATTCATAAAATTACGTAATCGGATATTCATAATCCACCTTTATGGGCGGATTTTTTAGTGCCCAGTACGATCCGGGCCTTCCGTACGCCCGTTTGCGCCAGAATTCTCGATCACCAGGCTCCGGGGCGTATTTGCCCGACACTAGGGTCAATTTACCTGTATCCCGATCTGGCAATTCTGTCGTGACGTGATAACGGAATCTTTCAAGATTCTGACCACACGCCAGAAACAATTCCCACACTTCCAGACCAGACCATCCTTTCGCGTGGAGAATTCTAATCTCCTCTATAGCATCCGGACTAGACAGACACCACTTTGTGAGCAAGTCGTGAGTTTTCATCCAGCCTTGGCCGACCTGAACAAAAAGCTCCGCTAAAGAAAGCGGCGAATCGTTGTACGACATGCATTTCCTTCTCCTCATCTAGGCCAAGTGCCTGTATTGGCTACCGGTCAGTCGCCCTGATGGCGGAGACACGAGATGAGGCCTTGCCTCTCGTTACCTCTGCAAAAAGCAAAGTCTCACCTCGTAATGCCCGCTTGTCAATCAACCCCTCTTCAAAAAGTATTCAAAAAGGTCGTCTTATTGTATCATATTCTTAAGTATATGTCAATCTAGACTTTCTATATAAACAAAAAATCTCAGGTATCCCTGAGCAATAAAACCATGCGTTACAGATTTTAGACCGACACTTGCTTACTCTCGGCGGAAAGAAGTGAGGGTAGCATTTCCATAACTACGATTGTCCACCACAACAATGCTGTTTTCTAGATTTGGTCCCTCACCTCTTCCTGTGTGAGATAATACCATAAGCCCCTTTGGTTTGAGAAGCCCAAAAAGCCTACTGACTGTGGATAACTGCAGATCGTGGTATGGCGGATCGGCCAAGATTATGTCATACATTTCAGGTTCTGATGTTTCCAGCCAATTATTTACAGTAGTACGAATAATTTCTGATTCATTTTCAGCACCTAGCGATAACACATTTTTCTGTAAAATTTTTTGTGCGATTTTGTCGCGTTCAACGAAGGTAACAAATGATGCGCCACGGCTCAACGCCTCGAGTCCAACAGAGCCAGTACCAGCAAATGCATCAAGTACGCGAGCGCCCCTAATCTCTTCACCGATACGATTAAACATCGCGTTACGGATTCGCTCACCCATCGGCTTGGTGCGAGAATTAGAAAAATCTGGCGCATCAATCTTGCGCCCACCGTATTTTCCAGCTATAACCCGAATCTGGGTCACAATCCAGCCTCACGATACGCCGTATACCATGCATATGAAACGACGTCACAGATGCGTGGAATCAGCACCTGACGAGTCTGCCTGGCGAGCTTTGCCGACCAGCCATATTTCCAAAACGTTTCGTACATATTTAATGCAAAGATTTCGTGCATCGCATCGAGAAAAACCTGCTCTAGGCCCTTTTCGTCAGCTTGCTTCAGCCACTTGAGGCTTGGTTCTGAATTCGGGAATCTCGTCGTTTTGATACTAGTCGCAACCCCAAGCTCAAACAATCCATGTGTCAAGAAAACGCCTTTTGCGCCCCAATACTCCCAGTTCTTGCTGATTGTATCACGTCGGTTTACGCCTATAATGACATTTTTCTCACGAATCGACAAACGCTCTTCTTTTGGTTTGCCCCAAAGTTCCTCAATCTTGTCACCAAGCGGATAGTGATGTGCCGGCGTCAAGCCGTCTGTGATTGCATGAGCCAACCAAGCCGCCTCAAAGGCTGCCCTCTGTTGGTTTCGCGCCCGCAACGCCTCGACAAGGTTGTAATGATGGTCCCAAATCATCGTAATCAGCTCACGGTCGTCTGGGTTAGTGGGATCAATATAGTGCCACGGCTCGTCAACACTCGGGCTCTTTCGCTTGATGCCATCTGGGCCGTTATTTCCCTCAAAGTGGAGAATGTCCTCGATGCCAGGAAAGCCTGGACCGACACCGGGAAATGTCTTGAGATTACGTCGTGCAATCCGATCAATTTTTTGGTGAACACCGATAAAATCACCGGACCTTCGGTTCATCGTCGTGCCTGCATACATGCGACTATTATACCATTTAGTTAATTAAGTGTTGTCAGGCGCTGGTAGTACTGGACGCGACTATTTGTCGTCTTGTATCTAGCGACCTCTTCGGGAGACTTAACGAAACGCTTTACAGCATTTTGGGCGCGGGCGATCAGAGCCGTATCAGCCAATGTCGCAATCTGGAGATTAAGTGCGCCATGCTGCATCCGCCCATAAATCTCACCTGGCCCACGAAGCTTCATATCCACCTCAGCCAAATAAAATCCATCATCTGACTTTTCGATCTCACGAATTCGCTCCGAGGGCTTATTTGACGAACTCATCACCAAGTAACAATAGCTCTGATGACTGCCTCGACCAACCCGACCACGCAGTTGGTGCAGCTGAGACAGACCGAAACGATCAGCGTTTTCGATAATCATCGTCGTCGCGTTTGGTACATCTACACCCACCTCTACGACTGTTGTACTGACCAGAATGTCATATTTCCTAGCCTTGAAGTCCTGCATGATGGTCTCTTTTTCGGCTGGTTTCATCTTGCCGTGTAATAATCCTATCTGGCGATGACCAAATATCGTTTGCTTGAGGCGTTGGTGCTCAGCGGTAACGCTTTTGGTGTCGTTTTCTGGATTGTCATCTATCAAACTGCAAACAACATACGCTTGCCGACCGTTCGCGATCTCAGCGTCGACCCGTTCATACATCTTTGGTACGCCAACAGGAGTAACTATCTCTGTTTTAATTGGCATACGCCCTTTTGGACGCTCGTTCAAAATACTCAAATCAAGCTCACCATAAACCGTAAGCGCCAGACTACGCGGAATCGGCGTCGCTGTCATCGCCAAAAGATGCGGCATCAGTCCGTCAGCACCCGACTTTGCTAATAATTTTTGCCGTTGATCGACGCCAAATCGATGTTGCTCATCAATTACGACAAAGCCTAGTTTCTTAAAACTAACCTTGTCCTGAATCACGGCATGCGTGCCAACCACCACGTCAACCTCACCGTTTGCAATTTGCTCATACAGAGCCTGACGCGCCTTACCTTTGAGACTACCCACCAGTAGACCAACCCTAACACCAAACGGAGCCAGAAGCTTATCAAGTGTCTCGGCATGTTGTGAAGCTAAAATCTCTGTCGGTGCCATCAGCGCTGTCTGAAAACCATGGCTCGCTGCTTGTCGAGCCGCCAATCCGGCAACAACCGTCTTGCCACTACCAACATCACCTTGAAGCAAGCGATTCATCGGCGTTTTGCGTTCGAAGTCCTGCAATATATCCCACGCCGCTCGTCGCTGAGCACCCGTTAATTCAAACGGCAGATTCGATACAAACTGCTTGACTACAGACTGCTCAAACGGTATGTGATAGCCCTCGAGCTGTTGATTTTCGAGCTTATTTAGCCGGCTGGCCAGCAATAACTCAAACAACTCCTCAAACGCTAGACGATCACGCGCCCGTTGAACCTCTTCGGTAGTTTTTGGAAAATGCATCGCGCTAATCGCCTCGGCGCGGCCCATCAAACCCTCAGCTCGCACGATAGATGCCGGTAAAGTTTCTGGCAAAACTGACATCAAGGGACGTAGCTTTTCGACCACCTTGCGAACAGTGACCGACTTCAGACCGTGAATCGAATGGTACACCGGCATCAATCGCTCTGCCTGCACTGGCATATCTTTGGCTATTTCTGCAGTTGGGTTAGTCAATTGATAACGACCGTAATTGTACTCAAACTCACCCGAGAAATAAAACTCATCATCTGACCCGCCAAGCTGTTGTGTACGATACGGCTGATTAAACCAGATCGCATTGAGCTTACCGCTATCATCGGCCAGTACTGCCGTTGTCAGACGAAGTCCTCGTCGAACTGGGCGCGTCGATATACTTTCACAACGTGCTCGGATCGTGACTTTGCCCGGCTTTAGATATGCGATCGGCGCTAGACCCGTAAAATCATCATGACGACGTGGTAAAAATGTGATGATATCACCAACCGTTTCGAGTCCTGCGGTCCTTAGTTGCATGGCAATCTTTGGCCCAACGCCTTTGACTTGCTCTAGTGGTGTTTTGAGATTCATTATTAGCTATTATATCTCGATTGTCGCGTGTTAGCGTCTATCAAAATAAATCCGCACCGATTGAACAGTGCGGATCTGTGTCTTGTGCGATCGACGACTTACTCTGTAACGCCCAACACTCCCTCGAGAGCGTAAGCAGTTGACTCCCAGCCCTCAACGGCAATACTATCGATGCCCATCGCTTTGACTGGATAATCGTTACCACCTTCGTTTAGCTTGTCACCAAAGAACAGAATCTCGTCTTTGCTAATATCAAGCGCATCAATCAGCTTGCGCATTCCATATGCTTTGTCTACACCAGGAAGCGTAATGTCCGTACTGGTCGTACCACCAATTCGCACCTCTAGATCGGGCAACAGTTCAGCAACCTTATCACGATAAACTGGTCGAACATCCTTGAACTTCTCTGCCCAGGCATACTTATCCTCTGGCGTCGCCTGTTGACCAAGTGCGCTCATCGTGATCTGACTATGACGATCTTCGATGATTTCTCCTGCTGGATTATCACACCAGATACCCATCTCCTTTGCGACCGTCTCTAGCGCTCCAATAATCTTCTCTTTTTGCTCTTTCGACAGATCTTCTGCGTATTGAAGCGTCCACTTATGATTTAGCTCGTCGTAGCGATAGTAGCGCGTACCACAGGTCGGCATTAGATGAAGCTTACCAAGCAAGTGTTCAGGAACCTCCAGTCGACTCACAACCTGCTTCTCAATTTGCTCGAAACGACCACCAGTAATGATACAAACATCGTATTTCTCAACCAATCGACTCAATAGACCACTCATACGGTCAGAAATCTCTGATTTTGTGACTGCTAGCGTATCATCTAGGTCAAATGCTATAACTTTTTTCATTATTTCCTCCTTAATATCAATGTCGTTATCGTACCAAAACGAAATTATTTTTACCTTTTTTGACCAGGCTCCTCTCTGTTATCATCACGTCGTCGGTAATTTTCTGACCGTTAATAGAAATGGCGTTATTTGCGATCAAACGCTTCGCTTCGCCGTTACTCGCTACTAGTCCACTTGCGGTCAGAGTATCGATAACACTATTTCCAACTAGAGCAGTCGGGATCTCTGCGCCAAGTGCATCAAGATCAGCGTCCTTTAGGGTTGCAAATGCATCGCCTCCGAAAAGTACCGCTGTCACCCGCTCGACACTTTCACGACGCTCACGACCGTGAATCAGGTCTGTCACTTCTCGGGCTAGAGTTTTCTGCAATAGGCGAGCACCAGGATTCTCGCGATGGTCAGCGATTGTTTTTTCAACCGTAGCACGATCAAGTAGCGTGTAAATCTTAATCATATCCTCGCTCGTTTCATCATCGAGGTTCAGCCAAAATTGGTAGAACTTATATGGACTCGTCTTGGCCGGATCAAGCCAGACCGCACCACCCTCAGACTTGCCAAATTTCACGCCTGTCTGCTTGTTTATCACAAGAGGCGCCGTATAGACGTGGGCCTCCGCCCCCTCGAGGCGACGAATCAGACTAACGCCGGTGATACTATTACCCCACTGATCAGCACCGGCGACCTGAAGAGTTGCTCCTTTTTCGCGATAAAGATGGAGGAAGTCATACCCCTGAATAAGCGCATAGCTAAACTCAGCATAGCTAATCCCGGCACCACCCTCACCGATACGAGACTGAACAAACTCACGATCTAACATTTGCGTCAGGCTAACGTGCTTACCAATTTCACGCAGGAACTGCATATAACCAATGCCACAAAACCAGTCGTAGTTATTGACGATCTCGAAATTCTTGCCAGCAAATATTGTCTCGTACTGCTTAGAGAGGCCTTGGACATTTTTCTCAACTTCTTCGACAGTTTTGAGGTCTCGCTCTTGTTTTTTGCCGTCTGGATCACCTATCAAACCAGTTGCACCGCCAACAAGAAGAATCGGCTTGTAGCCATAATCTATAAAATGACGTACCATCATGGCAGCAGCGAGATTACCGATCGTCATACTATCTGCGCTAGGGTCAACACCCCAATAGAACGTCCGCGTCTCATTGTCTAATTCTTTGATATCGGCAAACGTGTACTGGTTGACGAAACCACGCCACGTAAGCTCCTCACTCAGTGTCATGCTGAACGCTCCTTTCTTTGTTACTAGTGTTATCCTAGCACAATACCACTAGCCTCGCCAAAAAAATAGTGATATTATGGAGAGTAATATTGCTTATGGGAAAGTAGTGACGTGGTCAAGCCAAATAAACCGACACGTAAGGTCAGCGTGTATTCAAACCTCGCGACAAAACATCGCACCAAGAAAGACGCAAAAGCTCGCAAAAAAGCCGAATACCTAGCAACCCTGCCGAAGCATCCGCTGAAGCGCTTTCTTTATCGCATGCACCCGAAGCGCTTGGCTAAGTTTTGGTTTTCGAAGCAAGGCGCGATCACGCTCCTAAAAATCATTGGGGCGTTTGTAGTTATTCTCATTCTCATTACACTAGCTTTATTTGCCTACTTTAGGAAAGATCTTGACCAGATAAACCCGAATACACTCGCCCAGCGCGTTAAATCTACCGTCACTAAATATTACGACCGCAACGATAAACTCCTCTGGGAAGATAAAGGCACAGGCAACTACACACTTGTTGTCGAGCCAAAAAATATCTCTCCGTGTATGGGCAAAGCCACCATCGCTATCGAGGATAAAGATTTCTACAACCACGGTGGTGTTAGCTTCTCTGGTATCCTTCGCGCATTTATCTCGAACTCTCAAGGAAATGCCGTCCAAGGTGGTTCAACCCTCACTCAACAGCTCGTCAAAAAAGTATTCTTCACACAAGAAGAGGCATCTGAGCGTGGTATTCGGGGTATTCCGCGCAAAATCAAGGAAATGATTCTCGCTATCGAAGTTGAACGCATGTACACTAAAGATCAGATCCTCGGGCTCTACCTCAATGAGTCGCCATACGGCGGCCGACGAAATGGCGTAGAGTCAGCCGCTCAAACATATTTTGGCAAGTCCTCAAAAGACCTCAACCTCTCTGAGTGCGCCCTCCTAGCCGCTATTCCAAATAACCCATCAGTTTACAATCCATACAATATCGAGGGACACAAAGCGCTGGTCGCGCGCCAGCACAAAGTGCTCGACATGATGGTTGACATGAATTACATCACAAAAGAGGAAGCCGAAAAAGCTAAAAAAGTCGCGATTATCGATCAAGTCAAGCCACTTGCCGACCAACTAGCCGATATCAAAGCGCCACATTTTGTACTAATGGTGAGGGATCAGCTAGAAAAATCACTCGGCAAAACTATTGTCGGTGAAGGTGGACTAACTGTTAAAACAACTCTGGATTACGACATTCAAACCGAACTCGAAAAAAACATGTCTGCCATGTTCTCTGGCGGGATGACTGACCGCAACTGTAGCTACACAAACTGCGCAACATATGCCGGATTCTCAAACGGAGCAGCCGCGATCGAAGATACCAAATCTGGACAGCTAATCGCACTAGTAGGCAGCCGCGACTACAATCACCCAGGTTACGGCCAAGATAATGCCGCTACAGGATTTATCCAGCCAGGCTCGTCGATCAAGCCGCTCGTCTATGCCCAGCTATTCCAAAATCAAGGTAGCGGTAAACAAAATTATGGTAGCGGGTCAATTCTCGCCGACAGCACAACAACTTTTCCGACAGCACCAGGCTGGAAGCCTCAGAATGCCGACGGCAAGTTCCAGGGCAATATAAATATTCGTCTCGCTCTTGACCGTTCGCGCAACATTCCAGCCATCAAGGCCATGGCGGTAAATGAGCAGAACAACCCCGGTAGCACCTGGAAAACAATCCGCGACCTCGGCGATAAGCACTACTGCACCCAAGGAGCCGACGCACAGGCTGGGCTATCTAGTGCTATCGGTGGATGCGGAACTCGCCTCGTCGATCACGTCAATGCCATTGCTAGCCTCGGTCGGCAAGGCGCTCACACTCCACAGTCAACCATCCTAAAGGTTACGAATGGCAATGGGCAGACGCTAAAAGAATATAAAGCCGAAAGGAAGCAGGTTATTGATCCGCAGGCCGCCTACATAGTCAGTGACATCCTAGGTGATGGCTCGGCGCGCGCTGGACTAGGCTGGAATCAAGATTACATGCTACGCATGAACGCTCTCGGCGCTAGAGTTGCCGTCAAGACTGGTACCAGTAACGGTCAGATTGGCGAAAAGGTTGTTCCAAAAGACCTCTGGACCGTAGGATATACACCATCAATTGCTATGGCAGTCTGGCTCGGTAACCCAGACACAACCCCACTGACCAGAGGAAACTCGCTCATCCCCGCCCTACTCCTTGATCGCACTATGGCGACGGTAACCCAAAAGTACGTTGAGCAAGGCAAGGCGAAATACAGCGACTGGTACGAAGCTCCATCAGGCATTCAACGGATCGGCAAAGAGGCCTTCCCATCCTATTACAACAAGGCGGCAAGCACCTCAAACATCAAGATGACATTTGACCGTGTGTCTAAGAAAAAAGCCACTAACTGTACTCCAGACGGCGCTAAGGTCGAAATTGGTGTCAATAAATCTGTTGACCCAATTACCAACAAGGACATTCTAATCGCCGAAGATGGCTATGATGCGACAAAAGACGATGACGTACACGAGTGTGGCGACGTACAACCAACCGCCCTGATCAGTACTAGTGGATCGAGCGTCACAATCGCCTACACCCACGGACGACACCCCCTACAGACAGTCGAGGTTCGCTCGGGCGATAAACTTATCCTCAGTCGCCAAGTATCAAACGACGGTACGTACAAACTGAGCTCTCAAGAACTCCAGTCGGCTGGATCTGGCCCACTCACCCTAACGGTCACTGATACCGCATACTACACTGCTACTCATACGGTAAATTACGGCAGGTAGTGCAGTCTGGCCTAACTAAAAACAATATAGCCTCTAGCGAGGCTATATTGTTTTTAGCAACTACTGAATCTAGTCTTTTTGATTATCGACTAGAGCAATTAGCGATGCCTCGTGGTCTTTACGTCGTCGTGAAACTCGGCGTACGCTCGGTTCGGAGGCTGTACTCTTGTTCTCGGAGGTCTGCTTCGGAACAGCATGGTAAACACTCTTTGTCTGAGTTCGCGATCTCTTTGTGCGCGGGACATTGTCCTCTGGCTCAGTAGACTCTGAGCCACTCTTACGAGATGCCGTCGTCCGGCTAGTACCTTTTGATTTTTGAGCATTCTGAGTGGTGGATTTTTTACGCTGTACGGGAGATTTCGTCTCGGCTACTCGTTTTGCAAACATCATCTTGCCTGCCGCTGTCTGCAGACTGCGAACAACTTCGACAAGGACCTGTTGTCCGATTAGGCTACTCGACTGCTCGACAACGACCATCGTACCATCAGGAAGATACCCAACAGCCTGATGACTATCTTGACCCTTCTGAGTCAGTTCGATCAACATTTGCTCACCCGGCAGATAAGACATACGTAGCCCTTGGGCCAGCTCATTGATATTAAGCACAGAGATACCCTCGACGACGGCCACCTTGTTTAGATTATAATCAAGCGTCAAGATGCAACCTTGGTGTCGCTTAGCTAGCGTAAGCAGCCGATCATCAACCCCCTCCTCGGCCTTGCTGCCGTCTTGAAGGATCTCAACCTCGACATCTTCCATATTTTGAAGCTCTGTCACGATATCAAGTCCATAGCGAGCCCGTGTCCGCTTATCAGCATCTGCATTATCCGCCAAAAATTGTAATTCACCAATCACGCTACGTGGCACGATAAGCGTCCCACCGATAAATCCCGTACGCGCAATTCCCGTAATTCGGCCGTCCATCAACACTGATGTATCGACAAAAATCGCTCGACTCCTAGACTTAATTGATGTTTTTGGCAATTTTGCGAGAAGGTAACTCAACTCTGCCAAAATCAGCAATACCACCGCTAGTAGCACAATATCTTTTGTTTCCATTTTCCTATCTTTCTACGACTATGAAGCAATCTCTATTTGTCACCTGGCTTCAAATAATCGATTAATGCGTGGCGTAGATCTCGTACGCCCTTAATAAATGAGTCCTTTTTGGCACTAGAGCTAGCTGGCGCAACCGCCTGAGTAAACCCTAGCTTCTTTGCCTCGCTTATACGCTTGTCGGCCAGCTGAGCGGAGCGGATCTCGCCTCCTAGACCAATTTCGCCAAAAACGACAAGCCCATCATCAAGCCGCCTACCAGCAGCAGCCGAAGCAATTGCCATCGCGACCGCGAGATCGGCCGCAGGATCAGCAAGCTTCAGACCACCCACCACATTGATATAAATATCTTTGTCGGATAAGTTCAGTTTGGTACGCTTCTCTAGTACCGCAACGAGAAGATTGAGGCGATTTAGGTCAAAACCACTTGCTGTCCTTTTAGGATACCCGAAATGTGTCGAGTTGACAAGTGCTTGAATTTCTACCAATATTGGCCTATTTCCTTCAAGCGTCGCAAGCACAACCGAACCATCGGCATTTTGTCTCTCCGCCAGCAGAGCCGCCGACGGGTTTGCTACCATTTTTAATCCAGACTCTCCCATCTCAAATATTGCCGCTTCAGCCGTAGAGCCATAACGATTTTTGATCGCCCGAACAACCTTGAAGCCACCATATCGATCGCCCTCAAACTGCAACACAACGTCTACGAGGTGCTCAAGAACTTTTGGCCCCGCGATCGAACCCTCTTTTGTAACATGTCCGACCAAAATTACGGCCGCACCCGATTCTTTGGCGGCACGAATGATAACGTTTGCAGAATTTGTAATCTGGCTAACAGTACCCGGCGCAGAGGTGATTTCGTCTAGACTTAGTGTCTGGATACTGTCGATGATGACCAGCTTGTATTTGCCGCTCCGAATCGTTGCCGAAATATCATCAGCAGAGGTGCTAGCGACAAATTGTAGGTCATCACCAGCCTCAGCCCCCAGCCTCGTCGCCCGAAGCTTCACCTGTGAGGCACTTTCCTCGCCACTGACATACAGCACAGCGCTATCCTCAGCAATATGCGCCGCTATCTGAAGCAATAACGTCGACTTACCGATCCCTGGCTGGCCAGCGAGAAGCATCACACCAGCTGACAATATTCCACCACCAAGCACAGTGTCCAGATCAGCAATTCCTGTCTGCATCCGGGACACCACCTCCTTGGCACTAATCGATTTCATCGACTGAGGGGCAAGTACTTTACCGCCACGAGTTGCTCGCGCCACCGCTGAACTACCCGTTGACGTCACCACCTGCTCAACTAGCGTATTCCACTCGCCACAATTCTCGCACCTTCCCACCCATTTTGGATAATTACTACCGCAGTTCTGACAAGTAAATAGTGTTTTAGACTTCGCCACCTCTATAGCCCCGTTGGCGCAGAAACACCATTTATACTTTCGTTTAGTTGATTGACATGCACTGCAATCTCATTTAACGCGGTTATATCAGCATTTAGGGCGGCTACACGGCCGTTAATGTCCTGTCGACGGCTGGTGAGAGCGTTTGCCCGTGACAGTAGAGCAGCCCTGGTCGCCTGAAACTCTGCTTGCGTATTAAATCCACCCGAGCTAGCCCGCTGATTAAACGTCTGAATATCGAGATTCATCTGTTCGAGATCAACTTCATATTGCTTGAGATCCTGCTCAATCGCTGGGCGTGCTGACTCAATTTTCTTCTGCAAACTATCCGCACGCTGACTGAGTCCGTTGAATACTCTATTATACGACTCATTTAGCGCCACGACTTTTGCCCTATTTGTGAAATAAGTCGCATAATGACGCTCCAGCTCTGGCGACAGGTCGCGTACGGTCGTACCAATGATTGAATGAAGTTCGTCCGCCTCCGCTCCAGGTTCAGCTCGTTGATAATACTGCATAATCTGTTTGAGGTTTGCATCATCTTTGATCTTCTCGTACTGGGCGCGCACCATCTGGTCCACGCGTGGTCGCTCTAAGCCGTTTAAACGATGATACACAGCGTGGAGTAGTTCGTGAGCTGCTGTCACCTCAAGAGTGCCATCTAGCTCAGCGTTTTTGATATTGTAAAGATATATTCGATCCTTGAAATAACAGCCCAAGATCGCTGCCGTTCGCTCGGTGCTTTGGCAGCTCTTATTAAACTGTGTCTTATCTTCGATCGCTGGCGCTGTTGCATAAAAAATCCTCTCGCCATGACCAGTCAGCCCAATTCGATTACGAATCGACGTGATCTGCTCAGATGGCTGAAACTGCATAGCACGTAAAGCATCCAACAAAGTCGGGCCATACAAAACCCCAAACACCGCCAACCCTAATACTACCAATGTAGAGATTAGTTTACGCCAAAAAGCTTTATGGCGAGACTGCTTTTGTAGATTCGGTTTGTTGTTCAATCGCTATTTTCCCCTTATTCGTCCGTACTTCCAGTATAACGCCTTTTTCATACTCTCCCGCAAGCACCCCTTCGGCAATTGCATGCTCTAGTTCGTCCTCGATGACCCGACGTAATGGTCGGGCACCGTATTTAGCGCTATAGCCCTTGTCAATCAAATACTTTTTCGCCGAGGACTTCACGACAAGTCCGAGACCCTTGCGAACAAGTCGCTGGCGTAGCTCGCCAATCAAAAGATCAAATATCTTGCCGACCTCATCGCGCGTCAAAGCTCGGAAAGTGATAATCCCGTCAAAACGATTGATCAGCTCTGGGCGCATAAACTTATCGAGCGCCTCACGTGCGTAGTTGGCGTTACGCTCGTGAATATTGTCAAGCTTTTGATCAGCCTGTCGTACAGAACGAAATCCAAGTTCTGACTCTTTCATCATCTTGTCAGCACCGAGGTTACTCGTCAGGATGATAATTGTGTTACGGAAGCTCACGGCCCGACCCTTGGCGTCAGTCAAAGTTCCCTCCTCGAGAAGTTGCAGTAGTAACTGAAATACATCTGGATGAGCCTTTTCGATTTCATCAAACAACACCACGCTATAAGGTTGACGGCGTACTTTATCGGTCAGCTTTCCGCCGTCCTCGTATCCCACGTAGCCTGCTGGCGCACCAACTAGCCGTGAAGTATTGTGCTTCTCAGCAAATTCACTCATATCGATCTTTATCAGTACGTCTTCACTACCAAACACTTCACGTGCCAGCACCTTGGCTAGCTCCGTCTTACCGACGCCTGTCGGCCCCATAAACACAAAGCTTCCAATCGGGCGTTTCTGACTCGCCACGCCACTACGAGAGCGTCGAATCGCTCGCGCTACCTTTTGAACGGCCTCTTTCTGACCGATGATATACTTACCGAGATGTTTTTCCAAGTTAGTCAAGAGCTTGGCCTCAGACGTCTGGACCTTTTCAACTGGAATATGTGTCATAACAGCAATCGCGTGCGCAATATCGTCCTCTGTGAGCACAACGGCATTTTTACCCTCGCGGGCCTCTTTTTCGGCTTCGAGTTTTTCAGAAATTTGACTGATTCGCTGCTTGTATAGGGCTGCCCGCTCATAGTCCTCGTGGCTAACCGCGTCTTCCATTTTTTCATTGAGAGATTTAAGCTCTTTTGTCAGCTCACGCTGTCGGCTAGGGCGATGCCCCTGTTTGACGCGTACACGGGCTGCCGCCTCATCCATGACGTCAATTGCCTTATCGGGCATGAAACGATCACTCACATAGCGATCGCTCATATAGACCGCAGAATCAATCACCTCATCGGTAATCGTAACGCCGTGATGTTTTTCATAATAACCCTTGAGACCACGAAGAATCGCCACCGTATCTTTCACCGTCGGCTCTTTGACGATCACCGTCTGAAAACGCCTCTCTAGAGCGGTATCTTTTTCGATATGCTTACGATACTCATCAAGCGTAGTTGCACCAATCATGTGCAATTCACCACGCGCTAACGCTGGCTTCAGGATATTTGCCGCATCCATCGAACCTTCAGCAGCACCAGCACCAACCAACAGATGGAGCTCATCAATAAATACAATGATATTACCTTGTTTTTTAATTTCTGAAATAACTTTTTTTAGACGGTCTTCAAACTCACCGCGATATTTCGTACCAGCAATCATCGCCGCCATATCTAGCATAATCACACGCTTGTCTAGTAAGTGATCAGGCACCTCCTCGCGGACGATTCTCTGTGCCAGACCCTCAACAATCGCTGTTTTACCAACTCCAGGTTCACCTATCAACACAGGGTTGTTTTTGGTGCGTCGTGACAATACAGTGATGACTCGCTCGCACTCTTTGTCGCGCCCAATCATCGGGTCTAGCTCGCCAGCTACAGCCTTGTTGGTCAGATCAATTCCAAAAGTATTGAGTGCACCGCCTCGCACCGCACGCTGCCTCGGCTCGGTCGCAACGTCACCATGCTCCGAACGGTTTCGATCAAAAAGTGACTCAAGCTGTTCCATAATAGCATCAACATCGACACTCATCTCTCGCAATAGCGTCGTCGCCCGTGCATTAGTCTGGCGTAGAACACTATACAAAATATGCTCAGTCCCCAGGGTGTCATGATTGTATTCTTTGGCTGTCTCCCACGCCATTCGAAGTGTCAAAAGCGCCGTCTCTGACAAGCCAATCACCCCCGTCCCTACAGTAACTTTTGAGGGCTGAATCCCCAAAGCCTGTTCAGCTCCCGCAAGCGTCACTCCTGCGTCTGCCAAATACTTAGCGCCAGTACTCGACCCTTGAGCCAAAACACCAAGTAAAAGATGCTCCGTGCCGATATACGAGCTACCATTACCACGAGCAATCGCGTCCGCATACTGTACGCTCATTCGTGCATTTTCGGTTAAGTGTGAAATAAAATCTGCAAAATCTTCTGGCATCATATCGCCCTCCGTTCTCTGGGCCTAGCCCACTCTATATCAGTCTACCAACTAAATTAGCACTCGTCAAGTGAGAGTGCTAATTTTTTATATATTCAGCGAAATATCGAGAATGATCTATTCACCTTGCTCTTCAATCGCCGCAAATAGCCCGTCTTCGATGTTTTTGCGTGGCTTCTTTTCGGCTGGCTTGGCCGTCGCCGTCTCGATATCTAGCTCGTAGCCCGTCAAACGACTCGCTAGACGCACATTTTGACCGCCACGACCGATCGCAATACTCTGCTGATCCTCGGAAACATAAACTTTAGCAGTTTTCGCTTCTTTGTCGATTTCAACTTTCACTACCTCGGCTGGGCTAAGTGCATTTCGAATATAAGTATCGACATTTTCGTCAAAAGTGATGATATCAATTTTTTCCTGATCACCAATTTCATTCATGACAGCATTAACGCGCGTACCGTGACCACCAACAAAGGTACCCACTGGATCAACCCCAGGGACAGTACTCATAACGGCCAATTTGGTACGGCGACCAGCCTCGCGAGCGATGCCCTTGATCTCTACTGCGCCAGTTTCCATTTCTGGCACTTCCTGACGGAATAAATACTCAACAAACGCTTCGTTACCGCGACTCAAAATTAGCTGTGGACCACGGTTATCGCGCTCAATATCCTTGATAAACACCTTGATGCGCTGACCAACGCTGTAATACTCACCTTGAATCTGCTCGCTCTGAGGCAAAATACCAGTTGCCTTGCCAAGCTCGACTCGTACAACACGAGGCTCGACTCGCTGAACAATACCAGTGACAACCGTACCAATCTTATCCTCAAACTCAGCAAGGACCACCTCACGCTCCGCCTCGCGTAGACGTTGCAGCACGACCTGCTTTGCCGTCTGAGCAGCGACACGACCAAAACTCGTAACTGTATGCTCATCTTCGATTACATCGCCTAGCTTGGCGTCTGCCTTAATCTTTTGAGCATCCTCGAGGCTAATCTGATTAAGATCATTTTCAACCTCTTCAACCACATCACGCATCACAAATACTTTTGCGCTACCGTCGTTGATATTCAGCTCAGCCCGAACGCTCTGATCGCGCTCCCCGTTATCACGACGCCACGCCGCTGCGATCGCCTGTTCTATCACGTCCATGACAGTTTCTTCGGGCAAGTTCTTCTCCTCTGCAATCGTACGAACTGCGAGAGTCAATTGTTTGATATTTAAGTCCTCCATGAGAACCCCTTTCCAAATTATTATCTACTGATACGAAAATGTCCGACCTGCCGGCCGGATAAGTACATACTCTATTGTAGCTCACCGCTACAAAAATGTCAATTGAAAAACCGGTTGGCGTCTCATGTGATACTACACAAAACGCCAACCGGCTAGACACCCTAGAGCGACCCAAATGGCCGTCCTAGGGTGCCATGTTCCCCTATAAGCCAACCTCGTTGGCTGGTTGAGGGAAAAGAGTTAGGCTCGTCGTATGAGCCCGTAAATTTCACCTCAACCTCATACCCGTCTGGAGGCAAGTATTCCTTCGTGGCAGACCTACAATAATCATAGTCGCCCTCAAACCCCGTCTCCAGGGTCTGGTCGATTCTGCCATCTCCATTTCGTTTGACAAGAATTACGGCGTATTGACCGCTGTAACTAGCCATGATTTTTTCTCCTTCGGGAATAGACGACAACCAGTACTTCCGTACCAGTCTAGGTACATTTTATAATCTAAATATCAGTATTTGTCAATCTATATACCAGAGCCGTATACTAAATAGACGATGAATCTATCTGACTTTCACTACAACATCCCAGAAGAACTAATAGCAGACCACCCTCCAGCTGTGCGCGGTGAGGCTCGCCTGTTAGTCCTCGATCGTCAGACTGGCACATACAAAGACTGCGCCTATTCCGACGTCGTAGACTATCTCGAACCAGGCGACACGTTAGTGATAAATGACACAAAAGTCATCAAGGCTAGGCTGATCACCCACAAAGCCACGGGTGGTACGCGTGAACTAGTGTTAGTCGAAAAACACGGCGGTCAAGATGACTGGTTTCGCCACAAGGTTATCTACAGACGTCGCCTTGCTGTCGGCGACACGTTGTTCATAGGCAACGACACCCTTACCGTCGAGGAAATCCTAGGCGACGGCCTAGCCATCATTCGCTCTAGCCGCGATCTGCTCGATATCGCCGAAGAGTATGGCTCGGTTCCACTCCCGCCCTACATGAACCGTATGGCAACTACCGATGACATAGAACGTTATCAAACGGTCTTTGCTCGTGAGCTAGGCTCGGTGGCCGCCCCGACTGCAAGCCTAAATATGACCGAGAAAACTCTCGATCAACTACGAGACAAGGGCGTCAATGTAGTCTATGCCACTCTTCATGTTGGACTTGGCACTTTTTTGCCAATCCGCGTCAACGACGTGACTAAGCACAAAATGCACCAAGAGTATTTTGAGGTCCCCGAGGAGACCGTTCGCATCATCCAGGCGACTAAAAAAGCCAAAAAACGCGTCATCGCACTCGGCACCACTATCACCCGCACCTTAGAATACGCGCACGAAGCAATCCTCAATGAGCCACCCCAAAAAATCTCTGGCGAAGCCGATATATTCATCTATCCAGGATACAAATTTCAGACTATTGACGGCCTTTTGACAAACTTTCATATGCCAGAAAGTACCGTCCTGATGCTGACGTCAGCTTTTGCTGGCTGGAACCACCTAAAACCAGCCTACGAGCATTGTATCGCCGAAAAATACCATTTCTTTAGCTACGGCGATAGTATGCTAATCCTCTAAAAAAATAAAAAGGCCACCCTGCGGGAGCATGTAGTTTGCTCTACCGCAGAGTGGCTAGGGTTGTCATTGACACTCATCAAGGGGTATGCCCCTTGGCTCAAAAGTCAGCTCATAGATTTCAATATCATGGCTGACGTCATATTTTCGAGTCCAGTCGGCCACATGGTAGCCCAGGTCAACTACCCATGGGCACTCAAAATTCTCCAGATGAAGCCCAAAAGCTTCAACCTTGATCACTATATCTGCCCTAGTACCCGAGATACGTGATTGATACCCAATCTCTCTACGTATCTCCTTGCAGATAGCCTCGTTCGAATGGCCTGCTGAGTAAATCAGCTGATCAGAATGAACTGTTTTCGACATTACTCCCCTAAAAGGTACACCATACGGGATGTATGGTTCTTACATTCCATATAAACACCTAGGCGGTATTTTATCAACCGTATTCTACTCTGTTAAAATAATGTTATGAAAAAAGCTCTCGATTTCACGATCACCCATCGACTGCCTGGGACACTAGCCCGTGTCGGCATTATCGAGACACCCCACGGTAACATCGAAACGCCAGTCTTTATCGTCGGCGGAACCAAAGCTACGGTAAAAGCAATCACGCCAGAGCAAGTGGCTGACTATGGCGGACAAGCCATTCTAGCAAACACCTACCATCTAATGCTTCGACCAGGCGCCGATATAGTCCATGCAGCTGGTGGACTCGGAAAATTCATGAACTGGAATGGGCCAACCTTTACCGACAGCGGTGGATTCCAGATATTTAGCCTAGGAATTGCCTACAAAAAAGGGATTGATGCCGTCGCCCACACCGAGAAAGGCGACGCTACACTCGCCAAAAAATCCGCCCAGCAACTTGTCAAAATCACTGACGATGGCGCTGAGTTTCGGAGCCACTATGACGGCGCAAAACTTATGATGACACCCGAGTCCTCGATGGAGCTTCAACACAAAATTGGTGCTGACATCCATATGGCGTTTGATGAACTAACTGCACCGCTAGCATCACCGAGCGTAATTCGTGAAGCCATGAACCGTACTCACGCATGGGCCGAACGTTGCCTGACTCGTCACGATGCACTAAATACTGAGCATATTGCAAACCACGAACCACTCCAGGCGCTCTACGGCATCGTTCAGGGAGCTAGAGAGGAAAAGCTTCGCAAGCAATCAGCCAATTTTTTGGGTGAACGTAATTTTGACGGATACGGCATCGGCGGCGTTTTTGAGCCAGGCGAGATTCCTACAGTCGTCAAATGGGTTAATGAAACCCTGCCAGAAAATAAACCACGCCATTTGCTAGGTATGGGCTCTCAACCAGCCGACCTATTCCTCGGCGTCGAGTATGGTGTCGACACATTTGACTGCGTCGCCCCGACCCGTCAGGCCCGAAACGGCGCACTCTACACTCTAGATGGCCGTATCAATATCACCAACGCCAAATTTAAAACTGATTTTACACCAATCGACATTGAATGCGATTGCTACACCTGCGCCCACTATACAAAAGCCTACATTAATCACCTATTTAGATCAGATGAGATCCTCGGTGCGACACTAGCTAGCATTCACAACGAACGATTTGTTGTCCGAACTGTGGATCAGATTCGCGAGAGTATCAAGCAAGATAAGTTTTTTGACCTGAAAAAAACGTTCTTGAGGCGCTACTACGGCAATAAACTTCCCGCCAGCGTGACGCTCGACTAAAGGTTAGTTCACCAAATATGTCGCGGGCTGTTCATAGGTATCGATTTTTTCGCGTCGCTTAACAATATTGATGATTTTTATTGTCAGAGGCGAAACAATAACTTCCGTCGTAATCTTGATCAAAAATACAGTAATCATCAGCTGAGCAAGCGCACCAAAAGACATCGTACCGAGAAACGCAACTGTCGAAAATACCACTGTATCGATTGCGCTCCCGACCACAGAACTACTAATCATCCGTACCCAGAGATTCTTGCCTTTTGAGCGGACTTTCATGCGTGCCATGACATAAGCGTTCATAATCTCCCCCAAAAATAGCGCCGTGACACTTGCTAGAACAATTCGCCAGACAACGCCCAGAATCGACTCATACGCCACTTGATTAGGCCAATCAGGGCTAGCCGGCAAGATCTGCACCACCCAAAAAGTCGTCATCGTCAGAATCAGCGATACAACCCCGACATACAGAAGCGAGCGCATCTTGCGATACCCATAAACCTCCGTTACTATATCGCCAACTATATACGAAAGCGGAAAAAGTATCGTCCCAGCGTCAAACACCAGTGGTCCAATTGCCACCACTTTTATACTAGCGATATTACTGACGATAAGCGTCATCACAAATAAGCCAGCCAGCATCTCGTAGATATGTAGTTGTTTTTTCTGAAAAAGCCTAAACATATAGCGGTATTATACCTTAGTCCTGCCGACTAGGTACAGCTTCATCGGGACAATGCGCCAATACATTCTGCATAGCAGATTTCTCTGCGTATGTTACCCATAAACGATATTTTGACTTCACCGCAATTTGTCTGGCTACATACTGACAGCGAAAGGCTTTGTTTGACGGCAACCACGTCGCTGCATCACCGTCACCCTTCGTCTGGTTTGCCTTGCCGTCAACCGCCAAAAGTTCCAGTGGGTCATTTGCTAGTGCAACCCGTGTAGCTGAGTCTAACTGCTGCGCTCCAGTTTGCCAGGCATTAGACAACGCAACCACATGATCGATCTGGACAGCTTCACTAGACTTAGCTCCACGTACAAAATTAATCGTCGCACCCGTATACGGGTCACGGAGAGTACCGCTTTGCACTTTACATGAATCGTTTACTTTAGGGTTCACCAGATCGCGATTTAGTATTATATTTCGCGTGTCACACTTACCCGTCGACGTCCAGCCATTACCAAATTGCGTTCTCGTATAACCTGTTTTTGGAGCCCGACCCTTGACAGTGAGGCTATCGAGTATATCGCGAGCTTTTTTTGAGCTTGGATCTACTGCTCTCGTCGAGGTAGTCGATGATTCTATTGGCGTAAAATTAGCTGTATCTGTCTTTGATAGGATGTCGTAATGTTGCAACCACCAAACTGCCACTCCAGCAACAACTATCAAAACACCAATAACCCTCCGGATTCTCATCTTGTCATTATATCTTGATATACTAGAAAGTATGCAACATCTCTACGAACAATTTATACCCGAAAGTTACCGCATCACCTGGGACTTACGAAATATAGCCCGTAAACGACAGGTCTCAGGCATGGTCGATATCTATGGAACACAGGTTCATGATGGCACGATTCGACTTCATGCAAAACAACTAAACATCAAACGAGTCCTCGTCAATCAGCAAGAAATCTCCGAAATGTACATCGAAAAAGACGAGCTGGTTATTCCCCACAAAGGAGCTGGACAAGTAACTGTCACGATCGAATTTTCTCTCACAGTCAAAGACACAATGCACGGAATTTACCCATGCTATTACACTGTGGACGGACATAAACAAGAACTCTATGCGACCCAATTTGAATCACATCACGCACGCGAAGCCTTTCCGTGTATTGACGAGCCAGAAGCAAAAGCAACCTTCAACATCACGCTCATCACCGAAGACACCACCGTTCTAGGCAACATGCCTATCAAAGAACAGCACTATAATGGACCATTGATTGTCACAACCTTCGACACGACGCCTCGCATGAGTAGCTATCTAGTCGCTTTTGTCGTTGGTGACCTCCAGCGAGCCACCGCCTCAACAAAAAGCGGTGTCGAAGTAAATGTTTACGCCACGAGAGCCCACCGCCCCGAAGCTCTCACCTGGGCGCTTGAACATGCGGTAGCGTCAATTGAGTTTTATGATCAATATTTCGATATACCATACCCACTACCAAAATCTGACCATGTCGCCCTGCCTGACTTCTCATCAGGTGCGATGGAAAACTGGGGACTAATCACCTACCGTGAAGTCGCCCTCCTAGCAGATCCAGCAACCGCCACTATCAGCAGTAAGCGCTACATCACAACCGTGATCGCTCACGAGCTTTCGCACCAGTGGTTTGGTAACCTCGTTACAATGAAGTGGTGGGACAATCTGTGGCTTAACGAAAGTTTTGCCACAATCATGGAGTACTTACCTCCTGATGCACTTCACCCCGACTGGAATATCTGGTTTGACTTCGCCTCAAACGAAGGCGTCGCCGCGCTTCGTCGCGACAGTATCGATGGTGTCCAGCCAGTCCAGGTTGCTATTAATCATCCTGATGAGATTGGCACGCTGTTTGACGGCGCAATCGTTTACGCAAAAGGTGGACGGCTACTTCGCATGATGCAACTATGGATCGGCGACGACGCTTTCAGGCGCGGGCTCAAGGCTTACTTCACCAAGCACGCTTATGACAATACAACCGGCGACGACCTCTGGTCGGCACTGTCAGAGGCTAGCGGCAAAGATGTCGGCACACTGATGAATGCCTGGATTACTCAGCCAGGTTACCCTGTTGTTCACGCCACACTTGAGGACGACAAGCTAACCCTCTCACAAGAACAGTTCTTTATTGGTCCTCATGGCGCCAGCAGCCGTCTCTGGCCAATCCCGCTTGACTCTACTGTCGACACCCTGCCAGATATCATGGACCAGCAGACCCTAACAATTCCATACATTAGTGATGCGCCAGTCTATCTCAACCAACACAATAATGGACATTTCATCACACTCTATGACGCCGAACTCCGCGCTCGTATCGTTAACGACATTATAGCTGGTCGTCTAAGCGAAACTCAACGCGCACAGTATTTGACCGAACAAACCCTACTAGCGCGTGGTGGCTATATCTCAAGCGCCACTCTAGTAGAGCTACTAACAGCCTTCCAAAACGAGTCAAACGAAAAGGTCTGGCAGGTTATTGCGATGGCAATCTCCGACCTAAAAAGGTTCGTCGAAACTGACAAAACAGCCGAAGCAAATCTCCGTCGACTAGTCGCCAACCTCGCTCGCCCACAATTCGAGCGTCTAGGCTGGGACCCTATCAATGGTGAGTCCGAAGACGACACTGAGCTCCGCTCTCTTGTCATCGGCCTGATGATCTACGGTGAGGACGCCAATGTAGTCGCCGAAGCCTCACGACGCTACCACGAGCTAGGGATCGATAGACTCAATTCAGAACTGCGTGGCACTATCCTCACATCTGTAGTCCGAAATGACGACAACCCCCGTGATATCGACGCACTGCTCGATTTGTACCGCAAATCATCTGACGCCGAGCTAAAGAGCATCATCGCCTCCGCCGTAACCTCGACAAAAAATCACCGACAGATAGCTCGGCTGATCAAGTCTCTGACCGACACCAAGCTCATCAGGCAGCAGGATACAATCCACTGGTACCTCGCCCTACTCCGCAACCGAGACGGACGTACAGCAACCTGGCAGTGGCTACGTCGTCACTGGAAATGGGTCGAAGCTCACTTCGCCAGCGACAAATCACACGATTACTTCCCGCGTTATTCGGCGTCAGTTCTATCGACCAGACAACAGCTCGATGAGTTCCGTGACTTTTTCACACCTTTACGAGACAACCCAGCCCTGACACGTGCAATCGACATGGGCCTACTAGACCTGGAGGGACGTATCGCTCTATTAGAGCGTGATACAGAAGCAGTCGCCAGCGCCCTAAATCGTATCTAGATACTCGACCACCACTGGTGGCATACCGGTCGTTGCGATCGCCGAGAGCCGTAAATCATACGGCTCTTTGAGTGAGCTGGCATATAGCGAAGCCGAGAAGCGCATCTGGCGTAATTTCCCTGGTGTAATCGCCTCCATTCCACCGCCAGCTTGATCGTTCTTACGATGCTTCACCTCTGTAAAATAAATTACACCGTCCTTACGAGATACAATATCAATCTCACACCACTTGGTTCGCCAATTCCGCTTGATAATCTCGTGTCCAGCACGAATTAAGTACTCCGTCGCCACCGTCTCGCTATCATCACCGATCTGCCTAGTAGTTTTATGGTAAGCCTTGAGAGCTTTACCTGCAGACGATCCATTCTCATCCTTGACCGATCGATACTTCCTTAGTGGCGCAAAGCTCAATCGATGGAGTGGCGTAACGCCCAAACGTTCAATCGCCTCTCGATGGGCAGCAACCCCATATCCTGCATTTTGTCCAAATCCATAGCCCGGATAGATCTTGTCCTGCTCCGCCATATAACGATCTCGCGCCACCTTGGCGAGAATCGACGCCGCCGACACACTCGGTATCAAAGCATCAGCCTTTAGCATAGTGGTCACGTAACGCCCTTTTGTTGTATCAGCCAAGAAGTTAACCGTCCCATCAATAATAATTTCATGATATGGTACGTGGATCTGTTCGACCGCTCGCCTAGTCGCTAACCGCAGAGATTCACTCATACCAAGCTCGTCTAGCTCTTTCGCACTCACCCAGCCTAATCCATAGGCACTAGCACGTGCGATAATCTCTTTCTCTAGCGACTCACGCTTCTTTTTTGTCAACTTCTTGCTATCATCAAGCCCCGTTATCTGAGTCGCCCCCAATACAACCGCGCCGACCACCAACGGTCCCGCCCATGGGCCGCGTCCCGCCTCATCGATACCAAGAATCATACTTTATAGTTTACTATTATTTGACTTATTCTTGTTATTTTTGTATAATTATAGTGTCAGTCCACCATCAAAAAGGAAGGATATATCATGTGTACCACCAACCTAGGTGAACCATGGATGACAGAAGAGGAACTAGAGTACCTTAAGGAGGTTGCACGCGACCCACAAAGCCGATATCTATCCGCGAAACTTTCATGTCGGGGCGATATCTATATCGTTTGCGTGGGTAGAGATCAGGGACGAAGGACAGAGAGGTTCAGCGGCGTAGTAGACGCCAATCAGCTGGAGGAACTCATCAGACTGTTCGACCCTGACGGGTCGATTGAAGAAAGGTCGGATAGGGGGAGGAATGTAAACTTTATACTCCAACGATAGTCTCTATTCCCTTCCGACCCCGCCACCCCTTTCATACGATTGGGGCTGGCGGGGTCATTTTCATATTTGACACACAAAAAAACACCCTGGAACTCAACCACCAGGGTGTTTTCTTGTAGCTCTAGATACTATTTGTTCTCGGCGTGGCGCGCCTCGACCTCTGCTTGCTTAGCAGCCAATTCTGCTTCTTCAGCTTCTTTTGCTGCCGCGTGCTCTGCCGCCTCAGCGGCCTTTTGCTCCTTGATTCGAGCTTCATCTTCTTCGGCATGATCGTTCTTTACCGAGTTGACAGCCTCGCGATCAAACTGCACTGCAGTGAGTCGTGCCGATTTACCACTGCGCTGGCGCAAGTAGCTGAGGAAGTTTCGACGCACCTTAGCTCGACGCATAACTTCAACTTTTTCAACCAGTGGGCTATGAAGCAAAAAACTCTTTTCGACACCGACACCTGACGCAATCTTGCGAACAGTAATACGGCTTACGTGCTGACCCTTGTTGTCTGTTCGGATCACAACACCTTCAAATACCTGGATACGCTCTTTGTTACCCTCTTTGATTTTTTGGTGAACACGGACCGTATCACCGCTACGAACGTCAACAACCTGGCTCTTTTTTTGCTCGTCATTGACTTTTTGAATCAGTGCAAAACTCATCTCTCTTCTCTGGCTTTCAAATTTAATATTACAATCAATCGTTAACTATAGCACACTTTTGAATATTTTAAAAGAGGTTGCACACCTCAAAAACCACCTCATATCCACATAGTTGTTATTATACCACTTTATGCGCAATAAATCAATAGATTATAATGTAGCTATGGACTATAACACTCTTGCACTCCGCCTTCACGAACAGTACAAAGGCAAAATCACCACCAAGCTTCGTGACCCATCGAAACTTGATCAAGAAAAGCTAAGTGCCTACTACAGCCCAGGCGTAGGCGCTATTAGCCAAGCGATCGCCACCAATCCAGCAGATCTGGGCAAATACACCTGGACCAACAATCTCGTTGCAGTCGTCTCTGACGGCTCTGCTATCTTAGGACTCGGTGACCTAGGGCCAAAGGCCGCGATGCCAGTTATGGAGGGTAAGGCGCTATTATTTAAACATTTTGCCGATATCGACAGTGTGCCGATTGTACTTGACGTCCATACGCCAGACGAGATAGTCTCGTCTATTAAGGCTATTGCTCCAAGTTTTGGGGCCATCAACCTCGAAGATATCGCTGCGCCAAAGTGCTTCGAGATTGAGGAACGACTCAAGGCTGAGCTTGACATTCCAGTATTTCATGATGATCAGCACGGCACGGCCGTTGTGACACTTGCTGGGCTAATTAATGCCATGAAAGTCGTCAAAAAAGACCTCAAAAGTGCAAAAATTGTCATGATTGGCGCTGGTGCAGCTGGCACCGCGATCGCCAAGCTACTTCACAAATATGGTGCGAGGAATATCTACGCCGTCGACAGTCGCGGCATCATTTCTGACGCTCGCGACGACCTAAATGAAGAAAAGAAAGCCCTCAAGAACTACCTGCGTACTGATGTCTCAGGCGGATTGAGCGATGCGATTACTGACGCTGACATTTTCATCGGTGTGTCAAAACCAGGCCTCCTCACTCCAGAGTTAGTCGCCAAGATGGCGAACAAACCTGTCGTCTTTGCTCTCGCCAACCCAGTACCCGAAATCATGCCAGACGTAGCCAAAGAAGCTGGAGTAGCGGTGATCGCTACTGGCCGAAGTGATTTTCCAAATCAAGTCAACAACGCCATCGCCTTTCCTGGCATATTCCGTGGAGCGCTTGACCATGGAGTCAAAAAAATCACTGACGACCACAAAATTGCCGCCGCCGAAGCACTTGCGTCACTCGTCGACAACCCAACTCCTGAGGAAGTTATCCCCTCACCATTTGACGACAGGGTCGTTCCAGCTGTTGCCCAGGTTATTCGCTAGAGTGTCGCAACTAGCCTTATAGAGCTGACTAAATCACACGATTAATCTCTTCAATAGTCGTTTCGCCACGAAGAGCAGCCAGTACGCCAGCTTGCTCGAGCGTCAGCATACCGTGCGATCTTGCAACTTTCTCGATTGTCTCAGAGTGGATGTCAGAAATATCACCTCTGATAAATTTCTGGATCTCTTCATCGACCACCATCTGCTCCATAATTACCATGCGTCCACGGTATCCAAACGGCGCATCATTACTCGGCTTCGGTCGCCAAAGCTTAAATGAATCAAGATCCGGATGATCGATACCCTCTGGTATCCCTTCAAGTACTTTTCTCACATAATTTCGCGTCGCCTCGTCGGGTTCATAGGCTTCTTTTGTCTCATCGACAAGTCGTCGAACGAGACGCTGAGCAATCACGAGACGAACCGCTGAGCTAAATATCGGATTTACGCCGATCATATCGATAATACGACTAAATGCCGCGCTGGTTGAGTTAGCGTGAAAGCTCGAAAGCACCAAATGTCCAGTGATAGATGCTTGGATCGCTGTCCGCGCCGTATCAACATCACGAATCTCGCCGACCATCACTACATCTGGATCGAGGCGCAAGACGCTCCTCAGGCCGTCGGCAAAACTCTGTCCATGCGTCGTATCGATCGGGATCTGAGAAATACCAGATAGACCATACTCGATCGGATCCTCAAGTGTTATCAGCTTTCTATCTGATGTATTGAGAGCATTTAGCATGCTATAAAGCGTAGTTGACTTACCCGACCCAGTCGGTCCTACCATCAATACCAAGCCGCGTGGATGACTAATCACTTCATCAATTTCACGACGTTGTTTTTCTGGGATACCAAGCAGATCGAGATTTAGTAGCGACTCATCAAAATTAAACAAACGAAGCACCGCATCTTGACCGTACATTGTCGGTACAGTTTCTACGCGCAAGTTAAGCAAGTGCGTTCCTTGGCTAGTCGTGATCTCCTTTTGCATATGCCCCGACTGACTCTCCTGCGAAGCTGAACTAACTCCAGCCCGACTAGCCAACTCGCCCATTATCACCCGATAACGTTCAGGATTGAGATGAGCAACAGGATGAAGCGCCCCGTCGACACGTAGGCGTACACGGATATTATCACGCTCGTTCTCAATGTGTATATCGCTCGCACCCAGCTTATCAGCCTGCTGAATCAGATAATCAAACAGCTCGCCACTACTAACGCTGTTTAGCGTCCGACTCACCTCGGCAATTGTGTCGCTATCGCCATCTTTTGCAATCTTGATATCGTTGTATATGGTCTTTTTTGGAGGGTCATAACGAAGCATGAGAGCACGATAACCACTCAGGCTAATCAAAAAGAACTGAATGATGTGACCTTGCTCGTTATACTCTTTACGCATCTTTTCGATAACCGACTGCGGAGTCTGAGCAGTCACGCCAAACTGGAACGAAGTTTGACCATCTCCCTTGACTAGTGGCACCATTTTGTCTCGGTGCATCGCCTCGATCGGCATTACATCTAGGGCTAGAGGCAAATTCTCTTCAAATTCTCGTGTATCAATATAAGGGAACCCAAGTATATCCCCACGTTGCTTAGTGGAGCGCTCGTCTTGATCACGTCGACGACGCTGTATTTCTTGCTCGTCCATTTATATTTATAGTAGCAAATCGCTTGTGGTTTTTGTAGCCTATCATACCCCTAGACCTACACAACTTCCGTATATTTAAATTTCATGATATAATATACTTGACCTCTACAGAAAGGATATCGAGGTGATTTTTATCAAGAATCACACGGTAGTAGCCCTGAACTGGCGCAAGCCGCTAGACGATGGGCGCATAATGGGCCCACAGAAGGTGCTGGTATCGTTCAAGGGAGTGCCGTACCTAATAGACGGCACTCTGGGGCCAAAAGAATACACCATCAAGATAAAGGTCAGACGAAGGTGGTGGATTTTCGGTCCACCTGAGATTGTCGCCGCCGACCTAGGCTGGGGCATGCACCCAGTACAGGCGACAGCCCTCTAGCCAAGACACCCCTTTGTGTCGCGATAACGTGACGCAAAGGGGTATTTCATATGTATTATAATTAGACCGACCATGTTAGAAATTATCGTAATCGCTCACAATATCCGCTCAACCCATAACGTCGGTAGTATTTTTCGTACCTGCGAAGGTTTTGGCGTGAAACGCATTATCCTCAGTGGCTACACGCCCTACCCCGAGCTTTCTCTAGACCCTAAAAACCCCTCGCGTGCTCATATCGATAGCGAGGTAACCCAAAAAGACCCTAGGTTACCTCACGTTCGGCAAAAGATCACGCGTGACATCCACAAAACTGCCCTTGGCGCAGAAGCAATCGTCCCATTTGAATATCACGACACACTAGATCTAGGCACGCTAGATATAGCGGGCTATCGACTAGTGGCGCTTGAGCAAGCCCCGAACTCTATCGACATACATCACTATCAACCAACCAGTAAGATTGCCCTGTTGCTTGGCGAAGAAGTTCACGGAATCGAGCCAGAACTTCTCAAAAAAGTCCACGACACCATAGAAATCCCTATGCGTGGCAAAAAAGAGTCGTTTAATGTTTCTGTAGCCACCGGTATCGCACTCTATGCGCTTACATCCTAGCTACTTAATCGCCACACACTCATCACCCAGCAGTTCAATCAGCTGACTACGCAACTCTCCTGCGAGGTCAACCCGAAACGGCAGACGAATTGCTGATGATTTATTATCACCTAGCACCATGATAATATCGCTCTGGCCAGGATGAAGCCCACAAGTCTTTTTGAGGGCGAGAAGTTTTTCATGATCATCTGGATTCGCCACCCTTACATAAGCCGTCGGCAACGTTTCAAGTGGCACATCAACCGCTTCTCGTGGCTGGTTATTGACACTCGCTGATTTTACAGCTTTTGGCGCTGATTCTACGGGCTTATTCTTTGCCTGGTAGCGTTTACGAGATACGGTAGCCTGAGTAGTCGGCGCGACCATCTTGCGTCCGTGACTCTCGTACTCACGAAGCTCCTTGTCGCTCACGATATCAATCTGATCAGCAATCATCTTTGCCTCATCGCCGAGATTGCCCTCACGGTCACGTGCTGAAACATTGCCGGTCACTTTCAGGACAACGTCCTGACGCAACGAGTCGCCCAGCTGTTCGTATAATTTTGGAAATACAATCACTTCACCCTCGCCGGTTTTATCCTCCAGCCCGACAAACGCCATCTTTGTACCAGACTTCGTAACAATGGTACGAATCGTCGTAACCAGCCCACCAATTGTCACTTTCTGGCCATCAATCTTTGGCGTGATACTTCTAAGAGGAATGGTCTGCTCCTCAAAAAACGCATCGTAGTTGTCTAGCGGATGAGCCGATATATATAACCCTAGTAGCTCTCGCTCCCACATTAGCTGTTCTTTTTCGGTGTATTTCACTGGCGAGGTCTTGAGTTCGATACTCGGCATGAGGTTATCTCCACCTAAAGCCGCAAACATGTCAACTTGCCCCGAAAGAGCTTCTTTTTGCAACTTCGATGAAAACGCCAGTATACTATCAAGGTTAAACAGCAAGTCAGACCGATCACCCAAACTATCAAACGCTCCCGCCTTGATAAGCGCCTCCCAGGCCTTACGATTCACCTTGCTAGCGCTAACACGTTTCGCGAAATCTTCGACACCTACAAATTTACCGCCTGTGTCTCGTGCCCTGATAATTTCTTCTACCGCAGCAACCCCGACACCTTTGACCGCCGCCATACCAAAACGAATCTGCTTGGCCGCTGGCACCACCGCAAATTCTACATACGACTGGTTGACATCTGGATTTAGCACCGTGATACCCATGTGACGACACTCGGTAATCTCAATCGCCAAGCGATCGATATCGTCATGGTCACTCGTCATCAGAGCCGCCATAAAGGCATCAGGATAATGCGCCTTGAGATATGCTGTCCAATAAGCGATTAATGCATAACACGCTGCGTGGCTCTTGTTGAAACAGTAGTTTGCAAACTCCTCTAGCGCACCCCAAAATTGCTCGGCAATCTCCTTGGTAGCGCCACCAACCTTAATCGCGCCTTCGACAAACTCTGGCTTGACCTTTTTCATCAAGTCGATCTTCTTTTTGCCCACTGCTTTACGCAACGTGTCCGCCTGACCGCCAGTAAACCCACACCATTCTTTTGAAATCTGCATGAACTGCTCTTGGTAAACGAGGATTCCGTAGGTGTTTTCAAGCGAACTACGCATACCTTCGTGTAGATAAGTAATTTTTTCCTGTCCATGCTTGCGCTTGATAAAGCTATCAATAAATTGCATCGGCCCCGGTCGATACAGAGCAACCATCGCGATAATATCCTCAAATACCGTCGGCTTGAGACCACGCAAATATCGTTTCATGCCAGCCGACTCAAGCTGGAATACGCCAGTCGTATCACCGCGCTGGAATAACTCAAAAGTCGGCTCATCATCAAGCGGTAGCTCGGAGAGATTAACCTCCTCTTTGTAGACTTTACGGATGATGCGCATGGCGTTATTTATAATCGTGAGGTTAGATAGACCCAAAAAGTCCATCTTGAGTAGACCTAGCTCTTCGACCTCACCCATTGGGAATTGAGTAGCAACCACACCTTTTTGCGCCATTTCAAGTGGGATATATTTCACCAGATCATCGGGCGCAATCACCACTCCACAGGCATGTACGCCATGGCTACGAATCGTCCCCTCAAGCTGAATTGCATAATCCAACACCTCTTTGGCGGTTGGGTTGTTTTCATACTCATGCCTCAGATCAACATCATCGACAATACTTTTACTGAGTGGAATATGCCTACCCTGGTTTGGTGGCGGAACAAGCTTTGCTAAACGATCACTCTCGGCATATGGCACCTGCAACACACGGGCAACATCACGCACCGCCATGCGACCAAACATTTTGCCAAACGTAACGATGTTGCTAACATGATCCTCGCCATATTTTTCGGCGCAATACTGAATCACCTCGTCACGACGCGTATCCTGAATGTCGACATCAATATCTGGCATACTGATACGATCAGGGTTTAGAAAACGCTCAAATAGCAAGCCATATTTCAGAGGATCAAGATCGGTGATATTTAGAGCATAGGCGATAATGCTCCCCGCCGCTGAACCACGCCCTGGACCAAATACAATACCGCGGTCTTTTCCCCAGTTGATGAAATCTTGGACAATTAGGAAATACCCCTCGTAGCCCATATTGGCCATGACATCTATCTCCATTTTCGCACGATCACGAACATTATCGCCGAGCCTTGGAATTATATCATCTGGCTCGAGCCTACTTGTCTCCTCACGCGACATCTTGAGGTAGCGATTTGCTAAACCACGATAAACCAACTGCTTCAGGTAGTCATGCTCCGTACCGCCACCAGGAACAGGATATTTAGGAATCAAGATTTTGCCTAGCTCAAGCTCGACATTACAGCGATCGGCGACTTTTTTGGTGTTGCGCACGACCTCGGGATATTCATCGCCCCAGTGGTCGATTATGTCACGTGGATCAGTCAGATGAAGCTCAAATTCTTTGAGGCTCATACGCTTTTCGTCCGACAAATACGCTCCCGTTCCAACACAGAGCAATATCTCGTGTGCGTCCTGGTGGTCGTGTGTGAGGTAGTGTCCATCACAGGTTACCACCATGTCGATCGATAGCTCTTTTGAGAGCTTCATGATACCATCATTAATTTTTGCCTGAACATCCCAGTGCGTGTTGGATTTTGGATGTCCATGATCCTGTAGTTCTAGATAGTATCTATCGCCAAATACACCTCGATACCACTGAGCTGTCTGCTTCGCTTTGTCGTAATCATCATTTCGTAAAGCATCAGCAACCTCACCGCTCGCACAACCAGATAACACAATCAGCCCTTCGTTTAGCTCCTCGAGCAGGTCATGATCAACCCGCGGCTTATAGTACATCCCCTCTAGGTTCGCTCTGGTCGAAAGTTTCATGAGATTTTGGTAGCCCTGATTGTTCATTGCTAGAACCGTCAGGTGAAAACGCTGTTTATCTTTGCTCGGATCACGGTCGAAGCGCGAACGTGCCGCGACATAAGTCTCAATCCCAAGGATTGGCTTGATACCCTCGGCCTTTGCCGCTTTGTAGTAATCGAGAACGCCACTTAGTGTACCGTGGTCAGTCACCGCCGCCGCCTCCATGCCAAACTCTTTGACCTTTGCAGCCAGTTCATCAACTTTTGTCAAGCCGTCTAGGACCGAGTGATAGGTGTGGTTGTGTAGATGTACGAAATCACTTGGCTTGAGATCATTTCCACGCTTTGCTATCTTGCCAGAACCATCTGGCATCAGCGAAGTATCATTTTTTGTCGACCCCTCCGTAGAATCACTCATATTACTTATATTATAGCCCATCGCGAGACCTAAAAGTGTAGTAAAAACAACCAAGCCTATAGGTTTTCACTTATAAGTATTGATATTTTATGAGCTATGTGTTGATACACAGTTAGGATCATGTATTTACGAAAGGAGTGTCATGATCTTGTACCTTTGTCTGGGGGTGTTGCTAATAGCCGCAGGGGTTGTAAGTGCGGTATTTAGCGAGCGCCACAGTCTAGGCCCATGGCTGTCGTCGATGATGTTCATAATACCTCTAGTAACAGGTGGGGCGATGTCTGTATGCGCCCTCCTCAACTCAAACAAAGAAGTTGATCATGTCTCTACTGTCACAAAAGTGACGATAGAAGAAGGTGGAAAGAGGTCGCTTTTGATGGCAAACGGTGACACTATTCCGTGTCAGCCAGATAACCAAATATGTGCGAGTGCCAGAATCGGCGACTTGGTGGTGTATGGCACCAAGTGGCATGAGTCTGGACTCTGGATTGAGAGGCGAGAGGTTATTCTCGCAACAGAGGACCCACGTTAAGCTACCCCCTAGGGAGGATGAAATGACCCTATACGCTATCATAGGGATAATAGGTGTCGGCTTGGGCATATTAGTTGCACTGTTGTCCGACAAAATACGTTTCAAGTTGCCCGTTGTCGTGACACTAGCTACGGCACCGGTGATAGCGGGTACTATGTTGATAGTATCTGCGTGCCTACTGTCTAGCCGTGTGACTAGTCACATGGCTGTTGTCACCGCCGTCACCGAAAGCTCCGGCAAAACGGAGCTAACCATGGCGGATGGGGCGACCATCTCCTGCGAGCCTAGGCACAAAGCCTGCTACGAGGCGCGTGCAGGAGATATGATAGTTTACCAGACCCAGAACCACGAATCTGGGCTCTGGGTTGAAAAACGCGAGATCGTACTGGTCTCGCGCCCAGATCGGTGATCTTCGCCCCAGCTCTCTACCCTTCATCAGGGGTGGCGAGCTGGGGCTTTTTCTTATATCGAGAGATCGCCCCCTGGAGATGTCTCAATACGATACCTTCATAAGCTATCATTGACATACTGTACGTAGTATGTTGCAATAGGATAAGATCATGCCTAGATGAAAGGAGCCAGTCATGGTCGGCCTCGTTATCACACTGATATTAGTAGCGGCTGTTTTCGCAATAATTTATATCAGCGAAAGATACAGGATTCTATTCCCATTTACAACACTGATGGTGTCAATACCGACACTTATACTAATGATGATTGCGGCAAGGATATTCCCTCCTTCGAGTATCGACCTTCGCAGATCGGTTGTCGATCAGGTGGTAACTGGACCTATGGGTAGGTCGCTCAAGTTATCAAACGGGATAACTATTAGGTGTCACGAAGCCAACGTGCATCGCTGCCAGGAGGTTCATGCAGGTGACGTAGTCATGTACAGAGACTATAACTGGTCTGGCCTTTGGAGAGAATTCGAGTTTATCCAAGTATCTCAAAAATCCAAAGGCTGATTTCACCCCAGCTCTCTACCCTTTTTCAAAGGGGTGGTGAGCTGGGGCTTTTTCTTTGTTTAGAGATGCGATTTACGCCAATCACACCTACTATTTACTACTGCAATTGACATATAGTAAGTTACATGTTTGTATATGAGTAAGATCATGTCTACACGAAAGGAGCATCATGATCTTGTACCTGTGCATAGGAATACTACTGGTAGTATTTGGGGTCGCTGTAGCATGCCTGAGCATGCTCTACAAATGGAGGAGAGGTGTAATGGGCCTAGTGAGTACCTTTTTTGTGCCCCTCCCCGTCATGCTAGGGCTAATGCTTATTGCGTGTACCGCAGTAGAGTCAGAAAAAGAGGTTGAGCAGCAGTCCGTCGCGACAAAAGTGATCGCCAAGGGAGATCGCCGGTCGCTAGAGATGGCGAACGGCGACATAGTTGATTGCCAGCCCGACCATCAGGCGTGCCTTCAAACCAACATTGGTGATCTGGTAACATACAGATCCAAATGGCATGCATCTGGGATGTGGATCGAACAGCGCGAGGTTATACTAGTCTCCCGCCCAGAACAGTAGTCTTTACCCCAGCTCTCTGCCCTTCATCAGGGATGGCGAGCTGGGGCTTTTTCTTTGTGTAGAGTTCATGAAAAAGCTATTTTTAAAATAGTAGATTATAGCTAAAACATATTGACATTTTGTAAATTATATGTTACCATACAAACAAGATCGTCTAATAGAAAGGTGTAAGGTGATCTTGTACCTCTGTCTCGGAGTTGTCGTCATCGGAATCGGAGCGACCACAATTTTTTTCATGATCGGGGATGAGGAAAGTATCCTCAAAACCATACCCGTGTTGCTTTTCACCGCATTCGGGTTCGTCATGGTACTCTCTTCCCTGACTCTTTCGGGGAAGGTAGTCGAAAAAGCGTCCGTCGTGGTCGCTACGACGACCGACGCTAACGGAGTCAAATTGACTCTGGCAGACGGCACTGAAGTAGAGTGCCGGGATGACCAGGGCGCCTGCAAAGGCGCCCAAGTCGGAAACCTAGTTACCTACGAGGTACAGAGACACGAATCGGGCCTCTGGGTCTCCGAAAAGCGGGTGACCTTTGTCACCCGCGGACCGGGACAGTGATTTTAGTCCCAGCTCTCTGCCCTTTTCAAAGGGTGGCGAGCTGGGGCTTTTTCTTTGTCTTTGGTCACAAATCAACGGGAGACAGTCTTTTGCATCACATCAACAACCGAATTTACAAACCCTGCCACACCTGGGATCAGCCAGCCGATGACATTTAGCAACCAGATAATCAAAGCAATCACCACCGTGCCCCCGATCACTGACCCTAGCCCAAAAAATACCCCACGGATAAAATTAAACTTGTAGATAGTCAACTGACTTCGATTGAAGTCATTGAATAAATCCTCGAGCACAGCGACGCGTGCACCTTTTTCATTTTCGTTTCTGACATCTGTTTTGAGCTTTTTCCAAAACTTGAGCCTCATCGTTTAAGTCCTTTCACGCCGTAGATAAAAAACGACATACCGTTTATGTTAGTATGTCGTCTTTTTATTTACTTGGCAAGCTTATGATTTCTTTTTGCTCTCACTAAACTCTGCTTTGGCGCTATTTACGGCGCGTTCAGCTCGATCGCGATAATCGTCAAGCGTTTTCTTGCCGTCTTTGACCGCAGTTTCCACCTGCTTACGGGTATCTTTGTAGACCTTTTCACCCTTGGCCTTAACGTCAGACGCTACCTTGTCAGCGCTAGCTTTCATCTCCTCGGCCTTTGCCCGTAGATCAGCCCGGGTTTCCTTGCCTGATTTTGGAGCCGTGAGAATACCAGCGACAACGCCAGCGGCCGCACCAATGATTGCTCCAAGCGCAAATTTACCTTTTGACATAATTCCTCCTTTTGTGGTTTTATTTTTTCTTATCTTTGAAAAACGACGTGATCAGCTTTACTATAGCGATCGGCGACGTCACTGCCGCTATATTACTGGCAGTCTTCTCAAATTTGACCGCAGTCCGTTCCGCAACGCTTGTCACAGTTTTGATCTGCTTCGTCACCCTGATAAGGAGTACGACGAGAATCATACTGAGAAGCAAGAACAGTGCGAGAAATACCGACAGTATAATGACCAGTATTTGTGCCCATTCCATGAATTTGACACTCCTTTTTATTTAATTTTGGCTACTTGCCCACTATAACCAGCGGGCTATACCACTAGTATACTAGCTTATGGCATAAGTAGCACGAAAATGTTAGTATTTATGATTTTTCTTCAAGACGCTTTTTCATATATTCAGCTAGTTCAACACCAAATGTAGGGTGAGCTAGCCCAAAATCGACAACCGTCTTCAAGTACGAGAGTGGGTTCCCAGTGTCATAAAAATCCGCTCCGACAATTTCTTTTGCATAGAAATCATGACCATCATCAATCATCTGTTGAACAAACGGCTGGAAAGTAAACTCACCCGCCCTAGGGTTGTGCTCGGCGCGCTCGATATAACGCATAATTTCCGCTGGCAACAGATAACCAGAAACGCTCGCAAGATCAGATGGAGCATTGTCTTTGCCCGGTTTCTCGATAATTTTTGACATTTTCATCAAGCCATCTCCGACAATTTCGCCATCAGCAAACCCATACGAATCGTACTCCGTGTCGGCTTGAGCTTTTTTACAAGCAAACACACCGCCACCATGCTTCATATAAGCGTCGATCATTTGCTGGGTTGAGTTAGCCTCTGGCGTGAAAAAGTCATCTGCCCATGTGTAGATAAACGGCTCATCACCGATCAGGTGGGCGGCGCTAAGCAACGGCGTCGCATTGCCATATGGACCTTTTTGGCGTACGTAGATAAAGTTCGCCATACTAGATACTTTTTCGATAACATCAATATACGGCTGTTTTTTTGGACCACCAGCCTTCAAATTAGCGACAAGTTCAGCGCTCGGTAAGTCGAAATGATCCTCGATAGGTCGTTTATTGGCGTTACCAACAATAATGATATCTTTGATTCCCGCCGCCACTAACTCCTCAACAACATATTGAATAATTGGCTTATCGATTAAGGGTAGCATTTCCTTTGGCATAGCTTTTGTCTGTGGCAAAAACCGCGTACCAAATCCCGCCGCTGGGATAATTGCTTTTGTCGGTCGTTTCATCATATCCTCCTTATCTTTCGAGCCGCTAATTAGAGTTTCTCGCGGATCAGCTTCTGAGCAAGTGCTGGATTCGCCTGCCCTCTTGACCGCTTCATGACCTGACCAACCAGGTAGCCGATCGCCTTTTCTTTGCCGGCTTTGATATCTGCGATGCTTGAAGCGCTAGCTGGATCAGCTAGAACAGCGTCAACAATCTCAGCAACCGCCCCCTCATCACTAACCTGAAGCAGGTTTTTTGCCTCAGCGATCATCCGTGGCGCATCGCCAGTTAGAAGCATCTCAAACAAAACTGTAACCGCTGAATTACTGCTAATCTCACCTTTTTCTGCCATTTCCGCAAGCGCCACCATATGATCAGGCATGAGGTGCTTGTCGTTCCAGGTGTCATCACCAGCGCTAACCCTACCTTGGACATCGATGATCAGCCAGTTCAAAATTCGTCGCCGAATCTCGCCATCAGTGCCAGCTGCAATCCTGACGATAAAATCTCGCACCTCTGCTTCAGGAATATTTAGTGCGATCTCAGTCATCGCATAATCAAGCCCCGCCCCCTCTAGAATCTTGCGAAACTCGCCTGGAAGCATCGGCATATCAGCCTGGATGGAGGCAATCTCCTCGTCCGTCAGTACAATCGGCGGGATATCTGCGTCTGGCATATAACGATAGTCCTGGGCGTCTTCTTTGCTTCGCTGACTGGTTGTTATACCCTTGTCATCGTTCCATCCGCGTGTCTCTTGGACAACCGTCTCGCCCCGCTCGACCAGCTCTACCTGACGACGAAACTCATATTCAGAAGCTCGCTCAACACTGCGAAATGAATTAAGATTCTTCACCTCGGCACGTCGACCAAGCTCTGTTGAACCCTTTGGTGCAACTGAAATATTAACATCAAACCGCATGTTACCCTGATACAAATCGCCGTAGGTCACCCCAGCATACGTCATGAGACGATGAAGCTCAGTGGCGTAAGCCCGCGCCTCAGCTGGAGAATGAATATCTGGCTCAGACACAATTTCAATCAGTGGCGTACCGGCACGGTTGAGATCTACTAAACTATAGCCGCTATAGTGCGTAAGCTTGCCAGCATCTTCCTCCATGTGGGCATGATGAATTCGCACCCTGACAGTTGAGCCATCCTCTAGGTGCGCATCGACATGTCCAGCAAGAATAATCGGTTGATACATCTGGCTAGTCTGGTAGCCTTTTGGTAAATCAGGATAAAAATAATGTTTACGGTCAAACCTAGAAACGTTAGCAATCGGCGCATTAAGTGCTTTGCCAGCTCGGATCGCTAGGTCGACTGCATGACGGTTTAGAACTGGCAACATGCCCGGTAGGCCAAAATCAATCGGATGCACTTTGCTATTTGGCTCGGCGTCACGCGCATCGTTGTCGGCCGGACTAAATAGCTTCGTCTTGGTTGCTAACTGGACATGACACTCAATACCGATTGTCATCTCATATTTTGCGAGAATTTCATCAGTCATCATTAGATAGCTCCTAAATCTTTAAGTGCTTGCTTAAATGCAGTCAAAGCGCGCAAAGTCGTTTCGTAAGTGAGATGGACATCAGTTTCGTGCGCCAGTCGATTACGAATTTTGTGCGCGCCCCATATGTGATTAGCGTTACTCCACACTTTTTCTGCAGACTTCATGCGCTCACCCATTGTTTGACCAGCAAACCGCCGTTCTTTGAGTGCGAGATCAACTAGCTTGTCAGCATTAAATATAGCTAGCTGCCAACTCGCTGAGTTATTGCGCGAAACACTATTTTCGACTGCAAGCCATTTCGTCTGGTATTTCTCGATGTTAAGCTTAGGACTACTTTTGCGGGTGAATACTAGATAAACTACCCCGACAACTGCCACTAAAAATATCGCTATCAGGATCAGTACAACTGCGGGATTAGCGTCCATTTGCGACCTCCACTTCACCAGCCATAGCAATCACGTCGGCGTCTGCTTTCATTTTACCAATCAGCTGAACGCCAATTGGCAGACCGTCACCACTGACTCCAGCTGGTATGCTAATTGCCGGCAGACCAGCGAGGCTTGCTGGTACAGTCATGACATCTGACAAGTACATTTTTACAGGATCAGACACATTTTCACCGATACCAAACGCTGGCGTTGGTGCAGTTGGCGTCAATAGGAAATCATATTGTTTAAATAGTTCGTTGAATTCGTTTATCAACACTGTACGTGCTTTTTGCGCCTGGAGATAGTAAGCGTCAAAGAAACCACTCGAGAGAACATAGCTACCGATCATGATACGACGCTTGTTCTCGGTAACAAAACCCTCAGCACGTGATCGCCCATAAAGTTCTGCCAGGGTTTTTGCACCCTCGGCACGACGACCATAGCGAATACCATCATAACGCGCTAGATTGCTACTCACCTCGGCCGGCACTACGATATAGTAAATTGCTAGAGCATACTTAACGCTCGGCATGCTGACTTCTTCGACCGTATGTCCAGCCGCTCGTAGCCTCTCAACATAATCATTCACAACCGCCCTGACGTCTTTGTCTACGCCCTCGCCCATAGTCTCTGTAATAAGACCAATCCTTTGTCCAGGAGCAATTTTTTCTTTAGCTTCAAAATAATCAGGCAATGTCGTCATATCGCGTGGATCCTGCCCCGCCATGACGCTCTCGATCAACGCAACATCCTCGGCCGACCTCGCAAAACAACCCATCACATCGGTACTTGACGCCATCGCAATAACTCCGTATCGACTGCTCATACCATAGGTTGGCTTCATACCAAATATACCGTTGAAACTTGCCGGCTGACGAATTGAGCCACCCGTGTCGCTGCCAAGTGCAAACGGCACAATATCTAGCGCAGTAACAACTGCCGAGCCACCGCTTGAGCCACCAGCCACTTTTGACTTGTCAATCGCATTATGTGTCACGCCAAAGGCTGAGTTTTCAGTCGATCCACCATGTGCAAAAGCGTCTAGATTGGATTTGCCGATACAAATCGCTCCAGCCGATTCAAGCCTTTCAACAACTGTCGCCTGAAGTGGCGCATCAAAGTTTTCGAGAATCTTACTAGCCGCCGTCGACGGAGCGCCAAATGCTAGGTAATTATCCTTGACAACAAACGGCACACCAGCCAGCGGACCAACATTTTCACCTTTTTTAATACGTTCATCTATCTTGTCAGCACGCTCTAAAGCGCGAGACTCGGTCAAATTGAGGATTGCGTTATATTCCTCGACACTCTTAGCGCGCGCTAAGGCTGCTTTTACTTCTTTTCGAGCGGTAGTTGCACCAGAATAGACTGACGACACGAGAGAAGCGATTGACATTAGAGTACCTGTGGCACTTTCACGCTATCATTTGCCTGGTCAGGCGCCAAAGCGAGGAGCTGTTCACGCCCTACCGATGACACATCAATAACGTCATCGCGCCAAATGTTTTCAAGTCCTGTCACCTGGTAAGTCGGCTCAACACCAGTTGTGTCAAGCTCCGCTAATTGATCGATATAATTCAAAATATTCTTCAGGTCGACCTGAAGATCCGCAACCTCATCATCAGAAAGTTGCAAACTGCTTAACTGTGCGAGGTGTCGCACATCATCGTTAGTTATTGTACTCATTATAGCCAATTATACACCGACAAGAGACCAATGATAAGGGGCAATCCTCCTTGGCTTTTTCTTTTGTCGCTTATGCTTCATAATGTATCGTAGAATGAGCCATCAGCTAAAGAAAAATCTCGGCGTAACTCTATATAAAAACGGGGCAGAATTTCGTGTCTGGGCGCCATTTGCTGTCAATGTCCAGATTGGCGGCACGTTCACGCCAGATGGTCCTGTCGACATGACAAAAGAACCTGGCGGCTACTGGTCTATTAAAATCAAAGACGTCGAGCCTGGACAACAATATAAATATTACATTGAGACCCCAGATGGCACAATTCTCGAAAAAAACGACCCGCGTGCTCGCGCAATCACATCAAGCGATAACGGGCTTTCGGTTGTGGTCGACAATGATTTCGACTGGGAAAACGACAACTATACACCACCCCCAAAAGAACACCAGATAATCTACGAGCTACATATCGGTACGTTTAACCGCCCCGATGCCTCAACTACTGGAACATTTGATACCGCCATCGAAAAGCTTGATTATCTACGAGACCTTGGTATTACGACTATCGAACTCATGCCCGTAACAAGCATGGCGTACTCAAACGGCTGGGGCTACGCACCAAACTACATCTACAGCGTCGAGAGCATGCTTGGAGGACGTTATGGACTAATGAAATTCGTCAAAGAGGCCCACAAACGAGGCATGGGCGTCATATTAGACGTCGTCTACAACCACTTCTTTGGCGACAGTGATCTATGGCAATATGACGGCTGGAGCGAAAACGACAGAGGTGGAATCTACTTCTATAATGATGCTCGTGGCGACACGCCGTGGGGCGGACGGCCAGACTATGGTCGACCCGAGGTTCGTCAATTTATCCTCGATAACATCACCATGTGGCTCACTGAATATCACCTAGATGGACTACGCGTTGATTCAACTATCTACATGCGAAATACCGAGGGACGAGACAACGACCCCGAACACGACATCGCCGATGCATGGTACTTACTTCAAGATATCGTCGAGTTGGCGCACAAGATTAACCCTAAAGCAATTATCATCGCCGAAGACTGCGCAAACAGTGCCTACATCACCAAATCACGCGATGAATCAGGCTGTGCTTTTGATGCCCAGTGGGAACTCGGCTTTCCTCACGCACTCCGCGACGCGCTCGGCCTCACGCCGTCCATTACACCAACACTCGCTGGCGTTCGCTATGAGCTTGAAAGGTCTTATAATGGCGACGCTTTTGAAAAGGTGATATTCAGCGACTCACACGATACAGCCGCCAACGGGTCAGTCCGGCTCAACGATGCAGTTACTCCAGAAAACCCGACCAGCCTGACCGCACGCCAAAAGTCACTCTTGGCAACCGCCTTAGTCCTGACCGCACCAGGCATACCGATGATTCTCCAGGGGGCAGAATTCCTTCAAGAAGGAGCATTTAATGATTGGCAAGCGCTAGAATGGCAACATATCGATAAGTATGCCGGCTTCGTCGAGGCGCACAAACACCTGATAGACCTGAGACAGAACACCTACAACAATACAGCTGGCCTCTCAGGCCAACATACAGCCGTATTTCATCAGGATGATAACAACCATGTAATTGGTTATCACCGTTGGAAAGCGGGTGGACCTGGCGACGATGTGCTTATAATCTCTAATTTCAGTAACAAAACCCTACACGACTATCACCTTGCACTACCGTTGTCCGGTACATGGACAACTCGCTTCAATAGCTCATGGAAAGGCTACAGCCCTGATTTCCCCGAACTTCCAGTTGATACAACTGGTACTCAAGACACTACAAATGCGTGTGTTGACCTCGCGCCCTACTCAATAATTATTTTCTCCCAATAATAAAAGCCCTCTTCTGCGCCTACATTCATAGACGCAGAAGAGGGGTTTGAATATGGAGTACGCCCTAGCAACCTCCTTGTACGCGATACTCGATCTCAGATGCGATCTCCTCCCTCATCGCCCGCACCTCCTGCTTAGATCGTCGTCGAGCTCGGAGATACTTGCTACGACACCTGCGCTTTCGACCAAATCCAGGTCGAACGAGGGACTGCCCCCTCCTTTCTAGGTAATCGTAGGCACACATGAGTATATCAACACTTCTGTTTACCTGACTATCCAGATCATCATACATTAAGTCACCCCTAATATAGACGTTCCACTACGCGGGATTACGCAGTCTTATCTTTTTATCATATTTTGTATGCCTTGGCAAGCAAGGGCTGACGCTATCTACGCGATCCGACTACATTTTACCTTTTATCTCGGCTATCAAATCCCGAAGCTCAGCCGCCCGCTCAAATTCTAAGTTTGCACTAGCCAGCTTCATTTGACCCTCGAGATCTTTTACTAGGCTAGCATATTCATCTTTCGGAATCTTATTGAGATTAATCTTGTCTTTTTTATCGTCATCTTTTTGTGGAATAATCGCTCGCAACCCCTCGTCTATCGCCTTATCGACGCCTCGAGGAGTTATTCCGTGCTTGAGGTTGTAGCTAGACTGAATCTCGCGTCGTCGGTCAGTCTCGTCAATCGCTCGCCTCATACTATCGGTAACCGTATCAGCATACATAATCACCTTGCCTTCAACGTGACGCGCTGCACGACCGATCGTTTGGATTAACGAACTTTCTGAACGCAGAAACCCTTCCTTGTCTGCGTCAAGAATTGCCACTAGCGAGACCTCAGGCAGGTCAAGCCCTTCGCGTAACAAATTGATCCCAACCAGCACGTCGTAAACACCCATGCGAAGATCACGCAAGATATCACCCCTCTCCAAGGTGTCGATCTCGCTATGGATATAAGCGGTCTTGATGCCTAGCTCGGTTAGATGTCCCGACAGATCTTCGGCCATACGCTTAGTTAATGTCGTCACCAGCACACGCTGATGCTTTGCAATACGGTCACGAATTTCGGCAATTAAATCATCTACCTGCGTATCAACTGGACGCACCATAATCTCTGGATCAAGCAGTCCAGTAGGACGGATAATCTGTTGAATAGGTTCTGGGCTGTGATCTAGCTCATATTGTCCTGGTGTTGCGGAAACATAAATTACTTGATTTATATGACGTTCAAATTCATCAAACCGGAGCGGACGGTTGTCAAGCGCACTCGGTAGTCGAAAACCATATTCCACCAGCACTTCCTTGCGCGCCCGATCGCCATTGTACATACCGCGAACCTGAGGAATTGTCACGTGCGACTCATCAACAAGTAACAAGAAATCATCTGGAAAATAATCAAGCAGCGTGGCTGGCTGTTCGCCTGGCTCGCGGTTTGTGAGATACCGAGAATAGTTTTCGATACCTTTGACAAAACCAGTTTCTTCTAGCATTTCTAGGTCGTACTTCGTGCGCTGTGCAAGACGTTGCGCCTCGAGATACTTATCATGTTTCTCAAACCAAGCTAGACGCGATTCATACTCCAAGCGAATATTTTCGATCGCACGCTTGACCTTTTCTTTTGGTGTAACATAGTGACTCGATGGGAAAATACTACAGCTAGCTGGCTCGTCAAGAATCTCACCTGTTAGTGGATCAATCTGTGTGATACGGTCGACAACATCACCAAAAAACTCGATACGATACGCTAAATCACTCCCCGCCGGAAACACGTCAACAACATCACCGCGCACTCGAAAAGTCCCACGATGAAAATCAATATCATTTCGCGAATACTGAATATCAGTCAGTTGCCTGATAAATTTATCCTGAACTCGTCGCTCGCCGCGTCGTACTACAATTGACATCTCAGCATAATCATCTGGCGAGCCAATACCATAAATACACGATACACTGGCAACAATAATAACGTCCCGGCGCGACAACAGTGCCGATGTTGCGGCGTGACGTAGGCGATCAATCTCTTCGTTAATTGCCGAATCTTTTTCAATATAAGTGTCACTCGAGGCTATGTAAGCTTCTGGTTGATAGTAATCAAAGTAACTCACAAAATAGTGGACCTCGTTATCAGGGAAAAAACTCTTGAACTCCGAAAAAAGCTGAGCCGCGAGCGTTTTATTGTGGGCCAAAACTAGCGTAGGTGTATTACGCTTAGCTATAATATTTGCCATTGTAAAGGTCTTGCCAGAACCAGTTACGCCAAGTAAGGTTTGCTCTTTTACACCTTTTTCTAGACCATCAACAAGCTTAGCGATCGCCGTCGGCTGATCGCCGGTTGGTTGGTATTTCGAAGAGAGACGAAATTTACTCACCTCTCTATTATAACCTCATCTAGCCTATCCGCGTCGACCCGAACTTGCTGGAGGTTCAGCCGAAACACCACCACGGATATTATCTCGCGGATCTACAAAATCAGCGTAGCGCTTATCCAGGACGTCTACGACTTTCTTCACGAGACGCTTCGGATCGGTGTCGTATATAACGTCTTTACCACCTGGTGCTTCTATATGTTTCAATAATGTCGCCGTATAATCGGCAAGCCCACCGCTTCCAAGCAAAACACCACAGACCTTACGACTCTCCAGGGCGGTCGAAAGTTCATGCAAACTCCCCATGCGTCCACCAACCGTAATCACCGCGTCGGCACTACGTACCAGGTGAACATCTCGTCCAACATATTCCATACCAGTAAAGTTTATGTAGTCAAACTCCTTAGTTGGTAATCGATAAGTACTGACATGCTCTCGATACGAGCTAGCTGGACTAAACCCAATCGAACTACCTTTCGAATTTTTGACACTCACAAAACCCATCGCTGCATAATGTGGTAAGCCTACCGTCGCTCCAGTCAGCAAAGTCTTGCCCGCCTTGGCGATCTCCGCACCGAGGGCAAACGCCTGATCGTGTGAAGCGTCAACGGTCTCCCCTGAAGCCGCCCCAGACACGCAAATCTGATATTTCATCTCGTATACTCCTCTATCTTATAGCTCTTTGGCGCACGCTTGAGATGTGTCTCAATTTCTTTTTTAGTCAATAGACCGGCCTGACCACCAAGCTGCTGCACCACGCTCATACTATTTATTGGCGCCCACTTAAGTGCTACTTCAAAAGACTCACCAAAAGCAAGCGCTCCGACAATTGTACTAGCAAAGGCATCACCTGCGCCAGTCCTATCGCACACAGAGCTAGAATCAGGGTAAATCGGAACCGTCTGAAGCTTGCCATCACAAAAAGCATAAGAACCCTTTAGGCCATCAGTAATTACGACACGCTTCGGACCAAGCGCCCTCAAGCCCTCAGCTAATTGACGAATGACACCGTATGGCCTACCAGTCACCTCAGCGGCCGCCTCACGATTCATCACCACAACATCGGCACACCTATATAATCTAGCAAGCTTCTTTGCGCCCCACTTAAGGTGAGATACTCCTGGGTGAAAAGCAAATTTTACATCTGGGTTCGCTTCTAGATAATCTATCAGCTGGAGATGAAATTCCCAGCTATTATTACTAAGCGTTGCGAGGTATATCCAATTGGGTTTTGTCTCTGGTTTTTTCCAGACATAATCATATGTTTCATTTTTGACAAACGGAGTGCTCCCAGCCTCATATCGCAAAACATAGCGTACACTTGATGGCATTTTTTTCTGGACGACTAGTGGTGTTGTATCAACCGATTTACGAGCGAGATACTCAAGAGAATCCTTGCCCGTCCGGTCATCTCCCAGCCAGCTCATCAGGCCAACCTGTGCGCCAAGACGCGCCATCGAAACAGACGCATTAGCCGCTGGACCAACACTAAAGATGGCGTCAGCCTGTTCATACGATCGCTCTACACCAACCGGAACACTCAGTCGCCTCAAACCGTCACCATCTACTTCCACCTTCGTCCCGTCATCATTCAATCTGATGCTAACATCGGTAAAAGTATCTCCTATACACAAAATATATGGCTCGTTTTTTTTGGTTTTCTGAGCTAATTTTTGCTCGTGATAATCGATCAAATCACAGGCCTTGATACCTGACTGGGATATCATCTCATCAATAGCAATCTCATCGTCACCATCGGCAGCAATATATCGAGCAGTCAACCCATGCTGAACCTGACAACGCATATGCCGATAAGTCCTAGACTCATAAGGACGCGATACATTTTCCTTTACATCATCATAGTTAAACGAGACGACGCGACTACCGCCAAATATCAAGGCGACATCGTCTGTCCGTGCAAACAAATGAGTGTCATCAACATGCGCTAATAGCGCCCTATAAAGCTCATGTTCTGATGTGTCTGCCGGGTCGAGACCGATTTTGCGCATCAAAGCATGAGCTCTAGCGGTAATGTCAGCGATATACGCAACGTCAACACCCTTACGTCCTGTCATTTTTTCAAGCTGACGCAATGTCGCACTAAACATCGGCTCATTAGCGTCGAGCAATACACGCAAGAACTTCGCCATACTTACATCTCCTTTGTGGTTATCTTTTTTTCATGAATTGGCATCTCATGAAGCACTACACCACGACGCAAGATACCAGCCTTGGCGCCGATTTTTGTCACGACACTCGTACTATTGGCGCTAGCAAAAATTACTGATTCACGCAACGATTTACCCTGCGACCACTGGCTCAAAAATCCACTAGCAAATGCATCTCCCGCCCCTGTACGATCAAGCACTGGCACATCCTCATACATACCCGCTCGCACAATCGTCTTGCCATCAGTTGCGACCACACCATTTGGACCATCACTCACGATCGCAACTGGCACATAGTGAAGTGCGTGCAAGGCCAACTCCTCACAAGTATTGCCGCTAACCAATAACTGCATCTCCTCCTTGTTTGTACAGAGGATGTCAACGCCATCTAGTAGTCCGACAAGCTTGTCTTTTTCGGCCAGTTCCGGACCTGCGGGATTTAGCATCACCTTTACACCATTTTTTTCAGCGGCATCAATAATCTGCCGAAGCAGTGTCAAGCCGCCATTACCAAGGCTGGTTGGATAGACCCAGTCGTATTTTGCAATTGCACTGAGATCAAAATTATGCCTGCCAGTCCGCCCGAAAGCTTTCCCGCGATGATTGAGGATCGTCCGCTCACCATTTGTCGCGATCATAATAACCGAATATCCTGATTGGTACTCAGGGTCCTGAATCACATGACTAGTATCAATGCCCTCTTTATCGAGTTCATGCAAAATCGCTTGACTAGCGGGATCCTCACCAAGCCCCCAAAGATATCCACTTTCAAGCCCCTGACGCGCAAAAGTAACGGCAACATTGGTCGCGTTTCCACCAGTCTCAAAAGCAACATCTTCTACCTCCATCTTGAGGCCGAGAGGTAGGTGAGTATACATGTGCTCACCTTCTTTGTGTGGATCAAATTCATCAGATCGCAAAAATACATCCTGCGTCCCCTTACCAATTGCGAGAATTTTCACCATATAGCACCCCCTCCTAGGTCTAGTCTAGCCGACATGCTGACAAGACCATCATGAGTAGCATTGACCTGCACGACCGATGGCCTATCACCAAAACTCACTCTACCTAACTGCCTTTCCGGCGCTACCAAACGCAGCGATTTTCTCTTCAACAACCTGCTGAACCGCCCCGTAAACTTGTGGCATCAACTTAACAACCGCATACTCCTTAGGATTTTCCTTGAGAACTTTTTCAAGTGTTTCGCGGAAGACAACACGCATGTCTGTATTGATATTTATCTTGCTCACGCCAGCTTTAGAGGCATCCTCAAAATAATGCAACGGCGTACCTGACCCACCATGAAGCGAAATCTGGCAATCGATTGCTGATCGAATTCGCGCCAAAAGCTCTAGATCTAATTCTTTCGGAACGTTGTATTTTCCGTGGAGATTACCTATCGCAGCTGCGAACGTGTCAATACCCGTCGCCTCAACAAACGCTCTCGCCCCCTCTGGAGTGCTAAATGTCTTACGAATTTCCTCGTAGTCTATATCTTCATCGTGAACATTACTACCGCCCGCAAAGTAGTGCGGCTCACTCTCCACAAGCGCGCCCGTAAACTTTGCATACTCGACAACCTCTTTGGTCTTGGCGATAATTTCCTCTTCACTTGCGTCATGGTTCGCCTGCGAAATATCAATATGAATAAACTCAAAACCCACATCTATCGCCCGCTTGCACGCCTCAACCGTTGGACTGTGGTCAAGATTGATATATATCTCGATACCATATTCATCACGATAGTTGTCGACCATGTCACGAATATTCTCAAGCCCCAAAGCATCAACCTCACCCTGACTCACCTCAACGAGAACTGGCGCATTCAGCTTCTGAGCTGCTCGAGAAACCGCGATCAAAGTCTCTTGGTTGTCAATATTAAACGCACCAACCGCAAACCCCTGCTGGCGACTACGCTGCATCAGGTGCCGCGCCCTCAATGTTCTATCACGAATTTGGCTAATTGTTAGACCCATACCGTTTCCTCACCTAAACTTATTATGCTTATCTGTACTTAGTATAGCACTAGAAGCCAGGTTTGTATTGTGGTCGTGAGTTAACAAACTCTTTAGTTCGCACAGCAATCGTGTCATCTGCAAGCCCTAGTTTTTGATGAACTTCAAGTGGCTCACCAGATTCACCATAACGATCCTGAACACCGATCCTGAGAAGCGGTGCTGGCATCTCATCACAAAGCAATTCAGCAATTGCACCGCCAAAACCACCTGCCGCCTGCGCATCTTCGCACGACACTACCCGACCAGTTTTTTTCACAGAATTGATAATCGTCTCGACGTCAAGTGGCTTCACGGTTGGCACGTGAACCACCTCTGCGTCTACTCCTTGACGAGCGAGTAGCTCAGCCGCCTTTAGCGCATAAGGTGTTTCTATACCCGTCGAACATATAGTTACGTCTTGGCCCTTTCGCAGTACATACGCTCGGCCAATTTCAAATGGGCTTTCTGGCTTACTAAAAATTGGTGTTTTCTCACGCGCTACCCTCAAATAACATGGTTTGCCATTTTTGGCCATCGCCAAAGTCGCTTTTTCAGCCTCTACACTATCACCCGGACAGACTACGACCATATTTGGCATAACACGCATTAGGGCGATATCTTCAAACATTTGATGAGTCGCACCGTCCGGGCCTACGGTCGAACCGCTATGTCCGCCAACTATTTTTACCGGCTGATCATTGAGGGCTACCGTTGTCTTGATTTGCTCCCAGTTACGACCTGGACTAAATGCAGCGTAGCTCGCTGCAAACGGAATTTTACCATTAACCGCCATGCCACTGGCAATAATCGGGAGATTTTGTTCGGCGATGCCAACCTCGACATACCTCTCTGGAAATTTTTCGGCAAACAAATGCATCTGAACACTCTCAACCAGATCAGCACAAAGCCCGACGATGTTTTCGTTATTTTCACCAGCCGTCCTCAAGCCTCGTCCAAAACCAGCCCGTGTTGGCTCGACATCAGGTGCATCTGTCAGTAACTTGTCATTTAGTGGATATTCCATATTATTCATACTCCGCGCGGATTTTTCCGCCCATTGTTCGTAATTCCCTCAACGCCTGCTTAGCCTGCTCGCTGTTTGGCGGGACGCCATGCCATTTATAGTCATACTCCATAAATTCGACATTTTTGCCTGGAATCGTATGAGTAATGATGACACTTGGGCGATTCTCGATCGCTTTTGCCATTCCGACTGCATCAAGAATACTCTCAATATTGTGGCCGTCTATCTCTTGGACGTGCCACCCAAAACTTCGCCATTTATCGGCCAAATCCTCTAGCGGCATCACATGTTCGGTAGGGCCATCTATCTGAATATTATTTCTATCAACAAACACGATCAATTGAGCGAGCTTGTACTTGGAGGCAAACATGACAGACTCCCAGATATTGCCCTCATCAAGCTCGCCATCACCAGTAACTACATAGACCCAGCGATGTCGTTGATTATCTATATACTGGAAGGTGTAAGCCGCCCCTGCCCCCTGCCCAATACCACAACCCAGTGGTCCCGACGTATTCTCAAGTCCAGGGAGCTTAGTCCGCTCTGGATGACCCTGAAGGCGCGTACCCCACTTGCGCAGAGTTATCAGTTCCTCTCGAGGGAAATAACCCGCCTCCGCCATAGCGGCATACTGGGCAGGCACGCAGTGTCCATTACTCAAGAAGAACAAATCTCGATTTGGCATATCTGGCTGTTGCGGATCGATATTCATCACGCTGAGATACAGCGTGGTCACTAAATCAGCCAACCCTAGCGAGCCCGCTGGGTGTCCACTACCCGCATGCTCTAGCATTGTTATGATATCTTTTCGAACTTGATTGGCTTTTTGTTCAAGCTGTCTAATTGTTAGCTGTCCACCCACACTCAACCCTCTTAAATAACACTATGTTTATTAATCTCATCAACTAACTGTTTGTATGTCGCCGCAGGATCCTGAGACTTGTTGATAGCGCCACCACAGTTCACCACATCGACGCCTCCCTGAGCTAGACTAAATACGTTCTCCACGTTCGCGCCACCGTCCCAGCCTACCTCGACCTCAGGATGGATTGTTCGAATCAGTCGCACCTTTTCTAACTGCATCAGACTAGCGGTGCCGCCATAATGACCCAAATCACCGCTAAACACGAGAACATGGTCAGCATTTTCGATATAATCGTGAACTGTACTTGGAACGGTTGGCTTGAGGAGTGCCACACCGGCATTGACACCAGCTGCTTTGAGTTTTTGGATTATCGGCAGTAGGTCTTCGTTCGTCTCGGCATGAAAAATAACCGTCTTTGGCTTCATCTGGATCAACGCATCGACATACTGACTAGGATGAGCTACCATAGCGTGAATATCAACTTCCCACTCCTGTGGCCACCACATTTGGTTGACTCCAACTGTAAACGTAGGCGCAAACTCTCCATCCGTTAGATCAATATGAACCCGCTTCGCAAACGGCATAAGACGCTCAACAGTCGCCTTGTAGTCATCGGCGGTCTCACAGAGAATTGTTGGCACCACCTCACTCATTAAAATCGATCCAATTCTGCATTACGCCTGACAAATCTCGCGGCTCCAGCAAATGGCGTGTTGAGCCATGTGTCGATAATATCTTTCCATAGCTCTAAGTCGTCACCCTCGGCGTCAAGAACGCGCGCAGGCAGACACAAAACATTGGAATTATTATCGTTTCGACACTCCTTTGCCTCAAAGCTGTCCCAGATGACCGCTGCCCTAATACCGCTGAAACGATTGGCTGCCATCGCCATACCCTGACCACCCGTGCAAATCAAGATCGCACGTGGATCAGTTGACTCATCCTCGCCAAGCACCCTAGTGGCTGCAATCTGAGCAAACTGCGGAAAATCATCATTTGGATCAAATTCCTTGCCACCAACGTCTTCCCAGTCATAGCCTCGCTTAGTTAGATACGCCTCGATCTTTTCCTTGAGATAATATCCGCCGTGATCAGCACCAATAAATATCTTCATATACCTAAGTATAAGCGGTTAGACTATATCTGTAAAGCTACCTGCTTACGCTTGACTTTTTTACATGATTTTGCTATTATTCGATTACAATACATGTACGAACAACTGTATACGACCCCGAGGATTCTATGGGGTCGTATTTGCTTAAAATATACAGACTATACAGCCCTAGAAGCACGCCCTACGTCGACTGTTAGTTCAACTAATCGATTTGAATAACCCCATTCGTTGTCATACCATGCGACCACCTTGATGAGATTGCCACCGACAACATCAGTTAGCGCTAAATCAACGATTGCACTGTGGCTATTGCCCTTGAAGTCCATAGAGACTAGCTCTTCATCGGTAACATCAAGTATGCCCTGGTAAAATGGCTTACCTGCCGCCTCACGAAATACTTGATTTACTTCATCAGCCGTTACATCTCGCTTGATTAACGCGACAAAATCACACATCGACACCGTAGGCGTCGGTACACGAACCGATAGCCCACCGAAACAATCTGTTAGAGAAGGCAGTACTTTTGTCGTAGCGATCGATGCTCCAGTAGTGGTTGGGACGATATTCTCTGCAGCCGCACGCGCCTCACGAAGATTTTTTGCTGGAGCGTCCTGAAGTCGTTGACTTGCGGTGTAGCTATGAACCGTTGTCATCATAGCCTTCTCAACGCCAAACGCCTCTTCTAGTATCGCCATCACTGGAGCGACACAGTTTGTAGTGCAACTAGCGTTTGAGACAACTGGCGAGCTGGTCGCTACCGCATCATCATTCACACCGATTACAATGGTGTCCGCCCCCTCGCCCTTGGCTGGAGCCGATATCACTACCCGTTTAGCCCCCGCTGCAATGTGTGCTTGCGCTTTTTGTGGTTCAGTGAAGCACCCAGTCGACTCAATCACGACGTCTATCTCATGATCGCGCCACGGTAGGCCTGCTGGATCTTTTTCGTTAAGCACTCTGATGTGCGCACCATCAACGGTGATGCCAACTTCGTCATATCCAACTTCACGATTATAAGTACCATAAATAGAATCGTGTTTCAAAAGGTGGGCGAGAGTTTTGGCATCCGACAGGTCATTGATCGCAACGACCTCTATATCATTACGATCAAACGCGATTTTAAACGCGTTTCGTCCGATCCGACCAAACCCATTGATAGCAACCCGTATTGCACTCATTGTTCCCACCTCCATGAACACGTTATTAGCATGAGCTATTTAGTTATAGTATACCGCACCTTAGGCCACAAAAAAAGCACCCCCAATGAGATGCTATTTATATGTCTAAATTTATCCTTTAATTATACTACTTATATACACGTTTGTCAATTGCATAAGCAAGTCTCGCTCTGTATACTTATCTATATGGACAGGAGTGAGTTGCAGGAGCTTGCCGAAAAACACTACACCGAAGAACAGTGTAGTCGCCTCAACCACGCCATTGACTATGCAACCAAAAAGCACAAAGGACAGACTCGTCGAAGCGGCGAGCCATACATCACCCACCCACTCCATGTCGCTTCAACAATTATCGACTGGGGAATGGATATAGATTCAGTAGTTGCTGGTGTTCTTCACGATACCGTTGAAGACACGGACGCAACTATCGAGGAAATCGAAGAGCAGTTTGGGCGCGATGTAGCGTTCCTAGTTGACGGCGTTACAAAAGTTTCTCAAGCTCGTGCCGGAATGCGCAATCTCGAAAGCTACCTGCCCTCAACCAAAGACAACCTAACCAAGCTACTGATTGCCGTTGGTCAAGATGTCCGAGTTATTATTATCAAGCTAGCCGACCGCCTCCACAATATGCAAACTCTGCAATATAAAAGCGCACCAAAGCAAAAGAAAATCGCTCGCGAAACGATCGAGGTCTTCGCACCACTTGCCGACCGTCTAAACATGGGACGGGTCCGTGTCCAACTAGAGGAGCTTAGCTTTCGATATCTATCGCCCCAGGAATTTGAGCAAACTAAGTCGTTGATGGATAGTCGCCTCAAAAAAAGCGAGCGCAAGCTCCGAAGCGTTCGCAAGGCCGTAGACGCCCACCTCACCAAAGAAAGTATTCCTCATCAGATAGACGGACGCGTGAAAAGCATCTATAGTCTGTACAAAAAAATGAAGCGAGTACCAAATATTGATGATATCTACGACCTGATGGCGCTTCGTATTATCGTTGACGATATCGCCACCTGCTATCTAGTACTCGGGGAGCTTCATCGATTGTACGAGCCAATGGTCGATCGAATCAAAGACTACATCGCAAAGCCAAAACCAAACGGCTATCAATCTCTCCATACTACGATCGTCACAAAATCCGGCCAAGCGGTTGAGTTTCAAGTTCGCACTAACAAAATGCACGAATACGCCGAACGTGGACTGGCAGCAAGCTTTCACTACAATGAACAAAAGCTAACTGAGGCTTATCAAAAAGGTACGATCGCCGAATTGCCAGCCGATCTGCACTGGATTCAACACCTTCAGTCAGCAGCCGCTCAAATTTCTGAGGGTAAAGAATTTGACGGCGAAGACCTAAAGATCGATCTGTTTGGCGATAGGATATTCGTGTATTCTCCAAAAGGCGATATCTATGATTTACCTGCCGGCGCTTTTCCCCTTGATTACGCCTACCGCGTCCACTCAGATTTAGCGGCACGTGCGAGTGGATTCATCATCAATGGCAAGATGGAGCCTTTTAGCCATACGCTTCAGCACGGAGATGTAATCGAGATCCTGACAAGCAAAGGTGCGCGCCCAAAACAAGATTGGCAACAATTTATGATCACCAGCCACGCTCGAATGAAACTTCGCGCTCAGCTGCGTAAAGGTGGTCTACTGGGGCAAATCAGCCACGCCGCAGCAATCATCCAGCGCAAGGCACGCGAACGTCGTCAACGTAAAACAAAATAGCCAGTGTATAAAACCACTGACTATTATTGTCTCAAAATTTAACGGTTTAATTCTTAGCCTTATCGTCTTTAGACGCGCCCGGAGGAAGCGGTTGACCTGATTTTGTTTTTGCTGGTTGCGCTTTTTTCTGAGTTGCCGACTTATTCGGTTTGGCAGTTGGCGCAAAGTCTGGAGCCGGCACAAAATCCTCCCGACCAGCCGCAATCGGACCGATATATTTATCTTTGCCAAACCCAAGAATCAGCCAACCGATAATCGGAAATACAATTAACAGCGCTGCAAAACCGTTTGACTTGCCATAAGACTTAGCTAGATCGATTAGTGCAACAATAGCTACCCAAACACCAAATAGAGGGACAAACATGGTGAGCAGAACCCACCAAACTGGTCGTCCCGCAATCTCGAGAACAACTATATGGTTATAGACGGGCACAATTGCCGCCCAACCAGGCTTACCGGCCTTTGTAAACGCCTTCCACTGACCGATTACAGTGGCTATTGTCAGTATAAAAGCGATACTAAACGCAAAAAGCAATGCCATGGCTATCAAGACACCCCCCTCTGGGGACAAGCCGTTTGCTAACATTTCATCGCTATAGCTCGTAGGATACGTCGGCAGGCTTGAGTAGCTGTAGTTTTCCACGTCTTAGCGCCCTCCTATCGGTTACTACCGTATCGTTCAATACACTGCTTAATTACCTGCTTGGCTTCTTCAACATCACCCCAACCTAGCACCTTGGTGCTGCCAGGCTTTTTGAGATCCTTGTAGTGGGTAAAGTGATTTTCAAGTTGCTTAACTAGCTGTGGAATGTCGCTAAGCGAATTGATCGCATCAGCATCATCTCGGTTGTCGGCCGGGACAACTACGATTTTGTCGTCAACCTCACCGTCATCCTCAAATTTCATAACCCCTATAATTTTTGCCTCAAGCCATACGCCAGTTGGCAGCGGCTCAGGACAGACGATTAGCGTATCCAGCTCATCACCATCCTCATCAAGTGTCTGCGGGATAAATCCATAGTTACACGGCTTGGCGAATATACGCGGCTCAACACGATCAAGCATAAATGCCGCTCGTTGGCGATCCCATTCAACTTTTAGTCGAGACCCCTCTGGAATCTCTACGACCGTATTAAGGACCCCTCCATCAATGTCGCCGGGTGTCAAAACTTTATTAAAATCAGGCACTGTCTCGAACTCCTTTCGTTTATCTGACTCTATAGTACCAGCTTTTGCTCGCACAAGGTATACTAGGGGGACGTTATGCAATTATTTAATCAACCAACTCTCCTGACTGCCGATAAATACGCTTCAGACGTCGTAAAAAAAATTCGCTCAGCCCGTAAGCGAATCTTAATTGTCGCAACAGTTCTTCGAGATGACGGCCCGAACAGTCACGCAATTGTTGAAGCACTCTGCGAGGCCTCAAACAGAGGCGTCAAGACAATAGTTTATATCGATACATTTACCTACTTGGAGCCCAAAGGGTTCGCTTTGCGTTCATCAAAGCGCCAGCCGGCCCGTACTATCCAGGCGATGAAACTAGAGCGCAGACTAAAACAACACGGCATCACTTTTCACTGGCTTGGACGCAAAACGATCGGACTTCTAGTCGGCAGAACACACAGTAAGTGGACAGTAATTGACGACGTAGTTTACACATTTGGCGGAGTAAACCTTGATCACAGTAGCTTTACAAACGTTGATTATATATTTCGACTAAAAAACGCCTTATTAGCTGACGTAATCGCAAAAGAGCAGGAGCACATCTACAGTCTAGATTGTTCAGGAGGCGCAGCCCGCAGTCATTCTTATGCCATATCTGATCAATCTATAACTCTTTTTGACGGCGGCCTAATCGGAGATTCAATTATCTATAGGCGCGCATGCGATCTCGCTCAAAAAGCCGACAAAATAATCTTGGTCTCTCAATACTGCCCGACTGGTCGACTAGCTCATATCCTAAAGAAAAAACCGTCCGTACTATATTTTAACCACTGGCGACACGCCTCATCGCTTAATCGATTTTTAATTACGCTGGGAATGTTTACCGCAAAGCACGACACTTTATACACGCGCGACGCCTATTTGCATGCGAAGTTTATCATATTTACGATGCCTGATGGACAAAAAGTCGCTATCACTGGATCGCACAACTTTATGTTTGGTTCTGGTGCCATGGGTACGCGCGAGATAGCGCTCGAGACAACCGATCATCATATCATTCGTCAGCTCGAGTCCTTCCTTCATCGACACGTCGTCTAATAATCGCAGTGATATAATTACTGTATGCTCATTATAGGACACCGTGGCGCAGCTGGTCATGCGCCCGAAAACACTATGTCATCTTTTGAGGCTGCATTTAAAGCCGGAGCCGACATGATAGAGCTTGATGTACGTCTCACTGCCGATAATCGCCTAGTGGTAATCCACGACTCGAGACTGCTCCGAACACATCATCTGCGTGACTTAGTTGCAAATGTTACGTACGAACGTTTATGCGAGCTAACCGTTGATAGACCCGTTCCACTGCTCGAGGAAATTCTAGATATTTATTTTGGACGCATTCTACTTAATATCGAATTAAAAAGCCGAGGAAGCGGCGAACAACTCGTGCGTCTCCTCAAAAAACGCTACATCACCAAAGCTTCCGACTGGGACAAAGTAATAGTCTCTTCATTTAGGGGTAGCGAGCTTGTACAAGTCCGACAGTTAGCAAAACGTGCGAACCTTGCCCTGCTTCATAGCGAAAATCCTTTTATATTTGTCGCCTATCACCGTTTTATAAATCTTACTGCTGTCGGCTTTCATCGGTTATATCTTAATCGCCTAGCGCTAGAGATTGCTAGGCGCGCGGGGATATTTATTTACGTCTATACCGTTGACCGGCCAGGTGCACTACGCCACCTCGAAGAAAAGGGCGTACAAGGCGTCGTAACCAACTATCCCGATAAGCTGATCGCCGCAACAGAATAACCCTAAGCACACTAGGAATTCAATGGCTATAAAGCAGCCACGTCAAAGTTTACATACGGCTATTTGCTTAACGCCTGCGACTCGAGATACTCACGGATACTCAACGCCGCCGTAGCACCCTCCCCCACGGCACTCGCCACCTGCATCGTCGCGCCGCTTCGTACATCACCACTGGCAAATACACCAGGTAGTGAGGTTGCTAGGTGATCGTCGGTTTTGATTAGCCTACGCTCATCAAGTTCGACACCGCTACCTTCGAGAAATTGAGTATTCGGCTTGAGCCCGATGAATATAAACACGCCGTCTACCATAAACTCCGTTGCCTCGCCAGCCTTGGTCGCCTTAACGGCTGTCACTTTACCGGTGTTATCGGTAACTATTTCTGTAGGCATCGTTTCGAGATGAATCGTCACTTTGCCGTCATCGATATACTTCTTTAGATCATCTTGTAGCACCTGGCTAGCTTTTACAGTACTGCGCACAAGTAGGTCAATATGACTTGCAAAACGTGTCAAAAATATTGCCTCCTGTACACCAGAGTTTCCGCCACCCACAACAACAAGTCTTTTGTCACGATAAAATGCACCGTCACAGGTTGCACAGTAATGCACACCACGACCATAATACTCCGCTTCACCTGGGATATTTAGCTTGTTGTAGTCACTTCCAGTCGCAATCAAGACGGCTTTTGCGCGGACTTCGTTGCCGTCGACCATCAAGATGTTAACCCCGTCTTCGTGTCGTATGGCAGATACGTTACCGTATTCAATTTTTGCACCGAAACGTTCAGCCTGACGCTGCAATCGATCGGCAAGCGCCATTCCCTCAACTCCATCGGGAAAGCCTGGATAGTTATCGACTTTATCGGTAATCGCTGCAAGACCGCCAACCACACCCTTTTCATATAGCGTCGTATCGATATCTTCTCGCGTCGTATAAATTGCAGCGGTCAGGGCGCTTGGACCAGCACCGACCATTACAACTGACTTAACTTCTTGTTGCATAGCCCTCCTTTTACCTATTCATCTTCGTATAAAGTTCGGTCAATTCTGTCGCATCTGGCTGCGGTATAGTCTCAGGTGCAGGAACCGCCATGACCACAAATTTCAGTGGCATATTAGGCGCGATAGTCTCTTTGCCCTCATTGTCTTTCTTGCCCTGCTCACCATACGCTTTATCAGATGGAATCGTTAGCATACGAACACCACCGATCCGCATCCCCTTCATTCCCTCTTTCCAGCCGGTAATTAAGTTTGCATTATCTAGCCCTTCGCTAATAGACAGCGGACTCTTGAGCTTATTGGCGCTAGTGTCAATGCTCTGGTCAAATACGTGACCATGCGCATCCCAGCCGATATAGTATGCCGCCATTTTCGTTGAGCCCGATACCTCTTCACCTTCACCCACCAGCAAGTCTTCTGATACAATCTCTTTGACACTATTTATATCAAACGCTGCTACACGATCGCTATACTGTTTAAACGAATCATAATACTTCGCCGACAGCTCATCGCCCTGAGCCTTAACCTTTTTGTTGTAGTCCTCCTGTTTAACTCGGTACTCACCAAGTAATTTTTGATACTTTGCCTGATTTTCCGACGCCTGCTGTTGGGCTAGTACCATTACAGCAAACCCACCAATTGTACCAATTATCGTTACGGTGACAATCGCCAGGATACCCCAACGCTGAAAATTTGTCGTTGCCATATTCCCTCTCTATCTATTAGTCAACTTGCTTCATTATAGCAAACCAGATTACTGCCATATAGCGTTCTTGACAAAAGGCGACTATTCGGCAATCTCAAAACGCGCCAGCTTCCTCTTGGCCACCTCAGACGCACCGAGCTGAAGCTTTAGGAGCTGAGCATAGATGCCATTAGTTTTTGCAAGCTCAACAGGCGTACCAATCTCGTCAACACGGCCCTTCTTGAGCGTTACGATACGATCAACACCGGCGATCGTACTTAATCGGTGAGCGATAATCAATGTCGTCCGATATTTCATCAGCCTATCAAGCGCTTCCTGGACCTCATGTTCAGCTCGACTATCTAAGCTAGAAGTCGCCTCGTCTAGGATCAAAATTGGTGCATCCTTGAGTACTGCTCGAGCAATCGCAATACGTTGTCGTTGACCACCAGACAGCGTAACTCCTCGTTCACCGACCTCGGTATCAAGACCATTTTCAAACTTATTTATAAACGCGTCAGCATTTGCGGTTTTTGCCGCTTTCATAATTTCATCATCAGTCGCATCGGGACGACCGTAGGCGATATTATCCCGGATTGTTCCGCTAAATAATACCGACTCCTGAAATACAGTAGAAATATGTGCCCGGACATCCGCCTGTCGGACTTTTCTGATGTCTTGATCGTCGATAAAAATTGACCCATCTGTCGCAGAATATAGCCCCATCAATAAATTGGTGATCGTAGTTTTTCCACCCCCACTCTCACCAACAAGCGCCACTTTCTCACCTTTTTTAACCGTAAAAGAGATATCGTTAAGCACGCGCGCGCCATCACTATACGCGAATGAAACATGATCAAACCTAATATCACCATGCGATACACTAAGCCGCACACAGCTACCTTGGTCTACCTCAGGTGTAATCTCCATAGCTTCTATATAATCCCTGCTGTTTGCAACCGCACGCTGGTAGCTATCAACAAAAAAGCTCAGACCGCGAAGTGGCGCTCCTGCCTGTTGAATCAACATGACAAGTAGCGCAATATCACCAATTGAAAAACGCTTTGCTGAAGCAAAATAAAATACAAAACTGAGCGTGATAGCTTGAATTACTCCAAATACAACCGTACGCATAAAATTCATGCCGTGCCAATGTTTTGACTGTGTTACAGTTAGCCCTATCATCGCTCGCATATCTTCGTCGAACTGTTTATATTCACGCTTTTCTGCAATGAAACTTTTGACAAGTCTAATCTGGCCAATCACCTCCGTAAAACGTCCACTCGCACGATCGAAATGCTTGTTCTTTTCTTTTTCGACACGCTGCCATCTACCACTTGTGCGCGCTGTTAGATAGAAATTTGCTGGTATTAAGACAATAAACAGCAAGGCCAGTTGCCATCCATAAAATGCCAAAACCACCAGCGTCAGTAAAGTCGTAATCAACATCTGCAACAAGTTATTGCTAAATAGCTGAAGGAAATTAGTTATATCGATAATTGCTCGATATAGACGATTAACGACCTTGCCCATTGACTCTTTATCAAAATACGACTGTGGCAAACTAAGAAGATGCTTGTAGTATGCTGTAGATAGCTGATGCCTAGTCCTGATAGCCAGCTGGTCGCCAAAGTAGCCACTAACGTCACTAACAATCGCTGAGATAACTGACGCCCCCACCATGAGAAGTCCAAAGAGAATCAACGGCTTCCAGGTAAACACACTTTTATCGGCGACTATCGAGACAGCCCAGTCGGTTGCGTACTTAACTATATTTGGCACGACAAAAGACAACAGAGAACTAATAATCGAAAGTAGTGCAATTGCTAAAATATAGCGCCTCAGCCCTTTTGTGTAATTAAATATTTCACGAATTTGCCTCATCTAGTATTTATTATATCTGGCAATCAGCTTTTGAAGCGATCTTTAAAATGTATGAAGTATTTTACGAAGCGGAGTCACCAAACTTGACGTCAAAATAGCAGCCAACGTCGTTAGGCCCACCTCCGCTACCGTCAACATTTCAATCTTAAATAAGCCACGAGTCGCTGGTAACGAGTAGACGACAAACAGCACTAAAATAACTCCGATCACCACCATAGCTAGTGGTGTTGGACGCCTACTCCTAAGCGTATCCAAAATAACTCTCCGACCAGAAATAGCTAGAATCAAAAAGACGTTTGTCAACACAACCAACAAGAACGTAATGGCTCGCGCGTGCGATTCTGTCCAACCTTGATACATCATATATCCGTGAATGAGCGCAATCGCCACAACCACTAGCCCACCCTGGACAACGCTCTGAAGCACCAATCGTCTACTAAATAATGGGGCGTCAAGTCGGCGCGGTGGACGCCTCATAGTATTCTCGTCCTCTGGCTCACCCTCAAACACGAGTGTACAGCTAGGATCGATAATAAACTCAAAGAAAACTATATGGATCGGTAGTAGAATTATTGGCCAGCCAAACAGAACTGGAAGAATCGAGAGAACCGCGATTGGTATGTGAACCGTCAAGATATACATCGCTGTCTTCTGAAGGTTTGCAAAGATCCTCCGCCCCGTGCGCACACCTTTGACTATAGACACAAAGTTATCATCGAGCAATACAATCGATGACGCCTCACGTGCTACATCTGTGCCACGTTTGCCCATAGCAATACCAATATGCGCACTCTTTAGGGCCGGACCGTCATTTACCCCGTCCCCCGTCATCGCAACTACCTCGCCGTTACGCTTGAGAGCATTAACAATCTCAAGCTTTACTCCAGGTGCCACCCGGCTATATATCTCCGTCTCCTGAACAATACGATCACGCGTCGCCCCATCGGCCCTCATAAACTCCTCACCCGTCACAACTCGCTCCGCACGAAGGCCAATCTCTTTACCAATACGTCTCGCCGTCTCAGCATAGTCCCCAGTAATCATCACAACTCTGATGCCCGCCTGATGCGCCAGCTTAACTGCACTAGCTGCTTCCTTGCGAATTGGGTCTGCCAAAGCAACAAGACCAAGAAAATCATAAGCGTATTTTTCGCGCGACACCTCAACTCTGTTAGTCAACCGACCCCTAGCAACACCCAGCACGCGCAACCCCTCCTGGGCGTAAGCTTTGACCTGCGCCTGAAGCACACTACGATCGGTCTTGCTCAGATTACATAGATCAAATACCGCTTCCGGCGCACCCTTTAACGCAAGCACCTTAGGCACACCCTCTGTATTCGCCCAAACATGGCCAACTGACATTGACGTGTCTTCTAGCGGATATTCCTTTATGATCTCCATATTGCCATAAATCGTATTTAGATCAGATACCGCCGAGATGAACGCTTCCTCCATAGGATCAAATGGATTTTTTTGAGAAGCGAGGATCCCAAAAGCGACAACTTCATCATACTGCTTACCTGCTTTACATACTTTACCGTGACGGTCGGTTATGCCGACAATAGTCATACGGTTTTCAGTTAATGTCCCTGTTTTGTCAGTACACAAAACGGTCGCACTTCCAAGTGTTTCAATCGTCTGGCTCCGTCGACTCAGCACGTTGTTTTTAGCAAGACGCCATGCGCCAAGCGCCATAAACACCGTCAGAACAACAGGAAATTCCTCAGGTAGCACTGCAATCGATAGAGTCAAGCCAGCCAAAAAGCCGTGCAATAAATCACCTCGCAACACCCAAAATAATATAGTCAGCACCACGGACAAACCGATAGCGATTGCCGCAATAATACGCACCGTTTTGCTAATCTCTTTTTGAAGTAGGGTCTTTTCTGGCTTGATCTCATTTAGCGATGTGCCGATTTTACCCATTTCGGTTGCTATACCAATCGCTATCACCTCGGCGATCGCGTGACCTTTGACGATCATTGTCCCCGAATATACATGACTCTCTCGCTCGTCTTTTGCCGACGTAGCGTTTTTGTCGACCGGCACCGACTCACCAGTCAATATACTTTCATCAGCCATAAGATTATAGGCATCAACTAGACGCGCGTCAGCAGGCACCCTTCCGCCTTCACTAACAACAACCAGATCGCCCACCACTAACTCTCGACTCGGTATGACTACGTGCTTGCCATCACGCACAACTTCGCAATTTGGACTGGCCAAACTACGAAGCGCCTCGAGTGCTTTCTCGGTCTTTGTATCCTGATATAGCTCGATAGCAACAACAACAATGACTGAAACCATAAGCACAATCGCCTCACTACGATCACCGAGCAAAAAATAAACTACGACGACCGCCAACAAAAGAAAGATCATCGGCTCAGTCAGAATACTAAATACTAGTCCAAAGATGCTGCGTTTCTCGCGATCTGGCAACTCGTTGTAGCCGTCTCGTCTCTGTCTGGCGGCCACCTCACGTACCGTTAGACCGTGCATATTTTTTGCATTCATCAGTATTATTTTATCAAACCACAAGCACAATCAAAAGTGGACTATAGATAACGCTCTTCATCCAAAAAATAACCATCACTACAACAGACTATTCTCTCAACCGTTACCTATAGGTACTTTTTAAGCGTAGACAGGTGTTGTATTAGTTCATGGTTTTTTGACTTTCGCGCATAATCATCCATACGTCTGATCGTATGTTTATGATTGCGGATTGATTCACTAGTTAAGTTTTTTGGTAATTTATCCTGCTCAACAAAAAACAGCCCCTCGTAGCACCTGCTGACTAGCTTTTCATCATTGCAATGCTTAAAGGCACGAATCGCATCGTGGAATCGATTCGCATTATAGTGATACACTCCTTCGGCACGCCAGCTATCACGAATTAGCTCAGGCTTACGCAGTGCATACTCGGCAAAACGACGTGAAGCAGTAAAGTCATTTTTACCCATATAATAAATCGCGCCATTATTACCGACAACCGCTAGCAACTCCGCGTCACGGCTAGCTCGCGCGACCTTAAGTGCATGTTCATAGGAATTACGCTTCATCAGCTGGCTCACCACTTTACCGTAAGCTGCATCGAGATTTCTGCTAACAATATCGCGCTCATGACTCAAAAGATAAGCAAATCTTGCACTCTGCAAAAAATCTTCCGCTCGCACCTCATGTGTCTCGAAATACTCATCAGTTGTATCGAGTAAATTGATACTTACTATCTCACTTAGCGGCAGTACACTCGCATCAGCGCTTGAGGCATAATTTTTCCACGTCCCGTTCGTCGCTTCGATATCAACACCGCCACAATGAAGCGCCACATGACCAGGCAAAGTCCTAACACGCAAATCCTTAACATCCAGATATCTAGAGTACAGGTAGATATAGAGAGTGACGATTTGATTACAGTCACCTACCATAGTATCTTGTAACGGGTCACGCAATAGTCGCCCAAACGAACTTGACGCCCGATATTCATACCTACCATTCGACGGCGATAGGTAGTCCATGATCGCCTGAATTAGCCGAACTTGATCGCTACGAATATTTACACCAGGCACGATCGTACGAACATGCCTAGTAATCTCATCTGCCGACGCACCATACGTACGATAAAACTTCTCAAAATCTTCAGTGATACGATCAAGATTAGCGTATAGCTCACGACGCTTTGATTTCATTAGATATCGATAGCCTTTGTAACGAAACTCAGTCCACAAATTAACTACTGCGATATTTTCCTGAACTAATCTGTCTAGCTCGGCGCCAATATATACTCGAGAATTATGCTCCGACAGCCGATCAAAAAACTTTGCCACATGACGCTCACGCACGTCAACATAGGGGCTAAGAAGATAATAAACTGATCGAATAATTCCCATATTGCTAGTGTATCGCGATATTGAGATTATTACGAATCAAAGGTCACTACACACGCTCGGCGTCATACTTAGAAAGCATGACACAAGCTAGGTGATCCATAAGTGGCTTGATGTCGGCATCCGTCAGCGTCCGATCGGGATGTGTAAACGTAATATGCAATGTAGTTGACTTATGGTCGGTGTCGTCTAACGACTGATAGATACTCACTGGGTCAATTGTTATATTTATTTCCTCAGCCCGTTCAGCAAGTGAAGTCCGCGTGGTGTCAAGTAACGACTCATAGGCCACATCAACCCGGGACCTAAGAGTGACATCCTGACTGATCGATGGATACCGACTCAAAGGACGATATTGCTCGCTCTTTTCTTCGCTAGCCTTTTTTAAAGCCTGAAGATCAAGACTCATCGCTGAGCTATATTCAGGAAGTTTAAATGACTTACGGACGCTTGCTTTTAGTTCGCCGACTATACCAACACTCTTACCGTCGCATGTTTTCACTAGCGCGCTACGCGACTGCTCAAATGGAGCAACAAATGGATCATCTAAGGCTTCTTCTATTGGTGCGGTCTTCAGGGTAATTCCCAGGTCTTGAGCAAGACGCATAACTAACCGACGTACACGGAAATATGGTGAGCCCGACTGCGGACGCTTACTAGCATACACCGCGTCAATCATTTCAATTTCGCTCGGCAATCCGTTGTCGTCGGTAGCATGATCACGTTTATCGTGAGCCTTGCCAATCTCAAATAGCGTAAACTCATCGTATCCCAATTTAATGTTCATGTTAACCTTGTCGAGTAAACTCGGCAAAACACTGAGACGATAGTATTGCAGATCGGGACTAAGCGCATTTGACAACCGAAATGCCCGAGAAACATCCTGTTCGGCACGCTTCATAATATTTTCATGAACAAAACTATAAGTCAAAAGCTCGTTCGCACCAGCACGCGACAAGCTATCTCGCACCTGTTGCTTGAAACTGCGAGATTCATTCCTCGGTGCTGGTGACATAACACGCAACGGTAATTCGCATGGAAGCTTATCAAAACCATAAAGACGACCGACCTCTTCCACGACATCCTCAGGATCAACGATATCGGTACGCCAAAACGGTGCGCCGATGATAAGCGTTTGGCCATCGTCTTCTGCCGGGTACGAGGCAAAATTAGTACGGCGCAGCAATCCGCCAATTTCAAAAACCGTCAGATTGCTACCGAGCCGGCTATTTATAAAATCTGTCGTTATACGCATTTCACCACTCAATGACACCTCATCAAGTTGACCCGTTTTATCTGGGAGATCATATACGTCACTGGCTTGTCTTGCTCCTGTTAAATCTTGAATCATCTTCATAAGGCGAGCCAAAACACGATCATTTTGAAGTGGCGACTGGCCCTTGTTGAAGCGCGCAAGTGCGTCAGTAAATACACCGTGTCGCATCGCGGTTTTTCGCACTGCGTACATATCAAATGTCGCAACTTCAATCACAATATTTTTGGTCTCAGACGACACCTCACTATCACTACCGCCCATGACTCCAGCCAGACCAACTGGCCCCTCGGCGTCTGCGATCACGATATCGTCAGCTGTTAGCTTATAGGTTTTGCCGTTTAGAAGCGAAATCTCTTCGTCGTCTCGAGCCATACGTGCGCTAATCTCTTTTCCGCGAAGCTTATCGTAGTCATAAGCATGAGTCGGCTGAGCCGTCATCAGCATTATGTAGTTTGTTATATCAACGATGTTATTAATCGGCTTTGAGCCCAGTCGAACTAACTCGCACTGAAGCCAAAGTGGGCTCGGCTCAACTCGGCAGTCTTTCATAGCAACAGTCATAAAACGTGGAACTTTATCTGGAGACTGGTCTACGACCTTTAACTCAAGCCCACTAGCCGATTCAAACGAAGGCTTCATCCAGTACCAGTCAGGATTAGTAAATCCCATATCAAAAATCTCTTCATTATCAGCAGGTACGCCTCTTAGAATTGCTGATATCTCGCGAGCTATACCAATTTGCCCAAAACAATCTGGTCGATGAGTAAACATCTTGTTTTCGATATCAATAACGACATCATCAAGATCAAACAGATCCATAAAACTAGCGCCTGCCTGCAACGTTCGCCCTTTTGGTAAATCACGTTCTGTTAGCTCAACAATACCATCATGATCGCTGTTAATAGCTAGTTCATCACCAGCCGCCAACATGCCGCTACTCATCACACCGCGCAACTTACGTGAATCTAGAACAAATGGCTCCGCATCGTCATAGCTCGCCGGCACGGTTGCTTTTGGTGGCAGCCACACCGCCCACATATCAGCATGAACGTTAGGCGCACCGCAAACAACCTGTACATGGCCGTTACCATTGCGCTCAACATCGCCAACAGCCCCATTGTCGTCGATCAGACAGACACTCAGCCGATCCGCATCTGGATGCTTCTCGACGCTAACTACTTTCACAACAATCGCATCTTGGTATTTTTTGCCAAAGTCAATAACCTCTTCAACCCCACCAAGCTGTCCGTTTATTCGATTTACCAACTCGTCAATTGGAGGAATATCAACGTCGACGAGTTTTTGAATTATCTTTAAACTAACCTTCATGAGTTACACCTTTCGTTTCGTAAATAACAACCCCGTCACGCAACTCTAGAAAATGTGACGCCGAAAGATCGCCAAACACCCTCATTGCGTGTGCCGGTACGCTTTTTGGCATGCCAGCCACATCACACCACATAATATCCTGGGTTTTATCCGGCTCACACACTTCTGGCTGACCCGTCCATTTTTTCGTTGCAAAGAAATATACACTCACATCCCTGCCTTTAGTTTCGCGATATATCGCTACTCCGAGAAATATCAGATCACTCTCCTTGACCAATACGCCCGTCTCTTCCTTAATTTCTCTAATAGCAGCTTTCTGAACCTCCTCATCGTCCTCAACAGTACCACCCGGCATATGCCAAGCATTTGGCTCCCAGTCCGAGCTAGAAGCACGCCGAAGTAGACACACCTTATCACCAGACATCAACCCAACAACAACAGCACGCGTAATCATCGCCTCAGCTCCCGCGAGCTACACAGTATTGCATTGATAACGACTTTCAATTTGTATCGATCTATCATGCTAAAACTGCCTCAAGAAATTAAGTTTACCGCTCTCAAGGTGACGGATATCTTCAATTTGATACTTCATCATCACTAATCGATCAATGCCACAGCCAAAAGCAAAGCCAGTATAGATTGATGGGTCTATATCAGCCGCGCGTAACACGTTTGGGTGGATTAACCCACAGCCCAAAAGCTCAATCCATTTACTGTGGCTACAGACTGAACAACCCTTTTCACAAAACGGACATTCCAACGCAAACTCAAAGCTTGGCTCAGTGAACGGGAAATAAAATGGATTAACCCGCACATTCAGAGTGCGACCGTAGTACTCCTCGAGAAACTTCTGAAGAGTTGAGACGAGATTACCGACATTTACACCTTTTGCCACATAAATCCCCTCAACCTGGTAGAATGTATGTTCATGTCGTGCGTCTAGATCCTCATTCCGGAACACTCGATCAGGCACAATCGCAGCGATCGGTACTCCACGCTCAAGCTGATCGCGATATTTGACAAGCGTTCGATTCTGCATAGTGCTAGTATGTGCTGGCGCGATCAGCGGATCGCCTTCTGAATCTTTTTCGACTGTCATAAAAGTGTCGTAGTCGTCACGCGCTGGATGTCCTTTAGGAAAATTAAGTACTTCAAACATATGATACTGATCATCAATCTCGCGCGATTCTTCGGTCACAAACCCCATGCGATTAAAAATATCCGAAATAGTTTCGATTTCTCGCATGAGTGGATGTGTTGTACCATGCTCGGTAGGCAACAGATCTGGTATTGGCGCATTGACGTCCATCGGCGCGGTTACGTCAATTGGCGGCAAAGTAGCAGTTATTGCTTCGGCCTCTTTTTTAGCGACTTCGGTCTCAATCGCCATCTTCAGTTCGTTAACGCGCCGTCCGAATTCCGCTCGATCTTCTGGAGCTTGCTTAGGTATTTGCGCGTAAAGCTCGCGAAGCTCCCTGCTCTTTAAAACATCGTTCGGATTAGCGGACTCAGCTACACGCGCGATGAGTAGGGCACGTAGTTCTATGAGATCTGTCATAATAATCGCTACCTCTTGGTTAGAGTTTGTAATGTTATCGATTGGTTTGGTAGATGAAAAAAGCAAGCACGGCAAGCGCCGTAAAAAATATCAAAACCCACACTGGCGCGAGCGTCGTAGTCGCTTTTGTGCCCTTTAGGTATGCCGCATCGTTAACGCCATCAGGTGCATCGCGAAGTTCCGCGCCGTCACCTTCTTGTTTTGTGCGCGCCGAGGCCTTTGCCTTTAGCTCCGCAGCTATCCTCTGCTGGAGTTCGCTTCGTGCTTCAGTCTGTTCAAGATATCGTCCCATATGTCGGCTATTATAACAGATGCGACCAGATAGTAGTAGACAGCTTATAGTTTATGCTATACTGATTCCATATCTGATTAAAGGAGGGATATATCAAATGGCTACAAAGAAAGCCGCTTCTACAAAAAAAGCGACCGCCAAAAAGCCGGCCGCAGCCAAGACTAGTGTCCGCACTGCTCGTGCAGACGCGCCAAAACCTAAAACCACTACTGTATCAGCAGCTGTTCGCGGCAGGAGTAACGCAAACAAACTACCAGAAAATATCGTCAATATTGTATTTGCCGAGCTTTTAGGTACATTCATCTTGACACTGGTCGTTCTAGCGACATATCAGGAGTCAGGCGCTCTATATGCCGGCCTCGCTCTCACTGTAATTGTTATGGCAGTCGGTGCCATCTCTGGTGCACATGTCAACCCAGCAGTGACGTTTGGACTCTGGGCAATGCGACGGCTCAAGAGCATTCTCGTGCCGTTCTACTGGGGTGCTCAGTTCCTCGGTGCGATGCTAGCCGTTATCACAATCAACTGGGTATCAAATAACGCCCTAAGTCTCAGTTTTGACAAGATCACAAACATGGACTGGGCGATCTTTGGCGCCGAACTTGTTGGTAGCGCCGTATTCCTATTCGGTATAGCAGCGGTCGTCTGCCACCGTGAACTTTCAAACGGCGCTCGTGCACTTGGTATCGGCCTCTCGTTAGTAGCTGGCGTAGTAGTCGGCACTACCCTATACACCGCAACTCGTACCGCAGAAGTCGCAAGGTACCAGAGTGCATATCTTGCCACACAGCAGAACCAAAAGGCAGAAGCACCAAAGATTCCACACGTAGCTTATGTCAAGGGAGTAACCATCAACCCGGCAGTAGCACTTGCCGTCACTGACCGCACGGAAGGTGAACTAAACAGCTCAAATGGCGCAACCACCAACAAGGAAAAAACCACTAGTCGCCTATCACTCGAAGTAATTCTCGGTACACTAATAGGTGCGGCTCTCGGTGGAAATCTATACCTACTTGTTGCTGGTCGTCGAAACGATTAGTCGTAACAAGCAACTAAAAAATCGCCCTCTAATGAGAGCGATTTTTTATTGGACCAACTTATTCGACGTTAGGCTTATCAAGCAGCAATGGATCTACACTAGAGTCGCTATTAGCGATCTTTACAACGTCTTTATCAACCTTGCCAAATTCTTTATAGGCATTGTTATAATGATTGACCGTTGTGCCAAGCGAGTTACCTAGCTTTTTCATATACTCATCATACTTAGCAATATGCTGGCCGAGTTTGCCGACTCGCACCTGTATATCCTTTGCCTGCTCTTCAATCTGTAGGCTCCTCAACCCCTGCAATACAGTCTGGAGATAGGCCATGAAGCTTGTCGGGCTAGTGATAATAACATGCTTCTCCCGAAACGCGTACTCGATCAAATCACGCGAACTACCGCCACTGCCAACATTGTTCACCAATAAATCATAGTAGAGCGACTCGGAAGGAATAAACATAAATGCAAAATCCATCGTTTTCTCGCTCGGGCGAATGTACTTTGCTGTTTCATCCACTCGACCCTTCAGATCTGCCTTTACTTTTTGAAGATATTGCTCGCGCTCTTTACCGTTTGCTTCAATCATGCGATTGTAGTTCTCGAGCGAGAACTTCGAGTCAATTGGTAATATTTGCCCCTTGTCTAGAAAAATAACTGCATCAACAATTTCCCCGTCGTTAAATTTATACTGTGTCTGAAACTGCCCTGGCGGTAGAACATTCTCCAGCACACTCGATAAATAAAACTCACCAAACACACCACGCTGTTTTGGATTAGACAGCACATTTTGCAGAGTCTTTAACTCATCTGCAACATTTATGACTCGTCGGTTTGTCTCATCCAGCCGCGCCAAACGCTGAGTCACATCGGCCACCAACTTTGCACTTTCGGTTAACTGCTTTTGGACCGACTGCTGTACACCCAAATTTGACTTTTCCAGCTTGTCGCCCATCGTCTGCTGAAGCGACATTATACTACGCGACAACTCTGTCACATCAGTCTTCATCAATTCTACAGCATTTGTATTTTTTATTTCGTTAAACTTCTGCAAAAACACAAACAATACGACGCCAATCCCGCAAATAACTACTATCAGCAAAATAATGAGTACAATTTCCATACTCATTATTATATATCACTCACGAATAGGACTTTACGCGACTAGCACCCAGCGAACGAGTACGGTTAGCACAGCCACTAAAACGATAGCTAGAATAAAATTACGTATACGCGCCAACCAGCCAAACACTCCATAGGCCAGACCAAAAAATACAGCAGTGATCATCATTGCCCAGTACCAATCTAGACCCATCAGAACATTCTGGATACCCCAAAGGGCGATTACCGATACGATAACGATAAGTAACGGGCGATATATGCGTGTTCGCGCTAATCCCACCACTCCGCCAATCGACCCGACCAGCATGGCGACAATCATCGCATAATTAGGCGCTTGACCACAATCAGCTGTCGACTGAGGACGACAAAGTACTGCGCTAAATATAAATTTATTGAGCAGGAAATATAACACCGAGATAACCGCGCCAACTGCAACACCCACAAGAATCATACTGATAAGCTCACGACGGCTCATCGATACCAGTGGCGACACGCGCGCATCAGTAGCGTCATCATGGACTGCTTCTTTTACCATAAGTTTCTCCACAAACTATTACTAAACTTTGGTATATTGTACTACTTTTTGGCGGGTTTGGCTAGACGCGCTTTCAGTCGCTTTTTTGCGTAATTCTTATACCAAAGCGCCCCAACACCGGCAACAGCTACTCCACCAACAACATCGAGGGGCGTGTGTACCAGAGCAAGCACGCGACCAATACAAATTAGTAGCGTCATCACTGCCATCGAAATAGTCATCTTACGGCTACGTGTACCATACCATACAGCCAGTACTAAAAACATCGCGAACAGCGCATGATCAGACGGGAAGCCAGGATTATTGAGGTAAGCCGCACCAGGGTTTAGCCCCAACTGCTCAAACGGTCGAAGTTGCTCAGGTTGCCATATAGAACCAAGTAACTTAGCGGTAAAATACGATGTTATACCCGCCATAAAAATTCGACTATAGCGATCATACCGATCGTTACCTGGCACCCGAAATAGTAGTCCATACATCGCCAGGACAATGAGCGGCAACATCAACCAGTCGGCAAGTAGCTTTATGATCATCTCCATGCCTAAAGTATACTACTTTTTGAGGCGACCTGCACCAGATTCAGCTCCGCCAAACATCAAGTGCGCAATATCAGCCACCGCTCGACCAATTGCACTCATATCATTCTGCTGACGCATAGGACGAGGTGGTTGACGACGCTCCGGCGACTTAGCCATTGGAGCTGGACGCGGAGCCGCTTTTGGCAAAGGCAAATGACTAGGTCTTATCTCGGGCTTCTTTACTACCGGTTTCGGTGTCAGTTGTGCCATGACGCTCGGTATAGAGTCGTCGAGAAGCTGTTTGCGATACGACACAGGAGCCGTATTTGCCCCCCCGTCTCCAATGTCGATTGATTCAAGCATCTGCTGCTTTACTTCAGGAGGAGGACATTTACCAGTATTTTTGGACGCACAAAGCTTTGCCATCGGACAGCCCTCACAAAGCGCTACTGCACGAGAAGCAATCTCAGACCGAACAGCCTGTTTACTGGGTAGCAACATCTCTGGATCTTTTATCAACAATTCACTCATTCAAAAAACGTCTCCGTACTAATCAAGCTGCTCGACACCCCACGATCGACCAACCCACGCCACATGTCTCTCACAAACTCAACCGAACCGCACAGTAGATAATTCACCTCTCCCTCCACAGCTTTTACACAAGCGTCAAGATCTATCCGTCCGCGGTGCATGTTCACCGGAACCTGCTTATTTCGTGTAATATGATGGTGTACCGTGAGCGAATCATGCGCCTGCTCGTGACCATTTAACGCATCGTGAAAAGGAATCTCTTTTGCATCACGATTACTGAAAAATACGTGCGCTAATCGTCCTTTGTCTCGACGCAATTCATCTTTGACAATACTCCAGATTGGCGCAAGTCCACAGCCTGCACTAATACAAACCAACGGTCGAGATGTTTCGGGATTAAAATACCCATAAGCCGCCGAGATCATAAACGTATCACCCGGCTTCAGATCGTGCAACTTACCCGAGTATTCACCGACCCTCTTAACCGTAATACTCAAATCGTCCTCATGCGGCGCCGACGATAGGCTATATGCTTTTCCCTCAGGTGTCGAGCTGTCATCAAAAAACACCGTGATATACTGACCAGCCGTATATATAAACTGCTTATCATCCTCAACACGAAAATAAATCGTTATCGTATCAGACGATTCTTTATGAATCCGAGTTACCTTGGCTACATATCTCTCCATTAGTGCACCACACATTCCTGGACATGACGGCTCATAATGTCGCGAGCCTGATCCATCTCTTGTTTTGTAAATGATTCGCGTTTATTAAACTGTGGACTAACCGTCGTCCCAGGCACAAAATACTGCAAAGCAAAACGATCAGCACCGTGCACAAGCTGGCCAATTGACTCAAAATCTTCAGGAACGAGCTGTCCCCGTACAATTGTTGTACGAAATTCATGCGGAATCGTCCGGATTAGATCGATACTTTCGCGAATTGCGTCAATATCGATCGGCCGAGCTGCAATCTGCGAGTACTTCTCGAGCGGGCCTTTTATATCCATTGCAACAAAATCAATCAGATTTTCCTGGAGTAGTTCTCTTAGCACCCCAGGGTTTGTCCCGTTTGTATCAAGCTTGACTAGAAAACCCATTTTTTTGCATCGACGTATAAAATCAGGCAGATCTTCCTGCATAGTCGGTTCACCGCCACTAATCGCTACACCATCGAGTAGTCCACGACGCTTCTCGAGAAACTCAAATATCTCTTCTTCGGGGATAGCGCCAGCGTATTGTTCCGGCAAAACTAGTTCGGGGTTATGACAATAACCGCACCGCATATTGCACCCGATCGTGAATATGCTCGCGACTGTATATCCCGGATAGTCAACTGTACTAAACTTTTGAATACCGCCGATTGTCATTTTATTTCCCCTCTATCTTGGATTGCACCAGAGCCAGCCTACTCTCATGGCACAAGAATCCATGAGGCCCGCTAGGGGCCTCATGCTAAGTCTCCTACTCTATTTATTCCCCGCCTTGTCGTACTGCTTACGCATACAAAACTCTGCTTTTTTGCCATTGTTCCACTGTTCAACTGGGCGCAAGAACCCAACCACACGCGAGTATATCTCACAGTTCGACTCACAATTTGGACAAGTCGACTGTTCGCCATTGATATATCCGTGATTTGGACAAACGCTAAAGCTCGGACTGAACGTAAAGTAAGGTAAATGGTAGTTGTCGCAGATTTTCTTGACCAAGCCTTTGAGCGTCTTCGGATCGGCCATGCGCTCACCAAGGAAGAAGTGGATCACCGTACCACCAGTATATTTCGTCTGGAGATTGTCCTGCAAATCAAGTAGCTCAAACAGGTCATCCGTAAAGTTAACAGGTAAGTGTGTCGAGTTTGTATAAAACGGATGTTCAACATCACGCCCAATACCATTTGCAAAATGTGCTGTCTCTGGAAAATCAGCCTTATCAATCTGCGCCAAACGATAAGTCGTACCCTCGGCAGGGGTTGCCTCGAGATTGTAGTTATTGCCAGTTTCTTTTTGGAACTCAACTAGGCGATCACGCATATAATCAAGCGTTCGCTCAGCAAATTCACGACCCTTAGTTGAACCGATATTTACACCCAGCAGATTCTCTGAAGCCTCATTCATACCGATCAAACCGATTGTACTGAAGTGGTTCTTCCAATAAACTCCAAAGCGCTTTTTGATATCACGTAGGTAGTATTTTGTATAAGGATAGAGATTCATGTCCGTCAAGCGTTCTAGTGTCTTTCGCTTAACCTCGAGGGACTCCTTGGCCTTCTCCATCAGATGATCAAGGCCCTTGCGGAACTCCGCCTCGTCCTTACTCTTGAGCGCCAAACGAGGCAGGTTGATCGTTACCACACCGACACTTCCTGTCATCGGATTTGACCCAAACAAGCCACCGCCACGATACTCAAGCTGGCGATTGTCTATGCGCAAACGACAGCACATACTACGAGCATCCTCTGGGTTCATATCGCTATTTACGAAATTCGAGAAGTATGGAATACCATATTTCGCACTAGCCTCCCATAGCTTTTCGATAACTGGATTATCCCAGTTGAAGTCCTGAGTGATATTATAAGTCGGAATTGGGAAAGTAAAGACGCGCCCGCTTGCATCACCCTCACACAGCACCTCGAGTAGTGCTTTATTGAAGATGTTCATCTCATCCTGGTGATCACCGTAGTTTGTGTCCGCCAGCTCACCACCAATTATTACAGGCTGACCCGCCATATAGCTTGGACACTCGAGATCAAGTGTAATATTAGTAAATGGCGTCTGGAATCCAACACGAGTCGGAACGTTTACGTTAAACACAAACTCTTGGAGAGCTTGCTTGACTTCTTTGTAGCTCAGCTTATCGTAAGCGATAAATGGCGCAAGGAGCGTGTCGAAGTTGCTAAACGCTTGAGCGCCTGCCGCCTCGCCCTGAAGCGTGTAAAAGAAGTTCACTACCTGGCCGAGAGCTGTACGAAAATGTTTCGCTGGTCGAGAAGAGATTTTGTTTGACACACCAGTAAAGCCCGATCGCAACACATCCTGCAGATCCCAGCCGACACAATAAACACTAACGAGATTAAGGTCATGGATATGCATATCACCACTTCGGTGCAGCTTACCAATCTCTGGTGAGTAAATCTTATTAAGCCAATAAGTTTTGCTTACCTCGCTCGAAATATAGTTGTTTAGACCCTGGAGACTATAGTCCATGTTGCTATTTTCGTTGACACGCCAGTCGAGTTTCGCTAGATACTGATCAACCAGATCAACATGCGCGCCGCTAGCAATCTCTCGAAGCTTTTTATGTTGATCGCGATAGATAATATAAGCCTTTGCAGTTTTCTTGTACCGACTTTCAAGCAATATCTCTTCGACTATATCCTGGATCTGTTCAACAGTCGGAACCTTTTCACTGATCTCTTTTGTAGCTCGTGCGACAACCTTTTCGGCGAGCTTATCAGCTACTACTTCGCCAAATTCACCAGTCTCGAGACCAGCGCGCTCAATCGCTGACATAATTTTTGCCTGGCGAAATGCAACCCTTCGTCCGTCTCGTTTCTTGATGTATGTGTACATACCCCCTCCTCGTACGTTTGCTCTCGGGTACCAAAAAAGACACTCAAGGTGTCTCGATGAACGCCCGAATTACTGTTGATTATTTGTGTGTTGTGGTGCCAAACACGCTACCAGTAGCGTCTGTTCTCAATAATAGCCCACACCCATAGCGTCGTCAACTCTTGAAATTAACCATTTTTGATATCATAGGACTAGCAATAGCGTTATTGTGATATTGTAATACGCTACAGGTAGCGTAGGCTCAAGCAAATACGCCCCAGAGTAGCTGCCCTGGGGCGTATTTTCCACACGACGCATTAAACCAGAGCCATACGAGGCGCACGAGTCAAAATATACGCCTCAATCTTAGCGCGCGACCAGCCACGTCCAAGCAGCTCGTTTTTTAGGCAACCAAAAAGAGCGATGCGGAAGTCTCGCTTCGAACTCAATCCGCAAGTACGAATCACTTCCTCAAACGGCATTTTTTTACACATCTGCTTAAATCGATGCGGCGAGATACCAAGCACCTCTGCCCGAAGCTCGCCCTTGCGGTCATGCGTCTGTAGTAATTTATCAAATTGCGATTCACGGCGCTTTTTTGGGACTGCGATTTGGCTAAGTCCTGGAACAGCCGCCGCTACTGCCGTGACAACTAGTAGGCTGGCGACGGTTTTTGTCGATAGCTTCATGTAGACCTCCTTTTTCTGTTAAACCATGAGCAGTGCTCATGCTTATATCCTACCCCGTGAAAATACGTGAAAATAAAGTAGTTTTTGCAACGAGGAGCTGACCTCTAGCGGCCTCTTATTGTGAGGACACGGGGTTATCTTTTTAACAACCTGACCAGCTCTTCAACCGACACAATACTCGACTCACCCGTCGTCATATCCTTCACGTTCAGCACTCTCTTTATCGCCTCATCTTCGCCTATTACTACAGCATATCGACACCCCATACGATCAGCATACTTCATCTTTTTCTTTGTAGACGCCGTTTCTGTATATAGGATCACTGGCAGACCCGTCGTACGTAGTTCAGAGGCCACCTCAAGCGCATACGAAACCTGCTCGCTATCGAGAGGCAAAACAATGACATTAGCTAGGCTCTGCCTTGTCGTCTTTATGACACCCGCCTCACATAACTTATAAAATAACCGCGACAAACCAATCGATATACCGACCCCCGTCAGCCTCGTCTTGGTGTAGTATCCCGCCAAGTCGTCGTATCGACCGCCCGAACACACACTACCCACCCCTGGCAAATCATTGAGAACTGTTTCGTACACTGTACCCGTGTAGTAGTCGAGTCCGCGTGCAATTCTCAGGTCGATCTGAAATCTTTTTTCTGGTACACCCATCGCACGCAAAGCCGCAACAAGAGCGCCAAGTTTAGCAACACCATCGCTAAACACCTCAGACTTTACACCCAAACCAGCAAGCTTACCGAGTATCTCATCGTTCGTGCCAGTAATCTCGGTAAATTCAATTACTTGGTCAATTTGCTTTTTACTAAGTCCAATCGACTCAAACTCAGCAACTAGCTCTTCGCGAGTAATTTTTTCCATCTTGTCGATAACACGTAACACTTCAACCGATACACTATCTAGCCCGATTCCTTCAAAAAAACCATTAAGCACAAGACGGTTGTTAATTCGAATCGTAAACTCACCAAAACCGAACTGATCAAATATATCGTTGATAATCGCAGGGAACTCAGCATCTACAATCGGGCTATTACTACCGATCACATCTATGTCACACTGATAAAACTCGCGAAAACGCCCCGCCTGCGCCCGCTCGGCGCGATAGACCTTGCCAATTTGGTAGCGCCGAAACGGAAATGCTAACACCCCCTCATGCTTGGCGACATAACGTGCCAGAGGAACAGTCAGGTCGTAACGCATCGTCAAGTCATTGCGACCACGCTCAAATCTATACACCTGCTTTTCTGTCTCGCCGCCACCCTTTGCAAGTAGGACCTCCGAGAGCTCAAGCACTGGCGTATCAAGTGGCGTAAACCCGTATTTTTCATATGTATTTCGAACAATATCAAGAAGTCGATTAAACTCAATCTGCTCGGCTGGTAGATATTCGTTGAACCCGCTAGGAGTTCGTGGCGTCGTAATATTCACTTTCATCTTCCTTTCAATTATATCCTATCGATATAGATAGGTCAGACTCCTCATGAGCCCGTCGCTATAAATCAACTACCCTCCCGAAAAACCAGCGGCATCACTGACCAGGAGATACGAAACACTCCTAGTCAACCTGCGCTGGCTTGGTATGGGCGCGATCAAGCACCGAAGCGTAACCGCCAGCACCGCCCTTGAGCCACTCACTGATTCGTGCGACCGTACGACTCGATAACTTGGTCTCAGCAACAATCTGTGTATATGTCGCCCCCGCTCGTAGCATCTCAGCCGCACGTAACCGAGCGCCCACCTCTCTTAGCTCACGTTCAGTCATGACATCACGAAGAAACGCCCGCATCAATTCCTCATTAGAAATCGCACACAACTCTCGAGCAAAACGACTTGGTAGCGTCTCATTCCAAATATCACTTACGTTTTCCATACCTTCACTTTATCAAAGTAAAGTGGTATTGTCAATTACCTATTATCAGCCCTTGCGACATACATAAATCAGTAGTATAATCATAAATTGAATCCATTAGTGGGGATTCGCCAAGCGGTAAGGCACTGGGTTCTGGTCCCAGCATTCGGGGGTTCGAATCCCTCATCCCCAGCCAAATACGAAATTATACTGAAACTGTCGCCCGATGGGCGACAGATTTTCTATATATACCTACGCCCGTTTTGGTAATTCTCGAACCGTCAACACCGCCGCCCAAAGCCATAGCGCCGAAAAAGCAATTATCCAAACTCCAACGGTTGTGATAATCGTACCGCCAAACAACCCCGTGTTTGAACGGTCTACTGTGCCAGCAAAGTTTTGCCACAACGCGAGCAGACACCACAGCACTGGCGCAGAGACAACCAGCCTACAAGAAATAGCTCGCCATCGATCGCTTAGCTTCATAGATAATAGATACGGAAGTGCTCCAATCTCAAGTGCTGGGATAATGACTGCTAAGACAACCGCCGTCACACGACCACCAAATAGCCCAAAGCCTAGTGTCACATCAGAGAAACGCTCGTAACTAAATAACTGCGCAATCGCAAGCCCTGCGTACAGCAAAGCCAAAACAAGCCCCCGAATATACGCTGGGTTTTTGCCGAATTCTTCTGGAAATATATGTTTTATCATCTTTTTCATGATTTTAGTATATACTTTTCCACAAGTTTTTTCATTTTTTTTCAAAAAAGTGCTTGCGCTTCTAAAAATTACCATGTATTGTACAAGTAGCGAAGTTACAAAAACAAACACTCCACCAAAAGACTGTTTCATCGCTCTACGATATTTCCACCACAACATATCGCATACACCCCGCTATAGAGCGGGGTGTTCAGTTTTTTTTAGGGACGCTCAACTTTTTTGCTATGTTCAGCGCGCCATTTGGCAACTTCACCGTGATGACCGCTCAAAAGAACATCTGGCACTCGCATCCCCTGCCACTCGGCAGGTCTCGTATACTGAGGAAACTCTAGAGTTTCACCATCAGAAAAACTCTCAATAGTCGCGCTCTCTGCCCCGCCAAGTACCCCTGGAATTAAACGTACAATACTATCGATCACTGTCATCGCTGGTAATTCGCCACCCGTTAATACATAGTCGCCGACACTGATCTCTTGATCGACCAGCGCCATAATTCGCTCATCATAGCCCTCATATCTACCACAGATAAAAATATACCCATGCTCCGTTTCGCTGTAACTCTGTGCTATCGCCTGTTTCCAGCGATCACCTCGTGGCGTCATAATTAGCACTTTTGCAGTAGGATCACGCTCCTTTGCCTTCATGACCGCTTTCCACAGTGGTTCTACCATCAGGAGCATACCATCTCCACCGCCATATGGCGTATCATCTACTGTCCGCCGTGAGCCCAGACCAAATTCTCTTAGATCTATGGTTGATAATTCAACGTGCCCGTCTTTCTGCGCTTTCCACATCATAGAATTACTAAACACCCCCGTAAACATCTCTGGAAATAGCGTAATAACCTGGAGTTTTTTCATTATTTATAGTGTAACAATCTTTGACATATTTGTCTATTTCTGTTTTTATAGTTATTGCATTATTATCTTATTTATGTTCTAACAATATTTTATATTTTACCTATTTTATGGTGTAGTTTTTGAATTAAATTCGGACTAGGCGTCGAGACTTTTCATTTATCCAGGGGTATAGTAAACTATAACCGATATGGAGTTCGAAACATCTAGCAAAGAAAAAACAGATGGTATAAGTGACGAAATGCGTCTAGCCGCCTCTAGCCGCAAGACCGTCATCACCCCAATTCACGAGGATATTTATGCAGACGAAGAGTCCGACGAGCTAATCGCCACCCAACACACGCTAGCTCCACCGATCGCCAATATACCAAGCGACACTGAGGCAACGACCGCTTATACAGACGCAAACACACAAGTAGGACAAAAAACTCATAAACTAGCACTCATAATTGGCACTTGTGCTGGAGTTGTTCTCATAGCATTAGCGACAGTATTTATACTGACGAGATATTTTTAACACCTCTACTAGCATCGTATTGCCCCTTAAAACCAACTAAATACCCGCTACTTCTAGCGGGTATTTAGTACAAATAAGTCTCTCTAAACCATTTGGTTTAGCTCGCATGAGCTATTTTGTTTGTTCTCGCAGTTCAGGTTCTCGCATGAACTGCTTACGATTATATATCGAGGTCATCTAGTTCTGCAAGCTCTTGACGAGACTTTTTTGCGAACTCGCTCTCTTGATTTTCACTGTTTTCCACAGCCTCATCGGTAGATTTATCCACAGCGCCATCACTATCGTCATCTGACGACATCATGATCGGCTCATCTGGATTGTCGTTATTAACTATCTTTAGGTTGTAGCGTGCAGAGTTTTTCGTACCAAGTGCGCGCAGGAGTGTACGTAAACTCTGCGCCGTAACCCCTCGACGACCAATTACACGCCCTAGATCATCTGGGTTAACAGTTAGAGTCAAAAGCACACCTTTTTCATCTACTATGCGATCCACGACAACATCGTCGGGATTACCTACTAGTGATTTAACGATATATTCTACGAATTGCTGGTCGATAGTCGACATATGCCCTCCATGTCTACCTTAGTCTTACTGTTTGATATCGTACGTACTTTTATTTTAGCACGCTCACATAAATTATGAACTTAACGCAATAAAAATACCCCCGAACAATCTGGATTTTCTGGGGATATTTTATTTATAAAAGACTATTCAGCTAGCGAGACTTACTCTTCGGTTGTTGAATCAGTCTCAGCCGGAACCTCTTCTTTTGGCTGATTCTTGCGAAGCTTCTCAGCATTTCGAACCGTCTTAGTCTTGCCACCCTTAAACTCCTTGACCCACTTTGGCAGCTTCACACCGGCTTCTTTTAGAAGCTTAGCAACACGTGGAGTTGGCTGAGCGCCGTTATCGAGGTATTTTTGAGCCATTTCAACATTTATATTTGACTCCTTGGTATGCGGGTTGTAGTTACCAACATACATGACGACACGACCGCTAGATGGGTGACGGCTCGCCTCTTGAACTGCCAACCGATAAACTGGGTATGCCTTGCGACCGAGGCGCTGCAAACGAATTGCGAGCATAAAATTAAAACTTCCTTTACTTCACATTAGTACTATTGTTACTTCCGTAATATTCTAGCGTGTTACAGGGAAAATGTCAACAAAGCATGACTAGAAGTTCGAAAACAACAAGCAGGCTACGTGATGGTTATAGTCCCGCTTCTAACAAGATCACCATCAGCTATAATTGACATAAATGTACATACATGCTATAAAAATACTAGCTTTTCGCCCAAGGTTTTGTAGAGAGGGCGAAGGTCGCTCTTTTGCCCTGAACGAGAGGTTTGATAGGAGAGAACGTGTATAGCGACAATCTTGACAAGGCTAGCCTGAAAGCTCGAATAGAAGAATTGAAAAAGGAGTTGAAGGAGTTGAACAGACTCAAAATCTATCCAAACCGTGAAACCGCCTACGGTATGAGTAGATCGATAGAGTTGACGAGCGAGATCAGCGACAGCATGCAGTGTATAAAACTACTTAGTGAGAGGATAATTCTCCTAAATGAGCTTGTCTTGGCTTACGGCAATTCCACCACCGGTCACGACGCCAAGAAGGTAGCTGAGTCGTCGCGACAAATAGCCCTAACCGCAACATACATCAAGCTACTCAATCAAAAAGTCGGTCTCTTGTGCGATATAAATACGCTATATCTCACACCCGTCAGACCGCTATCATAAGGGCCAAACGAAGCCCGCCAAAGAAGATCACCAGACACCTCTGTCTCAACGTGACTCTTTGGTGGGCTATTTTCTTGGGTCTATTGCCGTTTCTTGTACTCTTCGAGAGCTGCTCGAGCCGCCTGTTGCTGAGCAGACTGCTTACTTGGGCCAATCCCCTTACCCATAAGCGCACCATTGACATACGCACCAAGCGTAAACACCTTGTCGTGGTCAGGACCCTCTTCTGATAACACTTTGTAGACTGGCGTTGCACCATCCAATTGCTGAGAAACCTCCTGAAGATGGCTCTTTGGGTCTCGCCATGACCCCTCCGCCAAAATTCCCTCAAGCTTAGATAGAATATGCTCATGTATGAATCTACTAGCCTCATCGTAACCTTGGTCTAGGTAAATTGAACCAATCGTCGCCTCAAAAGCATTAGCCAATATCTGCAAGCGCGCCCGCTCCGAGCCATTTTTTTCTCCCTTGCTCATACGAACTAACGGTTCGTAGCCAAGCTTTTGCCCAGCTGCACCGATACTCTCAGTTCGAACCAAAGCTGCACGCCAGCTCGTCAACACACCCTCTGGCTCTGAAAAATTACTGTATAGGTAGTCCGTTACGACCAACTCCAGCACCGCGTCACCAAGAAACTCAAGTCGTTCGTTGTGCTCAGACACTGATTTTTTGTGCTCATTTACGTAGCTTCTGTGGGTCAAAGCAGTAATCAGGAGCTGAATATCATTGTATTCAAATCCTAATTTCTGCTTTGCAAACTCAACGTATGGGCCAATTGGCATACCACTCATTGGCAAATCCTCCTTTTTTATAGCTTTTCTTCCCGGATACGCGTCTTTGCCTTTAGCATCAACTTAGCAATATCCTCATATTCGATCAGATCAAGTGCCCTATTAAACGGAAACCACTTGATGCCATTCATCCATTCTTCCTTTTTGATCTCATTGCCATCTGTGCGAACACGCACCAGATAAATTTGCGTTGTCATCAGAACTAGCCGATCAATACGGCGATAACGAAAGTGAATCTTGCCTAGCCACCCAAGCATATCAACATCATAAAGCCCCGCCTCCTCACCAATTTCGCGACGCGCCGTCTGTACCGCCGTTTCACCTTCCTCTATATGACCTTTTGGAATAGTCCATCGGTCTTTAGCATCTTGAATCAGCAGTATCTCTAAATCGTTATTTTTTGTATGACGAAAAACGATTCCGCCACTTGTCGGCTCACGTACAATTTCTTGAATCGACGCTTTCGCGTGCGAAAGATGCTTCTTAGTACGATCAAGCCTTTGCTTGCTTGGTTTTGGCATCGGCTGAAGCTCCCTCTACAAGCGTTCTAAACGCAGTACCAAGTACTCCGTTGATAAACTTGCTTGAGTTATCAGAACCAAATGCTTTGGCAAGTTCAACCGCCTCGTTAATCGCTACCTTTGGCGGTACGCTATCAGCACAATACAAAAGCTCATATAAACCGATACGAAGTACTGTGCGATCAACCCGGGCAATCTGCTCAATCGGCCACTCAGGTGCGATTGGTCGAATCTTTGCGTCAAGGTCGGTAATCGATGCTAAGACACCCGCGACCAATCGCTTCACAAAATCAGTATCATCAATCGCCGATTCGTATCGTTCGAGATTACGACCGAGGATTTCGTCAAGGTTGACATTCGGATCCTCAGACTGCGTACGAAGTTCATACTCATAAAGCGTCTGAAGTGCTACAATTCGGCCGAGATGTCGGTTTGATGCCATTTGTCAGTTGGTTCTTTCTTGTTAAACTATTCCCACTCGTTTTTAGACAAAAAGAATTACTACTACTTTTTGCCAGTTTCGTTCTTTGTCGTCTTTACCTTTACTGGTGACTTGCCGTTTACACGACGTGCAAGTTTGAGGACGAGATGACTGCGACGCAAGCCGGTTTTGCGAGGGCTTGATTGCTTCTTTGGCTGTGCCATGAAATATTCTCCTTATTACTGTGTATAAAACTTGTCTATTATTATACCGTACTATCGCCTATATCTCAATAGCTCGACCAAAATAGCAACTCACCTCACTATCGTCCGACAGAGTTCAGGTTCACGACAAATTATTGCTCTAGCAACCTATGCGACAATACTGAGGAGTTTATTTTTGATGTAGATTACCTTTTTCGGCTCACCTGAGACAAATTTCTGTACATTTTCGTCCTGCAGAGCCAGCTCTTTGATGGTCACCTCAGATTCACCGCTCGCTACCTCTAGCTTGGCTCGAAGCTTACCGTTTACCTGAACGATGATTGTCATTGTGTCTCGAACAATCTTCGCCTCGTCCCAAACCGGCCACGGCTGGCTATCAATCTGCGTGTCATGTCCGAGTTGTTGCCATAATTCCGCCGCCATATGTGGTGCAAACGGCTGGATAAGCTGGATCAATGCCTCAATCGCAAAACCCCACTCCTCATCTATTCCTTGGAGTTTGAGTTTATATAGACTATTGACCATTTCCATCATCGAGGCAATCGCCGTATTGAAGCTCAAACGACTAATATCATCGGTGACTTTTTTTATAGTTTCGTGAGTAATACTATTTAGTTGAGCTGTATCAATTTTTTTATTGGACGGGGATTGCTTAGAATCAATATATTCCTGTGTCAGCGTCCAGGTGCGGTTCAAAAACCTATAAACACCAGCGATACCGCGGCTATTCCAGCTCGAGTTCTCGTTTATCGGCCCGAGGAATAACTCAAAAGTCCGCAATGCATCGGCGCCATATCCCGCATCGATAACTTCTAGCGGATCAACGACGTTACCCAGGCTCTTGCTCATCTTTCTACCATCTTCAGCCTGGATTAGACCATGGTAGACCAACTTCTTGACCGGCTCCTTGAAGTCTGTGAGGCCGAGGTCATAAAACACATGCGTCCAAAAACGCACATACAATAGATGAGCCACCGCGTGATCACCACCAACATACATATCAAGAGGTGCCCAATAATTAGCCAGCTTCGGATCCCACGCCTCCTTGTCATTGTGTGGATCGGTATAACGAAGCAAATACCAGCTACTACAGGCATAACCATCCATCGTATCTGTTTCACGCCGAGCTGGCCCACCGCAATTCGGACAAGTCGTGTTTACCCAATCGTCCTGAGCACCAAGTACCGATTTACCGTCACCACGTGGCGCAAAATCAGCCACATCTGGCAAAATCACCGGCAAATCAGACTCAGGTACAGCGACTGCGCCATGCTTATCACAATGGATAATCGGGATTGGCGCCCCCCAATATCGCTGACGACTGATAAGCCAGTCGCGCATTTTATAGGTGACCTTGCTTCGCCCACTCCCCTGCTGCTCGAGCCAAGAGACAATCTGCTCACGCGCTTCGCTCGACGACATACCGTCAAACTGAGCGCTATTTACCAGAAGACCCTCACCGTGATAGCATTGCTCGCTCGTATCCTCAGGTCGTTCAACCACTTCAATGATTGGTAAACCAAACTTCTCAGCAAATGCAAAGTCACGCTCGTCGTGTGCCGGCACGGCCATAATTGCGCCCGTCCCGTAACCCCACAAAACATAATCAGCAACCCAAACTGGCACCTTCTCACCATTTGCCGGATTGATAGCGTATCCACCCGTAAATACACCCGTTTTATCCTTGCCCTCGCTTGATCGTTCGATCTCTGATTTCTTGATAGCTTCACTTATATAGCTTTCGACCGCCTCTCGCGTATCATCGTTTATAAGCTCGCTAACTAACGGATGTTCTGGCGCCAGGACGAGAAACGTCGCACCAAACAGTGTATCTGGTCGAGTCGTAAATACAGTCAAAATTTTCTGACCTTCACCTTCGACTGCAAACTCGACTTCCGCCCCCTCACTGCGGCCAATCCAATTTTCCTGCGCAGTCTTGATTTTATCTGGCCAGTCAAGTGCAGGAAGTTCAGCAAGTAACGAATCAGCGTAATCAGTAATCTTGAAAAACCACTGTTTCATCGGTTTTTTTACAACCAACTCTTCACAGCGCCAACAGCGACCATTGATCACCTGCTCATTGGCAAGGACCGTCTTGTCCTTTGGACACCACCACTGATTAGCTTCTTTTTGGTAGGCCAGGCCTCGTTCGAATAATTTTGTAAAAATCCACTGAGTCCACCTATAGTACTCAGGGTCACTCGTTCGCACCTCTCGACTCCAGTCGATACTCGCCCCAACCCGACGTAGCTGATTAGTGAAGCTTGCAATATTTTCTGCCGTGGTGTCCTGTGGCGTCCGACCAGTTTTGATCGCATAATTCTCCGCAGGCAACCCAAAGTTATCAAATCCCATTGGGTACATGACATTGTAGCCAAGCGCCCTACGAAATCGCGCGACCGCATCAACAATCGAATGCTCAAAAAAATGCCCTGTGTGCATACCAGCACCACTAGGATACGGGAACATGCCCGTCACGTAATACTTCGGCTTATCACTCTCGTCTGGAGCAATATACCTCTTGTCGCTAGACCAGATCTGTTGCCACTTTGGTTCTATATCGCTTGGGTTGTAACGTTTCATCGACCTCTATTATATCAGAGGCCACTAGTGATGGTCTATTGATACCGTGAGAAGTAGGCATCTTTTATCTTTATCCATTCAGGCGTTTGGCGAACTAGCTCGATGTCTTCTGTCATATTACACAGGATTTTTACACATTCTTCGAGATATATTGTATTTTGCGATCCTTTTACGAGAATCGCCGTGCCGTCCTCTGTAACCGATCGAACAAATTGCCCCGCCTCGATAGCATTTCGCGCAACCCGCACTTGACAACCACGCGCTCTTGCTATTGGTGCCAGGTATTTTTCCGACTCAGGACCAACAGTTACAACCCAGGCTAGCATGTTTGGATCACACATTGCGCCAATTTTTTCATGCTCCATCTGGCTAGTCGCGCCAAGCTCGCGCATATCGCCGAGTACGGCAATTCGCTGAGGTGCATCATCAAGCGAGTATAGAGTCTGAAGCGCCGCCGCAGCAGCCGCAGGACTGGAGTTATACGTATCGTCAATAATCGTTGTACCTTGAATACCTTTTAGGATATTCATCCTACCTGGCACTGGACGAATCAACGCTAGGCCTTTTGTGATATCGTCAGGCGTTAACCCCATCATCATTGCCGCCGCTACTGCTCCCATAATCGGTCGCAAACTATGCTCCCCTACGACCTTGATTACGACTGGGAATGGCTCATAATTTACAGCAATTATATTTCCTGTATAGCCAGCCTCAGGATCAAAACCTTGTTGCTCGAATCGATACTCAGAGACCCCTGCTGTCCCATAAGTACTGAAGTTTGGATTTGTCGCAAAATCAGCAAACCTCCCATCAACATCATCACGGTTTATGAGGGTGAACTTTGAATAACTTGAAACACTCATCTCTTCTTGAGCGACCGCCTCAATTGAGCCAAAAAACTCCATGTGTTCAGGCGTAACCGCGGTCACAAGAGCGATGTCTGGCACCAAATACCGACCAAACTCTGCAATATCACCAGGCCGATCAGTTCCTAATTCCTGAACTATAACATCAACATCGGTTGGATTTTTGATCCGAAGTCGTGCCGCCCGAAATACACTAAACCAAGAAAATGGATTCTTTATATTTGCAGGCTTGTTGATCCCCAAAATCGCTAATGGCGTCGAAATCTCAGAATTATAATTACCCTCCTGCATTCGAACGCGGTAACGCCGGGACAACAAAGTGGCAAGCGCACGTTTCGTACTCGTTTTGCCGACACTACCGGCAACAACAATCAGTTTTATTTCAGGATGGTTTTTGAAGTACTGCTTCACATATTCTTGGAGCTTGTTGAGGACAAATTTCTTGAACATATCCCCATCATACCGTATATGCTCCACTAGACAAACTACTCTGTAACATCAGAGACGCTCTCTACTCCGTCTCGCCTACCGATTACTTCTGTTTCAAATAAGTCGATCAGCTCACTTAAATACTCATTAAGCTCGCAGTCTGGCAGGCGCTTTTGTCCGATTTCTAATACTGATCGATACCACCATAGCTGCTGATCAGGCCCAGACTTGAAATTATTCCACATCCCGGGACCGTGTAGAAAATAGTTCTCTATCGTATCGGCAATATTGTAGATCTTGTCAGCAAGCGCGACGATAACCGATCCGTCCTCAGCTTCATACTCTAGCCTATCAAGGTACGCCTCTTTTCGCTCTCGCGATCCGGTAATCGAATCATCCTTGGTCACCCCCCATATAATATCCGCCACCCGATCGCCAAACTTATCCGCTATTTTTTCTATGGTAATACCAGTATCTTCGACTAAGTCATGACCAAGAGCCGCCATCCGCACCGCTGGGTCTTCAGTTACTAAGTGTACAATCTCTTCAACACCAATCGTATGTGCAATGTACCACTCGCCAGTTAGCTTACGCTTCTGGCCTTCGTGGTTCTCTGCCATGACGTTGTACATATCTCGGGTTGGCCCCGAGGAATTATTAGCTTTTGGGTAATCTCGGAGGTGGTCATGTAGTGGACAAACCATGAACTTTTCCTTTCTTTACCGGCGGATTACAAAAAACGGCCATCCGGTCACTCATTCCTCAGTCCGTAGCCGCAGTGGTTGCTTATTGTAAAGCCGCTGTTCTAATTTATACTTATATTATACACCATATTTACAAAAAATGCAAGTATTAGTATTTTATCATATTTTTACCCCCGTAAGTTATATCTAATCTCGTATTTTACGAATCATCTCGCGTAGCTGTTCGACACCCCGAGCACGACGTTCGTCTGTCCAGTATGTGTTAGCTGTCACTTTTTCGCCACCGGCAGTAGTCTCCTGCAAAAAATGTCCGACGACCTTACCGTTACGAACCGCCGTAACGTCAGGCACATACACACGCGGATTACCCTGCTCATCTTTACGCAGATGGCCCTTTAGCTTAGCGATAATCTTTTGATACGTTTCATCGTTATTTTTTCGTGCATCACTGATGTCTAGATAGTAGATCTTATCGAGCCCCTCTTTTTTGGCAGCCTCATCGACGATTGGCGCCAGCGCCTGGCACCATGGACACTGCTTGAAGCCAAGGAATATCAAGCCATCACCTGAATCAAATTTTGCCAAAATCTCATCAGACGTCGATACGACGAAACGGTTATCGTCCGCCACTCTACTATAGTCAGCCTTGAACTTAGTAGCATCGGCCGATGGAGTGTTGGTACGCAAATTAGTGTCATCCATGATCTTTTGGCGTGGCCAGGTAAAGTACGCCGCAATCACCAGCAATACCACAACAATGGCTGAAAACAATATCAAGCGCATCTTTCTATTCACGCTTATGATTATACGCCTTTCTCACTATATAGCGAAACATTCCTACGCTAGATTTCATACAATCACACCAAAATCTCTTCACTCATCAAAAACAAAGTTAATCAAAGAACTGCTTAGCCCGTTCGGTTTTTGGATGCGTCATCACCTGCTCTGGCGTACCATCCTCGATGATACGGCCCTTGTCGAGGAATAGCATGCGCGTCCCTACTTCTCGGGCAAACCTCATTTCGTGAGTGACTACAACCATCGTCATACCTCTATCTGCCACCTGACGAATTACATCCAGCACTTCATCAATCATTTCTGGGTCAAGTGCACTAGTCGGCTCGTCGAACAACATGATTTTCGGCTCCATCGCCAATGCTCGGGCAATAGCGACACGTTGTTTCTGACCACCAGAAAGCTGAGACGGAAACGCATCTGCACGATCAGCTAGACCGACGTCTTCGAGTAGTTTTTTAGCTAATCTAGTGGCAGCACGATCGCTAAGTTTACGTAATTTTTTGGGCGCCAACTTAATGTTATCGATAACGCTCATATGTGGAAATAAATTAAACGATTGGAATACCATGCCAACCGTTTGTCTGAGCTGGTTGAGGTCTATTTTTCCTGATGTTAATTCTTGGCCATCAACAATGATACGTCCAGCCGTCGGCTCCTCCAGCAAGTTCAAACAGCGCAAAAACGTCGACTTACCCGAGCCGCTTGAGCCTACCACAACAACAACCTCGCCCTCATGAATTTCTGCATCAATATCACGCAGCACTACAGTATCGCCAAAACTCTTTTTCAGGTTTTTGACGCTGATCATCACTGGTCTATCCATCACTATCCCTCAACTTTCTCTCTACACGCGCCATCACCCGAGTGAAAACAGCGGTCAAAACCAGATACATCAACGCTGCCGCAAACAACGACTGAAAGGCAGTAGCCGTCTGAAAACGAATGTTGTCGGCTCCACGCATAATATCGTTCAGTCCGATCCACCCAACTACCGAAGTCTCTTTTAATAGGGCGATAAACTCACTAATCAGCGCTGGCAGAGAATGCTTAAACGCTTGCGGCAAAATCACCAAGCGCATCGCCTGCCAACGACTAAGTCCTAGCGAACGAGCCGCCTCCATCTGGCCCTTATCAATACTCTCGATACCGCCGCGAATAATCTCACAAATATACGCCCCAGCGTTGATTCCAAACGCAATCGCTGCCACCAAAATCTTTGGCATAAATTGATACGAGCCAAACACAACATAATACATGATGAGTAACTGAACCAGCAGTGGCGTACCGCGGATAATATCAACGTAGATTTTACCCAACCAAGCCAGTGGATTCCAGGAGTGTAGACGATAAAATTTAGTACCCTTGAAACTCTTAAACGGCTGAATAGATGAGGTACGCATCAACGCAAGCACCAGACCGATCACCACGCCAATCAATAGCGATAAAACCGTCAGAACCAGCGTCACTTCTAACCCATGCCAGAGATACAGCCATCGCCCATCGCCCAAGATTACTTCAAAGAAGTTCATTCTCTAGCCCTCTGTTTCTTCATAGATTCAAGCGCCGCTTCACCAAAGTGCTTACTGATCAAGTTGTCATAACGACCATCTTGCTTCATGGCAGTTATAGTACGGTTAACCTTGCCCAAAAGATCGACATTATTCTTTTTTATAGCGATCGCGTAATTTTCGTTAGAAAGCTCGCCCGGCAATATTTCCAAATCCGAAAAACCCGCTAAATACTGTGTAGCTGGTGCGTCATCTAGAATCGCTACATCAACTCCACCAGTATTTAACTCCGTCAACACACTTGGTGCAGTTGGAAATTGAGCAATTTTTGCACCACGGATACTTGAGGCCAACGTGTCACCCGTCGTGCCCAGCTGTACACCGATTTTCTTGCCTTCTAGCTGATATTTGTTATGAATCAAACTCCCTTTCTTGACAATCATCCGCTGCGCCGCCACGTAATACGAGTCGGAGAATAGCGCATTTTTAGCGCGATCCGGCGTCACCGACATACCCGCTACAACGATATCAACCTGACCCGAATCAAGCGCTGGCAACAGCCCATCAAATGCCATATCCTCTATCTTTAGCTCTTTGTTCATACTACGAGCAATCTCGCGAGCTAGATCCACATCAAACCCGACGATCTCGTCGCCCTGCTTGTACTCAAATGGCTTAAAACCGGCATTTGTACCCATCACCAATACGTCGACATCTCGGCCAAAACCACCCTCACGTTGCATGATATCGACAAACATCCAGCCGACTAGCGCTACAAACAGACCGACTCCTATCCACCAGCTAAATCCGAATGCGCGTCGTTTTTCGCTGCTCATGCTTTTATTCTAGCATAGACTCATGGGCCGTGTATCGCGAGCCACAAATGTACACCTCAGATAGACCCAGACAACTCACCTAGCCTAATAAAAAATACGCTACATCTAGTGTTTATACACTAGATGTAGCGTTTAATCTTTTTTAACAATGTGACAGGCCCTCAGCTCTACCCAAAAGATACATAGGCTCTGGGGAGCTGAGATGATATGTCAGAAAGCGCCAACCCGCTTTCTGACCATAACTAGCTCATTGGTTGGATGAGGAGATGCGCCTAGCTACAGGCTCACCTTGGATACCCTTACAGGATGTCCCATGGTTATACGCTCAACATCGTCGACGTCGCTTTCAGCAATAGCGTCGTACTGCCCTACCCAGACAGGTCGATATGACGCCGTCTCTATGACGAGTTGCGGCGGCAGCGTTCCTGCCACCACCTTACCCCTCACTTCTTCGGGGCTGACGTCGCCATCGAGAACTGTGGCGTTTGGCCACCGCTCCCTAAGCATCTTGAACGTTGTCGGATGTCGGCTAACGATCAAGTTGGGAGCCTCGTATCCAACGAGGTCTACCCTTAGACACCCGGCGTCGAGGTCTGCATCCCAGACCTCTTGGGCCGTGGTTAGCCGCAAACCCCTTTGCAGAATCGGGGCGAAAAAAGCTCCGATAGTCTTGGCCTGCAATGCCGCCGACAACGTCCCCAGCCATAGCATAGGGCCATGGCTATGATATCTTACCACATAGTCTCTCAATGCTGGGAAAGTCCCCTCAATGGGGACCAACCAGTTCCTCGTGACCAAGTAATTGAGCTTGACCGTGTCCACGTATATTCCTTCCCATCCGGCTAAGCACCGTACCCTTCCGGGGTCGTGTGCAAGTGGCGGGCGCTCTATGGCGAGCAACCGCTTCTTAACCACTCCTGATCGGATGACCAGCTACTGTAATAGCCAATCAGCCAACCAGGAGGCATAGGGAGGTTTGAGCATACTCCTTAAAATATAGTCACATTGTCAAAGTACTGTTTGATATATAATCACATAATTAGAGTTTAGTCAACCTAGAAACAACGATAAAATAAATAAACGATACTACTTATATAAAAATACTCATAAACCAAACTAAAAACTCTCCAAAAGAACAGCGAACCCCACCTCCAGTTCTAAATTGGCGACAAATATACGCTAAAACTCAGACCTATTTAGAGCGCAGAAGCTAAGCCACCCAAACAGCAGGATCATCACATTACGCACCCTCGCTACTAGATAAAATACGCAGTAGAGCTTATGAATAGTCTAATAAAATCATTTTTCTCTCTGGAGAAAGGGTGGCCTTACGCCCAATAGGCAAGATAATCTGAGGGTCGGTGTGTCCAAAGTCAACATTTTGAACTATCGGAATTGTCTCGTTGTATTCCCTAATAACCGATACGACTGTCTCTCTTTGATCTTTTCGATAGTTTGCTTTTTGTTCAACTGTATTTTGCTGAGTGAAATCCCATGCCTTTGGCCGACCGATCATTACGCCACTCAACTGGTTAAACCATCCTCTTTCACCTAACCCGACAAGCAAATACCGCACAATCCAATGAGGGGGAATACTTTCAGCTGATTCCAGAAAAAGGATCTTCCCTGCCATATCTTCAGCACTGGGCAGGTACTTCTCCGCCGAACACTGAGCGACCATACTCTCGATACATCCACCCCACAGCAAGCCACTTACTTCTTGCTCTCCGCTCCAGATGAGTCCATCATTTTGCTCCATGGGGCGCTGCTTATTGAGGGATGATTTATCTGCCCAGTCAAGACCGATATCATTATACGTTGCACTTCCGCTCGTTTTGAGCGTACCACCGTCAAACAACGCCTTGTTGAGTGACTCTATAGTGAGATCCATCATATTTTGTTGCATAGCGAACTGAGTCATTATACAGCCACCGTAATATGACGGTATTCCAAGATTTGATAAGTACAAATGCAAATGAGTGTTGTCGCTAAAACCAAAAAATGGCTTCGGATTTGATTTGATAATTTCTGGGTCGAGTAATTTAAGTAACTTTATCTGGTCTTCTCCACCAACCGAAGCAATAATAGCTTTGATACTAGGATCACCGAACGCGGCCATTATATCACTAGCCCTGTCCTGTAGTGACGAACCCATGCGCCGAGTTGTCGGGTACTCCACAGGCTCTAGCGAAAAGACTGTACGCAAACGACCTAACCCAAGGTCTTGTACCCACGGAAAGAGTTCTGGCAACCCATTTGAGGGTGAAAGGACTGCGACTTTGTCGCCTTTTTGAAGTTTTGGCAACGTAATGTAAGCATCCATGCATACTATTATATCTAATTTTTTATTATAAAAAATTACCCGTAAAAATAGGTACTATCGGATAACTATCAGCTGCTTGTTATCAAAGCTACTGGCGCCCATCTGTAGAGCGGGTGAATGCACCCCCTATTCACGATCACAGTGTGAGACGGTGGATCCAACCATAGAGGAAAGCGACCTCACAAGTTACTGAGTCCCGTCATGCAGCAGGCAACTGCACCAAAATAAACCAAAGTAGTACAAAAATGCCATCCCAAGTGACGACCAGTTTCTTCACCCCCCCCAAGAAAACATCTGGCTTTGGCTCCGCTAAAGTCTAGAAAAAGCCACCCGACAGGGCGACAAAATCTCGGAAAGTTCCATTTTGGTGCGGGTAAGGAGAGTCGAACTCCTGTCTCAACCTTGGGAAGGTCACATAATAGCCGTTATACGATACCCGCGCTGTCAAATATTATAACGTAGCTTGATAAAACAGTCTAACTCTAGTAAAATGAATCTATTGTGGCGCTATAGCTCAGCCCGGTAGAGCAGAGGCCTGAAGAGCCTTGTGTCCCTAGTTCAAATCTAGGTGGCGCCACCATGATATCTCCGACACTAGTTTGTCGGATTTTTCATTAAATCCACTCAGGATACTTGAAAAGTTCCGCCTCTCGGAGTATACTTTGTTGAGTACCTTATGCGGGTATAGCTCAGTTGTTAGAGCGCATCCTTGCCAAGGATGAGGCCACGAGTTAGAGTCTCGTTACCCGCACCAATTTGGAACTTTCCGAGATTTGGTCGCCCTGAACGGACGACCGTTTTCAATTTTATTCCTAAATAGTGGCAATATACACCAAACTTGAACCTATCTCGAGTGTAAAAAGCTGAGTCGTGTAGGCTCAGTTATGAGCGCCTTGCGGACACGCGCACCCGCTCGCCCCGCCAGAAAAACCCTTTGAATTATCTTTTTGAGATTCTCCCCACCGATCTTTTTGTTTTTTAGTTGAAAAGGGTGTTTTCCGAGTGGGGACGTGTCGCTTTGGCGTGGCGCGCTACATCTAGTGTAAGTGTGCTAGATGTAGCGTAGCTCTTAACAAAACCTCACCTGCAAATTAAGTTTTAAGAACAGCTCGCCGCCATCTTCGTATAAATACCCAAAATCATGCCGAGAAGTGCTTGGCGTGTCAAGTTTAGTATTATTGAACAGGTAATCTCTAAAGTCATCATCATTATACAAATGATAGCAAAGCAACATGCCGTCATCGCGTACGATTATGTAACCGCCGTATGTCGAAAGTCGAGTATCCCACTTACGACTTGGCACCATGCCGAGCGCAACTGCGCGCAAGAATGATTTCACCTTGTAACTAATTTCTGCCACGCCTAAACCGTGCAAGCCTTTCGCCCCACTCAGCGTGCACAGTTGCGTCATCGTTACTCCCCGTCCTGAATAATAATCAACCAACATGCTTGCAAGAATGTTGGGCATGATGCTGTCAATCACACGCATGTTACGATTAAACACTGCGCTTTCGACGTGCGAAAACTCTAAAACACCGCCAGGCTCTACGATCGCCTGTAGTCTATCTCGCATTTTTCGTGAGCCGCCCATATTATTGACTTCATTGAAATCACCGTTGAAGTTATGGACTTTATAAATGAAGTTCGTTCGCTTGCTTGCATTAAGTAATGTTGACGCCCCGCCAACCTGTGACTTTATAGAGAAGCCAATTGGCTTGCTTTGAGTGATTAGCTCGTCCTTGATAATCGCCTCGATATCTGATTTCATGCTAGAGTTTGCTTTGACCTTTTCTAGATGGTAATCATTCATTAATGCGACCGCTTCGGGCAATTCAAAAGTGCTAGTATTAGCTGATTTTATCACCTCAAATACTCTTTGGGTTTTTCTGGTAATAAATGTGTACTTACGGCGTCAACCAGTTGTCCACTTTTCGTCAAAATACGCACTATGCCATCTTGCTCGAGGTCGTATACATAAGGCCTGTTCTCGATATCTTCACGGAATATTTTTAGAAAAGTGTATTCGTCATCTGTCGGTTGCAGGTTCATATCTGCTGCTTTAATTTTGTTCTCACCAAAGTGCTTACTGATCAAGTTGTCATAACGACCATCTTGCTTCATGGCAG
>ERZ772948.4-NODE-4-length-171559-cov-22.052150_pt1 | contig 171559 bp, 175 predicted proteins | sample MGYA00511945_ERZ772948 | MGnify/ENA primary metagenome ERZ772948 (study PRJEB29015, sample SAMEA2737927) | human oral metagenome | biome: human oral; feature: human-associated habitat; material: dental | place: China | collected 2141 ... | reverse complement strand
CACCAACTATTTCTTCTGGAGACCAAGTTTGTTGTAACCTGGATTCAATTAAAGCCGCTAATTGAGGTGTTAACTTTGTTGGTCTGCCTTTATTAGCAGACTTGCTAATTGCTGTGCTTTAATCGCAGAATATTCACCTTCAATGCGATTTAATTCTCTTGCTACAGTAGAATGGTGAACCCCGATTAAGCTAGCAATCCTACGAACAGAGTATCCTTCTCTTCGTAAAACTTCTATTTGACTTCGTTTTTCTATGGTAAGATGTATATAGCTCATATTAGAGACCTCCGTGTCATGTATTTGTGGTTATTTACATTTTACACGAGATCTCCAATATGAGTCTTTTTATTTGTCGCAATATATTTTACAATTCACCATTTAAAAAACTAAATGGAGGTGTATATCGCAAAATATTTTCAGACTTTGAAAAGGGCTTTAAAAATGTTATAATATCTATAGAAAAACTTCATAAACTTATAGATGAGAGGTAATTATATGAAAGTTAGCTATAACGGATTGTGGAAAATTTTAATAGATAAAAACATGAACAAAAAAGAACTAACAGAAGTTTGCGAATTATCTCCTGCAACAGTATCTAAAATGGGTAGGGGGGAGTTTGTAAGTATGGATGTTTTGTATCGTATAGGAACAAAACTTGATGCAGATTTTGGAGAGATGGTTTCGATTATTAGAGAGTCTAATGACGAATAACAAACTTGAGGTGACAAATTGTAACCTCAAAATAGATAAAAATTAACCTAGTAGGTTTCGGATAAAGATGGAGGTATCTATGGCAGAAGATAAAAACATTGTCGTTGTTCAAAATAGAGATATTCAAAATATGATTTATAACATTAGGGATAAGCAGGTTATGATAGACAGTGACTTAGCGATATTATATCAAGTTGAAACAAAGTATTTAAATAGGCAGAGAAGCAGAAATGCAGATAGATTTCCAGATGATTTTTGCTTTCAATTAACTAAAGAAGAGTATGAATTTTTGAGGTGCCAAAATGTCACCTCAACAAAGAAAGTGGTTCAGGTGGTAGAAGATATATGCCATATGTTTTTACTGAACAAGGAATTGCTATGCTTTCAGCTGTTCTTAAAAATGATGTAGCAACGAATGTAAGTGTAAATATAATGAGAGCTTTTGTTGAGATAAGAAAAATTTTTCTTTCAAACAAAGAAATGTCTGCTCGTCTTGATAGAATTGAGTATAAACAATTAGAAACGGATAAAAAGCTAGAAGAAGTGTTTAACTACATAGCAACAAATACAGAAGTAAAACAAAATATTTTCTTTGATGGTCAAATCTATGATGCTTTTAGCTTTATTGTCGGGCTTGTTGGTAAAGCTAAAAAAGAGATAGTTTTGATTGATAACTATGTTGATATCAATACACTTAATATTTTATGCAAGAAGAATAAAGGTGTAGACATTATTATTGCAACTGCAGGCAAAGGGAAATTATCAACAAAAGATATAAATAAGTTCAATGCACAATATCCAAAGTTGTCAGTAAAAACTACTACGGATTTTCATGATAGATTTTTAATTATAGATAAAGCGGAAGTCTATCATATTGGAGCTTCTATCAAAGATGCTGGTAAAAAGAGCTTTGGAATTACGAAGATAGAAGATAAGGACTTAGTTAAGAGTCTTGTAAATAAAGTGAGGTAGAAAGGGATGTAAGATTTAAATTTTGATAATGTAATGAAACAGTTTAGAAAGTCTTTTAAAAAGGAAATTGTAAAAACAGAAAAACAATATATATTAGGATTTGAAAAAGAAATTCCGAATGAATTTAAGGAGTAACGATATGAGTATAAATATATCCAAACAGAAGCGTGAGGATTTGTTGAATAAAATCAAGGGAATCCGAACTTTTATTTCTGCTGCACCGCAGGATGAAAATACAGGTAATCTGCTTTCCTATCTTTCCGACCTTGAAAAATATGTAAACGGAAAGAAATACGGACTTATATTTGAGGAGCACCGTGAAGAAATTGACGAAGTGCTGGATACCCATACGCCTGTACTAACGGAGGATAAAGATTTATTCATTGATAATGGTGGGCAAATGAATTTTCTCATTGAGGGAGACAATCTTGCTTCTCTTAAATTGCTTGAAAAAACACACAAGGGCAAAATTGATCTTATTTATATAGATCCGCCATATAACACAGGAAATAAGGATTTTATATATGATGATATTTTTGTTGATTCTGAAGACTCGTTCAAACACAGTAAATGGGTTTCCTTTATGTCAAAAAGATTAACTATTGCAAAAAAACTTCTTTCAAATGAAGGTGCAATATTTATTCAAATTGATGATAATGAGCAAGCACCTTTAAAATTGTTGTGCGACGCTGTATTCAGCGCAGATAATTTTATGGGCATTATCATACAAAACAAGATGAACGCAAAAAACGATACTGTAAATATACAGAAAAATCACGAATATATCCTTGCTTATAGAAAGAAAACTCTTTATATTAACGGTTCCCGTGTGAAACCTACTTTGTTACAGATTAAACAAAAATATCGTCCCGCTGTAAAAGAGGGTAATAGATATTATTATGTCGGTGATGCAATTACAACTCGCGGTGAAGGCGGCACTCTTAACGCTCGGCCAAATCTTGGATATACGATATATTATAATCCCAACACAGACGATAAAATTGCAATCACAGACTACGATGTAGAATTAGCCCGTACATCTAATTCTATTGAAGAAATATACTCTCACGATGAATCGCTTATAGAAAAAGGCTATATTCCAATATTGCCACCAAAAGTTCGTGGCAAATTGGGGTGTTGGACGTGGGCATTAGAAAAATTCAATAACGAAACCGATAATATCATTATTACAGGTAAACGCTCGAATTTATCCGTAAAAAAACGCACCTTTGTTCCTGCTGAAAGTATTGTTGAACAAAATGGGCAGTTATTCTATATTTCTATAGAGCAAAGTAACTCGAGAAGTATTGTGGATTATTCAACAAATGACGGAACGAATGTTTTGACAGATGTAATGGGTGTCAGAGCAACATTTAGCAATCCAAAAAACTTAGACTTGATTGAATACCTTGTTTCGCTTAAACAAGGGAAAAACAATACCATTTTAGATTTTTTCGCCGGTAGTGGAACAACAGGACACGCAGTGATGAAACTAAATGCAGAAGATGGCGGTAATCGTAAATTTATCCTTTGTACCAACAACGAAAACAATATTTGCCGTGATGTTACCTATGAGCGCATTAGGCGTGTAATCGATAAGGAAAACTATCCTGCAAGCCTGAAATATTATAAAGTTGACTATATTCCCATCTCTGATCGTATGTATTATGAATATGCGGACGAGTTGTTAAAGCATATCCGTGAACTTGTTGAACTTGAAAACGGCGTAAATTTCATGGGTAATGCAGAAATTGCTATCGTGCTGACCGAAGAAGAACTTGATGATTTTATGACAAATATCGAAGCCTACGGCAAGTGCCACAAACTGTATATGGGGCACGATCTGCTGCCCGATGAGGAACAGGAACAATCCCTTGCTGACCACAGTATTGAAATCAATATCATTCCCGACTACTATTATCGTGATTTACAGGAGGTGTAAGCGATGCAACTGAAAAATTTCCAATTATCGGCTGTAAAATCGCTTTTTGAGGCGATGGACAAACCTGTCCGTGACATTATCCTAAAAAGCCCTACGGGCAGCGGAAAAACGATTATTCTTACCTATTTTATGCACCAATATGTGAAATCATACCGCAATATCGTATTTGTATGGCTCACCCCCGGCAAGGGCAATTTGGAAGAACAGAGCAAGGAAAAGATGGATAAGTATATCCACGCTGCTCAGACAAAGCTGCTCTCCGATGTAATGACGGGTGGCTTTGAAGAAAATGATAACTGTTTCATCAACTGGGAAAAGCTGACGAAAAAGGGTAACAACGCCTTGAAAGACAGCGAACGCATCAACTTTTTGGAGCATATCGAACACGCTCTGAACGCCGATTTGCATTTTATTGTTATTGTGGACGAAAGCCATCAGAACAACACGGTCAAAGCAGATGAGATCATCCAGTATTTCCATACGGACAAAATCATCCGTTGCTCTGCGACCCCGAAAGGTTTTAAAAATGCGGAACTCATAGAAATTCCTGAAGTGGATGTTATTGCAGAGGGACTTATCAAGAAAATGCTCATAATTAATGAGGATTTTCCCCAGCAGGTAGAAATGGATAATGCAACCAGCTATCTGTTAGAACAGGCTTATGCCAAGCAACGTGAAATCCGTGCTGAATTTCTTTCCGACGGGAAGGATATCAATCCTTTGATCGTGGTGCAGATTCCAAACAAATCGGAAAAATTACAGGACGATGTGGAACGCTGGTTTGAAATGCAGGGAGTAACTTATGAAAACAATCAACTTGCGGTGTGGCTCTCTGATATGCACGAAAACTTGGAGGACATTGAAGAAATCAATGCTCCCTCTGCTGCCGTTATTATCAAGCAAGCTGTTGCCACAGGATGGGACTGTCCTAGAGCCGCCATTTTGGTAAAGCTCCGTGACAATATGGATGAAACCTTTGAAATTCAGACCATTGGGCGTATTCGCCGTATGCCGGAGGCGCGCCACTACGGCAAAGATTTGCTGGATAGTTGTTATCTCTACACTTTCGATGAAAAATTCACTGCTGGTGTCAAGCTGAGTCTCGGTAAGGGGGCGTTAGAAGCAGCTACCCTGTTCCTTAAAAATGAGTATAAAGGCATCACCCTGACTTCCGAACAGAGAACAATGGTGACAGACTACCGCAATCCTAAAAAGGCTCTGCTCTCTGTAGCAAAGTATTTTGAAGAAAAATTCAAGACTGGCTTAAATAAGTCGGAGAACAAGGCACGCTTGCAGGCGGCGGGTTTTGAGTTTAGCACCGATATTCTGCGCCATACCATTTCGGGAGGAACCGCAACTTTAGATTTTGCTTCGGCAGATATGAATACAGTAGTAATTACAGAAAAGCTAAATACCCACGATCACGGTCATATGTACCATCAGAAGGTGGGTAAAATCGGTATGGAAATTGGTATGGAATACAGCTATATGAATACGATTATTCGTAAGTTATTTGATCGCGATTTTACATACAGCCGTAAAATCCTCGCGATGGAGCCGAGAGAAGTCTACGCCTTTGTAATTAATAACGCCAATCTGCTGCGCCATACGATTCGTGAAGCAATGGCAGCGGAACTTCAACAGCTTTCCCTTGATATTGATCAAATATCCAAAGTGCCGTTCCGAATTCCACAGTCCTGTCTGTTTACCTATGACGGTACAGCAAAAACACAGTTGGAAATGAAGAAAAATGTATATCAAGGCTACCTTTCTTCTGCGGAAGTCCGCTCCTCTTCGGAACGAAAATTCGAAAAATTCTGCGAAAAGTGTGATGTCGTGGAATGGGTATATAAAAATGGTGATAAAGGCAATGAGTATTTGTCCATCGTATATGCGGATAATTCGGACAAGCAGAAGAATTTCTATCCTGACTATATAATCAGCGTAAACAGTGAAGTTTGGATCGTGGAGACCAAGGGCGGTTTTGACCGCAGTGGCAATAGCCAAGATATTGACATTTTCACGTCGAAAAAATTCGCTGTGCTGAAAGATTATTTGGAACGCTACGGATTAAAGGGTGGCATTGTCCGCTATGACGAAAAAAGTGAAGAATTGTGCATTTGTATGGACAGCTATTCCGAGGATATTAACAGCGATAGCTGGGTTGTGCTGAGTCATATTTTGAAGCGAGGTGAATGTCTTGAAGATAACTGATCACAGGGTGCTAACTGAGTGTTCTCCTGCAAAAGTTCAATTTTTCAGAATAGATCCTGAAGATATTTCAGCAACATTATCAGATATTTTGCGTACTCTTATGGACTTGTCTTGGCTTAGTAAATTCGATCAAGACTTTGAGCAGAAAGCATTTGCCTCCCGTGCAAAGAAAACCATTGATGATATTAAAGAAAAATTTGACAAATGCGTTAATGACAATATTAGTAAAGATGCTGGTGAGTATGTGGTATCTGAATTAGCCAGAGAAACTATGATATCAAAATTGGACTATTTAGATATTCCTCTTGATGAACTCGTTGGTAAAAAGCGTTCTGGAAATCCGGGATTTGATTTTCATTCACAAAACAAAATTACGGATACGGTTATTTTTGGTGAAGCGAAATATGTTGCCACTACAACAGCGTATTCATCGGCATTGCCACAAATCGTCGATTTTATCGGCGATGGAAAAGATGTTGAAGATCTTCCTGAATTAAAACCGTTCTGTACAATATCGGCTTTGCAAAGGGCGGCCGATGGAAGAAAGGGATTTTCTGCTGCGTTTTCAGCAAAAACTACCAAGACAGATAGAATAATCGCTAATATCACGAAGCGCCCGGACTTTCAATCATTACTTCAATATGAAGAACTTATTTTGGTGGCGGTGGACTTATGAATGCTGTTTTAGAAAATGGCAATATCATTGCCAAAATCCGCAAAGGAGAAGATTTGGAGCAGATTACCGACTATGTCAAATCTGAAATTTATCAAAATGGCCCCAATAACTCGGTGGTTTTAGAAATAGTATCATATTTAAAACTGTTTCAACCAGAGTTTTTCAAGAAAGACGAGCAAGAAATCATTGCTACGATGGGGTTGTTTTTCAAACATCCCAAAATCGAAAGCCTTACAGGATCAGTCTTTGAGATGTATCATCAACAACTCAAGGATGAATTTGGTAATGACTATACGCCAATGCAAGCAGATATTCTTAAAAGGGTACGAGATTTACAGTTTTTCAGTTTTTCGGCACCAACAAGTACGGGGAAATCATTTGTATTTCGACATCTTATTTCGGAATGTTCTAATGATGTGGCTGTCATTGTCCCCTCAAGAGCACTCATCAACGAGTATTTCGACCGATTGAGCAGTCTTGTAGACAGAAAAGCTGTAAATATCCTTACTTTTGTTGATAGGATTAATACAAAACACATTCGCAGAAATATTTTTATACTGACACCTGAGCGTGCAAGAGAGTTGTTCAAGAATAAGGATTGGCTAAAAATTGATCTTATTCTATTTGATGAAGCACAGCTCAGCGATGAACATTCGGTGAGAGGACTCTATTTTGACAGTATTGTGAGGCGAGCATTAAAGTATTTTCCTGATGCAAAATTTGTTTTTGCACATCCTTTCATCGAAAACCCTGAAGCTCAATTGCAGAAGAACGGCATTGAAACCATTGATACAACGGCAACATACAGCAATTATGAATTAAAAAATGTAGGACAGCTTTTCTATACCCATGACATCTCAAAACAAAAGTTTTATCATTTCGGGAGTGATTCTGCAACACTGGGAAAACACAAACTGGAAGCAAACTTTGACCCCATAGAATCAGCACTAAAAAAGGGCGGTAGTGTATTGATCTACGTACCAAAGTCACACATTTATAGTAAGCAGATATATAGGCAATTTCAGAAGTATATTTCTATGTGCCAACCAGTCAGTGATCCTATTGCACTAAAAATGATAGATGAGCTAAAAGAGTATATTGGTGCTTCAACAAATGATAAGTTGTTTTATAACTCGGATATGTTAGAAAAACTGAAATGTGGAATTGTTGTCCATCACGGTTCAATGCCATTGACAGCCCGCTTGATATTAGAACATTTTACGCAGCAGGCCTTCTGTAAAATCTGTTTTGCTACTTCTACACTGGAGCAAGGAATCAATATGCCATTCGATGTGGTTTATCTTGATCGCTTCGAGGAAAGTAAGACACTGTCTGTCAAAAATCTGATTGGTAGAGCCGGTCGCTCTACCAACAAACCAGTATTTGATTTTGGTGGCGTCATTTTACGACCAAATGCGATGAGTAGATTCCGTAATGTATATAGCAAAAAGAATACACTTTCTTCAAAATCTCGTTTAGACACAACAGACGATAAAATCGATGAAAAGTATGAGGAGTATAAAGATGCAATTAATAATGGTGAATTTTCAGATGAATATAATTTGACAAACAAGGACTTAGAAAAATTAAAATCAGATAGTGTTACAACAGTTGTGCCCACTCTACTTGATATGATGTTTTATGGTGAAGATTTTGTACTACCTGATGCAGTCGCGAAAGAAGTTTATGAAGATTTTCAGTGTTTATATAGGCATTATTTGGCAAGAGAATTAACATCAGCGGAGAAGTATGTTTTTGATTCTGCAATAAAAATAATGATCTGGAAAGTTCACGGAAAAACATTCAGTAAAATATGTCAAGCAAGATACGCTTATGTTTCAAAAGTTGCACAACGACGCTTATTATCGCAAACAGGGCATCAGGAAGACGCAGACAATCTGACTGTTAGATATATTGCAGGCTATAATGACATTCCGAATAAGGAATTGAGAGTCTATCCACTATTCTCCAAAGAGACCAAAGGAAAAGATGTAGACTATGACCGTATCGTCTATGATACATATGATTTTCTTGATAAGCTAATTGGATTCAAACTAAGTGATTTGTTTTATGCCGTTTTCCACCAGTATTATATTGTATATCAAGATACTCGTGCTGAGAAGTTGGCAAAATACATCAAATATGGAACGGAAGATTCAACTGAGATATGGATGTTGCGATATGGATTTTCTTTTGAAGAAATTGAATGGTTAAAGCCTTGCGTTGAAAGCATTGATCAAACGGAAATTAAATTTAATGAAAAAATTGAAAATCTCAGTGATGCTCAGAAAAGTTGTATTTCAAAATTTATTTTTTAAAATTGCATAATTTTTGATGACTTCTCATAGTGTGTTTTTGAACTTAACACAATGGCGGCAAGGTCTTATTTCTACCGCAATTATAAGATAGTTATAAATTGTATCGTGATTCATCATTTTTGCTGATCTGCTTTTGATGTTATTCATTTGTATAGCTTGCTTCATTTGATTTTTAATTATATCAGTGGAATGACAGTTGAATATGTATTAGAAACATGTCAAATATTAGAAGAGAAACGATTAATGAGATAAATAGACTGACGATAATATTTACAACAGTTTTTGGAACTGGGACGGGTAAAAAAATCTAAAAATAATCTTAAATTAAACAAATTTCTCAGCACTCAACAAACGAAAAGCCTTTATTTTGAATGGTTTTGAATGTAGTGAACAGTAGAAAAAGAAGAGTTACCCCCGCGAGGGTTGCGAGGAGTGCAGGCCGCGAAGCGGCAAGGACGACGAGGGAGTAAAAGGTTTTTATTGTACGAACACGTAAGGTGAAATCATGGAAGACAGGAAAGTAATATTTTTGGTTCTGATTACCGGTCTTGTAGCGGGAGTCATCGGTTCTTTTTATATTCATTTAATGCATTTTGTACAGCATCTTGTATATGCCTACTCTGCGGCTGACGGGTTGGATTTCGGACAGGCCGTGGCGCGAGTATCTCCCGAACACAGACTGGCGGCTCTCTTCGGGTGCGGTCTGGTTGTCGGCATAGGATGGGTGCTTATTCATCGTTACGGTTCACCGCTGGTAGATATTAAAACGGCTGTTCAAGATGAAAAGAAGACCATGCCCTTAGTGACGACTCTGGTTCATGCGACCTTACAAATTATTACCGTCGGTGCCGGCTCACCGCTGGGACGAGAAGTGGCCCCTCGGGAAGCCAGTGCCTGTATTATGAGTGCGCTTGTAAAGCACAGTAATCTAACGAGGGATAATCGGGCCTTGATCATTGCCTGTGCAGCCGGGGCCGGTTTAGCTGCCGTATATAATGCCCCTTTGTCGGCTGCCGTATTCATTTTGGAAACGCTCGTTATGACTTGCAATGTAAAGGCTGTCGGTACAGCCTTGTTATCGTGCGGATTGGCGGCAGGTATTGTACGCTTTGTCGTAGGAGATGCGGTTCAATATGCCTTGCCTATGCCGGATGTAACGGGAAGTTACCAAACTTTTGCCGTTATCTTGGGAGTCTTTACGGCTGTAACTGTTCAGTTTTTTAATCGGACCGTAACCGCTTTACCGAAGTTTGACAGAAAAAGTCCGAAAATGATCGTTATTGCCGTAGGGGCATTTGTTTTCATCGGTCTCATGGCCATGTATTTTCCTGAAATTTTAGGGAACGGTAAGGCGGGAAATGAGCTGACCTTTACGGATGCTATCGATTGGAAGTATGCGGCAGGGTTGTTCCTGACGAAGTGGCTTGCCGTATTGGCAGCTCTTACGGCAGGTGCCTATGGTGGCCGCATTACTCCGTCTATGATGCTGGGGAGTACGTCGGCCCTTGTCTTAGCTACTTTGTGGAGTGTTTGTATCAGTCCCGTATCTTTGTCTTTTGCAGCCTTTGTAGGAGCTGTCGTATTTTTAGGATTGGCACAGAAAATGCCTCTGACAGCCTGCGTATTTATGTTGGAAATATCTCGATTTTCAACTGAACTTTTTTATCCTATGGCTCTTGCTATGGGAACGGCCTTGATAACGCAACGATTTTTACAAAGAAAATATTAATGCAGTCGACCGGAACAGATAGAAGCCATATATGACTATGGCTTCTATCTGTTTTTCGTTTAATGCCCGTTGGTTATGGAGTAACTTAAACGTTTGATTTATGTAGACTGCCATACTATACTATTACTAAATAGAAATATTAAAATCTAATTTAATCATCTTAGGATTGAGGCGGCAGAAAGAAAACGGAAAGACAAGTGATGCAAGCAGCTTGTCGGAAAGGAGTCAAAATGCCGAAGGGATCTCCGGAGTTAACACGGGCGCGTAGGGAAGAAATTATTAATGCATGTGAGAAGCTATATGAGGTAATGAGCTTTAAAGAGGTAACAATTAAGGAAATTTCCAAGTATACATCTTTTACGAGGCCTTCCATATACAATTATTTCAGCACGAGAGAAGATATTTTTCTGGCCTTATTACAGCGCGAATACGAAGCGTGGATTCGTTATCTGGAAGCGGTAAAGCCGACGTCAGACGAAAAGACAGCGTCCGGTTTTGCCGGCATGTTGGCTGAATCGCTCTCAACACGACCGATCTTATTGAAGCTTTTAGCCATGAATCAATTCGATATGGAAGAGCATAGTGACGTTCGTTGCCTGGCCGAGTTTAAAAGCGTCTGTATGGCGGCCAGAAAGGCTGTGTGCAGCTGTTTGGCACGATATGTCCCCTACATGGGGATTGCCGAAGCGGAAGCTTTTGCTTATGCTTTTTTTCCTTTTATGTTCGGCATTTATCCGTACACAACGGGTACAAAAAAACAGGCGGAAGCCCTGGAGTTGGCTAATGTTGCTGCCATGCAAATGAGTGTATATGAATTGGTTTATAATTGTGCCGCCCGTCTTTTAAAATAGACGAAATCCGGAATTTCTGTTGTAGCAATAATATAGGAAATGACGAAAGTCGCATCATTTAAGGATGCGACTTTTTGTTATGGCCGTGATGTTTGTTCGAGACGATGCTTTGTGGTACACTCATGTGGATGAAAGCGGGCGATAATAGTGGAAATCAGACGTGCAGTTATTGTAGACTTGGCATCTATGGAACAGATATATGCAAGGGCCAGGAAGTTTATGATTACTACGGGAAATCCTGACCAATGGGATCCTTCTTACCCCGGCCGAGAACTTTTGGTGAAAAATATTACCGATGGTCAAGCTTATGTATTGGAAGAAAAAGGAAGGGTTCACGGTACTTTTGCATTTATTGTAGGAGAAGAGCCTACGTATACGAAGATTTGTGACGGACAGTGGCGTAAGAATGAAACGTACGGAACGGTTCATCGCTTAGCTTCGAACGGGACTGTAAAGGGAGCCGGTCGTGCCTGTCTTACCTATTGTTCAGACCGGCAGCCTTATTTGCGGATTGATACGCATAAGAATAATCTGCCTATGCAAAAGGTCATAGAGTCGTTCGGGTTTAAAAGGTGCGGAATCATAACTGTAAGAGGCGGAGAACGTATAGCTTATGACTATATCCGTTCGGAAAATCGGTAAGACGTCTATGTCTGTACAAGCAAGGCGTCTTATTTTACAATAAAATGATAAGCAAATAGACCGCATAAGGCATAAGGACGGTGGAAAGTATGAAGTTGTCGGACATAGGAGAGTTCGGGTTTATAGACAGAATAAAAAAAGACACGATTGTAAATCCCGCATCAGTCGTTGTCGGTATAGGCGATGACGGGGCCGTATATAAGACAACGGAAGGCAAGGAACAAGTGGCCGTTATAGATACGATGATTGAAGGTCGACATTTTATTATCGGTAAGACGGCTACCTGGTACGAAGCGGGATATAAGGCCGTGGCGTCCAATTTAAGTGATATTGCGGCAATGGGAGCCGAACCGACGCACCTGGTTCTGTCCGTGGCTCTGACACCGCAGATGGATGCGGCGCAAACGGATGAATTGTATAGGGGCATGAAGGATATTTGCCGTCATTACGGTGTTAATATTCTCGGTGGAGACACGGTAGTGTCATCTGAAGGGGCCGTGCTTACGGTGGCGGCTTTCGGTGAAATTGAGGCGGGTAAGGCCGTCTTACGAAGTGGCGCCGTACCGGGTGATATTGTGGCTGTTTCCCATACGTTGGGAAATTCGGGAGCCGGGTTGGATGTCCTCTTGGCAGGAGATGCAGGGTACGCGGCCCTGAAGAAGGCACATGCTATGCCCGTGCCGCAAGTAGAACTGGGACGATTGGCCGTAAAATACGGGTGTCACAGTTTAAATGATATTAGCGACGGCTTAGCCAGTGAAAGCAATGAAATTGCAGCGGCCAGTCATGTAGATCTGATACTGGACAAGTTGCAAATCCCCCTGTCTGATGAACTCCGCCGATGGTGCGAAGTGTCGGGAAAGGATCCGTATGCCTACGCTCTTACGGGCGGTGAAGATTATGAGCTCGTGCTGACTATGGCACCCGACGATTTTTATTTACTGAAAGAGGAGTTTTCCTCTCTTACGGTAATCGGAAGGGTTCAAGCGGGGAGCGGTAACGTATATTTGAAAGACGGACACCATACGCAGGTATTGGCACCGTCGGGATGGAATCATTTCAGCGGAGGCGAATAAGGTGATTACTCTATATACCCGTAGTGAAGCCGAAACTATAGCCTTCGGCGAATGTGTGGGCAAGGTTTTAAAACAAGGGGATGTCATCGCTCTCAAGGGGGATTTGGGGGCCGGTAAGACGCATTTGGTCCAAGGAGCGGCTAAGCAAATGGGGATTACTTCACCCGTTGTCAGCCCCACCTTTTCTCTTATGAATGTATATGACCATGTACCGCCTTTGCATCATTTCGATTTCTATCGTCTTGAAGAAGAATATGAGCTGGATTCTATCGATCCGGAAGAATATTGGGAGACGGGGATTTCTTTTGTAGAATGGTCGGAAAAGTTTCCTCATCGACTTCCTGATGATGCGGCAGTGATTACCATCAAAAAAACAGGTGATACTCAGCGGGAGATTACAGTAGAAGCAGATGAATCCCGTTGGAAAGATTTATTGAAAGAGGTAGAAGGATATGCTCTTGGCCATTGAGACATCTTGTCTCGTTTCAAGCGTCGCACTTTTGCACGAAGGCGTATTAAAGGCGGAAGTAACCGTTCAGGCACGATTAACTCATTCGGAACAGCTTATGCCGCATATTGCGGATATGCTTACCAAGGCGGCTGTCAGTAAGAAGGATGTTGACGGAGTAGCCGTATCCGTCGGGCCCGGGTCTTTTACGGGTTTACGCATCGGTCTGGCTACGGCCAAGGGACTGGCTTTTGCTTGGAAGGTACCTCTTGTGGGGGTTGAAACGCCGCGTAGCCTGGCGTGGAATTTTGTTGATTCGGCTTATGCCGTATGTCCGCTTATTGACGCACAGAAGGGGAATGTATATGTATCCGTGTATTCGTGGCGGCAGGGCAAGCTGTATGAAGATGAAGCCGTTACGGTTATGGCGGCAGCGGATGTTATTAACCGCGTATCTGAAGGAAATCAAAAGGTTGTGTTTTGCGGTGACGGAGCCTCTAAGTTTGCCGATTTGATTGCATCCGGCGGAGACAAGTGTTTGCTTGCTCGACCGCACCAAATTATTCCCAGAGCCGGAGCTTTGGCAGTAGCGGCACAGGAACGTTTTGACAAGGGCGATACGGATGATTGTATGACCTTGACACCGGCTTATAAGCGGCGCAGTGAGGCGGAAGTTCTCTGGGAGAAACGGCACGGTGATCCAATATGTCCGTAATTGTCCGTAAAGCCGTACGGACCGACGACAAGGGAATTTTTGAAGTGGAACAGGATTCTTTTTCCATTCCCTGGTCGTTACAGGCTGTACAACGGGAATTGGAGTCCGAACGGGCTCTTTACTATGTACTGGAGCGAGAAGACGGTACGATCGTCGGGTATGCCGGGTTGTGGCAGGTTCTTGATGAAGGGCAGATTACCAATATTGCCTTGCGCAAGGAATTTCGTCACCAAGGGTACGGCGAATTGCTGGTGCGTGTTTTGATGGAAGCCGCATGGGAAGCAGGTTGTACTGAAATATTTTTGGAAGTGCGCATTTCCAATCAGGGAGCCATTCACTTATATCGAAAATTGGGCTACGAGGTATTAAGTGTACGAAAGCATTATTATTCCGACCCCGTAGAAGATGCCTATGTTATGGATTGTAAAAAAGAAGCCTACCCTTGGGTACGCTGATGAAGGATAGAGATAATGTATACATTAGCTTTGGAAACGAGTTGTGATGAAACCTCCGTGGCTGTCATTGAAGACGGCCGTCGGATTTTATCCAATATTATATCTACGCAAGTGCCGATTCATCGTAAGTTCGGCGGTGTCGTGCCGGAAATCGCATCGCGACAGCACATTGAATATGTTATGCCTGTTGTAAAAGAAGCGTTGGAAGAGGCCGAAATCACATTGAACGATGTCGACCATATCGGGGTAACTTACGGACCCGGCCTGGTAGGGGCCCTTTTAGTCGGGGTGGCTACGGCTAAGGCCTTGAGCTTTGCCGCCGATAAACCCTTGGTAGGGGTTAATCATATGGAAGGGCATATATTTGCCAACTTTCTCAGTCATACAGAATTGGAACCGCCCTTTTTGGCTCTTGTCGTGTCGGGCGGTCATACTCAGCTTGTAAAAGTGCTGGGCTATAATCGATTTGAACTCATGGGACAGACTCGGGATGATGCTGCAGGAGAGGCTTTTGATAAGATAGCCCGCGTCATGGGATATCCCTATCCGGGAGGTCCGCAAATTGATAAACTGGCAGCCCTCGGAAATGCCGATGCCGTTGTTTTTCCTAAGGCCTTGCATGAGAGAAACAACTTTGAATTCAGCTTCAGCGGCTTGAAGTCGGCAGTACTCAATTATTTGCACACGCAGGAGCAGCGCGGTGAAACGTATAGTCCCGAGGATGTTGCGGCGTCGTTTCAAAAGACGGTTGTAGAAACACTCGTTGAAAAGACTGTCAATGCGGCGGAATTATCGGGGCTTCGTACCGTCGTCCTGGCCGGCGGCGTAGCGGCTAATCACGGCTTGACACAGGCTATGGAAACGGCGTGTAAAGAAAAAGGATATACTTTTTATAAGCCTGAGCCGATTTTATGCACGGATAACGGGGCTATGATCGGCTGTCGTGCGTATTACATGGCTCAAGACGGCCGTTTCGCAGATATGACTTTGAATGCGAAACCGGCATTGTCTCTAACGGGAACGGAGACATAGGAACGTATGCCTACTATAGCGGATATCTGTCATAGTGACAGTCACTTATCGGACGTACAAATTCATATTTTGGAAAAAAGTGAGCCTTTCCTTCAGTTTGCCGCCGATTTGGCGCAACGAAGGTTGGCTCTTTTCGTACCGTCATCCAAAGAGGGATTTCTCGTGTCGGCAGCTGTGCGTAAACCCTTATTTGCAGCGGAAGGTAAGGCGGATACATCGGTCGGTGCTATCGTAGCTTGCGGGGATGAGCCGGTTATTGCCGATGTGTTTACGCAAAGGCGAAGTTTGACAGCACACAAGGAAGTGGATTACGGTCGTACGGAATCCATGACGGTCTATCCTTTTGTCGATAACGGCGGCAAGGTCATTGCCGTACTGTCTTTTACGGGGGAGGTGGCGGCCGATAAACAGCTGTTGACGGAAACGGCTTTCAGTATCTTACAAGTGCCCGCTTCGGCCGATGAAGCGGGATTATACGGTCGCCTGTCCGTTCAGGACGGAGTCATCATTGTGGATAAAGGCGGACGGATTATTTATGCCGATGACACGGCGGAAAAAATCATGAGATTACGGGGGCGTACGTCGCCGCTTAAGGGAGAAAGCGTTTTTACGGATTTTGCTGATCTAAGTGCCGCACGCCACGCCTTGGTAACACGGCAGGGAACGACGGAAGAGATTAACAGCCCCGAATCATCATTGACTTTAAGGGCCATTCCTCTTGTGCGAGGCGGAAAACTCTTTCAGCTGGTTCTCGTCTTAACGGAACGGACGGAAATAAGAAGAAAAGAAGAAGAACTGCAAGTAAAGCATTCGGTTATTAAAGAAATTCATCATCGTGTGAAAAATAATTTGCAAACCGTTGCCGGTATTTTACGCATGCAAATGCGGCGTGTCGAGCATGAAGAAGCACGGAACGCATTACAGGAAGCTTTAAATCGTATCCTCGGTATCGCATTGGTTCACGATACGCTGGCATACGGGGAAGAAGAAAGAATAGATTTGGCTAAGTTAGGGGAGAGTTTATTGGGATTGACCGTTTCCAGTCTCACGGAAATCCGAGAACGAATAAGGACACACTTTAACGGTGAAGCGATTTTCGTGTCATCAGGCGTAGGTGTGTCGGCAGCTTTGATTTTAAATGAGCTGCTTACCAATTCCGTGTTACACGGATTTTCAGACGACGGTTGCGGTGATATTTATCTTTCCGTCAAGAGGCGAAACGGGCAGTGTATACTTGTCGTTACGGATACGGGGAAAGGTATGGAACCCGGAATAGACGGTAAAAAACGCTTGGGTCTGGAAATCGTGAAAACTGTGGCGGAAAAAGATTTACACGGCAGTTTTTCTATCTGCGCCAATCAACCGTGCGGGACAACGGCGACCGTAACTTTTCCTTACATAGAGGAGTGATGAAAATGTCTTATCGCATAGTCATTGCCGATGATGAAGCCCTTATTTGCATGGATTTGAAAGAAATGCTGGAAGAAAGGGGTCATGTCGTCGTTGCGGAAGCGGCTGACGGAGTGCAGGCGTTGGAAGCGGTGCGCAGAGAACGACCCGATTTGGTTTTTCTGGATGTGAAGATGCCGCGGCTTGACGGAATTCATACTGCAAAGTTGATTCATGGTGAAAAATTGGCTCCCGTTATCTTACTGACTGCCTATAGTCAGCCGGATATTGTAGATGAAGCGGCTAAGTCGGGTGTATTCGCCTATTTGGTAAAACCTGTCAATCCCGCCAATTTGTATCCGGCCATGGAAGTGGCCGTATCTCAGTTCAGGAGCCAACGTCAAAAGGATGAGGAGTCATTTCGGCTGAGAGAAGAGAAACAGCTGCTGAAACTGTCGGCTAGGGCCAAAGAAATTTTGGTAAAAAGATACGGTATTACGGAAGGAGAGGCACAACGGCGTCTTCAACAGTATTGCATGAAACACGGTATCTCTATGAAAAAGGCGGCGACCGATTTAATTCGTGCAGAAACGAATAAAAATAAATCTTGACTTTTTCACCTTTAATGGGTAATATAAGTCTTGTGGTTAGCACTCATAAAACTTGAGTGCTAACAATGAAGATGGAAATGAATGATATGAGGAGGAACATACAATGATTAAACCGTTAGGAGATCGTGTAGTAATTCGTGTATTAGAACAGGAAGAAAAGACGGCGAGCGGTATTTTCCTGCCCGATACGGCTAAAGAAAAACCGAGCCAGGGGGAAGTTATTGCCGTAGGCACAGGTAAATTACAGGACAACGGTACGCGTACTCCCTTGGAAGTAAGCGTAGGCGATAAAATTATTTTCTCGAAATATGCAGGTACGGAAGTTAAATATGACGGTGTTGATTATTTAATTGTCAGTGAACGCGATATTTTAGCAACTATATAATATAGCATTTCTTATAAGGAGTGACTCATAATGGCAAAACAGATTTTGTTTAACGAAGAAGCACGCCGTGCGCTGGGCAACGGTGTAGATGCATTGGCAAATGCAGTAAAAGTAACGTTGGGACCTAAGGGCCGTAACGTAGTATTGGATAAGAAATTCGGCGCACCTACCATTACGAATGACGGTGTTACGATTGCTCGTGATATTGAATTGGAAGATCCCTTTGAAAATATGGGTGCACAGCTCGTAAAAGAAGTGGCTACGAAGACCAATGACGTGGCAGGCGACGGTACGACGACAGCTACCTTATTGGCACAGGCTATGATTCAGGAAGGCATGCGTAATGTTGCAGCCGGTGCTAATCCTATGATTTTGAAACGCGGTGTAGAAAAGGCTGTCAAACGCTTGGTAGAAGAAATTCAAAAGCGCGCTATTGAAGTCAACGATAAAGAAGCTATTGCACAGGTTGCTTCCATTTCCGCAGGAGATGAAGAAGTAGGCGGCTTGATTGCCGATGCTATGGAAAAGGTCGGTAAAGACGGCGTTATTACGGTTGAAGAATCGAAAACTATGGGTACGCAGTTGTCCGTTGTAGAAGGTATGCAGTTCGATCGCGGGTATATTTCTCCGTACATGGTAACGGATCCGGATAAGATGGAAGCCGTTATGTCCGAACCGTATATTATGGTAACGGACCGTAAAATCGCATCCATTCAGGAAATGTTGCCGACCTTGGAAAAAGTAGTACAGGCCGGTAAGGAACTTCTGATTATTGCCGAAGATGTAGAAGGCGAAGCTTTGGCAACTCTCGTAGTCAACAAGTTGCGCGGTACATTTAAAGCCGTCGCTGTAAAGGCTCCCGGATTCGGGGATCGTCGCAAGGCTATGTTGCAGGATATTGCAACCTTGACAGGTGCTACGGTTATTACGGAAGAAGTAGGCCGTAAGTTGGACAGCATCGGCATTGAAGACCTCGGTACGGCACGGCAGGTACGTGTAACGAAGGACGAAACGACTATTGTCGAAGGTCATGGCGATGCTGCGGCTATTAAGGATCGCGTAGCACAGATTAAGGCACAGATTGCCGAAACGACGTCCGACTTTGACAAAGAAAAATTACAGGAACGTTTGGCTAAGATGTCCGGCGGTGTAGCCGTTATCGAAGTAGGTGCCGCTACGGAAGTTGAATTGAAAGATAAGAAGCTTCGTTTGGAAGATGCTTTGAACGCAACTCGTGCAGCCGTTGAAGAAGGTATTGTTGCCGGCGGCGGTACGACCTTTATCGATATTCTTCCCGTGTTGGATGAATTCAAAGAAGAAGGGGACGTACAGACGGGTATTAATCTTGTTAAGCGAGCTGTTGAAGAACCGGTTCGCCAGATTGCGCATAATGCCGGATTGGAAGGCTCGGTCATTGTTGCCAAGGTTATGGATTCTCCCGACGGTGTGGGCTTTAATGCACTCAAGGAAGAATATGTGGACATGGTTAAGGCCGGCATTGTCGACCCTGCTAAAGTAACGCGTACGGCTTTACAGAATGCCGCTTCTATTGCGTCTCTCGTACTTACGACGGAAACGCTTGTTTCGGATAAACCCGAACCGGCAAGTGCGGCTCCCGCAATGCCCGGAGGTATGCCCGGCGGCATGCCCGGTATGATGTAAGCCGACATATATAGCCTATAAATTGTCTGCTCACAGGCGATGTAAAATCAGGAAGGCCGAGTCCTCTTTCGAGGGATTCGGCCTTCTTTTGTGTTTTGCCCGTAAGCATTCAATTTTGGTGTTGCTTTTTGTACGGTTCTTTGTTATAATTCTTATTGTTCCGTATGGAACACGTTGTTCCTCAATAGCTCAGTCGGTAGAGCAATCGGCTGTTAACCGATTTGTCGTAGGTTCGAGTCCTACTTGAGGAGCCATGGCCCCTTGGTCAAGCGGTTAAGACACCGCCCTTTCACGGCGATAACATGGGTTCGAATCCCGTAGGGGTCACCACACTCGGGCGATTAGCTCAGCTGGGAGAGCGCTTGCCTTACAAGCAAGATGTCGGCAGTTCGATCCTGTCATCGCCCACCAGAGAATGCAAAAGCGAACTACTTATTCTTATCGAATTGATAAGGATAGGTGGTTCGCTTTTGTCGTTATACCGGATTTTATATATTCATCGTATACAACTACATAAATGCCGATAGACATCTGACCCGAAGATAATAAAAGTTATTATGAGTATGAAATCCCTAATGAAGACGTGGTTAGTGCAATAAGGAATGCACTTAATATCCGAGGGGCTATTAAAACAACCCAAAGCGGAGACTGGAACCATAAAATACTCATTGATATAAGTCCTCACAAAGGGTACAATGTAAATAAGACAACTGGTGAAATTAGAGAAACAAGTCTAGCTACAGTTCACGTGTCAAATAAGGGTATACACATAGTCCCCCGGAAAGGAAAATAAACATGACGGAAAAAGAGCTTGCTGTATTTGCGGACAATATTAACGCTAAGAAAATTAAAGTTATAACGACTCAAGGAAATGTGTTTACTGGTGTTATTGACTGCTTTACAACGGGGGCTGATAATGAACCCGATAAAGCATCTATTATGCTTATTGGAAAGCCGTTTGACGTTGAGCTGTTTGTAAACGAAATCCAATCAATCAAAGAAATTTAGACCCAACGGGTAATGCCGAGGGTCTTTTTTCATGCCTTGCGCAGTGGTGCGTAGGGCATTTTTTATTGGTGAAAAGCGGAGGAGACCGCATCACATATATTTAATGTGTTCGAAAAGGAGAATGAGAACCATGACAATGACAGAATTGTATGCAGCACCGGAAAAGCTCGACGACGGTGCGACGATGGTGGAGCCATTAAAGCGGAAGTCGGAAAATTGAATGTAGAGTCGAAAGAGCGGCGAGAAGCCAAGGAAAAGACTGCAAGGCAAGAAATCGAAATGACTCAATCGGTGTGGGTGAAGATTAGGAATCGAATTTATCTGTGAGTTATTTATTCTGTAACAGATAATATCATACAGACAATTCAAGACGGACTTACCGAATTGTCGAAGAAATAAGCAAAAGGCCTTCCGGAATATTCCGGAAGGCCTAATTTTCTGTAGAAATTACAACAAAGAGGTGAAAACATGATAACGGATATAGAAAAAGCCGTAAGCCTTATATCTCAGGTAATAATCACCATGGTTGGTTTGATAAGCATCCGGGACAGGCTTAACGGCAAGAAGTAAGAGGAACGGGGGCAACGCCCTCATTCTCTTACCTATATCCTATCATGGAAAGACATGAAAAGAAAGTACATGTTAGCATTATTTATCGGATTTATCGGAACCCAAGTTGAAAACTACGGTATCACTGAGAAGACATTGTGTATTAATATTCAACATAGCGACCTGACGAAGCATATACGAGAACCCTTAGGGGGAGATGAGCTCTATTGTAGGCCGCCGTATGTTGCCTAAGCCGTTTCCTTAGTGTATAATCCTCCTATTAGTGATTGTTGAAGGAGTGCCGTGTTACGAACGGCTATGAGGGAAAGGAAGAAAATATGTTACCGGAAAAATTACACGATGTCTTGAGCTATGAAGGGGTTGTATCACTTACGACATGGACGCCTGAGGGTCCGCATGTAAACAATACATGGAATACGTACATCGTTGAAAAAGATGATGATCGATTGCTTATTCCGGCTGCCGGTATGAACAGTACGGAAACGGACTTGGATGTAAACAATAGGATCATCCTTACCGTCGGTGCCAGAGAAGTGGAAGGGTTTAACGGATATCAGGGTACGGGATTTCGCATTACCGGTACGGCCAAGCTCATAGACGAAGGTGAGGACTATGAGATGATGAAAAAGCAGTTCTCCTTCTTGCGAAAAGTGTTAGAAATAAAAGTAGAAGAAGCAAAACAGTTACTCTAAAATAAATTAAGAAAGACCTCTTTGAGAGGTCTTTTTTTAAACTTTCGCATTGCTCATAGATTTGTATGGTGGTATACTTTTACGTAATCGTTAAAGATATTTAGATTTAGGGGTGATTGCATTATGGCACGTTTTTCTACATTTGCACAAACATTACAGGCTGACGATATTGCTGAAATTTTGGCATTGACTCAAAAGCCGGAAGTTATTTCCTTTGCCGGCGGCTTGCCTGCACCGGAGCTTTTTCCGATTGAAGAAATGAAAAAGGTAGACGAAGCCATTTATACGGAACAGGGACGTCAAGCCGTTCAGTACGGGCCTACACAGGGCTATGATTTGTTACGCGAACAACTGGCGGCTCGTATGAAAGATAAGTTCTTCGTTGACTGCACTCCCGATAATATTGTTATTACGACAGGATCTCAACAAGCACTCTTTATTTTAGCCCAGATTTTGCTTGATAAAGGGGATACAGTTCTCATGGAAAGCCCGACTTACATGGGTGCCATCATGGCTTTCGATCCGTCCGGTCCGCGATATACCACCGTTCCGACAGATGAAAACGGCATTGTTATTGAAGAGTTGGAAAAAGTCTTGGCTTCAGACGATTCTATTCGCATGATTTACGTCATTCCCGAATTCCAGAATCCGACGGGCATTACATGGCCTGTTGAACGCCGTAAGGCCTTTATGGATGTCATTAATAAATACGATGTCGTCGTTCTTGAAGATAATCCGTACGGTGAAATTCGTTACGGTATCGATAAATTACCGTCTTTGAAATCTATGGATACTCAGGGTAAGGTTGTCTTTATGGGGTCTTTCTCCAAAACGTTTATGCCCGGTTTTCGTTTAGGCTGGATTGTAGCTCCTGACGACGTTGTCGATAAGTTTGTTAAGTTTAAGCAATCCGTCGACATCGGTACGTCTACATTCGGTCAGCGGCAGGCCGCTTACTTCTGCAAGATGTATGATATGGAAGCGCATATTAAGCAGATTACGGATTTGTATGCCAAACGTCGTGATTTAATGTGCGACTCCATGGAAAAATATTTCCCCAAAGAAGTTAAGTTTAATCGACCTCAGGGGGGCCTCTTTACGTGGGTTACCTTGCCTGAAGGGATTGATGCCAAGGCTTTGATGCGGAAGGCTATTGCAAAAAATGTAGCCTATGTTCCGGGAGTCATTTTCTATCCCAACGACGGAGAAGTTAACCATTTCCGTCTCAACTATTCGAATATGACGGAAGATCGTATTGTTGAAGGGGTAAAACGCTTGGGAGAATTATTGCACGAAGAGTTGGATAAGTAAAGGCGCTATGTAGCATTGCCTTAAGCAAGGGACTGTAATAAAATGTATATACACATTTTATTACAGTCTTTTTTTGCCGTTTGAATGGAAACGGCATGGGTGAGGGCATGAAAGCGACGGATATATTACAACAGTATTTCGGATATGCATCCTTTCGCCCCGGGCAGAAAGAGGTCATAGAAGCACTCTCGACGCATCGGGACGTATTGGCCATTATGCCGACGGGAGCGGGGAAATCTCTGTGCTTTCAAATACCGGCCTTAATGAGTAAGGGGGTAACGGTAGTTATCTCGCCGCTGTTGTCTTTGATAAAAGACCAGGTGGATGCTCTGCAAGCACAAGAAATCGGGGCGACGAGTATTGACAGTCGCTGTACGGTAGAAGAAGCGAATAAACGCTTTTTTCTTTTGCGACAGGGGAAAGTAAAACTTTTGTATATATCGCCCGAACGACTACAAAACGAGTATTTCACAGCCGTCATGAAAAGTGTAACCGTGTCGGCCGTTATTGTCGATGAAGCTCATTGTGTATCCCAGTGGGGCCATGATTTTCGCCCCGGTTATCGGTTAATAAAAGACTGGATCGAGTCGTTACCGCAACGTCCCGTTGTAGGAGCTTTTACAGCCACGGCAACGGAATACGTTAAACAGGATATGTTGAATCTTCTGGGATTGAAAAATCCTCTGGTTTTGGTAGGCGGTTTTGATCGGCCTAATTTATATTTTCGTGTTATCAAGACTGCACGAAAGACGGACTTTCTTATTTCTTATTTAGATGAACATAAGAAGGAAAGCGGCATTATTTACGCCGCCACGCGCAAGGAAACGGACAAGGTATACGCTATGTTGCGTAAGAACGGTTTTAAGGTCGGTCGTTATCATGCCGGCTTGACGGATGAAGAACGGAGACGTGTACAGGAAGATTTTACCTATGACCGTATTGAGCTGATTGTGGCGACCAATGCTTTCGGCATGGGAATTGACAAAAGCAATGTTCGCTTTGTCATTCATTGGCAAATGCCGAAAAATATGGAAAGTTATTACCAAGAGGCCGGGCGTGCCGGACGAGACGGAGCACCGGGGGAATGTATCCTTCTCTTTACGCGCGGCGATATTATGGTTCAGAAGTTTTTAATCGATGTATCATCAACTGATGAAGAGCAGAAAAAGAATGACACGGCTTTAATGAATCGAATGGTCGATTATTGTGAAACCTCTTCGTGCTTACGGCGTGCGATTTTGGAGTACTTCGGTGAAACTGTAAAGTATGAAGAGTGCGGAAACTGCGGAAACTGTGATGCCGAAACAACGGATGAAGACATAACTCGGGAAGTAAAACTCATTTGTATGTGTGTAGATGAATTAAAAGGGCGTTTCGGTCAGACTGTCGTGTCGGCCGTCTTGCGCGGAACGGCAACGGAAAAAATCAGGCAATACGGCTTTGAACGAAATGCGTCTTTCGGTATGCTCGGTGATTATTCGGCGGCCGATATGGCGGCGTTGATTCGCTATGCCGTAAGTCGCGACTATTTATCAGTGGCAACAGGCAAGTATCCCGTCTTGTCTCTGGCGGCGGCCGGCAGAGCTTTACTGGGGCCGGGTAAGAGTGCTCCCGTAATGCGTGTGCTTAAGACGGAGGACTCGGTGCCGACAAGGGCCGTACATAAGCGGAGCATTCGTAAGATTTACGATGAGGAACGATTGCGTCCCTTATTTACGAAGTTACAACAACTTCGATATGAGACGGCACGGAAAGAACATATTCCGCCCTTTGTCATTTTCTCCGACGTAACGCTTTGGGAGTTGGCGGAACAAAGGCCCTCAACACTTGAAGAATTGCACAGTATAAAGGGGATAGGCGACTTTAAATTACATAAATACGGGCCTGCGTTTCTTAATATTATTGTAAGTGACGGAAAGGATGACTGATCTTATGAGTTTGGCAGATGAACAATATTTGAATATTGTAGAAAATATTCTGGAGCACGGTTACTTCGATCAGAACAGAACGGGTATTCGGACCTATAAACTGCCTCATCAGATGATGCAATTCGACTTGGAAAAAGAGTTTCCCATTTTAACGACAAAATTTGTCGCCTTCAAGACGGCTGTAAAGGAGCTGCTGTGGATTTGGCAGCTGCAGAGTAATGATGTGCGAGAATTGCAAAAGATGAACTGTCATGTATGGGATGAATGGATGCGTGAAGACGGGACGATCGGTAAAGCCTACGGGTACCAGATTCGCAAATATAAACAGGTGGATACGCTTTTGGATCAATTGCGGACGGATCCGCAAAATCGACGCATGATCGTTTCTTTGTGGAATATTGAAGATTTACCCGATATGGCTCTGCAGCCTTGCGCTTATCAGACCTTATGGGACGTATCCGATGGCCGATTGAACTGCATGCTTGTACAACGAAGCGGGGATATGGGCTTGGGAATTCCGTTTAATATGACTCAGTATGCCGTTCTTGTTCACCTGATTGCACGTTCTGTCGGGTTGCGGCCCGGCTTGTTTACTCATGTCATCAATAATGCACACATTTACGAAAATCATGTAGAAGCTTTGAAAACGCAGTTGGCGAGACGCCGGGAAGCGTTACCGGCACCGCAGCTGGTCATTGATGAAGGAATCACAGATTTTTATGAATTTAGGCCTGAAAATATCCGTCTGGAAGGGTATACGCACAAGGGGAAATTGCCCATGGAGGTAGCTGTATGATTTCTTTGATTGTAGCGCGAGATAAAAACGGCGGCATCGGTAAGGACGGAGATTTACTGTGCCATATTTCAGCGGACTTGAAACGATTTAAGGCCTTGACGACAGGACATGATTTAATCATGGGGCGCAAAACGTTTGAAAGTTTACCGGGCCTTTTGCCGAATCGCAGACATATGGTAATTACGTCACAGAAAGACTACAAACAGTCTCATGACGGTATCGATGTATATCATTCTGTAGAAGATGTATGTGCTTCTCTGGTGGAGGACAAGGAATATTTCGTCATTGGAGGAGCTTCGGTTTACGAATCTTTTTTGCCCTTGGCACAGCGAATGTACATTACGGAAATTCATGAAGAATTCGCGGCCGATACCTATTTCCCGCAAGAAAATAAAAATGAGTGGGCTATGACTGATAGGCATGACTTTGAAAAAACGTTGAGTAATAAATATGCATATTCCTTTATTGATTATGTTCGAAAATAAGCCGATAAATAGGTTGATTATCGAATTTTTATTACATGCATACATTGGAAATATTCGTTGACACTGGATTATAACTATGTTACACTTAGGCCATAGCTAGCAAGATAGCTGGAAGTTTTTATCTTAGGAGGATTGTGTCATGCAAGGTAAAGTAAAATGGTTTAGTGCAGAAAAAGGTTATGGCTTCATTGAAAGAGAAGACGGCGGCGACGTATTCGTTCACTTCTCTGCCATTCAGGAAGACGGCTTCAAGTCTTTGACTGAAGGTCAAGAAGTTGAATTCGATATCGTAGACGGCGCTCGTGGCCCTCAGGCAGCTAACGTAACAAAAGCGTAAACTCCGGTAACGACCTTTATGACGGTAACTTCGGTTACCGTCTTTTTTTGTTTGTATGCCCGTAAAGGGTTGAAGGGCGGTCTTTATTACACGATCCGGCTAAAAAAAGGCAGCCCTTGTTTCAAATATAAAAGAGCACTATAATTAGAAAGAATCAAATAAATGCGAAAACAGAATTATGATTTGAAGTTATACATAGTGATGTATGTCTATAAGAAAGGAGACTTCCGTGAAAATCGTTGTGACTTGTGCCGTAACGGAGGCACATAAAAAACTGTTGGAAAAAATCGCACCGGGACATACTTTTGTATATGTCGGGGACAGTATGGAAGGTACCGGGTTGTCTATTCCTGTGGAACGGGATGTCATAAATGATGCCGACGTTATTATCGGTAATGCGGACCCGCACCTGTTAAAGCAGGCTGAAAAGCTTAAATGGTTACAGCTGAACAGTGCCGGAGTAGGGAGCTATGTCGATGTCGTCGATAAAGACGTTCTTTTAACCAATGCGACGGGGGCGTACGGAGTGGCCGTGGCGGAACATATGGCGGCACAGCTCTTAATGATGATGAAACGACTGCCTGCTTACTACGACAATCAAAAGATTGAACGTTGGCACGATGAAGGACCGGTTCAGAGTGTTTTCGGGGCGGAAGTTTTGGTTGTGGGATACGGCGATATAGGAGCCACGTTCGGACGGATCTTGAAAGGAATGGGGGCCCGTATTACGGCTGTGCGGCGTCGTCTTACGAAGGGACTTGACGGGGCGGATGCGGTAGCCACGCTTGATGACTTGGACAGTCTCCTGCCACAGGCACAGGTCGTTGCCTGTGTGTTGCCCGATACGCCGGAAACGGCAGGGCTGTTTACGAAAGAGCGATTGGGAAAGATGAAAAAACACTCTTGGTTTATCAATGCCGGTCGCGGCAATGTCGTAGACAGTGACGCTTTATGTGATGCCGTAGCGACAGGCGGGTTGGCAGGGGCGGCATTAGACGTAACCGAACCTGAACCTTTACCGCAAGGTCATCGCCTTTGGCATACGCCGGGAATTTATATTACACCGCATGTATCGGGCGGATTACATTTGGAATATACACATAATCGTATCATTCAAATTGCCGCTCGAAATTTAGAACTTTTTTTAGCGGGAAAAGCATTAGAACATGAAGTAGATCGTCAAAGCGGCTACGGTAAATAAGAAAGGTTTTACAAATACGGGACTTTGCTTGTCAGGTACGAGGCCGACGAGTGAAGCCCCGTATTTTATATTGACGAAAGTACATTATATTTACAAAATTTCAATAATGGAAAATCATTGAAACAATATAAAAATAATGATATTCTATACGGAGTATGTACCGTAATTACGACAATATATGAGCAGAGGACGGAAAACATGAAAATTATTTTATTTTTTATTATGGTCTGTCTACTTATAGGAGGACAGATTTTGGGGGCCAAGTTTCAAATAAAATCATTTAATGAGGCTTTGAAACGACTTCATAAAAAAGGGAACGTCGGTGTAGGCACTAAAAAGCGGAAGGTAGGCCCCGGTTATGTAGTGCTCCTGGCCTGTGATTCGCAAGGAACGATTACGGGGGGAGAGTTGATGCGAGGAATTACGGTTTTTAATAGTTTTAAGGAGTACGGGAAGTGGAACGGTCAATCTATTTATGACGTAAACGCTCGACTTAAAAGCGGTAATGAAGAAGCACGAGACGAGTATAGCGGGTATATTGCGGCTTTGGACGCCTTGGAAGAAAAATTGGCGGACCGGGCTGTCAGTGAGGAGGTCAAGGGATAATGGAATTTATTGCCATGTGCGCCAATTCATTTATCGACTTGTTCAAGGCAGGGGCGCAAATATTTACAGGCTTTGTTACGGGAATTATCCCTCTCGTAGTCGTTTTAATGACGGCCGTCAACTCATTGATTAAGCTCATAGGAGAGCAGCGGTTTTACGGATTTGCCCGAAAAGCGACAAAGTATAAACTTACACGCTATACGTTAGCACCCGTTTTATCCGTTATCTTCTTAACGAGCCCCATGTGCTTTACTTTCGGGCGTTTTGTAGAAGAAAAATATAAGCCGGCTTTTTATGATGCCCAGGTAAGCTTTGTGCACCCTGTTACGGGACTCTTCCCTCATGCCAACGGAGGCGAACTTTTCGTGTACATGGGTATTGCTGCGGGTATTCAGGCACTGGGATACCCCTTGGGGGATTTAGCGGTTCGCTACTTTCTTATCGGTATAGTAGTTATCTTTTTACGCGGAATCATTACGGAACGAATTTATATATACATGAATCGTAAAGCGGGACGAAAGGTATAGGTGACACATGTATAAATCAGTAGTTGTTTGTAAAGGCGCCGGCGGTTGGGGCGGTCCGATTACACTGATACCTACCGCGCAACGACATATTATTCTCAGCGTGACCGGAGGCGGGATTCACCCTATTGCCAAGCAACTCGGTGAATTATCAGGGTGTGAAGTTGTCGACGGTTTTACAACGGGAGTCAACGACTCGGAAATTCTGGCCGTCATGATTGATTGCGGAGGTACGGCACGGTGCGGTGTTTATCCCCGGAAGGGCATTCACACGATTAACGTGGTTCCCGTCGGGCGCAGCGGGCCTTTGAGTAAGTATATAACCGAGGACTTATACGTATCGGGTGTGACACCGCAGTGTCTTGCTTATGCAAGTAAAGAGGCTATCGTACGCGAAACGGCAAGAGAAGCTGTCTCCGTATCGGCGGGCAAGGAACCCGAAAAAGTGCGGCGGTCATCGGCTAATATAGTGACACGGATGGGGATCGGCATCGGCCGGGTGGTTAATAAATTTTATGCTGCCGGTAGAGAATCTATCGATATAACCATCAAAAGTATTTTGCCTTTTATGGCCTTTGTCAGCATGATTTTAGGAATTATTACGGCTACGGGTGTCGGTAATGTCGTAGCTGTTACCATTTCCCCCGTCGCCGCATCCTTGCCGGGAATGTTGATTTTGGCGCTCGTGTGTGCCCTCCCTTTTATTTCGCCTGTCCTCGGACCGGGAGCGGTTATTGCACAGGTTATAGGTACGCTTTTAGGGGCGGAAATCGGTTTGGGGCATATTCCTCCGCAATATGCTCTGCCGGCTCTCTTTGCCATTGATGCACAAGTCGGAGCCGACTTTATTCCTGTCGGCCTGAGCCTTGGTGAAGCGGAACCGGAAACCATCGAACTGGGCGTGCCGGCCGTCTTGTATTCGCGCATGATTACAGGCCCTTTGGCCGTGTTGCTGGCCTATGCCGCATCGGTAGGATTGTATTAAACTCTTTCCGTCTTCCTTGCAGGGAGGCGGAAATTTTATTTCTTAAACAACTTTGACTTTTTGCCCTTTATAAGGTATGATAGATGAGCATAAAGAAAAGTATGCTTACATAGAAGGGAGTTTTGGAAAGTGGCTGAAGAAAGATATGAGTTTCAAGCTGAAACAAAACAATTGTTGGATCTTATGATTCATTCTATTTATACAAACCGTGAAATATTTCTTCGTGAATTGATTTCCAACGGTTCCGATGCTATTGATAAATTACATTATGAAGCGTTGACAAATCGCGATTTATTGGAAGGCGATACGGAATTTTCTATTCGACTGGCCATAGATAAGGATAAGAAGACTTTGACTGTTGCCGACAACGGTATCGGCATGGACAAGGAAGATATTAAAGCCAATATCGGTACTATTGCCCGGTCAGGGACTAAGGCCTTTTTGGAACGTCTGAAAGCGGAAAAAGAAGATAATGAAAACGTATCGGACAAGGAATTAATCGGCCAGTTCGGTGTCGGTTTTTATTCGGCTTTTATGGTTGCTAAGGCCGTTACGGTCTTGACCAGAAAGGCTGGTACGGATACCGGGTATTGTTGGAAATCTACGGGTGACGGCTCATACACCTTAACGGAATGCGATATTAAACATCACGGAACGGCTGTCGTACTGGAACTGAAAGATGAATTTACAACAGGTGAAGATGACTTCCTTGATGAAAGTCGTCTTTCCGAATTAGTTAAAAAATACTCCGACTATATTCGCTATCCCATTATGATGAATGTAACGGTAAAAGAAGTACCGAAAAATGAAGACGGTCAGCCCGTTGAAGGGGCTGATCCGATTGAAAAAACGGAATTGAAGACGTTGAATTCCATGCAGCCCTTGTGGACTCGGAACAAGTCGGATATTAAGGACGAAGAATATGCCGACTTTTTCCGTCATCAGTTCTATGAATGGGAAAAGCCTATGGAAGTATTCCATACAAAGGCTGAAGGAACGGTTGAATACACGGCACTTCTGTTCATTCCCGGCAGTGCTCCTATGAATCTGTATTACAGTGATTATGAACCGGGCATTCAATTGTATTCGCGTCACGTATTTATTATGGATAAGTGCAAGGATTTACTTCCCGAATACTTGCGGTTTGTCAAAGGTCTTGTCGATTCTCCCGACCTGTCCCTCAATATTTCGCGTGAAATGTTGCAACAAAGCCGTAATTTAAAAGTTATCGGCAAGAACTTGGAAAAGACTATTTTAAAAACTTTGGCTCGAAAGGCGGAAAAAGAACGGCCTGAATACGAAAAGTTCTGGAACGAGTTCGGAAAGTCGATTAAGATCGGCATTTACAGCGGCATGATGACCGGAGAAAATAATGCGGACAAGCTGAAGGACTTGGTACTCTTTTATTCGGCTCGTCAAGGTCGCCTTGTTACCCTGAAAGAATATGTAGAGGCTATGAAGGACGGACAGCAGAAAATTTATTATGCTGTCGGTAAGGACAAGGACAGCATTGATGCCTTGCCGCAGACGGAATTGCTGAAGGATCGAGAACTGGATGTATTGTATCTTTTTGACCCCGTAGATGAATTCGCCATTGAGGCTCTTCATGAATACGACGGTAAGTCCTTCCATTCTGTAAGCCGCGGCGATTTGGACTTGGATGACGATACATTTAAGGAAGAAAAAAAGAAAAACGAAGACTTGGCTAAAGATAATGAAGGTCTGCTACAAGACGTGAAAAAAGCCTTGGAATCGAAAGTGGTGGATGTACGCCTTTCCAATCGGTTAAAAAGCGGTGCCGTTTGCCTCGTGGCCGATGCGGCAGGGCCGTCTGTAGCCATGGAACAGGCTTTTGCCGGTGCGGATAATCCGTTTATGAAGGCACGGCGTATTTTGGAAATCAATCCTCATCATGAATTATTCAATAAACTGAAGACTTTACATGACGGAGAAACGAACAAGGATGCATTCAAAGAGTACAGTGAACTCTTATACGATCAGGCACTATTGTTGGAAGGCATTATGCCGGAAGATCCTGTTGTCTTTGCGCAACGCCTTGCAAAAATGATGGCTAAATAAGTTGACGGAGCGGTTCGCAGCCGCTCCGTTTTTCTACCCGTTTACGTGTACATATGTTCGGTCTTGTGCTAAAATAATAAGACTTACGAAGTATAGTTTCGTAAAGAAACGGAGCATCAGTTTATGAATGTAGAAGAAAGAAATAAAGATTATGATCGGTCTCGGCCTTTTCGCGTTGAATCTCCCTTTGAACCTACGGGAGATCAGCCGGCAGCCATAGATTCATTGGCACACGGTATTGAAAGCGGGCAGTGGGCTCAAGTATTATTGGGAGCCACGGGAACCGGTAAGACATATACGATGGCCAAACTGATTGAGCGGGTTCAAAAGCCTACGTTAATCATTGCTCACAATAAAACCTTGGCAGCCCAACTATGCAGTGAATTCAAGGCTTTTTTTCCGGATAATGAAGTGGGCTATTTTGTCAGCTACTATGACTATTACCAGCCGGAAGCCTATATCCCTACAACGGATACATATATTGAAAAGGATTCGGCCATTAACGATGAAATAGATAAGCTGCGTCATTCGGCGACGATGAGTCTTTTCGAACGGCGTGACGTGATTATAGTCGCTTCCGTATCGTGTATATACGGCTTGGGTGACCCGGAAGATTACAGTGATTTGGTACTGTCCTTGCGTTTAGGGCAGGAGAAATCTCAAACTGAAATTTTACGAAAACTCGTGGACATTCAATATACACGAAACGATTTAGATTTACAGCGCGGGACCTTTCGCGTACACGGGGATACGATTGAAGTCTTTCCGGCGGCTTTCGACAGTTCCGTCATTCGTATCGAAATGTTCGGTGATGAAATCGATCGCATGACGGAAGTGGATGTGCTGACAGGGGAAGTTTTGGCTGAACGAAAGCATATAGCCGTCTATCCTGCCAGTCATTACGTAACGACGAAGGAAAAGATGCAAAGAGCACTCGGTACAATCAGCGAAGAGTTGAAAGAAAGATTGCAATATTTGAAGAGCCGGGAACGGCTGTTGGAAGCACAGCGCTTGGAACAACGTACGCGGTATGATATGGAAATGATGGAAGAAATGGGATATTGTTCGGGCATAGAAAACTATTCTCGGCATTTGTCGGGCCGCAAGGCCGGAGAAGCACCGTATACCTTGCTTGATTACTTTCCCGACGATTTTATGATTCTCATCGACGAATCGCATGTTACCATACCGCAGCTTAGAGCTATGTATGCAGGCGATCAGTCACGCAAGGAGTCTCTTGTTGAATACGGGTTCAGACTTCCGTCGGCTAAGGATAACAGACCTTTGAATTTTGATGAGTTTACGGAACGGATTAATCAGATTGTCTATGTCAGTGCGACGCCCGGCGACTATGAGATGGAAGTACAGACCAATTTGACCCAGCAAATCATTCGGCCTACAGGACTTCTGGACCCGAAGGTAGAGGTCCGCCCCGTTACGGGGCAGATGGATGATTTGCTCGGTGAAATTCGCAAGCGCATTGAAAAGAAAGAACGAGTTTTAGTAACGACGCTGACTAAAAAAATGGCGGAAGATTTGACTGAATTTTTAAAGGAAACGGGTATTCTTGTGCGGTATTTGCACTCGGATATTGCTACTATAGAACGGGCCGAAATCATTCGTGATTTACGGGCGGGCGTATTCGATGTTCTTGTCGGCATTAACTTGTTGCGTGAAGGGCTGGACATGCCGGAAGTTTCATTAGTCGCCATTCTTGATGCGGATAAGGAAGGCTTTTTAAGATCCGACACGGCTTTGATACAGACTATGGGGCGAGCGGCTCGTAATGAACATGGTACCGTTATCATGTATGCCGATACGGTAACGGGATCCATGCAACGGGCTATGGATGAAACGGAGCGTCGCCGGGCCGTACAGGAAGCCTATAATAAGGAGCACCATATTACACCTAAGTCGGTTAAGAAAGAGGTTGTAAACTTGATTGAACTGACGAAGGTGAGTGAAGAAGAAAAGAGTTACGGAGCTGCCGATACACCGCTTACTAAAGAAGCCTTGCACAAGGTCATTCACTCCTTGACTCAGGAAATGAAAAAGGCGTCAAGGCAGTTGGAATTTGAAAAGGCGGCGGAAATAAGAGATCGCCTGGGACGGCTACGACAAGAACTGTCGCAAATGAGTCATGACGACACGTTACCGAAAGAATTGGCCGGACAGGCCGATATGCCGTCGTCACGCACGGTTCGTAAGGTTCGCCATCCGTCGGCGCGTCGTCGCAAGAGCGAGGCCGTAGAAAAAGGAAAGTTAACGAAGGAGTAAAGACTGAGGTATGTCTGAAGCGAAAATTATTATAAAAGGTGCCAGACAGCACAATTTAAAAAATATAGATCTCGAATTGCCGCGTGATAAATTCGTCGTCATTACGGGGCTTTCCGGGTCGGGAAAGTCTTCATTGGCCTTTGACACGATTTATGCGGAAGGGCAGAGACGTTATATAGAGTCTCTGTCAGCCTATGCACGTCAGTTTTTAGGACAAATGGACAAGCCTGATGTAGACTACATTGAAGGCTTGTCTCCGGCTATTTCCATCGACCAGAAGACGACCAGCCGCAATCCTCGTTCCACTGTCGGAACGGTTACGGAAATTTATGATTATCTTCGCCTGCTTTATGCTCGTGCAGGGGAAGCCTTTTGCCCGTCGTGCGGTAAGCCCATTCGTCAGCAGACGATAGAACAGATGACCGATTCCGTCCTGGCCTTGGGAACCGGACAGAAAATCATGGTTATGGCACCTGTTATTGACGGCCGCAAAGGAACTCATCAAAAGCTTTTGGAAAGGCTTGTTAAAGACGGGTATGTGCGTGTACGTGTAGACGGAGAAATTTATTTGTTATCCGACGATATTCATCTTGATAAGAATAAAAAACATACGATTGAAGTCGTCGTGGATCGTTTGGTTGTAAAAAAAGAAATCGAAACGCGACTTACCGACTCATTGGAAACGGCCGCCACTTTGAGCGACGGTATTGTACATGTGCTGAAAGTTGATACCGGGGAAGTACTTACATTCAGCCAAAACTTTGCTTGCCCCGATTGTCATGTCAGCTTACCTGAAATTGAGCCGAGACTGTTTTCCTTTAACAGTCCTTTCGGGGCTTGCCCGGCCTGCTCCGGCATCGGCAGTACGATGGAAGTGGATCGTAAACTTGTTTTGACCGATGAACATAAAACTTTTTCGGACGGTGCCGTTGCGGCTTTAAGCAATAACCCCAATTCCTGGTTTATGAGGCAGCTCGGAGGATTGTTGGCGGGACACGGCTATTCCTTGGAGAACACCTTTGCCGATTTAGATGAAGAAACTCAAGACAAGGTCATGAACGGGTCGGAAGAAGAATGCACCTTTGACTATGAAAATTTAAGAGGCGAAGTAAAGACCTTTACCACACCTTTTGAAGGGATTATTCCTATGGTGCGGCGCCGTTATAAAGAGGCATCTACCGATATGATGCGAGATCAGTTTGAGGAGTTCATGTCCGTTAAGCCGTGTTCGGCTTGCCACGGTTCGCGGCTTCGCCCTGAAGCACTGGCCATTAAGGTCGGCGGTCTGGATATTCATGAATTGACGGAGCTTACAGTAAGCCGGATGATTACCTTCTTTGACGATCTGCAGTTAACGGAAAAGCAGGCTCTCATCGGTAAACAAGTGTTAAAAGAAATTCGTGCACGGTTGTCTTTTTTGGCTACCGTTGGTCTCGATTATCTGACATTGGCACGAACGGCCGGTACTTTGTCGGGCGGTGAAGCCCAACGTATTCGACTGGCGACTCAAATCGGAGCCGGTTTGGTGGGAGTCCTGTATATTCTGGACGAACCGTCTATCGGGTTGCATCAGCGGGACAATGACAGGCTCCTGTCGGCGCTTAAACACCTGCGTGATGCGGGAAATACGTTGATTGTCGTTGAGCATGACGAGGACACGATGCATGCTGCCGATTGTATTGTCGATATCGGACCGGATGCGGGAGAACACGGCGGCCGTGTCGTGGCGCAGGGAACGGCGTCGGAAATTATGAAATGCCCCGAATCGTTAACCGGGCAGTATTTATCGGGCAAGAGATTTATTCCTTTGCCGGAAAAAAGGCGAGTCGGTAACGGTACGTTTATTGAGATTCAAGGCGCGAAAGAAAACAACTTACGGAATATAGATGTACGAATTCCCGTAGGCACGCTTACGGTTGTAACCGGTGTCAGCGGTTCCGGTAAATCTACTCTGGTCAATGAAATCCTCTACAAGGGAATGGCAGAGGCGGTTTACGGGACGCCGCATCGTCCGGGTGAATTTAAGACCATTAAGGGAACGGAATATATCGATAAAATTATTAATATAGATCAGGCTCCTATCGGGAGGACTCCTCGTTCTAATCCGGCTACGTATACGGGGGTTTTCGACTTTATTCGTCAACTTTTCAGTCAGACTGCGGAAGCCAAGATTCGCGGCTATAAGGCGGGGCGTTTCAGTTTCAATGTTAAAGGCGGTCGTTGCGAAGCTTGTCGCGGTGACGGTATCATTCGCATTGAAATGAACTTTTTGCCGGACGTATATGTGCCGTGCGAAGTATGCCACGGTGCCCGTTATAATAGAGAAACGCTGGAAGTGAAGTATAAGGGTAAAAACATTTCCGAAGTCCTCGATATGACGGTAGACGAAGGAGTTGAGTTTTTTGCCAACGTGCCGCGAGTGCTGAACAAGTTGAAGTCTTTGCAAGATGTGGGACTCGGGTATATACGTTTGGGGCAGCCGGCGACAACCTTATCGGGCGGCGAGGCTCAGCGTGTCAAACTGGCTACGGAATTGTCAAAACGTAGTACGGGTCGGACCTTATACATTCTCGATGAACCGACTACGGGGTTACACAGTGCGGATATTCATAAGCTTATGAATGTGTTGCAATTGCTTGTCAACGGAGGGGATACCGTCGTTGTTATTGAGCATAATCTGGATGTTATTAAAGTCGCGGATTACCTTATCGACTTAGGGCCTGAAGGCGGCAACGGAGGCGGTACGATAGTAGCTACGGGCACACCTGAAGAAGTGTGCAAGGTTGCGGCCTCGTATACAGGTAAGTTTCTGGCCCCTGTTTTGGAACGTACAAAAAAATTGATGAAAAAGAAGAGGTAAGTCATGGCCGTCCGTGAAGACGTGTTGGAAAAAATTAAAGAACTGACTACCGAACCCGGCGTGTATTTATGGAAGGACGAAAAGGGACGGATCATTTACGTAGGCAAGGCCGTTAATTTACGCAATCGTGTCAAAAGTTATGTGCGCAAGGACTCGAATAGGGCTGTCAAGGTGGCGGCCATGATGAGTCATGCCGTCGACTTGGAAACAATTGTCGTCGCCAACGAAGCGGAAGCACTGATTTTAGAAAATACGCTTATAAAAAAGCATCATCCGCGTTATAACATTATGTTACGTGATGATAAGACCTATCCCTATATTAAAGTGACGCTTAATGAAGAATATCCTCGCGTTTTTATGACAAGACGCGTCTTACGGGACGGAGCCCGTTACTTCGGACCCTTCGCCGATGCCGGGGCGGTTCATCGCGTTCTGAAGTTGATGCAGACAGCCTTACATTTGCGGACGTGTCGTTCCATGAAGGTGGAACGGCCGTGTTTGCAGTACCATTTAGGACATTGTGAGGCTCCCTGTGTAAACTATATAAGCAAGACCGCTTATCAGAAACAGGCTCGACTGGCTGTGGATGCACTGGAAGGCCGCAATAAGACTCTCTACAGGGAGTTACAGGATAAGATGGAGGCAGCCGCTACGGCGGAGCAGTTTGAAAAGGCGGCTATGTATAGGGATCAACTGGCAGCTTTAAAAATCATTCAGGAACAACAGGATATTGTTACTACCGGTGCAGGCGATACGGACGTTATAGGTTTTTATGCCGAAGGAGATAAAACGGCCGTGCAGATTTATACCATTCGCGGCGGCAAGCTTATGGGGCGGGAGAACTTCAGTCTTGATAACAGTAATGATGAATCGACGGCGGCTCTTACCGGGGCCGTATTGGATCAATATTATGTAGAAGGCGTCTTCATACCTCGTGAAATTGTCGTCCCTGATGTAGAAGACAAAGAAGCTTACGAACATCGGTTGGGAGTGCAAAAAGGGCGGAATGTAGATATTATTATTCCCCGCCGTGGAGTGAAGAAACGGCTTCTCGAAATGGCCGAAAATAATGCAAAAGTACTTTGGGAACAACGTCGGTTGCAATGGCGGAATGACAAGAACAAGACGACAGGGGCTGTAGAGGCTCTGGCAAAAGTTCTCGATCTCCCGTGTCTGCCTGTACGCATGGAGTGTTTTGATATTTCCCATACTCAAGGAATTGAAACGGTAGCGTCTATGGTCGTTTTCGAACAGGGAAGACCGGCTAAATCGGAATATCGGCGGTTTAAGCTAAAGACCGTACAAGGAAAGCCGGATGACTTTAAGTCTATGGCCGAAATTATGGAACGCCGTTACAGTGAAAAAGATTGGCCCGTTCCCGACTTGATTATTATTGACGGCGGTAAGGGACAGTTACATGCGGCACTTCCCGTTATCAGACGGGCCGGAACGGACGCACCGGTCATCAGCTTAGCTAAGCGGATTGAAGAGGTATTCGTTGAAGGTCGCAGTGAATCGATTATTCTCAGTCACCATACGCCGGAGTTACAATTGCTTCAGGCCATTCGTGATGAAGCTCATCGTTTCGCTATTACGTATCACCGTAAACTGAGAGGAAAACGAAGTCTCGTATCCGTCCTTGATCATATTGAGGGGATCGGTCCGAAAAGGCGTAAAGCGGTTTGGCAAGCTTTTAAGACGTTGGATGATATTAAGGCGGCCTCTATAGACGAATTGGCTGCCGTAGACGGTATGAATCGCAGTGCCGCGGAAAATATTTACTATTTTTTCCGCCTGGGTACGGATGAAAAACGAACGATTATCAAAAAAACTTAAGAAAGGCGTTGTAGCGCCTTTCTTTTTTGTTATATAAAATTACGAATGGAAGGCGGAAAAAAATTGACAAAGAAGAAAGTATACGAAAAAAGCGACCTTTCCGCCATGCGAGTATTTGTCAACAAGCCCTGAATAGGATATAATTAATCAGTATGTGAAGTATGTCTGTATGTTTAGGTGGAAGGAGGCGTATTTTCGTGTCCTCGGAAAAACAAAGAACTATCGGCAAACCTGTTTTTTATGAAGGCGTAGGTCTTCATGCAGGATTGCCTGTACATATGACCTTAAAACCCGCAGGAGTTAATGAAGGTATTTGTTTTGTACGCACCGACTTGCCCGGCAACCCGTCCGTGCCGGCCAATCAGTCGTATGTAACCAACACGATGCGTGCGACGACTCTGGAAAAGGGAGAAGCCAAGGTATTTACGGTAGAACATGTGTTATCGGCCTTGCAAGGTTTGAAAATTGACAATTGTGTTGTCGAAATGGATTCGCCTGAACCGCCTGTAGGTGACGGCAGCAGCGCCGTTTTTGTGGATATGATTAAAGAGGCGGGCGTTGTCGAGCAGGATGCTCCGCGTAATGTATATGCCGTAACGAAGCAACGGGTGGTGCAAGAAGATGATAAATTTATAGCCGTGTTACCTTACGACGGATTTCGTATTACTTTTACGTCCATTAATCCCCATCCCCTGTTAGGAGTACAGTTTTTCGACAGTGAAGTGACGGAACAGTCTTATATCGACGATATTTGTTATGCCCGCACTATTGCTTTTACGGAAGAGTTGGAAATGATGCGTAAATTGGGCCTCGGCAAGGGCGGTACAATAGAAAACGTTGTCGTATATGATAAGGATACATGCTTGTCTCAATTACGGTCTGATGATGAATTGGTACGTCATAAGGTGTTGGATATTATCGGCGACTTATCCCTTATCGGCAGACCCTTAAAGGGCCATATTATAGCTGTTAAATCAAGCCATAAATTAAACAATTTGTTGGCTAAGTGTATTTATGAAGATATGTAACGGGAGGAATTGAAATGACTTTGGAAGTTACGGATATTATGGAAATTTTACCGCACCGGTATCCCATGCTGTTAGTGGATCGCATTACCGAATTGGAACCTATGAAATATGCTGTAGGTATCAAAAATGCGACTTTTAACGAACAGTTTTTCCAAGGGCATTTTCCGGGAAAACCGGTTATGCCCGGAGTTCTCTTGGCCGAAGCCATGGCACAGGTCGGTGGGGTAGCCTTGTTGTACCCTGAAGAAAACAGAGGCTTAATACCCTTCTTTACGGGTATTGATAAGTTGCGTTTTCGGCACCCCGTTCGACCGGGTGACCAGGTTATTATGCGGGCCGATATTATCAAAATTAAAGGTCGTATGGGAAAGGTTACGGCACAGTGTCGCGTAGGCGATACGGTTTGTGCTGAAGGGGAATATCTTTTCGCTCTCATGCCCGGTCAGAAAAAATAAAAAAAGCTGAAAATCGACGAATAAGACAGAAAATCCGGTAATCGATAAGATACGGAGCCGTAATCGGCTGTATTTCCGGTTATAAAAATTTCTTAAAACGGGATTATATAAAAAATTCAGACGTACGGCACCGCCTTTCGGTGCAAAGGATATTGAGGAGTGACATTCATGACCGACGAAAAAGAAAGAGAATCTTCCGACCTTATTCATCCGACAGCTATTATCGACCCTAGAGCTGAGATCGGAAAAGGCGTAAAAATCGGTCCTTATGCTGTCATAGGGCCTAATGTAAAAATCGGCGACGGTACGGAGATTATGTCGCATGTCGTTATTGACGGATGGACAACAATCGGTAAAGATTGCCGCTTTTTCCCGAGTGCATCCATCGGCTCGGAACCGCAGGATCTAAAGTTTAACGGTGAGAAAAGTTATGTCATTATCGGTGACCGCTCCGTATTTCGTGAATTTGTAACGGTTAGCCGCGCTACGGGTGAAGGTGAAGAAACCCGTATCGGTAACGACTGCCTGTTTCAGGCTTGTACGCATGTTGCCCATAATTGTATAGTAGGCAATCACGTTATTATGAGTAACTGTGCCGGTTTGGCCGGTCACGTTACCGTAGAAGATCGTGTCGTTATCGGCGGCATTGCAGGCGTACATCAATTTGTCAAGGTGGGTCGAAATGCCATGATCGGCGGCTTGGCCAAAGTCGTTCAGGATATACCGCCTTTTGTTATTGCCGACGGACAACCGGCGCGTATTATCGGTTTAAACAGTGTCGGGTTGGCACGTGCTGGTATTTCCGAAGAAACGCGACGGGAGCTGAAAAAGGGGTTCCGCCTCTTATACCGTTCGGGCCTTAACTTGGGTCAGGCCATCGAATCGATGGAACAGGAATTAAACAGTAGTGAAGAAGTAGAACACTTATTACGTTTTTTGCGCAATGCGGAACGCGGTATTTGCAGAGGGGCTAAAGACTGATAAAAAGGGCAGGTAAGCGTTGTCTTGCCTACCCTTTTTTGCTATATCCGTGCTGACAGAAAATGTCGTTTTTTGGTATAATAAAATGTACTATACATTAATGTAAGGATGGTATACATGGGTAAAGTCGGTTTATTGGCAGGCGTCGGAAATTTGCCTGTCGAGTTTTTGCGTGCCGCCCATCAAATGGGGCATGAAGTAATAGTTATTTCCGTCGTGCCCGATACGGCGGCGGCCTTAAAGACCGAAGCGGACGCATACTACGAGATTAATGTGGCGAAGCTTGATAAGATTATTAAAACTTTGCTCCGTGAAGGCGTTACGGACGTTACCATGATCGGTAAGGTAACAAAAGAAATTCTTTTTAAAGGTATAAAATTTCCCGATTTTCGGGCCGTGAAGCTTTTAGCGAAGTTGCGTAATCGCAAGGACGATACGATTATGCTGGCCATTGTCGACGAATTGGCGAAAGATAACCTTACGGTTGCCGATCAAACGGCATACTTAAAACCGTTGATGCCGCAGCCCGGTGTTTTGACAAAACGAAACCCGACAGAAGAAGAAAAGGAAGATATTCGTTTCGGGTTTGAAACGGCGAAGGCTATGGGCGGCATGGATATAGGACAGACTGTTGTAGTGAAGCACAAGGCGGTCATGGCTATTGAAGCGATTGAAGGAACCGATGCGTGCATTCGTCGCGGCGGTGCATTGGGAAGAGGCAGTGCCTGCGTGGTAAAGGTGGCCAAACCGAATCAGGATGTACGTTTTGACGTGCCGGCCGTAGGTAAACAGACACTCTTATCCATGATTGAAAGCGGATGTACGCTTTTGGCAATGGAAGCGCATAAAACCCTGTTTGTAGAGCAAGAAGAAGTATTGGCACTGGCAGATGAGCATCGTATTTGTATTTGTGCCGTTGACGAATCATATTAATGAGGAGAGCCTATGAAAATCATGCTTTCCGCCGGCGAAGCGTCCGGTGATTTACACGGTGCCAATCTTGCCGAAGCATTGAAAGCCGTAGATCCGCAGGTTGAGTTAATCGGTATGGGTGGCGAACAAATGCGTAAGGCCGGTGTCCGCATTGTGTATGATATAAAAAATCTCGGTGTTATCGGCATCGGAGAGATTATAAAAAAGATACCTTTCTTTTATAAATTGCGCACTTTTTTAGTCAATACGATGAAAGAAGAAAAACCGGATGCATTGGTTTGCATCGACTATCCGGGGTTTAATATGAAGCTCATCGAAAAGGCTAAGGAGGCGAAAATTCCTGTAATTTATTATATTCTGCCGACTATTTGGGCCTGGCATAAGAGCCGCGGCAACGTTATTGCCGAATATACGGATTTGGCCGTATCACTTTTTCCTTTTGAAGCCGAAATGTATAAGAAAATGGGTACGAACGTTGTGTATGGCGGACACCCTCTGCTGGATACGGTAAAGCCGTCCATGTCGAAAGACGAGGCGTATAGCTTTTTCGGTTTACAACCGGAGAAGAAGACCGTACTTTTTATGCCCGGCAGTCGTGTACAGGAAGTACAAAGCTTATACGGAAAAATGTTGGCGGCAGGAAAATTGTTGCAGGACAAGGTTGAAGGGTTGCAGTTTATGGTTCCGAAGGCTTCTACCATTGACAGACATATGTTGGAAGAAGCCGCGCGAGAAGCGAATTTAGAGGTTCATATAGGCGAAGAACGGGTATATGACATGATGAATATAGCCGATGCGGCTATTTGTGCGTCCGGCACGGCTACTCTTGAAACCGCCTTAATAGGAGTACCGACCCTTTTGGTATATCGTGTTAATGCATTGACCTACTGGTTATCAAAGATTTTGGTTCACTTGGACAGTATCGGGTTACCGAATATTATTTCGGGACATCGTATTATGCCGGAACTCTGGCAGGATGAAGTAACACCCGAAAATATAGAAGCCGCCGTCTTGCCCTGGTTAGTGGATGCGGCAGCTTCGGAAAAAGCACGACATTTGATGACCGGTGTACGCTGTCAAATGGGCGAAGCAGGGGCTGTACGACGTACGGCTGAAATCATTTCTGAATTTGTAAAGGAGAAACAACTCCATGAAGCAGTACAATAGTTGGCACAGCTACAAGCGGTTGTTACGGTTTATCGTTCCTTATAAGAAGAAGTTGTCCATTGCCGTCGTTTGTATGGCTTTTTCGGGACTCAGTAACGTTGTAGTTCCTTGGGTTATCAAGGATGTTATCGATAAAGTTCTGGCGCAAAAGGATGTGCATACGCTGAATCTGATTTGCGTCGGTATTCTGGCATTGTTTATCTTTAGAGGCTTCTTTTATTTCTGGCAGAAATACTTGATGAGTTACATTGGACAACATATTGTTAACGATATTCGTGAGGCCCTTTATCGCCATATTCAGAAGATGTCTTTGTCTTATTTTGACAGACGCAAGACCGGTAATATTATGAGTAACCTCACTAATGACGTTACGGCTTTACAAACGGCTATTGCCGACAATCTGATTTCCTTTGTGCAAGAAGCCGTAATTTTAGTCGGCTCCCTGGTTTCCATGTTTTACCTGTATTGGAAGCTGACCTTTTTAACCTTGGCAGTCGTGCCCCTTGTCGTTTTAACAATTAACTATTTCGGCAAACGTCTACGTAAGGCCGGACATAAGGTTCAGGGAAAACTGGCCGACATTACGGCTCTTATAGAAGAAGCCATTTCAGGCATTCGTATTATTCGTTCTTTTAACAGGGAAGATCACGAAATTGATCGTTTTGTAGAACAAAATGACAAGAATTTCTGGGCTCTTATGGCAACTACCCGATTAACAGCTATGTTGACGCCGTTTATTCAGTTCTTTGCGGCTATTGCCGTTGTAGGAATTATTTGGTACGGCGGTATGAGCGTTATTGACGGAGCCATGACGGCCGGCGCTTTAATCGCTTTTTTAATTTATGCTATCAACCTGTCGAATCCCGTACGCCGAATCAGTGAGATTTACGGTGAAATTCAACGTTCCTTGGCGGCAGCGGATCGAGTATTCGAAACGCTTGATACAAAATCGGACGTAGAGGAAAAACCTGATGCCGTAGACTTGAATATCGTTCATGGCAAGGTAGAGTTTGAAAATGTATGCTTCTCTTATGATGAGGAACATGAAGCATTAAAGGACTTTACCCTTACTGTAGAGCCCGGTGAAGTCGTGGCTCTGGTGGGACCCAGCGGTGCCGGCAAATCGACTATTGCCAATTTGGTACCCAGATTTTACGATGTAACCTCAGGGGCTCTGAAAATTGACGACACGGATGTGAGAGATGTGACTTTTTCGTCATTGCGCAGCCAAATCGGACTGGTGCCGCAGGAAACGATGTTGTTCAATACATCTATTATGAATAATATTCTCTACGGTCGCCTCGATGCAACGGAGGAAGAAGTCGTGGCAGCTGCCAAGGCGGCCAATGCACATGAGTTTATTAAAGACCTGCCTGACGGGTATGCGACTGTAGTCGGAGATAGAGGCAGTGCGCTTTCCGGCGGACAGCGTCAACGAATTGCCATTGCCAGAGCTATTTTGAAGGATCCTCATATTTTGATTCTCGACGAAGCTACATCGGCATTGGATACGGAAAGCGAAAAAATAGTACAGTCGGCCTTGGAAACCTTGATGAAAGGACGAACGTCTTTAGTCATTGCTCATCGACTCAGTACGGTTCGAAATGCGGATAAAATCGTTGTTATCAATCACGGTTCTATTGTCGAATCGGGTACTCACAAGGAGTTGCTTGCCCGCGACGGCTTATATGCGAGCTTATATGCGGTTCAATTTAATCCCGAAGTCGTAACGGAAGGATAGAGTCCTCTTGAAACTAAACATAAAAGCCAACTTTCTTTACTGGGTATATAATATTCTTCTACTCTTATATTGGGCTACGTTGATTCCCGTATTGATTTATCGTCTCTTTCGAGAAGAAGGATTTTTTCAACGGATTAAACAAAGTATCGGTTGGCTGCCGGAAGATTTGAAAAAGAAAATATCCGATAGAGACGCTATTTGGATTCATGCGGCTTCGGTAGGAGAAATCGTAGCTGCCAGTCCGATTGTACGGGAAATGAGGAAAGAACATCCTGAAGAAGTTATCATCGTATCCGTTGTAACGGCTACAGGCTTCAGTATGGCTCACCGAATCATTGAAGGGGCTGACGGGATTTTATATTTCCCTCTCGACTTGCCGTATTTTACGAGTCGTATTTTGAATATCGTCAACCCCAAGGTGATAGTCCTGGTAGAGACTGAAATTTGGCCGAACTTCCTGCGTGTCGCCGAAAGTAAGAATATTCCCGTCATGATGATGAACGGACGTATCAGTAATCGCAGTGCTTCACGTTATCGCCTTATTACCTTCTTTACACGCCATGTACTCTCTTCCATACGCGTCTTTTGTATGCAAAGTCGTATTGATGCACAATATATTATCAGCATCGGTGCCGACCCGAATAAAGTTATTGTAACGGGTAATACTAAATATGATCAGACGTACGGTATTGTAACGGAAGAAGAGCGGGGACGGTTGCGCAAAGAAATGGGCTTTAACGATGATGCTTATCCGATTATGATTGCCGGAAGTACGCACAAGGGTGAAAATATTCCCGTATACAAGGCATTTGTCAAGGTTAAGGAACAATTTCCGCAGGCGAAGCTCATTATTGCACCTAGATATATTTACCAGGCCGACTTAATTATCAGCGAAGGTGTATCCTTAGGTGTAACCATGGTCAAACGAAGTGAAATGGTATCAGGGTGTAAGTCGGATATCTCTTATGACGGTGTTATTTTGGATACGATCGGTGAGTTAGGCCGCGTATACAGCATAGGCGATTTGATTTTCATAGGCGGCAGTTTGGTTCGAGTCGGGGGACATAATATTCTTGAACCGGCAGCACACGGAAAGCCTATTGTCGTTGGGCCGAATATGTTTAACTTCGTTGAAATTTACGAACTTCTCAGCAGACGTGGCGCTTGTGCCATGGTACGTAACGAAGAAGAGTTTATCGATACGTGTCTCGATATTTTGTTAAATCCTGCAAGAGCCAAGCATATGAAGGAAAGTTGCTTGCAAATTGTCGGCGAAAACCAAGGGGCAACGCATCGTAATTTAAATGAATTGAAAAAATTGTTGGATAAATTGCAGTTATGGGGATAGAAATATGTCTTTACGTGAAAAAGTGACTAAGCGATTTCTTGAATTGACGGAAAAGGGAGCACAAAATAAGGGCGATGATCTGATGCTGTCCTTTTTGGAAATGCTTGAAAAAGTTTATGAAAAGGCGGTTACACGTCGTCGTCACGCTTATACATCAGGGATAAAGAAAGAAACTTCTTTTGATGCTACGGTTATCAGTTTAGGAAACATAACGGTCGGCGGTACGGGGAAAACCCCTATGGCGGTTTTTCTGACGAAGGAAATTCGCCGCATGGGCTATACGGTAGCCGTTTTGAGCAGCGGATATCGCTCGCAGGCGGAAAAGGCCGGTGCTATTGTATCGGACGGAAATAACGTTTTATTGACACCGGCTGAAGCCGGCGATGAAGCTGTCCTTTTGGCACGATCCCTGCCGGGAGTTCCCGTTTTATCGGGGCGGCGCCGAACGGAAACGGGGCATATTGCGGTAGACGAGTTTCATCCCGATGTCATTTTGATGGACGATGCCTTCCAACATTGGCAAGTGAAGCGAGAGTTGGACATAGTTCTGATTAATGCGGCCAATCCTGTCGGTAACGGACACTTATTGCCGCGCGGTATTTTAAGAGAACCTCTTGATGAATTGGAGCGTGCCGGACTTTTTATTATTACGAAGGCTGATGAAGCCGACAGAGATGAAGTGGAAAAGATCTATTCTCTCCTAAGATACTATAATGAAAGCGCACCCATTGCCGAAGCGGAACATCAACCGAAATGGTGTGTTCCTTATGCACAATGGTTGAAGGGAGAGATATCTGCTGAAGGACTGGAAGAAGACAGTAAGGTCGTTGCTTTATCGGCTTTGGGCAGTCCCGATTCTTTTGAGGAAACTCTGGAAGAGGCGGAATATGAAGTTGTTCGCTCTTTGCGGTTTGACGACCATCACGTTTACACGGAAAGAGACTTGCGAGAGGCCTCATCTCTGGCGACGGCACAGCGAGCCGTTGTAGTAACGACGGAAAAGGATGCGGTCAAACTTTCGCCGTCTATGGTAGAGTCTATGAGTGTCCCCCTATATGTGCTGGGGATTGAAATAGAAATTACAGCCGGTGAAGAAGAAGTAAAACGCGTATTAAAACGTGTGCTGGGAGGATAAAATGAAATTTATATGCATAATCCCGTCACGATTCGCATCGACGCGATTACCCGGTAAACCTTTAATCGATTTAGCGGGCAAACCGATGATTCAGCGAGTATATGAACAGGCTTGTAAGGCGACAAAAACGTCGGGGACCGTTGTGGCTACCGACGATCCGAGAATTTATGACAAGGTCATGTCCTTCGGCGGGCAAGCGGTTATGACGGATAAGAATCATGAAAACGGTACAGCCCGCTTAGCCGAAGCGGTAGGACACTATAAGGATGCCCATGTGGTCATTAATGTTCAAGGAGATGAACCGCTAATTGCACCGGAAGTCATCGATGCGCTTTGTCAAGCCTTTGAAGAAGATGCAGACTTGCAAATGGCTACGGTAGCTACGCCTTTGCAGCCTGAAGAGTATGATGATAAGGGAGCTGTTAAGGTCGTTGTCAATAAGCGGGACGAAGCCATGTATTTTTCCCGCTCCCTGATTCCGTACCCGCGGCACGACTATACGGCACAACACGGCCCGTATAAGCATATAGGGATTTACGCATACCGACGAGCCTTTTTGCTCGAATATGCGAATATGGAAGTAACCCCGTTGGAAGCGACGGAATCTCTCGAACAGTTGCGTGTATTGGAAAACGGATATAAGATAAAAGTTATTAAAACAACACATACGTTTATCGGCATAGATACGCCTGAAGACGTAGATCGAGTCAGAGAGTATTTTGCTAAGGAGAAGGTTTGATGAAATCTGTTAAAGTAGGAAATACGGTCCTTGACGGGTCGTCTTTATTCGTCTTGGCCGGACCTTGCGTCATAGAAGACCCGGAACGCACCTTGAATATCGGCCGGGAGATGAAGAAGGTTTGTGAAAAATTGGGACTGCCTTATGTATTCAAGGCATCTTTTGATAAGGCCAACCGTTCATCTTTCACGTCTTACCGCGGACCGGGGCTGGAAGAAGGCTTGAAAATCCTGGGGCATATCAAAAAAGAATTGAATGTTCCCGTCGTTAGTGATATTCATGCAGTGGAACAGGTCGAAAAAGCGGCGGAGGTCTTGGATATTTTGCAAATCCCCGCATTCTTGTGCCGTCAGACGGATTTGCTTGAAGCGGCGGCGGCAACAGGAAAGTGCGTAAATGTTAAGAAGGGACAGTTTTTGGCTCCTGAAGACATGGGAAATGTAGTTCAAAAGATCCTTCATAAGGGCAATGAAAATCTCATGCTTACAGAACGCGGCGTGACTATGGGATATCATAATCTGGTTGTCGATATGCGCAGCTTTCCTATTATGAGATCCTTTGGATATCCCGTTGTATTTGATGCTACACACAGCGTACAGCTTCCCGGCGGTGGCGGTACGAAGTCTACGGGACAGCGACAATTTATCGGTAATCTTGCCCGGGCGGCAGCCGGATCGGGGATTGACGGGGTTTTTATGGAAGTGCATGACAATCCTGCTGAAGCCTTAAGCGACGGACCGAATTCACTGTATTTATCCCAAGTCGAAGGCGTTTTGCGTGATATGGTTGCCATTCATTCCATTGTCGCAAAGAGTACCGAAACGGCTATGTAATCGATTCATACGTGAGGTGTGTGCCATATGAATATATTGGAAGAAGCAAGAGAAGTACTCCGTGTGGAAGCGGCAGGAATAGAACGCCTGATACCTACATTGGATCAGCGCTTTGTCAATGCCGTCAATATGATTCTCGAATCTCGGGGACGTGTTATCGTTACGGGTATGGGGAAATCGGGCCATATAGCCCGTAAGGTGGCGGCTACTTTAGCCAGTACGGGAACGCCGGCCTTTTTTCTTCATCCGGCCGAGGCGATTCACGGTGATTTGGGTATGGTAACCATTGATGATACGGTGTTGGCATTCTCTAATAGCGGAGAAACGACGGAAATCCTGAATATATTGCCGTCCTTAAAACGTATCGGTCCCAAACTGATTGCCGTTGTGGGAAATATGAACTCAACGTTGGCAAAAACGGCCGATATCGTTCTTGATGTGACAGTAGAGAAAGAAGCCTGCCCCTTGGGATTGGCTCCGACTACCAGTACGACTGTGGCCTTGGCCCTCGGTGATGCTTTGGCAGTAGCCCTCTTACAGGCGCACAACTTTACGAAGGATCAGTTTGCTGTATTCCATCCCGGCGGAGCTTTGGGTAAAAAATTGCTTTTAACAGTAAAAGACGTTATGCATAAGGGTGTGGATAATCCTGTTATCGGTGAAGAAAGTACGGTTCAGGATGCGCTCTTTATGATGACTGAAAAGGGATTGGGTGCCGTAGCCGTTACGCGTGAAGACGGCACTTTGGCCGGTCTGGTTACGGACGGTGATGTACGACGCGGTCTGGAAACGGGGTCTAACTTCTTACAGTGGCCTGTAGATGCCATGATGACTAAGAACCCCCGACGGATCTCTCAGGATAAATTGGCTGCCGAAGCCTTACATATTATGGAAAAAAATCAGCCGCGACCGATTACGGTATTGCCGGTTATTGATGAAAACGATAAGGTTACGGGTATGATTCATTTGACGGACTTATTGCGTCAAGGTGTCGTTTAATGAAGGCGGAACATATTAAGGTAGTCGCCTTCGATGTAGACGGCGTATTTACGGACGGAACTCTGTACTACGGTGCGAACGGTGATTGTATGAAAGCCTTTTCCGCCCGTGACGGTATGGGCATTTCTATGGTTAAGGCAGCCGGTTTGCGCACTGCCATTATTACGGGTCGCTCGTCGCAAAGCGTGGCTAAACGGGCTGAAAACTTAGGAATTACCTACGTAATACAAGGATCGTCATATAAAAAAGAAGGCTTGGCCGAGTTGTGTGAGAAGGCTCAAGTCACTGAAAAAGAGGTTGCCTACATGGGCGATGATATTAACGACTTGCCTGTAATCGCGGCAGTCGGTTTCAGCGGTGCTCCTCAGGATGCATGTCGGCAGGTGCGGGAAGCGGTCCTTTGGGTATCGGGCAATCCGGGCGGTCACGGGGCGGTTCGAGAGTTTTGTGAATACATTTTGGAGGCTCGGAAACAGTTGGACGATGTTATTGCTGCTTATAAGGGCGGTAAGAACGAGCTTAAACAATAAAGAAAGGAGCGTCCGTTAGAGTGTTAAAAAATTGGCAGTACCATGCAGTAAGGGCTATCGGAAGAGTTGTATGCCTCTTTTCTTACGATACAATTGTCAAATGGGGACGAAAATTGGGACCCGTTGCGGGACGACTCCTGAAGAAACAACGCAATCGAGGTATTTTTCATGTCATGCGCGGACTTAATTGTGACGAGGCGGAAGCTGTTGCGGTTATTGACGGCGTTTTTGCCAACTTGGGTCAGTCTTTAATGGAAATCTTATATACCCCTCGTCTGAACAAGGATTGTATTTCCCGGTATGTAACCTTGGATCAGCCGGATATACTTGAAAGAGCCTTGGAAGAAAATAAGGGTGTTATTGCCTTAACGGGTCACTTGGGAAACTGGGAATGGATGGGAGCCTCTTTGGCTTTATACGGATACCCTGCAACTACTATTGTAAAAAATCAGCCCAATGATTCGGTTACGCGGTTTTTGAATGAAAATCGTGAACGCATGGGTTTGGAAGTCTTTGCTCGAGGCGGGAATGAAATGATTATTGCAGCTCGAGCTTTGAAGAAGAAAAAAATTCTCGGTTTTCTTGCCGATCAGGATGGCGGTTTTGACGGTGTGCCACAGGAATTTCTCGGACAACTGGCCTCGACACCTCGAGGAATTGCTCTTTTTGCTCGCCAATTTCGTTCCCCTATCGTGCCGATTTTCCCGTATCATGATGAAAACCATCGTAATCGCGTCTATATTGGAGAGCCGATTTACTTTGAAGATACGGGTGATAAAGAGCGGGATATTGCAGAATTGACGAAGCAAACGGCGATTATTACGGAAAAATTTATTAGAGAACATCCGACAGAATGGTTGTGGTTCCAGCATCGTTGGAGTACGAAACCGGAGGAAATGACGGCACTTCAGACTGAAGGAGGACAGGAAGGCATATGATACAACGGATTCAAAAATATAAGTTGCCGCTGATTGTAGGGGCCTTCATCCTTTTATTTGCCGCCGTATTGATTCCTCTTTTGCGTGAGGGAGAAAAGCCGGCGGAAGTCAATACGGAGCGTTTTGTTGAGTTTGACGGATCGGAACTGGAAGAAAAGCGTGACGGAAAGTTGGTCTGGCATTTAACGGCCGATAAAATCCTGGTTGATCCCGATTCGGGCAAGGTCTACTTTGTAAAACCCACGGGGACTTTTGTGAGTGATGACGGAGTTCAACTGACGATTACGGCAGACCAGGGCATTGTAGATAGAAACGGAAAAACGATTGAGCTTAAGGCCCCTCTGGAAGCGCATACGGATCAGGGAGATTCGTTGCAGACCGACGGGAGTGTATACTATAATATGGATACTCGTGAAATAACAGGCGGTAAAGTCGTAATTACGCGTGCCGATCAGACCGACTTGAGTGCCGATTCATTTACGGCTAACGCGGCACTTAATGCAGTAACGCTTACCGGTCATGCCCGTATTACCAAGGGGGAATAGAGAATGAAAAAAACATGGATATATACTTGTGCAGTCTTACTGGCTGCAACTGCCGTGTCCGTACCTTCGCTGTCGACGGTAGCCGCACCTCAGCCGGCCATTTCCGTAACAGCCGATCAGTTACAGTATGACGGCAAAACGCAGGTAGCTACGGCTAAGGGAAATGTTGTCATCGTACGGGATAATGCGACTATGACCGGAGCTACCGCTATGTATAATTTGAAGACGGCCGAAGCCGATTTGGACGGCGGCGTTACGGTGGAACAGCCGGATATGCATGTAACGGCACAGAAATTACATTCGACGAATAAAAATTATGTCGTAGCTACCGGTGATGTTCGCGGCATATACGGTGATCGTAAATTGAACGGCGACCAGGTCGAATATTACTTGGATCAGGACTACGGTATCGTAACGGGTAACGGTTATATGGAAGCTCAGGGGTCGCAAATGTGGGCTGATCGTATCGATGCCTGGACCAAGAAAATTCTGGCAGTCGGTACGGGTAGTGTTCATATTGAATCGCCGAAGGATAACTTATCCGCTTATGCGAATAAGGCGGAGTATACCCAAACACCCGGCGTAAATGACGGTGTTATCAACCTTTTCGGTGATGTGCACGCAACGCAAAACGGCAGCAGCCTGAACGGTGATAATATTCAAATCCGTCTGGCCGATGATTCGGCTCAGGCCATGAGTCGGTCGACACTCATTATCGTACCGACCAACTAGGCATTTTGAGGAGAGTTCATGTATATTCAGACAAATGATTTGGTTAAAACCTATAACGGTCGTAATGTAGTTAACGGAGTGTCCATTCGTGTTGATCAGGGACAGGTAGTGGGATTGCTCGGTCCTAACGGGGCGGGGAAGACGACGACCTTCTATATGATAGTAGGCATTGAAAAGCCTTCGTCGGGAACGATTCGTATTGACGATACGGATATTACTCAGCAGCCCGTACACATACGCGGCCATGAAGGAATCGGCTATTTACCGCAGGAAGCGTCGATTTTCCGTAAATTGACGGTAGAGGATAACTTGCTGGCCATGTTGGAAACGACGAAACTTACCAAGGCGGAACAAAGTGCCAAGGCAGAGGCGCTCATGGAAGAGTTTTCCATTACAAAGTTGCGTGATCGCTTAGGGATTCAATTGTCCGGCGGTGAACGGCGGCGAGTGGAAATTGCACGGTGTCTGTGTATGGACCCGGCATTTATTCTGCTCGATGAACCTTTTGCCGGCATCGATCCCTTGGCAGTCAACGATATTATGGGTATAATCAGTCATTTGAAGAGAAGAGGCATGGGTGTTCTTATTACGGACCACAACGTGAGAGAAACGTTGCGTATTGTCGATAAGGCGTACTTGCTGGCTGACGGCAAGGTATTCCTTGAAGGCGCACCGATGGAAATAGCGGAAAACGAAGTGGCGAAGAAAAACTATTTAGGTGAAGACTTCACCATGTAAGACGTCGGGGGATAAATAAGATGAGAATACTTGATAAATATATATTAAAGGAGTTTATAGGCCCCTTTCTTTTCGGTGTCTGTGCGTTTACGAGCGTTTTTGTCGGTACGGGAACTCTGTATAGAATTGCCAACTTAATCAATCAATACGGGGCGTCCATGTGGGCGGCTTTTCGAATTTTAGTATTAGCTTTGCCTTCCATTATTGTTATTACCTTTCCCATGTCCGTCCTGTTGGGGTCCTTAATGGCTTTCGGCAGAATGTCGGCAGCCAGTGAAATCATTGTCATGCGGTCGGGAGGTCAAAACTTTCCTCGCCTGGCTATGCCCATTTTTATCACGGCCTTGTGTATTTCTTTAGGAACGACGGCTTTTAACGAGTTCGTCGTGCCGAAGGCGAACAATGCGTATAATCGCATTATTAATGAGGAAGTGAAGGCCGGGGCTCAGCCGACTACGCAGGATCATATAATTCTGAAAAACGTAAAAGGATCCGATATTTCCAGCCTCATGTATGCGCGTCAATATGACGGACAGGAAAAACGTTTGAAGGATCTGACGGTACAGGAATTTGACAACGATGTACTGACACGTGTTGAAAAAGCCGACTATGCTGAATGGGACGGCGATAAATGGATTATGCACAAGGGGATTATTTACGACCTTTCGGGCGGAGATGAACAGCAGGTGACAAGAACCATGACGTTCAACCATCAGACGTTGCCTATTTCTCAGAAGCCTAATAAGATGGCTGAATCTCAAAAAAAGCCGGATGAATTAACTATTCGCGAATTGAAGGAACAGATTAAGGTCCTCGACAATAACTCCGTAGATACGAATAAGATGAAAGTTGAGCTGTTCAATCGTTTTTCCATGCCTTTAGCCAGTTTGGTTTGTGCCTTAGTAGGTGCGCCTCTGGGGTTGCAAAAACAAAGAGGCAGCTCATCCATCGGATTCGGTATCAGTGTCATTGTTATTTTTATTTACTACAGCATTATGACAATTTCCAATGCCTTAGGAAACGGCGGGCGCATCCCTCCGTACGTAGCGGCATTTCTTCCCGACGTAATCACGGGAATTGCCGGTATGTGGCTTATCTATAAAAAATCTCGTTAAAAATTGTGTTACCTTCTTAGCCGGGAGGTAACACAATTTTTGTATCCTGAAAGAGGCTGTTATGCGAACTTTTTATGCAGGTGAAAGAGAGGTCTTCCGGAAACGTCGTTTTAAGTAAAATTCAGACGGAAATATGAAGGGGATTCATCAAAATGTGCGGTGTAGGCAATTCGATACATTGTAAAAATATGATATAATAAAACATTATGAGATGATTTGAGAACTTGTATCGGAAGGAGGGGCGTCTGATGGAGTCGGGCTGGTTTATGTTGATTGTTCTTGCCGTTATGGGCGGACTTATTGCCTATTTAGGCGATAAAATCGGCTCTAAGGTCGGCAAAAGAAAAATAAAACTGATGGGCTTACGCCCCAAGTATACATCCATATTGGTTACTATCATGACGGGTATCAGCATTGCCGTTGTTACCTTGGGTGTCATGTCCGTTTTATCGGAAAATGCCAGAGTAGCTCTTTTCGGTATGAATAAGTTGCGCCAACAACAGCATGTGTTGGAAGAGCAGAGAGATAGACTTTTAGCCGAGGCGGATAAGTTGGCCAGAGAAATGCAGGAAAAAAATGACTTATTGGCTGATAATGAAGCAAAGTTGGCTTCTCAGGAAGAACAATTGGACGGAGCCAACGATCGTTTGCGACTGACTCTGTTGGACTTGGAGCAGGTTCAGGCGGCGCGAGACGATGCTTCGGCTCAGCTGGGGATTGTTCAGACGGCCTTTAATCAGGTTCATGCGGACTTGGCGACGGCTCGGGGAGAAATCGAAGAACTTGAACATACGAAAGCGGGATTAACAAAGACAGTTGCCGCTTTGGATGAACGGAACCGCTTGTTGAATGAATCCATGCTGACTGTTCGTGAGGGAACGGTGCTCTTTCGCGTAGGCGAAGTTCTTTCCAGTTCCGTCTTGACAGCCGGTCAGTCTCAGGATGAAACAAGGTCACAGCTAAGCGGTATTATGGTGAATATTAACAATATGATTCGCCAACGTCTTAACATTACGGATGAAAAAGCCGTATTGCTTTACATTTCGCCTGACGAGTTTGAGCGAACCGTACAGGAACTCAGCAACTCTCCCAAGGATAGTAAACTGATTCGCGTTACGGCTGCCGGAAATATCATTACGGGTGAGCCCGCTTTGGTACATGTAAATATATATGATAATAACCTGGTTTATAATCGGGGCAGAGAAGTATATACGGAATACTTTACAAGTGAAGAAATTGAGAGCGGAGCGGAATTACAACTCCTGCATTTTCTGCATAATGTCAATCGCAGTGCTCAGGCTGACGGAATCCTGCCCGACCCCTTGAGCGGTAACGTAGGGGCGTTGACGGCCGTCGAAATGTTTGACACTATTTCTCGTATGAAGGCTTACGGAAATACGGGACTTACGTTGCGAGCCGTTACGACTCAGAATATCTTTACGGCCGGACCTTTGCGTATTGAAATTCGTGTTGAGCCGAACAGGAGGTAAGCCGTGATTTTAGCTATTGATCCGGGATCTGTGAAAACGGGAGTGGCACTGGTTCATGAAGACGGAGAACTGAAAGAAAAGCGAATTATTCCTACTCAGTCCCTGTTGCAATACGTACAGGAGTGTTACGATTCGGGAGCACTGAAGTCGGTAGTTATGGGGGACGGAACTCGTCACGAAAGCTTGGGGAATCTCGTTAAGTCATGGATCGGCGAAGGGCACGACGAAGTGAGTTTTTCATATGTTAATGAAAAATTCACGACCGTCGAAGGGCGTAAACTTTATTGGCAGTATACACCGCGTAAGGGGTGGAGAAGGTTTGTGCCGACGTCATGGCAATATCCGCCTGAACCGGTAGACGACTTTGTAGCTTGGATTATCGGGCTCAGATTTGTACGGGAAAGGAAAAAGACATGGTAACCAGATATATTACGAAAGCCGTGGCCTTGGCATTCGGCGCACTTGTCTATACATTGGGACTGGACGTATTTTTAACGCCTAATCATGTTATTGACGGTGGCGTTGTCGGCATTTCATTGATGGCGGCGGCCTTGACAAACCTTTCCTTTTCAACCTTTATCGTTGTCTTAAACTTACCGTTTTTGTATTTAGGTTATAAAAAAATCGGGGCTCGTTTTACCATCGCTTCCCTCTATTCCATTTTATGGTTGGCCATATGGAGCCGCGTCGTTGATTATATGCACTTAGAGGCGGTAACGAAGGATCCTTTTTTGTCTACCGTTTTCGGCGGGATTATTATAGGTGTCGGCGTAGGCCTTATTATTCGCTTCGGCGGCGCTTTGGACGGTACGGAAATGTTGGCCATTATCGGTGACCGTCGCCTGCCTTTTTCGGTAGGTGAAATTATTATGTTCTTTAACTTCTTCATTCTCGGTGTATCGGGTTTCGTCTTTTCGTGGAACAGCGCTATGTATTCTCTTATTGCGTACTTTATTGCTTACAAGGCTATTGATGTCGTATCCAACGGGTTGGATGAAATGAAGGGCGTACTTATAGTGACCAAAAAGGATGAGGAAGTATCGCGAGTCATTACGCGTGAACTGCATCGCGGTGTTACATTGTTACACGGTGAAGGGGCATATGCACGACATAAGATGTGGGTTCTTTACTGTGTCGTATCCCGATTGGAAGTTATGCAATTGCGCGACACGGTGAATGAAGTCGACCCGAATGCCTTTGTTTCCATCTTTGACATACAGGAAGCACATGGCGGATTATTTTCGAAAAAAGGCTCGTCTCATTAAAAATCGGAGTTTCTTTATTGACTTTGGACGGCGGTTTGATATGATAACATATAACACTGATTTTTAGTAAAAAATATTAGCGGTCTTAAAACCGCCTGTAGAGGAGATAGAAAGTATGGTACAGCTTAATTTCAATATTGAAGATATTTGCGGCACCTTATCGGAAAATAAGGACGGTTGGCGCAAAGAACTGACGTATATCAGTTGGAACAACCGTGCGGCCAAGTTCGATTTGCGTTCCTGGGATCCCGATTATCAGGCTATGACAAAAGGTATTACGTTAACTAAAGAAGAATTAATGAAGTTGAAAGATATTTTAAATGATATGGATTTCGACAAATATTAAAATAGAAGTATGCATGTGGCGTTTTTCGTATAAGTGAAGACGCTGTATGCATACTTTTTTCTTGCCAAAAGAGGGAAAACAATATATAATTTTCATAGTATGTACTATTAATACTTGGTCATAAAACTAGGGTGATATCATGGCGAGAGCGGGACGAGATGAACGGCATGAATTGCTGAAAAAGAGAATAGAGGAAAATCCTTTCATCAATGATGAAGAGTTGGCTGAGGAATTTTCCGTCAGCATTGCGACTATACGGTTGGATCGCATGGCTTTGGGGATACCTGAATTACGTATTCGCATTAAGCAACGGGCCGTAGCGGCCGGACCGGAAATGAAATTGGCCGGTGTACTCGGAGAGTTGGTGGAATGTGTTCCCGGAGAAAGCGGTATATCCGTTATGACGGCTACTGAGGATATGGTTGACGAGGCACATATCGTTAAATCGCAGTATTTATATGCGCAGGCAGGCTCGTTGGCTAAGGCCGTTGTCAATATCCCCGTTTGTATTATGGCTGTAGGCAATGTAAAATATAAGCAACCCGTTACGGTAGGAGACAAACTGGTCGCCAGAGCGGAAGTCATTCGTAGACGGGATGATAAACGATATGTATGGGTAAAAATTCGCAAAAACGCGAAAGAAGTATTTCGGGCTAAGTTTATTATTGAATCATTAGAGTAACAGGGGCGATACGCATGAAAATAGCAGTCGATGCTATGGGTGGCGACTATGCACCGGAAGAAGTGGTTCTCGGAGCCATTGAAGCGGTTAAGGCATATAAGTATGATGTTGTCCTCGTAGGAGATGAAAAGAAAATACGTAAGGTCATGGCCGAACACGGAGCCGAAGAATCGGAACGACTTACGATCGTTCATGCAGCGGAAGTCATTGAAATGGATGAACATCCGGCACAAGCTATTCGTAAGAAAAAGGATGCGTCTATTGTAGTGGCAACTCGCCTGGTAAAAGAGGGCGTCTGTGATGCCGTTGTAGCCCCGGGAAGCACCGGTGCTGCCGTTACGGCGGCCTTGTTGGGATTAGGGCGTATTAAGGGTATTGAACGACCCTGTATTGCGACTCCCATTCCGTCTAAAAAAGGTGTGAGTGTTCTTTTGGATTCAGGCGCCAATTCGGACAGTAAACCCAAACATCTTGTACAAGCGGCCATTATGGGGACCCATTATGCAAAATATATCTTTAATATCGAGTCGCCGAAAATAGGCTTACTTAATATCGGAGCGGAAGCGTCGAAGGGTAATGAATTATCCCAAACGACGTATCCTATGCTGGAAGCCACAAAGACCATTTCTTTTTACGGCAATATAGAAGGTCGTGATATTACGGAAGGTATTGTGGATGTAGTTGTCTGTGACGGATTCGTAGGAAATGTTATTTTGAAATTCGGCGAGGGTATCGCACTCTTTATCATGCAACTGGTTAAAGATTCTATTCGTAAGGGCGGAATTTTGGCGAAACTTGGAGCTATGGCCGTCATGCCGGCCTTCAAGCATTTGAAAAAACGACTTGATTTTACGGAATATGGCGGAGCACCGTTGCTCGGTGTTGACGGCAGCTTTATTATCTGTCACGGCAGTTCAAAGGCTAAGACGATTCGGCATGCCGTTCGCGTAGCAGGCGAATTGGTAGAAGAGGATGTAGTCGGCCATATTCGGTCAAGTATTGAAGAAGAGGGGCAAGAGGATGAAAGTGAAGCTTAACGGAGCCGGTATTTTGGGAACGGGCCATTGTGTTCCCCATAATATAGTAACCAATGCGGATATGGAAAAAATCGTCGACACGTCGGACGAATGGATCAGTACGCGTACGGGCATTAAGCAACGGCATTTTGCACCGGAGGGTGTGAATACGTCCGACTTGTGTACTGAAGCGGCACGACAGGCTTTGGAACAGTCCGGAACTGCAGCGGAAGATCTTGACCTGATTATTGTCTGCACCTTGACACCCGATATGACGATTCCTTCAGCAGCATGTATTGTACAGGCTAATTTAGGGGCTAAGAATGCAGCCGTTTTCGATTTGTACGCCGCTTGCTCCGGTTTTGCTTACGGAGTGATTACGGCGACACAATATATTGAAACGGGCATGTATAAACGGGTTCTCGTTATAGGAGCCGAGATTCTCAGTCGTGTATTAAACTTTAAAGACCGCAATACCTGCGTTCTCTTCGGTGACGGTGCCGGCGCAGCCGTCTTAGGTCCTGTGCCGGAAGGATACGGTATTCTCGGCATGGATATGGGAGCTGACGGAAACGGCGGTAAGTATCTCAACATTCCGGCCAGCGGCACGGCTGTATTGCCGACTGATGAAGCACGTGAAAAAGGTCTTACGTATGTTCATATGGACGGTAAAGAAGTATATAAATTTGCTGTCAAGGTCATGGGACAGACGGCGGAAAAAGCTTTGGAAAGAGCAGGTATCGACAAGAGTGAGATTGACATTCTCGTACCTCATCAGGCGAACATTCGGATTATCCAGTCGGCAGCTAAACGATTGGATTTACCTATGGAAAAGGTGTTTGTCAACATCGATAAGTACGCCAATACATCGGGAGCCTCCATCCCCATAGCTTTGGATGAAGCCCATCGGGAAGGCCGTATCAAGCGCGGTGATGTTGTGGTTCTTACCGGTTTCGGTGCCGGACTGACTTGGGCCGGAATGGTCATGAAATGGTATTAATAAAGGAGTGAGCTCATGAAAAAAGCATTCGTTTTCCCCGGACAGGGGGCACAAAAAGTAGGGATGGTCAAAGACTTGTACGACTCGTATGCATCTGTACGACAACTTTTCGAAGAAAGCGATGACGCATTGGGTTTTTCATTGACGAAGCTTTGCTTTGAGGGTCCCGATGAAGAATTGATGCTCACGTACAATACACAACCGGCCATTTTAACGGCCAGCACGGCGTGTAATCTCGTGCTCAAAGAAGAAGGTTTTCAGCCCGACATTGTAGCCGGACACAGCTTAGGTGAATATTCGGCTCTGGTAGCGGCCGGATCTTTGGATTTTGCCGATGCCGTACGGACTGTTCGCTTACGTGGACAGTTTATGCAAGAAGCCGTTCCTTTGGGAGAAGGAGCTATGGCGGCGATTCTGGGCTTGGATGAAGAGAAAATAAAGTCTATCTGCACTCAAATTTCGACACAAGGATCAACGGTGGAAGCCGTAAACTTTAATTGCCCCGGGCAGATTGTTATTGCCGGAGCGACGAAGGCTGTTGAACAGGCCGTAGAATCTATGAAAGAAGCAGGTGCGAAGAGAGCCGTCATGCTGAATGTCAGTGCTCCTTTCCACAGCACGCTGATGCAACCGGCTGCAGAACGGTTGGCGGAAGTCTTGGATACTATTACGATTCGCGACGCGGTCATTCCCGTCGTAGCCAATGTAAACGGTGAGATAGAACGAACGGCAGCGGATATTAAGGACTCTTTGGTTAAACAGGCCGCCAGCCCCGTACTCTGGGTTAAATGTGTGCAAGCCATGCAGGCTTTCGGGGCCGATACCTTTGTAGAAGTGGGGCCGGGAAAAACCTTGTGCGGTTTTAATCGTAAAATTGATAAGACCATTCATAGTGAAAATACGGAAGACATACCGTCGTTGAAAAAGACGGTCGAATTTTTGGCAGGAGGAAACTAGGATGCTTTTAGAAAATAAAGGCGCCGTCGTTACAGGCGGTTCTCGCGGTATCGGCAGAGCCGTAGCCGAAGCCTTGGCGGCTGAAGGTGCGACGGTAGCCGTTATTTATGCCGGCAATACAAAAGCGGCGGAAGACACGGTCCGTACCATTGAAGAAGCGGGCGGTAAGGCTTTTGCCGTACAGTGCGATGTAGCTGATGAAGCTGCCGTAGCGGATATGGTTAAGACTGTGCACGAAAAGCTCGGTACAATCGATGTTTTTGTTAATAATGCGGGCATTACGCGCGACGGATTGCTTATGCGCATGAAGCGAGAAGACTGGGATGCCGTCTTGAGTACGAATTTGACCGGCGTGTATAATTGCACGAAAGCCGTTACGAAGATTATGATGAAACAACGTAGCGGATCAATCATTAACATGACTTCCGTTGTAGGTGAAACGGGCAATGCGGGGCAGGCCAACTATGCGGCGGCAAAGGCCGGCGTTATCGGCTTTACAAAGTCGGTAGCTAAAGAATTGGCATCGCGAAATATTCGCGTAAACGCCGTGGCTCCCGGTTGTATCGATACGGATATGACGGCCGTTTTATCCGATGCGGTAAAAGAAGAAATGATAAAATCTATTCCGCTGGGTCGCACGGCAGCACCGGAAGAAGTGGCTCAAGCAGTCGTCTTCCTGGCATCACAAAAGGCAGGTTACATTACCGGTCAGACTCTGAATGTTGACGGCGGCATGGTAATGTAATAACATAGACTAGGCTTAGTCTATACCACATCGAAAGGGGGTGAAGTAAGATGAGCGAACAAGCAACTTTTGAGAAAGTTAAAGGTATCGTTGTAGAACAGCTCGGCGTTGATGAAAAAGAAGTCAAGTTGGAAGCTGCATATATCGACGATTTAGGCGCTGACTCCTTGGACATCGTAGAATTGATCATGGCTTTCGAAGAAGAATTCAATATTGAAATCCCTGACGATGTTGCAGAAAAAATCAAAACCGTTCAAGATACGGTTGATTATATCGAAAAGGAAAAGAAAGCGTAAGTATGCAATAAGACCCGCCGCCGGGGAAGGGCCTGTGAGCACTTCCCCTGACGGGATCTTGATTGGAGGAAAACAGAGTGAAGCTGCCTGAATTAAAAATTGGTAAGCTCATTGCGAAAGTGCCTATTGTACAAGGCGGCATGGCAATTCGTTTATCGACGGCCAAGTTGGCCTCAGCTGTTGCCAACGAAGGCGGTATCGGATTGATAGCGGCATCGGGAATGCCCTTTGAAGAATTACGATCTGAAATCCGTTTGGCGAGAAGATTATCTCCCGGTGGAATAATAGGAATTAATGTAATGGTTGCGGCTCGTGAATTTCACGGCATTGTAACCACTGCTATTGAAGAAGGAATCGATCTGATTGTTGCAGGAGCGGGCTTTTCCCGAGATATGTTTGCATTGGGAAAAGATTCGGGTACCCCTATTGTACCCATCGTTTCATCTGCAAAATTAGCTAAAATATCACAATCCCTCGGCGCTGCGGCTATTGTCGTAGAAGGTGCCGAAGCGGGTGGCCATTTGGGCACGAGTCGTTCCAGTAGGGAAATCGTTCCTGAAGTCAGAGCGGCTGTCGACTTGCCCGTCATCGGTGCAGGCGGTGTATTGCACGGTGAAGACATTGTTGAAATGTTGCGCCTTGGTGCCAACGGCGTCCAAATGGGCAGTCGTTTCGCAGCCAGTGAAGAGGCAAACAGCTCGGATGAATTGAAGAAAGTCTACTTGCGAGCCAATAACCCTGAGGATTTTGTTCTTGTGCATAGTCCCGTAGGATTGCCCGGACAGGCTATCAGGACCCCTTTTTCCGAACGGATTTTGGCGGATCATGCGCCTAAACCGGAAGTCTGTGATACGTGTCTGAAAAAATGCAGTCATAAGTACTGTATCATTCGAGCTTTGACACGAGCACAGCAAGGCGATGTCGAAACGGGTCTTGTTTTCTCGGGGCGGCGAATGCAGGAAATTCATGAAATCTTGAGTGTTAAGGAAATTTTTGCGTATCTTAAGCGTGAGACGGAAGCGATTCCCGAATAAGTCACGACTGATTTTCAAAATGATGAGGTGAATACTTTGGAAAAACGAGTAGTAATTACCGGTTTGGGCGTAATCTCACCTGTCGGTAACGGTAAAGACGTTTTCTGGGAGTCATTAGTGTCCGGGAAGAGCGGTATCGGTCCGATTACGCACTTTGATGCAACCGAGTATACGACCCGTATTGCCGGGGAAGTAAAGGACTTTGACGTTACTCAATACGGCATTGACCGCAAGGAAGCTCGGCATATGGATCCGTCCACTCAATATGCCGTGGCGGCTACGAAATTGGCTCTTGATGACTCGGGCATGAATTTAGATGCTGAAAATCGCGACCGTATAGGAACGATTATCGGTACGGGTATCGGCGGTATGGAAACATTGCATAACTTGTATAAGGGACTTTTTGAAAAAGGCCCGTCTCGTGTCAATCCTTTCGTCGTCCCCAAGATGATTGCCAACATGGCATCGGGACAAGTTTCGATTACCTTCGGCTTACAAGGCCACTGTGCCAGTGTCGTTACGGCTTGCGCTACCGGAACGAACTCTATCGGCGATGCATTCCGCATGATTCAACGCGGTGAACTGGATGCAGCCGTAGCGGGCGGTACGGAGGCGGCAGTGTCTCCCGGGGCTGTAGCCGGATTCGGAGCCATGAAAGCATTGTCTACGAGAAATGATGACCCCGTACACGCATCGCGACCGTTCGATAAAGATCGTGACGGTTTTGTTATGGGTGAAGGGGCAGGCGTTGTCGTTCTGGAAGAATTGGAACATGCTAAAAAACGAGGTGCTCACATTTATTGTGAAGTTGCCGGTTACGGTAGCAATGCCGACGCATATCACATTACGGCGCCGGCGCCTGAAGGCTTACAGCAATCCAAGTGTATGAAGCTGGCTATTGATGATGCGGGCCTTTCCGTAGAAGATGTGGACTATGTTAATGCACACGGTACATCTACTCACTTAAACGATCTGAACGAATCGTTGGCTGTGGCACGCCTCTTCGGCGACCATGCTAAACAGTTGCTTATCAGCTCGACTAAGTCCATGACGGGACATCTTCTCGGTGCCGGCGGAGCCGTGGAAGCCATAGCTTGTGCGTTGACGATTGAAAATAAAAAAGTACATCCTACGATTAATTTAGTGGAACCGGATGATGAATTAAAGGCTTTGGGACTTAATTATGTACCCGGGAAAGCAGTCGATGCAGACGTGAATGTGGCTATATCCAATTCCTTCGGATTCGGCGGGCACAACGCAACGTTGTTGTTAAAAAAATACACAGAGGCGTAAAAGAAGTGTTTACATATGAATAAAGCCAGAAGAGAGCAGTTGCGAAATTTTACGGAACGCCTTAATATCGGGCCGTTTACGGATTGGCACCTGCTCGACCAGGCATTAACCCATTCGTCTTATACGAATGAAGATAAGACTCATCACAGTATGCATAATGAAAGACTCGAGTTTCTCGGTGACGCTGTACTGGATATGGTTGTAGGCGAATACTTATACCGTCGGTATCCCGACATGCCTGAAGGCAATCTGACGAAGGCCAGAGCCAGTATTGTCAGTGAAGAGCCCCTTGCCTGTGTATGTGCAGGATTTCATATGGGGGACTACCTGAGACTGGGCAAGGGTGAAGCCCTGACCGGCGGGCGTACGCGTAACAGTATTATGGCAGACGCCTTTGAAGCTGTTGTCGGCGCGATCTATATGGACTGTTCTTATTCAGCGGCTCGCGACTTTATTTTGATTCAGTTGGAACGATACTTGCAGTTGGTTGAAAAAGGAATATACGGTAAGGATTATAAAACGTATTTTCAAGAATTGCTTCAGCGTGACGGCGCACAGGATATTAAGTATCACTTGTGTCATGAAGAGGGTCCCGATCATAATAAGACTTTCTTTATGGAAGTTATCGTAAACGGAACGACTATGGGTATGGGTTCGGGAAAAACGAAAAAGTCGGCCGAACAACATGCTGCTTATGCGGCACTGGAAAAAATGAACGCCTTATCCTTCTAAGCTAAGATATGTGAAGGGCCGATGCTGCGGCATCGGCCTTTTTTACGGAGAAAATATGAAAACATCGATTATCCCCGTTTTTATTCCTCACTTAGGCTGCCCTCATCGCTGTGTTTTTTGTGATCAACATACGGTAACGGGGCAGGCCGAGGTACCTACAGGGGCCGATACGGCACAAAAAATAGCTACTTATACACGTAAAAAGGGCGCTACTTATGAAGTTGCTTTTTATGGAGGTTCTTTTACAGCCGTATCGGCAACTCTTCAAGAAGAATTATTGCAGCCGGCTTATGAAGCTTTGCAAAATGGACTTGTGTCAGCCATTCGTTGTTCGACTCGGCCCGATTGTATAGATGACGAGGTCTTAAACCGTTTGAAGAGATACGGAGTGAGGACCGTCGAATTGGGCGTGCAGTCTATGGATGACCGTGTATTACAGGCAGCGAAACGAGGTCACACGAGTGAGGATGTTTATCGAGCCGTCTCTCTCTTGAAAAAGAGCGGCTTTACAATAGGCTTACAGCTCATGCCCGGACTCCCCGGAGAGGATTGGACAAGCTTAACGGCTACAACGGAAGCCGTTTGTAACTTAGAACCCGATTTTACACGAATATATCCGGTTGTCGTCATTGCCCATACGGAGCTGGAAGATATGTATCGAAGAGGTCATTATGAGCCCTTAACGATAGACGAGGCCGTACGCCGGTCTGCGTATATGAAAGAGTTGTTTTTGCGGCATCATATACCTTGTATTCGTACGGGGTTGCAGTCTACGGCCGATTTAGATGACGGTCTTCAAGTTCTTGCGGGTGCCTATGCTCCGGCTATGGGGGATATGGTTGATTCGCTTCGTTACGGACGACAAATTCGCTTCTTGTTGGAAGATTTGGGACATACGGGACGTGTGACTATACGATATAATCGTCACGATACGTCGCGTACGCGGGGATATAAGAATGAAAATATGAAACTACCCGCAACGTTTAAAATCGTAGCAGCCTGGCAGGAAGATAACAGTTTGCCCGAAGGAACGGTGCGTGTTGAAACGGATCGTCAAGTTTGGGATATTCATACGAATACGGGAGAGCGGATACAACGTTCATAAGACCTGCATTTTGTTGTTGTTGTACATAATGATAAACGAATCAAGGAGGCCTTGTTATGCTGGAACTGGGATTGCACACCGCCGTTTATCGATATGACACATGTTGTGCCATGGCGGCTGACTTGAAGGTAAGGGAAGATGACGTATTATTGACAAACCGGTATATCTACGGTTCTTATTTTGAGAATCTCGATTTACCGTGTCAAGTTCTCTTAAAGGATGATTATGATGACGGGGAACCGACAGATGAGGTAGTGGAAGCGATTCGCCGTGACATGATAGAACATCCGAAGCGGATTATAGCTGTCGGAGGCGGAGCCATCTTGGATGTGGCTAAATTTCTGTCCCTGAAAGAATGTATACCCTTGACAGATCTCTTTGACGGGACGGTACAGCCTTGTAAGGGCAGTGAGCTCATTCTGGTGCCTTCAACGTGCGGCACGGGCAGTGAAGTGACCAATGTGGCGGTTGTATCGCTGGTTACGCGGCAGGTGAAAAAAGGCTTGGCTCATGAGGCTTTATATGCCGATAGGGCCGTACTTGTACCGGAGCTCTTACAAGCCTTACCTTTAGAAGTGTTGCCTATAGTACAAGCTATTTAAAATGTATAATGGGCTTTAAATCAGCGTCAAAGTCTATATAGTCAATAATTTGTCGTAAGAAGGCCTGCTTTTGTCGATCCGGCAGAGTCTTATATAGCTGTTCTATATCAGCTGCCTTCATACCCTTATATAGTGAAGGTTGAATAGAAGGTCTGGGCTCAGACGGTAACATGGCAGCATACTTGGCATAATCTTTTTTGTAATCGTCTAGGGTAATAAGCTCATTTAGAAATAACTCTTTTAGCCGCTCTTGTTTTTTCTTAATCACTTGCGTATCTATGCGAGTGTTATTTTTTTGCTCTTCTTGTACGGCGGAATTGAAGTGCTCGTACAAATCATCAAAATGTGCTAATAATTGTTTTTCAAGTTTGCTTTCCGCAATACCACGATTAAAGGAGCAGTCTTCATTACGCCAATGTCTGGAACAGCGGTAACGCTTATATTTATGTGTACCGGAATAGGCACATGAACTGGTGAGTTTATGGCCGCAAATAGGACAGCGTAATAAACCGGTAAAGAGATATACTAATCCGCTTGCGGTTCTCTTTACTGTTAAATTCTTGTCAAGCATATCTTGGACGGTATAGAATTGTTGATCAGATACGATGGGAGGACAATACTCCAAGTCACCCTTATTACGGCCAACATATCGTTCATTTCTTAATAACTTGCGGATTGAAGTTACATTATAATGAATTCCCTGGGAATGAAACCAATTGGTTAATTGTTGTAAATTGGGGTATGCAATGAATTGATTAAATGCATTGGCTATTATAGGCGCATTCTCATCAGGAACTAAATGTTTATTTTCTATTTTATAACCTAAGGGTGCAAATCCGGATAGAACTTCATGCTTTGCCCGTTTTTGTTCAAATACAAAACGAATTCTATCACTTGTCATATCAGATTCATTTTGGGCGACAGATAATTTGATGTTTAACATTAGGCGTCCGTTTGTAGTCGTGGTATTGTATTGCTCTTGTGTAGTTTCCCAGTCCACACCATGGGCATCCAGTATATCTTGGGCTTTATAGTAATCACGGACAGAACGAAACCATCTATCCAACTTAATAAATAATATGCGGTCAATTCGATTCCATTGTACATCTTCCATTAGCTGTCTAAAGGCCTTACGAGAAAAAGGTGATTTACGGGCGGAAGCACCATCATCGGTATATATTCCGACTATCTTATACCCTTTATTTTTTGCATACTGTTGCAGATTTTCTAATTGAGCACTTAGGGATAATCCATGCCTGGCTTGTTCTTCTGTACTTACACGGATATAAAGGGCTGCTCGCTTGTTAGTGTTCATATAGATGCCTCCGGAGTAAAAACAGGCCCCGCCTCAGTTTGTTGATGCGGGGCCCGGACTCATTAGATAGCCTTAATCGGGATTTTCTTTTAAAAAGTAACTACTATCAACATTAAAATATATGCATAGTTTCTTGATAGAGCTCTTGCTAGGTGTGTGATTAAGGTGAAACCAGTTGTGAAGTGCTGATACCGAAATTCTCATTTCCCGAGCCAAGTCATATTGGCTTAGATTCTGTTCAACCATTAATTCGTACAGACGGCGTCTAAATAGGTCTCTATCAATTTCGGTTTTCATTGGAAACACCTCTTTCTATATATAAAAACTTATAGAATATTGATAACATAGCTGCCTATTATAAGACAAAAAAATAAGAGCAATATCAACTGATACTGCTCTCGCAAAAACATTTAATGTTTTTTCTCTGTAACAGTATCTTATATCATAATAAACCAATTGTCAATAAGTTTCTCCAGTAGCTTGAAGCTAGAGTAAATAATGTCATTATGCGTATAATCACTATTTAGAAACAGACGTTTTTTGAAATTCTGGAGCTCACTTACCACGTGATTATGTTCTTCCGGGCTTGATACGATTAGCGTGTGAGTATAAAAGGTTGTAATAATTTGATGGGTAGGGATTCTTCGCAAATGTTTTCGACGCACGTGAGTAGAAATTCCCAAGTTTATTAATGCGTTATTTACTGATTGACTGGGGATAGTTTTAGCGGAGGTAGGGGCACGAAAATCGTTAATAATACAGTTGTTGTGAGCGCATGCATTTCTTAGGTCTTTTACTGTCCATAGCAAATATAATCTTTCTTTAAGCTCTTTTGCATATGATTGGCGTGAGTAGCGTTGACGGCAGAAATCATAAAAATGAAGGTATTGACCTAATGAAATTATCTCTACAAATACCCAAATGGGGCATGTCGTGATATTTTTCTTGATACAGTTATCAAACAAAGATTTGCAATATAGGCTCCGACTGTTTTTCTTCAGATCAGAAGATAAGCGTCTTTGATTATCATGAGATAGTTGATTAATATAATCTCGCACTACAGCGTAACCATCTTCTTTTGATTTTTGAACGATCCGTATTAGGTGTAATTTTGAGAAGTGTTCAATGCTAAGCACCATTTCCAGTAAAATACGTCGCAGCTGGCTATCAATATTTGATAAATCGACTAAGTCGGCAAAATCTAAATTCGTATATTTTAGAAGATGAGGGTCTTTTACATAGTTATTACGAAAAGTCCGTAGCTTAAAATAGTTTCGGTTAACTTCCAAATATTTTACGGCTTCAGATTTTGACATCCGGTTAAAACAGATGCCTTCTGCTTTGCAATATTGGACTTGTTCTTTGGGAGTTAAAAATATATCATCCGACAAAATAATCAAATCCTTTTTAACGGGAAACTCTGGGAATCGTTGTTTGCTTGTTTGTACTGTGATAAATAGCTTTGTAAACGCATAGGCGTATCGGCCGGCATATTGGCTATATCTGAATAATATTTGAATAGCCGTTCTTTATCCGCACTGTCACTATCATTGAAATCTTTAAAAAGGTAAAGGAAATCAGTAATAAACTCACCTACTAAATGACTTCCTTTGAGATATACCAGCATAGAAAGCATTACTCCATAAAGTCCTCTTGAGAAAGCTTTTTCAGTAAGAGGTATTCTATTGTTTTCTGATTTTATGAGATAGCGATCATCCAGGAGTTTAGATAGGATAGTAGGGGAAAGATGGTTGATTTCATAGGTATATAGAGTCGTAAAATCCAAATTGCAAGCCGCAAAGTCATGAAAGAGCCTGATTGCCCCTAAAGAGCAGAAAACGAAATTGGTTTTATCCCGTAGACGCACTTGAGGAAAAGGGACTAATTCATTTATAATACGATTTCGCTGTTTGTTTCTTAACAGCTTAATCAGACTGATAGTATTGTTAAATGATAAATTTTTTAATAGAATCCATGGAGGAATATGATTATGCTTCCGGTGATAATATAATGTGGGATCGCGTGCAATTTTAGGATCTATTATAGCCTTTTTACATTCAAAAGCGAGTGAACTAAATTTTAACGATTCGTTGTTAGGTAGTTTGAATGATTCCCTATATTTAGAAGCAGAAAGATATGCAACCTCATTGACTCCGAAGTCTTTGGCCATTATATGGGATAACTTTGTTTTAACGATATTTTCTATAAGCAAGCTATACTTTAATATAAACGCCTGGACGGATCTATCAAACAATGAAAAATTATATAGTAGCTCTATTGTTATATTATCAATAAACTTTTTACCGTCAGGCATGAAATATCTCTGATATCGAGTTATTAAGTCATAGTAAGAGAGCGTGCTTAGAGCATGGTATGCAAAACCGTAATCTTCAACAATTAATCCTCGGCTCTTGAGTAATTCAATTTGTTCGTTATATGTTTTAAAAGGCTTATCATAAATAGTCAAGGTAAACTCTCCTATATAAATAAAAGAGGTCCTTGCTGGTGGACGGGCAGTAGCAAGGACCTCAGTGTCCCAACCGCGCAATGCGAAAGGGACAGTTCACTACTACTAGTATAGCCTATAAAAGCAGTAAGTTCAATAGTAAATTGTAATTTATTCTACAATATCTGTTGGTAGCAGAGTGCGAGCATTTTTTATTTCTTCCGCAACTGGATTGATGGGATGATGTCTTCTAATTCTTTTAAATCGTCAATATCTGCTTTCTGAGCTTCCTCTTGCTTTCTTCTTGTATCGAATGTTTGGTAAACGGTATTGACATGCTGCCGCATTTCTTCCTGAGAATGATGCCCGTGATGAGAGAGAAGCGGAATATCGTGATCGGCTAATAACTTGTCTACGATTTCACGCCAATAAATAAGCGTCAAATCTTTACGCATTTTAACTCGCAATTCGGCACTTTCTAAAAAGATAGTTACAAGACGGTTTAACGAATCGATTTCATCTTTCGAAAGATAGTTTTTAGCAATAAGAATATCTTTTTTGCGGACAATAGTACCGCTCCATGATGTTAGTGCCATATTGGGTTTTTGTGAATCGGCTCGGTCCATAATTAAATCCGCAGCTGTTTTTCCTGTAACCCCATAGATGAGCTTATTTTGAGTTTCAGCGAAGAACTGAAGGGTTGTTTTATCAGTTTTGTCATAGTCAGACGAAAGAGAAAAGAGATCTCGTAATTTTTGATAAAATCTTTTTTCACTAGCACGGATATCGCGGATACGTTCTAATAATTCATCGAAATAGTCAGGGCGTCCATCCGGATTTTTTAAACGATCATCGTCAATGACGAAACCTTTTTGCATATATTCTTTTAACGTTGTATTTGCCCAACGACGGAACTGAGTTCCACGGGGAGAGCGTACTCGGAATCCTACTGCGAGAATAGCAGACAAACTATAAAATGAGACGGGTTTGTCTGAATTAGCAATTTGCATAAAACGCAAATTGCTTTTTTCATCAAGTTCGCGCTCATCAAAAACTGAACTAAGATGGCGAGAAATAGTAGATATATTTTTTTGGAAAAGTTCGGCCATTTGTGCTTGTGTCATCCAGACCGTGCCATCTTTAGCATATAGGCGGACATTAGTCTGGCCGTCCTCTGTATTATATATAATAATGTTATCCATGAAGCCTCCGTAAAGGTATCGAAAGTCCAGTATGTTCAGCACCTTACTAACAGACCGACATTGCTGTCGGTCTGCTATATTTTATTCAGCATTAAAAAGCGGAGTTCATCATGCCAATCGCTCCTATTTAGTTAGTACTTGAACGTTGTCGGATATTTCGTAAAAATAAGATTACCACAAGTTTTACATTGGTAAATGGAAATCTCCTCAGTGTCTCCGGTTGAGTGCAGCCTTTCGCGGGCTTCTAAAAGTGGGGTCTTGCAGTTATTACAGACCAGGAGTTGGTCTTCCATAGTAGCCCCGTCAACATATAAGGATTGGAACGGAAGGTACGTGTCATACTGGGTACTGTCGAACAATGCGTCCACATTATCGACTAGTAATTTTTCAAAGCGTCGAAAGGTAAAACTGTTTTCTCGTAAGGGTATAGGGTTTGAAAAATATCGCATAAAAGTATCTCTGGTAGTTTTGTTCATAGTAGCGTCACCTCTTTAGAACGTACTAACAGGATAATAAGAAAAGCTATTCGCGAGTTAGAATAACGACATCTCCGGCGGAAACGGTGCTAATTGTATCAATGTTTTTATGCGCTATATGCCTGCACACCGAGAAATTTTCATAAGGAGCAATTACTTCAATAATCGCCTTTATTTCATCACACGATCCGTTATCTTTGCCGCTAAGCACTATGTCCTTATGGGGCTTTATAATATACAAAGTGCCCCCAATGCGAGCCCCGTTTGTTAGTCCATAATCAATCAGCACCGTGTGTTCATCTTGCATTGCAATAACTCTATATTTTTTGTACATACTCTTTTCTCCTATATCTTTAAAATTTCCCCCTCCCCCCTTAACTCAATGATTTTCTTCAGGATTTGAATTCCTTTTAATCGATTTTCATCGCAAGCAGGCAACAACAAAGTATTCCATAGTGACAACACCCTTTCTTATATATTATTCAGGTGCTTACCTGAATTACGTGGCTATCGACAATGAAATTCCATATAAGTGTCAGAACCAATATTCGCCGCTGAGTGAACCATCTGTTCTATAAGATTCGCGTGCTCTTCGCGAGTAAAGTCGTTTCTGGCTATGTGTGTGAGGTCATGGAGCACCGCTTCTTTTTGCTGTTTACAATTAAATGAGGGGTTAATCAGGATAGTATAAGACCCGTCTTCATTTTCTCGTACTAAGGTTTTTACGTTTAGCGGCAACTTTTGATATATAAATATAATATTCATATCAAACCCTATAACAATCTATTATCTTTGTTCACGTGCTTTAAGCCCTTCGATTATCTTCAATACCGTATTTATATCTTCCTTCGTAAGGTCTTTGCTGGCGTCAAACAGGATGCGGTAATCGGGGTTCGTCCGCAACTCCTCCGCCAGCTCCGCTACCTCCGGGTCGTTGTAATAGCCCGTTGGAGGATTAATTCCCAGTAATTCATTTAAATCGAGATTAAAGTATTTAGCATATGCTGATAAATAGGCATTCGTAGGGGTTGATAAATCATTCTCCCATCTAGATATCATGCTTTTCGTTGTCTTTAGCCCATACAGGCGATTAAATTCATTTACAAGGCTATCCATAGATAACTCTCTATTTTGACGGCATTGCCTTAATTGGCTACCTAGAGTCATATTATCACCATCCATATATAGAATTATACCTATACTGTTCTATAAAAGCAACTTATTTTCTTTAAATCATAAAAATGTTATTGACATAGGAACAAAACTGCTGTATATTATAGTTGTTCCTAAAAAGGAACAAAAAGAGACAGAAAGGGGGAGGGGCGGTGAAAGGCTATTTTAAATTAAAAGGTTATTTTGTCGAACATGGTATAAAGCAACAAGAAATCGCTGATTTGTTAAAAATTGGACGGTCTACCTTGAATGTTAAGCTTAACAGAAATGGGACTGATTTTACTATGCAAGAAGTTAGAACCTTATGCCGGAAGTATAAATTAGATGCCAATATATTTTTTTTAGTCTAATTGTTCCTAAAAAGGAACATATAGAACAAAAGAGGAGTGAGGATAATGATATTCAACAATAAGGGAACGGAAGTAAAAGTAGAACTCAATCTTGGTAAAACCCCGTCAAAAGTAAGAAATGAATTAATTAAAGACATGCTTAATTTCTTTAAGGAATGCCAAAAAGAGCACAGTGAATTACACTGCACTCTTTTTGTAAAACTGTAATAAACTTAGTGGACTTTACGGGTCGAATCTTATGGAAAAAATATCATCGCCTTCTACTGTGAAGATATTTTTTCCTATGAAAATGTGGGTGCCACCGTAAAGTGCAAATGAATCAAATTCTGTGATAAGAGTTTCTGAATCAGAATAAACATCAATTCTTTTAATCAATTTTAAGTTCTCGATTAGTTCTTTATCACCATTTTTTAATGTGACCAAAGCATTCACTTAAATCACCTCCTTTCGAGAACATTGTAATACAAAATTCAGGGAGGTTTACTAAACGATATACGAGAAAGAGAAAGAGCTTCATGAGGAGGTGATACACCATGGTATACGTCATAACGGTAAGGATATGTCATTGCAAATATTATGCGACTGACTTAAAGGGAAGTTTATCTAACAGTATTCACGATAGCATGATATTTCTAACGGAAGATGCCGCAAACGCACATATAGGTCCTTTAGAGTGGATATATGAAGACCGATTAGAGGTGAGTGCCATTGTTGAGGTAATGAGGACTGCCTTATCGACCATTATTCCGAAAGCACCGCTCAAGCGCATAGCGAGCTTGGGATATTAGTATTAAAGCGCAAAGGAGGAACGAAAATGGAAGAGAAAGAGAAAGAAAAAGAGCTTCGTATGGACGAAGCTCCGTTTAACAGCAGGAAACACTTGAAATTGTTACATCTGTACATCGAGATTAGAGAGCGAATAGCGGAATTAACTAAAAAGTACCTTAGTGATATTGATGCCGAGCAAGAACGCCTGAATTTGATATATTCCTTGGCTGATAAAGGTATTCGTGAAGAGCTACTGAAACTGGCTCGACACAACTTTAAATAGTGCCTCCAGGGTTATAGGGATGGCATTTGCTTTAAAGTAATTTTTGACTTTCTCAAATTTGCTTCGATCGGAAATGGCCATTATAAATTCTTGGCCTTTAAAGGTGAGCCCTATCTCTAAATAATCATATTCTCTATCTTTGCATCGAGCTTCGATAGCGTGTAAAAAGCCTTCTTGAATGAGAAGGTGAACGTGGTAATCACTTGTTAGCGGGGAAATACCTTCAAAACGAAGCGAGTAATTACTCTTTACGGTCGGGGTGGGGGCATCCTTAACAACTAATAAGATAGCTCTGAACAATTCTAAATCTAAACACATATTACACACTCCTTAATAAGATATTTCTTTCAGCATATCACAAGGCGTGAAGAGAGGAAAGGAGGAGCGATGATGGAAGAAATAAAGATGGAAGAGAAAGAGTTTAGACGTATATTTAGCCAACAAAGAATGGCAAAGCTTTTGCAGATTAATGACCAATTAGTAGAAATATCCAATAGAGGAACTTCAGGCCATAAAGAGCTGCATGACAGTTATATCAGTGTTGGCAAGGCACTCAATCGACTGATTATTGAAGAAGCGAAGATTCAAGAAGCGACATTGTGATTTTCCCGGCTATCGCCTTGGCGGCATCTAAAGACGCAGAAGAAACATTCTAAATAATCTACTTGAGTATATCGAAAAGGAGCTGATGGACAATGTTATTTAAAAGCAAGGGAACGGAAGTAAAAGTAATATTTAATATGAGAAAAATCCCGACATCAACGAGAGACAGGCTAATTAAAAATTTACTTAATTTCTTTGAGGAGTGCGAAAAAGAACACAAAGGGGTACATTTTACCCTAACTTTGCTAATGCATATTTAGAAAATTTTTACGAGTTTCCGTCCCCTCACGGGGAAAAGGTAATTAAATCGTAAAGAAATGCAGAACGATTCAATCGCTCGATTACCCGTTCGTTTCCGTCCCCCTTATGGGGAAAAGGTAATTAAATCAGGACGTATACAGAGTATTACCGAGTGGAGGTTAAAACGTTTCCGTCCCCTTACGGGGTAACGGTAATTAAATCTAGTCACGATAGTGACACTGACCCTGTTGATTCAAGTTTCCGTCCCCTCACGGGGAAAAGGTAATTAAATTGAATTGGCCGCTCCCTGCAGCATTAGGAAGCGACCAAAGCAAAAAATATAAGAGGATACCCCCATTATATCACAAAGGAGAAAACAACATGAAGTTTTTAGAGATTACTCACGAGCTTTCGTCTGACTCGGCCTGGATCGTTAGAACCTATTGGTTTAAGTATTACGAAAGCGAGCTCGGTCCGCTCGAAAACGTAGAGGGCGGGCAATACGTCGTAGTAGATACCCAACATGGATTGGCTATCGGGCGAGTTGTGTCGAAAGACCCTGACGGCACTCGGCTGAAAGCCCTTGCCGGGATGAAACCGGAAGACGTAACTCGGCAAGTCGTTACCGTGTTTGATACAAAGAATTTGGAAAGACGAAAAAAACGCGAAACCGACTTCGCAGAAGTTAATGAAGAACTGAAGCAAAAGTTCTTCAGTGAAGGCCTTGAAAAAGGGTATATCGCCGTATCGATTGTTTACCCCGAGTTTCGGGAGCTCTTGCAACGCCGGAGTCGGATCGCAAAAGAATTAGCCGGCGAAGAATAATATAAACGAAGATTGAAAAAGTTAGTTCTACTGCTTCATAAAGGCACTAAGCAGAGCGTCTAGTGTCATGGGAATGGCACTATCCTCAAGAATAGCCCTGGCCCTTTCAAAGTTATCCTGATTGGCAAGAATGTCTAAAAGCTGCCGTCCTTTGGAGGTTAACTTGATATTTATGTAGTCATACTCCCGGTCCTTGAATTCGGGATCAATGGCAGACAAAAAGCCTTCTTGAATAAGCCAATGAATATGGTAGTCCGTTGTTGTCGGGTGTACCCCATCAAATCGGATTGAGTAGTTGTTCTTAACGATTGAGGAAGGGGCGTTTTTAACAGCCACTAGGATAGACCTGAATAGTTCTAAATCTAAATTCACGATAATCACTCCTTATTAGACAACTCAGCTAAAGCATACCACAAAGAAGTGATTCGATGAAAGGATGTGTAAAACTGTAAAGAAATAGATATATATTAACGAATTTACTCTATTCGCGAGGTAAATTTAGAAGGTTATCTTGAATAGAACCGTCCTGCTCGGAACGCACATACTTTTCCTTTTTTCCGCTTATTGCCGGAATTAAGTTAGGGAAAGGATAAATATTTACTTGGATGCATCCGGGCAGCCTTACCAAGGCATCATAAATATCTTCTTTGTAGTAGTAACCTTCTCTCGGGCAACACGTAATATAAATTTGCTCGATTTCGAGAAGGTTGGAAGAGTCCTGACAACCGGGTTTCATTTTAATCTTTGTTGCACGCATTATAATCACTCCCTTGTGGTTAAAAAGTATATTTTCATATTATCTGACAATGCGGGCATTGAATGCCCAATCTGATCCGGAATCCGGATTGTCATCAATCCACATGGAACGGAATCCCCAGAATTCCATAGCCTCTTTGAAGCAGCCGAGGGCGATATCTAATTTTAACCACTCTCGATGAGACTCTTTTAACAGCTCAATGAAGTGGTGCTTCACATAATAGGTCGTTACATTGTGATTTATATGAACTCGCAGCTTGTAAGTCGTATGGATGTAATGGAATAAAAGGTCTTGCACCTCAATGGGCAATTCGTGAAAGTGGGTAATCTTATTTGTCAACCGATTCGCCTCCTTATTGAACAAGTATACCATATGGAGGTCCCATTTATTGATAGCGATTTATACAAAGTAATTATACTACCCGAAAGAAGGCGATTAAAACAGAAGTAAAATTTGTGAATTTCAATCCCGAGAGAGTTTTAGAAGCCCTGTTAAATACTGCATATGCCTCGGAAGGCAGACGATTTAAAGTCACACTAACCAGAAAGGATGATACAGATGGAGTGGATGACCAATGTAACGTGTGCGGTAGTCACGATAGTGACACTGACCTTGTTGATTCAAGCCATTAAACGCAGTTAAGTAACGCCATTAAAGGAGAAACTATATGAGATATAACGGATGTAAGGCAGTACCTCCGCCGTGGATAAATCAAGGATATTACAGACTACAAAGCATGGAAACCTCAGAAAGTACAATCGAGTCTAACAAAAATACGAATCACTCGATAATAAAAACTGTATTCAAAGGTGTCAAAGTCGGGCTTAGTATTGTGGCCATATACTTAATCCTTGTCGTATTAATTATTATTTCATGAAACTGTTTAGTAAAAGAAAAAAGGAACGCATCTGCCGTAACAGATGCGTTCCTCCCATGAAAAAGAAAAAATCGGTTTATATAACTATAACAGAAACGGAGATAAAAAGCAATGCATACGAAGTTAATTATGACAGTCGATGAAATGAAAGATCGCAAAGCTTGGGAAAAACTTCGTAATATCGGAATTGGAGGTAGTGATGCTGCCATTATTGCCGGTATGAATCGATGGAAGAGTCCGTTCAGGCTTTGGCAAGAAAAAACGGGACAGGTTGAGCCGGAAGACCTGTCAGATAATGAGTACATATACTGGGGGAACGTTCACGAAGCGGCTGTCGCAACCAGGTTTACTGAGCTTACAGGATTAAAAGTAAAGAAATGAGGAACGCTTCAATCGCTCGATTACCCGTTTATGATAGCCAACGTCGACAGACTGGTTGTTGGCGAAAACGCCGGCCTTGAGTGCAAAACAGCAAACGGATTTAAAACTAAAGAATGGGAAGGAGACAACGTCCCCGATAGCTATTACCTTCAATGTCAGCATTACATGGCTGTGACTGGTTGTGACAAATGGTATATTGCATGTCTTATCGGAGGGAATCACTTTATTTGGAAAGAAATTCCCAGAAATGAAGAAGATATTAGGGCACTTATCGAGGCGGAAGAATCCTTCTGGATGAATAATGTTAAGGGCGGTATTATGCCCGATGTGGATGGTAGCAAGAGTTGTTCGCAAGCACTTGCCGAACGATTCCCCGGTGGTCTTGCAGATGACATAGTACTTCCCGAAAATGCCGAAACGTTACTGACTGAAATTGATGAACTTCAAGAAGTAGAATCGAGAATCAAAGAGCAAGTCGAAACCAAAAAGAACCAACTGAAGGCCATGATAGGTGATCATGAGGTAGCTTATGCCGGAGAGAGAAAAATTACCTGGAAGACGCAAGCCGGCAGAACGACAATTGATAGTAAGAAACTTAAGACGGAACTTCCGGATATATATGAAAAATATAGTAAGAAGGGTAGCCCGATAAGGGTATTTAAGATATAAAGGAGGACCTATTAATGGCGACCACAAAGGGCGGTTTGATGACCGCAAAAAGTAACAAAACTGACGGCGTTAGGAACATGAAGGACTTAGTAGTATCGATGGAAGACCAAATCCAGAAAGCGCTGCCTACCGTAATCACAAAAGAACGTTTTACTCGCATGGTTTTAACAGCTATGAGCAGCAATACTCAGCTGCAGGAGTGTACGCCGACCAGTTTTCTCGGGGCTATGATGCAAGCAGCACAGCTGGGGGTAGAACCGAATACTCCGCTTGGACAAGCTTACTTAATTCCGTACAGAAACAGTAAGAATAAAGGAGCCCTGGAATGCCAATTTCAACTGGGATACAAAGGGCTTATTGACTTGGCCTATCGAAGCGGTGAAGTAAAAGACATCCAAGCCCATGAAGTATATGAAAACGATGTTTTTGAATACGAGTTGGGCCTTGAGCCGAAGCTTAAGCATATACCGGCTACCAGCCATCGAGGAAGTGTTATTGCCTACTATGCTGTATTTCATACTCAAAAGGGCGGATATGGATTCGAAGTTATGAGTGTGGAAGATATAAAAAAGCATGCTCAAAAGTATAGCAAAGCTTCCGGCAGTAACTATAGTCCTTGGAACAGCCACTTTGATGAGATGGCCAAAAAGACGGTGCTTAAGAAGTGCTTGAAATACGCCCCGCTTAAGACCGAATTCGTAAGAGAAATGAGTTCTGATGGGACCATTAAGAAAGACATTGCTAAAAACATGAGTGATGTGCCTGATGAAATGGATTACATTGATACAGAAGCTGAAACGGTTCCCGACAATGTAGATCCGATGACAGGAGAAGTATTGGATACACGGACAGAACAGGAGAAAAAAGATGATGCAATTTTAGAAGCGTCTATTTCCGAATAACGTTCAAAAGGAGACCCTATGGCAAGGCCGATAAAACAGGGGTTAGACTATTATCCTTTGGATGTCGGGTTTTTGCAGGACGTTAAGATTCGCAGAATAATGAGAGCGTGCGGAATACAATCCATCCCGGTGCTAATCAGCCTGCTGGCTAATATCTATCGTAATGACGGGTATTTCCTTCGGTGGAGTCCTGATATGTCCTTTCTAATTGCTGACGAGCTTGGGGTTAGCGAGGGCGCAGTTACCGCGACTGTCGACAAGGCGGTGCAGGTGGATTTCTTTAACGCCAATATGTACGAATGCTACGGCGTACTTACTTCTGAAGGGATACAGAGCCGCTTTTTTGAGGCGGCCTCCCGCAGAAGGGAAGTCCGTTACGACGCAAGATTTCTGCTCATAAACGTTAATGTATACAAAAACCTAGTTAATGTAGACAATAACCCCGTAAATGTAGACGATAATCCACAAAGTAAAGTAAAGGAAAGTAAAGTAAAGGAAAGTAAAGTAAAGGAAAGTAAAGAAGAAGGAGAAGAAAGGACTTCCGCTGCGGCTGATGAAATTATGGGGTATTACAGTTCTAATATTCATCCCGTCAGCTCTCTCGTTGAAAAGGATAAACTTATTGCTTTGGTTGAAACTCATGGTGATGCTTTTGTTCATAAAGCTATTGAAAGGGCCGTTGTGAGAAATAAAAGAAGCCTGGCTTATATTACCGGTATTCTTAACCGTTGGGAAGCCAATGGGTACGATGAAGGGATTTCTGAAAGCCATAAAAGTTCCCGGAATCAGTGGCAGCATTCAGAAGATTACGAGCGTTTTATGCGTGAACGTGAAGAGCATAAACGAAAACTACGGCAAAGGGGGTCCTAGGGAATGTTTACGAGAGGAAGTATGTACTTTATCCAGTCTTTGATTCGCGGTTCATATCCAAACCAACTAAGAGATAAAGATGAAAGAACTCGATATTTTAAAAATTTTGAAAGAATATTTGCAAGGTACGATGAACAGGATGTAGCTGATGCGGTAGAAATTACAATTGAACGGGAGAAATTTTTGCCGTCCTTGGCAACCATAAAAGAAATACTGGATAAGAAGCTTAGTGCACGGGCAGAAGCCGAACGCTCTTCTTTAAAGATTGCCGAATATAGTAAGCCGAGACATAAAATTGATGTACAAGCTTTAATAGCCAGGTTGGCAGCTTTAAAAGAAAAGAAGTATGAGCAACCCATTCCTCGTAAGTTAAGAACGTTTGCACGTAGCCTTTGGCCGGATATTCCTGATAGCGTAATTCGGAAAAACTTAGCGATACTGACACATTATGCAAGTACGGACATGCAGCTTGATGAATGTGGAAATAAGGTACAGCTGTATTTATCGAAAAATGGTGAAATTGTAGAACGAGTTGTATTGAATTAGTTCCGAAAGGAGAATGAATATGAATCAGGTCATTGTTGTAGGTAACATGGGGCAAGACCCTAAACGAAGAGAAACGGTAAGCGGCAATGTGGTTGTTAGTTTGTCAGTTGCCATAAATAGAAATTATAAAGATAAAAACGGGGAGTACCAACAAGCTACCGATTGGGTGAATGTTGAAGCCTGGAATGATTTGGCTAATTCTATCTATGAAGATTTGCACAAAGGGGATGCGGTTATCGTAATCGGTCGTATGAAGACTAACGTATATGAAAAAGACGGTGTGAATCAATACCGTACATATATCTTAGCGGATGAGGTAGGACAAAGACTGAACAAGTGGAGAAAAAAGGAAGCTGCTACGGGCTTTGAAGATATGGGAGAATCGGTTCAGGAAGAAATCCCGTTTTAAAGGAGAGCATAAATGCCGATAAAGTATGAGGAAACAGAAAAGGTACGGAGAATTTTAATGACGCTTTATGGGAATCCGGTTGCCCAGGGACGCCCGAGGTTCTCACGGCAAGGCGGATTTGTTAAGGCGTATGATCCGATAAAGTCCAAAGCCTATAAGGCACTGATAAGATTAGAACTACAACCGTTACTGGCAAAACCCGGCTTTAGGCAGTTTAAAAATCCGTGTAGAGTACACTTATTAATATGTCGAGCTATTCCGAGTGGATTTAGTCAAAAGAAACGAAAGGAAGCTATAGAAGCTAAAATTCGACCGACAACAAGACCTGATACAGATAATTACATCAAAGGGATACTGGACGCACTAAACGGCACCGTGTTAAAAGATGACAGTATTGTGTGCGAAATTAATGCGGGAAAAATATACAGTGATAAACCGAGAATTGAAGTTATGGTTGAAGAGCGGTTACGATATTAGGAGGCTACAGAAAGGATGACAGATAAACGAACCAAAGAAGTGGAAACGTTACTTAGAAAATACAATGTGACGAAAGTCTATATTGAAAACCTTCATGCGGAACTCGAAGAATACCAAACCCAGCTAAATTTGACGGCAGCTCCTAAGGTTCCGTCTCTGTCATTTGCTCCCGGAAGTAATGGGGAAATGTTAAGCCAGGAAGAAAAGTCCATGTGTGAAAAAGAAAAAATTGAAGAACAGCAAAAAAATATTCAGGAAGAACTGAATAAGATTGAGCCGGTAATTAAGAGACTTGACCGTTCTATAGAGGCTCTAAGCTATACTGACCGCACTATTATTGTAGAACGTTTCATTAACGGGGCTTCCTGGATGCGTATTGCAGATGTGTTACATCTAAGTGAACCGGCTGTAAGAAAACGCTCCGGTAGAGTTTTGGAAAAAGTATCAATGATGATGTTCGGGCCCTTATCAATTCCCTTGCAGATGCATTTTGTCTTTACTGATAGAAATTAAGAGATGTCACAAACGGTACGTTTTCGTATCAACTTGGTACGGAAAATGCTGGTATATTAATAGTGTGAACACCTCCTAATAATATATTGCATGACACAGAACAAGACGCTCAGTGATTGGGCGTCTTGTTTTGTTGAACTTATTATTACAGTATGCCCGGTTTGTGTAGAGGGGCGTAATAAAGGAAATAACCCCAAGCCATTATGACTCGGGGTTATTCCTTTACCAGAGGTCGACAAAATAAGATTTTGTCTTATCTAAATCACAGTGGACTTAGACCATGTAGGATTGAAAATCCTTCTATAAGAATATATCTAATTTTAAAAATTGTAAAGTATTTCGTCAAGAGAAAAAGCCTTTGAAAATTCAATGAAATAGATAAAAAAGAATAAATAAAGCAAAGTGCTTGACAAAAACAAAGAATGTGTAGTAAAATTGTTCTAAAGTTAGAGTCATTTTTTAATTTTGTCAAGGAGAATTTTATATGACGGATACTGAACTATTAAATGGCATATCGGACTATTGGAAACAAAATATTTATGAGGCACTTGTTCAAGCTGTAGGAGAGGACTATCAAACAAGTGTATCTTCGTTAGATTTACAAACTAATAATAGTAGACCATTTCTGAAATGGGACTTATTCTTTCGTAATTTAACTTTTTTCTGTGAAAAAGCAGGTATTCCTCATACAAATATTCGGAAAGGAGGTTGGTCATTTGTATTAGTATATGATGAAACCAATGATATCGTTATATCTTTTATGAGAAAATCTAGATATAAACAACTGCTAAAATCTCAGGGGCAAAAGAATCCTCAATATCTTAATGAGTTGTTGGAATTAAATCGTCCGTTACCACTTAATCAAACGGATTTATTTCCCGAATGTAAAAGTCATGATAATAGTCAAATTTCGGATAAAATGGAAGAGGCTTTAAATGAACTTTGTGTTAATTCTAAAGATAGTCGTGATACTTTGAGGTATGTATTGGTTGTTTTTGATTATCAAGGGAATGATATTCAATTTTTAAGTGCTTATCTTATGGGTAAGCAGATGGAGATTATAGAAGAAAGTAATTGGTTAGGATCTATTAGGCCTATTATCTCTAATGAAATTTTAGAAGTGACAGATAATGTAGATACTGGAAATTCTAATGTTATACTTAATAAAAAAGCTTTTGATCGCATTAAGAGTCGAGGACAAAATAGTACAGTTCAAGGGATTAATGTAGATACAAAGGTTGATTCTGATATTAAAAAGAATGTAACCAATTGAAGTGGAGTGAGTTTGGGTGTTAAATTTTAATGGAATGAGATTGAGAAATGCTAGGTTATATAGAGGATTGACTGTTGAAGAACTAGCTAATAAAGTTAAGGTTACTAAACAAGCCATTTCATTATATGAAAACGATAAAAATTCGCCCTCGTTTGAAAAAATTATTGCGTTAGCCCAATCGTTAAAATTCCCTTATGAATATTTTATGCAGTCAGAAAATTTTAAAATAGAATCAGGAGCCACCTATTTTCGCTCATTAATGAAAACAAGTAAAAAGTATAGAAAAGAACAGATTGTTAAAATGGAACACTTAGCTGCTATTTTTTCCGTTCTGAAGAATTATATTATTTTCCAAGATCTAAAATTACCAACATCAAGAGAATATAGTTCTCCGGCGGAGGCTGCACATATATTAAGAGAGTACTGGGGCTTAGGGAATGAACCTATTTCTAATATAATACCGGTGTTGGAGTCTAATGGCATTATTGTGACAATGTTTCCTACATCAACAAATGATATTGATGCATTTAGCCAGAATGTAAGGATAGAGGATAGTTCGGTTTTTTTAATTGCATTATCTAAAAATAAGAATTCTGCAGCTCGTATTCATTTTGATGTGGCACACGAATTAGGCCACATCATTTTACATGGCTGGGGCGATGATCCCGAGCTGTTTACCCGTGATGAGTTTAAAAATAAAGAAAAAGAGGCAAATGAGTTTGCAGCTGCTTTTTTGATGCCTGAAGATAGTTTTACGGAAGATGTTTTAAAAAATCACTCTTCCTTTGACTATTATTGCAATTTAAAAAGAAAATGGAAAGTATCTATTGCCGCGATGCTTTATCGTAGTCGAAATTTAAATTTAATATCGTATTCGCAATATCAATATATGATGAGAGTTATGCAGAAAAAAATGTGGAGGACTAATGAACCTTTGGATGATATATTAATGACTGCTCAGCCTTCTGTATTGAAAGATGCAGTTGCACTATTACTTAACCATAATGTTTTTAATTCAAATGAATTTATGAATGAATTAGCTAAGAAGGGGATCCCTATGGAATATCAAGAAGTAGAAACTTTACTGGGATTACCTCATGAGATGTTAAAACCCCAAAGACATGGAAAAATAATTAAGTTGAAGGAAGAATATCGTTAGAGGTTTGAGCATTTTATATTCAACTTAAGTTGATTTGTGATTTACTAATGAGAGACACTCCGTGAGGGGTGTCTTTTTTATGGGAAGATTGGAGGCTATCTAATGCCGCAAAAGAGTTTACATGCGTGCTGTTATCCGGGCTGCCATGAGCTTACCCGTGACAGGTACTGCGAAAAACACCGCAAGACATCATACGATAGCAGACGGCAAAGCGCCGCCAAACGAGGCTACGGTTCGAAGTGGAATAAAGCCAGGCTTGCTTTTTTAGCCGAGCATCCTACCTGTGAATGCGAGCAGTGCAAGGCCTCGGGGCAGCCGCTTCCCGCAGATGTGGTGGATCACATCATTCCGCACCGAGGCAATCAGAAGCTGTTCTGGGATACGAAGAACTGGCAAGCCATGAATCACGTGTGCCACAATCGTAAGACCGCCAGAGAAGACGGCGGCTTTGGCCACTGCTCTCGTAATTGAGAAAATGTAATTTTAAATGAGAATGAGAAAGGGCCCCCCGGTCAAAAAAGTTTTTACCTTAAAACGCCGGACCGTTTTGGCCTCTTCTTCTTAAAAAGTTCGTGAAATTCCCCTTACGGGATAACGGAGGTAATAGTATGCCAAGAGGAAGACCCGCGGTGCCTGTTGCTCTTCATCTCATGAAGGGGAACAAACGGCATCTTACTGCGGCTGAGATAGAAAAAAGGCAGCAGTCGGAAGTGAAATTGGGCGATAAAAAATTGGTCTGTCCGAGCTATGTTCGGGCGGATAAAGAGGCCCATAAAAAGTGGAAAGAGATAGTAAAATTATATAAAAATATCGATTTTGTAAGCTCGGCTGACGTGGGAATGATGGCCAGATACTGTGTCACTTTTTCTGAATATTTAGATTTATTGCATCATCGGGAAAAAATAAGAACGGTAGGGTTTACTCCCGATGAAGGACTGGCAGCCGTCGAGGCGCTGGCTGAAAAGTACGGAACAAGACGAGCGGAAAAAATGTTTGAAAAGATAGAATACGTCCTGTCCGTATCGGGGCTGTTAAATCTGGACAAGGCCATTAACGCTAAAATGAATTCACTCGTTCAAATGGAAGACCGAATGTTTTTAAATCCTCTGGCCAAAGCCAAGAATATTCCTAAAGAAGAGCCTAAGAAGGCGGACCCGTTGGGCGATAAAGGATTTGGTAATGTATGACGCTACTTGAAGAACTTATTGAGTATAGCCATAACTGCATAAAGGACACGGCCCATGTATGCCAAAAGCACCGCTGGGCGTGCGAACGTTTTTTAAGAGATGTTCAGCATACGAAAACGGAAGAGTTTCCGTATGTGTTTGACGAAGAAAAGGCGCAGCGCTTTTTTAACTGGGCGCATTTACATCGGCATACCAAAGGCGTCCTTGCCGGCGAGCCGATAGACTTTGCTCCGATACAACGGTTTATCTTCGGTAACGTCTATGGATGGGTCCATCAAGATACGGGCCTTAGGCGCTTTCGTAGGGCCTACTGGCAGGTAGCCAGGAAAAATGCCAAGTCCCAGTCGCTGGCCATCGTCGGGGATTACGAACTTATGGCTCTCGGTGAGCCCATGAGCGAAGTATATATCGGGGCGACTAAGACCCTACAGGCTAAGATTATCTACAATGAAATCGTAGCCATGCTAAAAAGGTGCCCGTTACTTACCGGTAAATGGCACGAATCGTATGGCGTTATAAAGCACCCTAAAAGCGATTCTATTTTAAGGGCCCTTTCAAAAGACGATGGAAAGACCGGCGACGGGCTAAACCCTCAATGCGGTCTTATCGATGAATATCACGCCCATCCCGCCGACGATATCCTGGAAGTCATTAATACGGGGATGGTAGCCAGACGGCAACCGCTATTATTTATCATCACCACGGCGGGTAATAACTTCGGCGGTCCGTGTTACCGAGTAGAGTATCCGCTTGTTGAGAAAATCTTAAACCCGGCCCTTGATTTTGACGTGGTCGATTACTTTTGTATGGTAAATGAACTCGATCGAGATGACGAAGGAAACCTTATTGATGACGTAAAAAACGAGGAGTGCTGGATAAAGGCTAACCCGATAGCCGCGGCTTACCCCGAAGGACTGGCTAATATCCGAAGTAAACTGGCGTCGGCACTTGAGAGCCCCGAGAAGATGGAGTCGTTTTTAACAAAGAACATGGACCTATGGGTCAATCAGTCGGAGTTATCGTATATGGATATGGCCAAGTGGAAAGAACGAGGAGCCATTACGGCCCCTCCTATCGACCTATACAAGCAGGATATGTACATCGGCATCGACTTGTCGATGCGCATTGACCTTACGGCCGTTGGGATGGTGCTGCCACTTGATGACGACGGGACGACGAAGTATTTGGTACGAGCCCACGGGTTTATTCCGGAAGAGACGGTAGCTACGCATGAAAAAACAGATAAGGCGCCATATCGAGCCTGGGCTAGGGCCGGATACCTTACCATCACCCCGGGAGATGTCGTGGATTACCGCTTTATCGACACATGGATACAAGAACAAATGGATAACCTGGGGGTAAACCTTAAGGAGGTATGCTATGACCCGTATAACGCGACTCAGTTTTCGCAAGAGCTTGATTCAAGGGGTATTGTAACCGTTGAAGTACGGCAAGGGATGCGAACGCTTTCAGAACCGACCAAGGTCTTTCGAGAAGAAGCCTATCGCGGAAACATCTTACATGAACCCAATCCTCTTTTAGATTGGGCTATTAGTAACGCCGTGACTAAGCGTGATCACAATGAAAACATCTTGCTTGATAAGGCAAAGTCCACCAACCGCATTGACCCGATAGCGGCGGTTATAAACGCCTTTAGTAGGGCTTATGTAGCGGAACTTGAAGATTTAAGCGAGTATGTCTTATCCGATGAATTTAGTTTATAGGAGGAATCATATGAAGACAATAAAAAAGTTTGCCGATGATATCTTACTACTAGCCGGCTTTATCTTATTAGTGATAGCCGGGTCGTATGTAAGTCCTGCCGTAGCCTTATATACGGCAGCCGTTGAATGCTTATCGGGGGCGTATCTTATTAATTACACGTTAACTGTCGATAAGGCTAAAGGGGTCGATACGAATGCTCATTCGTAACTGGCTGTTAAACCGGGCCAATGGGAGCGGAAAGCTGTTTACCGGAACCGATAGCGGGACCCTTTTAAATCCTGCGCAGTGGCTCATCGATGCCATCGGCGGCGGAGCGGTTCTTACACCGGAACAAGCCGCTAAGAACTCGAACGTAGCCGCATGCGTGTCTATTTTAGCCGACGATATCGGAAAACTTCCGATTCATACATTTAACAATCAAAAGAAAGACATCGGCATGAAACACCCGGTCGCCAAACTGTTATATGAGCGGCCGAACCCCTTCATGTCGGCCTTTGTATTTAAGCAAACCCTACAAGGGCACATCGGTATCTACGGCAACGGCATCGCCTATATTAAATGGGGGCCCGACGGGTACCCTGTGGCACTGTGGCCGCTGGATCCGGTACGTACGTTTGTACAACTGGATGCCGCTACGGGCACCCTTCATTACCGAACCCAAAACGCCCAAGGAGAGGTATACGATTTAAAGCCCGATGAGGTCCTACACTTTAAAGCCTTTACGCGAGACGGCATTATCGGGATCCCGCCGTGGAAGACGCTTATTGATGAACTCGATAGCCAAAACGCCCTTAAGTCGTTTATTTGTGACTTTTATCATAACAGCACCTTATCGAGCGGTATCTTAAAGACGGCGACCAAGTTAAACGCCGAAGCGAAAGAAAAGGTGCGAAGCGAGTGGGAAAAGCTAAATAGCGGAAAGGACAACCAAGGAAAAATCGCGGTCTTGGACGTAGGCTTAGACTTTCATCAGCTAGGCATGCCGCTTGACCAGGCCCAGTTTTTAGATACTCAAAAATTCGGCATTACGGAAGTGGCCAAAGTCTATCGAGTGCCGCCGCATAAACTGGCACAACTTGACAGAGCGACCTACGCCAACGCCGAAGCCATGGGGCTCGATTACATTAAAACCACGCTACTTCCGATATTTACACAATGGGAACAGGAAATAAACTACAAGCTCTTTACCGAAACGGAAAGGGCTTCTTTTTATGTCAAATTTAATGCAGCAGCCGAACTTCGCGGTGACAGTACCGCCCGTGCCGGGTATTACCGGGACATGTTAAATAACGGCATTTATACCATCAACGAAATTCGGGAGATGGAAGAAATGGACGGCATCGGTAAGAACGGGGATAAGCACTTTGTGTCGCTGAACTATACCACGCTCGATCAAGTCGGGCAACAAGACGCATCGAAAGGAGGTGAGGGGGAAAATGGACAACAAGACGAATAAATTAAGCTGTCTTACGGTAAAAAATGAGACGCCTCAGTCGGCCGAGGTGTATATTCACGGCGATATTGTCGACGATGATATGAAGGCGTGGCTGTCAGAGTGTGACGGAAAGACCTTTGCCGGGTACGTGCTGCCGGTTGATGTACGAGAAAAGCTCGAAAGCTTACAAGGAAAAGACCTTACGATTTACATCAATTCAGACGGTGGTAGCGTTCCGGCAGGGATGGCCATTGCTAATATGATAAAACGGCACGACGGGCACACCGTAGGCGTGGTAGACGGGTGGGCGGCTTCCATTGCCAGCGTTATCTTTATGGCCTGCGATGAGCTTTACATGCCTAAGAACACGTTTCTCATGATTCATAAACCGAGCGCCATGGCTATAGGTGATTCGGACGACATGCTGCGAGTGGCTACGATGCTTGATACGGTGCAAGAAGGTATCGAGCAGGTGTATTTAGAGCGCGCTAAAGAAGGCGTAACGGCCGAAGAGATTCGTAAGGCTGTAGAGGCTGAAACCTGGTACACGGCAGCGGAAGCCTCTGAGGTGTTCGACATTACCGTAAAAGATACGAGCGTACAGCTTGTGGCCTGCAGCAAGGGGCTTTCCTTTAAGACTATGCCTGAGGCGGTAAAGAATGCCAAAACGGCAACAGATAAAAAGCAGCCGCCTGAAAAAGAAAATTTGCAAGACGATATTAAAAACCGCAAGAGAAAACTTGCCATTGAACTTGAGTTACTGACCTAAGGAGGAACCTGTTATGACAGAACAAGAAAGACAGTTGCGCCAGGATATGGCCAAAAAACAAGCGTATATCCAGGACTTATTGAAAGACAACCGACTGGATGAAGCCGAGTCTGCGACGAATGAATTAAAAGAATTGCGGCGTCAATTCGACGTGCTGCAGACGGTAGCCGATACGGTGCCGGGAGTCGCTGCTTCCTCGGTTACAAAACAAGAAGACGAAAAAGACGTGGACATGACACACGTTTTTGCGCAGCTTCTTAGAAATAAAGGCAACCTGTTAACGCCGCAGGAAGTAAAAGCGGCGCGCGGTATGGCCGTTTCCAACGTTGCCGGGAATTTAAACGAAGGTACCAATGAACAGGGCGGCTTTATTGTACCGGTAGATGCACAGACAAAAATTAACGAGTTAAAGCGTACCTTAAATCCTCTTTCTTCTATTGTATGTGTTGAAAACGTCAATACCATGTCGGGTACGCGTGTGATGGAAAAGGCGGCCGACATTACGGCGTTTGCGCCGGTTGCTGAATTTGCCACTATCGGGGAAACGGATGCCCCGAAGTTCACGCAAGTTAAGTACCTTATCAAAAAGTACGCCGGTATTTTGCCGATGTCTGAAGAACTCTTGGCCGATACGGACCAGGACCTTTTAAATTATGTATATCGCTGGCTGGCTAAAAAGTCGGTCATTACGGAAAACGCACAGATTTTAGCACTCTTAAAGACGCTTACGAAAGCGCCTCTTACGAGTATCGACTCGGTAAAAGACGTCTTAAATGTGACACTCGATCCGGCTATTTCCTTGCTTTCGTCCGTCGTGACGAACCAGGACGGATTTAATTACCTGGATAAGCAAAAAGATAGCGAAGGTCGCTATCTCTTACAGCCCAATCCCTTAGATTCGACGCAAAAGATGCTCTTTGGAAAGTCCGTTACGGTCCTATCCAATAAGGTGCTGCCGACGGATGCCGCCGGTGGGACGAAAAAAGCGCCCCTTCTTATCGGTAGTTTTGAAGATGCCGTTGTCTTGTTCGACCGCCGGGCGACCACGTTAGTAGGTACGAGTATCGGTGGCGACGCGTGGAAACGCGACAGCTTTGACATCAAAGCCGTTATGCGTTTTGATGTGCAGAAATTCGACGACCAAGCGGTGGTTTACGGCGAATTGGCCTTGTCGTAGGAGGCTTTTATGGTACTACTGGATGACGTGAAACTTTATCTGCGCGTGGATGGCCAAGATGAGGATTCGGTCATCCAAGGTCTGATAGAGGCCGCCAAGCAGTATATACAAACGGGTACGGGCGTTACGTTTTCAGAGACGAACGCCCGCCATCTGTTAACGTTAAAGATGATAATAGCGCATTGGTACGACCATAGAGGGCTTGCAGGAAGCGATTCTGAAATGCCCTTTACCGTTACGGCGCAACTACTTCAAATCGAAGCTGAAAGGAGCGATTAGGATGAACGCAAAAGTCATTCAAGACTGCATATACCAAAACACCTTTTATAAAGAAGGCGATATCGTAACGGGGAGCGATAACGAGTTACAAGAAATCCTTGATTTCGGGTATGCCGAGGTCTACGACGGGCCGATTGAAGCCCCGAAGGAAGAAGAGCCTGTAGAAGAAACCCCGATAGAAGAGCCTGAAAGTGACGGTAAAAAGACCGCTAAAAAGTAGGTGAGCGGTGTGACCACGGTATCGGATTTAAAAAGTCGCATAGAACTGTATCGCTTACAGTTAACGCCTGACGGGCAAGGCGGGTACGATGAAACGTATGTACGAGTAGGCACGGTTTGGGCACAGATACATCGGCCGCGATTTTGGGAAACCGAGGCGGGCGGAGGCCCCGCTACCGCCATTACCCAGGGCATTACGATTCGCTATCGAAAAGAGGTAGCCTCTGATTGGCGTATTCGGTACCAACACACGGAGTATCGGGTACTTCACATTGAATACGGGGAAAAACGAGATGTTATGACCTTAACGTGCACGGCTGTGAGCCATCACGGATAGGAGGGGCCATGTATCTTCGAACGAATTTAGATGAAGAAACCTTTAGAGCCGTAGCCGATATCACGCAATTTGACGTCCTTACGCAAGAACGACTGCGAGACGTCATAAGACAAAAGGCCGCCGAGGTACAGCAGCGGGCGATTATGATGGCCCCGAAAAATACGGGGCGGCTTGCTAGTGAAATTAAATTGGAGTTTGTAAATACGGAGAAAACCTCGGCAGCTAGAGTGTATACGAAAAATAAGGTAGGTCATCTGGTAGAATTCGGGGCGGTTGCCACGGTATCCATCCCGACTCATAAGAAGGCCATGAAGCCCGGCGGACAAGGATGGTTTATGGCCAAAGCCATTATCCCCAAACGAGCACCGCACCCTTTCATGCAGCCTGCCATTGACATAGTACGTCCGACCATTCGAGAGGCGATAAAGGAGGCTATCGTTCGTGATAAGTAGAATTCCGTTTAACCAGGTACAGCAAAATGTGTATACGCTTCTTTCGACGGGTCAGACGATCCCTGTGTATGACAGCGTTCCGACAGAATCGGAAACGGATGTAATGCCGTATATCGTCTTGGGCGAGTTTCACGGCTCGCCTGTTGACGAAAATAAGACAACGGTGTATCACACCGTAAGCCAACAGATCCACGTCTGGACCCGAGGAAGAGCTAAAAAAGAAGTCAATGAAATACTTGATGATATGGTGTATTTACTGACCAAATACTCATTACCCCTTACCGGGTACACGCAAATCGGTACGGCTGTGATTGCGCAATACATGGCGTATCAGGAACTGTATGCTGATAATAACAGTGCCTATCACGGAGTACTGACCGTGGAATGGGTATTGCAGCAGGATATGAATTAATAAGGAGGAACAGGTATGCCCTTAACAGAAGATAAAATTAAAAACCTTCCGGTCATGGAAGAAAACTCGACGGCCATTGCCGGCAAAGACACTCTGATTTATATTGCGCTCGATAGTGCTCCGACGTGGGTTCTTTTGGGTGGACAGCGAAACAATCCGTTATCTCGTAAGGCGGAATCGATTGACGCCACATCGAAAGACAGCGGCAACTACAGTACGAAACTTTCGGGCATGCTGAGCTGGACCATGTCGTATGAAGGGCTGTTGGTCTTAAACGATGAAGCCGTTGAAATTCTTGAAAATCGATTCAATAATCGTAAGCCGGTCTTTATTCGCCAGGAATATCCCGACGGATCGTATCGTACCGGCTGGGCGAGTGTGACGGCCTTTGACGAAGACCACAGCTATAGCGGGGTATCTACGCTAAAAGTTACGTTTGAAGGCAAAAACGGCATTTCAGACGTACAGAAACTGTCGACGACCCCGGCTCTTAGCATGACCACGAGCACCGTTTCGAAAGCGGCCATGACGGACGTATCCATTACGATTACGCCGCCGGAGGCCAACGTTCGTACGGTCGTCATGGCAGACGGAACGAGACTTTATCAGGAAGTCGACTATACGTATAGCCAAGGAACGCTGAAGCTTTTGAAAAATGGAGCTATGAAGGACCATTTGGTAATGGGGGACAACAACATTACCATTACGATTACAGCGGATATTAAACTTACGTATAAACTCAAATTAACAGCGTAAGACGGGACGAAGGAGCGGTCGAAAGGCCGCTCTTTTTTACGATAGGAGGAACCTTACGATGAAAACCACACGGACGTTAACCGTCGGTGATAACCGATATGAAGCCTACCTTACCATTAAAGATATGCGCATGGTGGAAAGAGAAATCAACCAGTCGCTCTTATCCATCTTTGATGCAAGCTCCCTTGCGGTCATCTCTCGCATGACGGCCAATCTCGGTATTGACCTTGTTATGGCCGTTCTTAGATTTGCCATTCACGACGAAAAGCAGGGGCAAAGGTCTGACGATGAGTTATATGACCTTATTGATGAGTATTGCTCCATTGAAGGGCAGACGATGGATGATTTAGGCGGGTTTGTGATACAGCTCATTTTTGATACAGGGCTATATAACAAGGTGAAGTTTCATCCGGGTACGGGAAAAAACGCCAAACCGACGACATCGAAGAAGGCACGATCGTCGTCGGATCGATAGAAGCCTGGATTGAAAACGCGGAACCGGTGGCGTACGGGATGCTTAGCCTTACGCCGCGTGAATTTGAAGAACTTCAAATTCAAGAGTTTAACGCCATGGTGCAAGGACACCTCAGGCGAAAGAGAAAGCAAGATGAGATGCAAGCGTACTTTACCTATTGGCAGTTACTACCTCAGCTTGGCAGTAAGACGTCGATTACTCCGGCCGATATTTTAGCGCCGCTGTATCCGGACGTAAAGCCCGATCCGAAAGAAGAACGAGAAGAATTACTCAAGGTATTTGGCATGTAAGGAGGATAGCCAATGACCACAGTTGCAGATTTACTGATTAAGATAGGAGCCGACGGCAGCGGGCTGTCCTCTGAGCTTGGTAAAACCAAACAAGAAATCCAAAAGACGTTCTCGACAAATCCGATAAACGAGTTCTCGGGGAGCGTGGATACGGCAACGGGTAAGGTAAACGCCATGCTGGGAACGCTTACGAAGTTTGCGGGCATTGCCGCAGCGGGTTTTGGGTTAAATGCCATTATTGAAAGCGCTGTCAATGCCGGTGAATCTTTGTACCAGGTGCAGCAACGGTTTAATTTAACCGCTGCAGAAGCCGCCAAACTTTCGGGCATTTTAAAGATGACAGGCGGCGATGTAGAGACGGCCGCTAAGTCCATCATGCGTCTTGATAAGAACCTTGCCAATAACACGGCAGAAGGAAAGAAAGCGGCCGCTATCTTGTCTCAAATGGGGCTGTCTCTTACGGACTCAACGGGCAAGATGAAGCCCATGAACGAGCAGCTGGAGACCTTGGCCAAAGGCTATCGGGCCGCTAACGAAGCCGGACAAGGCCAAGAGTTCTTAATGGCCACACTCGGTACAAGAGGGCTTGCGTTAACGAAGACGCTTCTTAATTATGAAGAAGCCGCCCAGCGGGTATCTAAAATACAAGGCATAGGACTTGATTCGAAAGAAGCCCATGATATATACATGGACATCCAAGAAATTAACTTGCAGCTTGGTAAACTGGGTACCATTGCCGGCGTGGCATTGGGTCCGCTTGCCAAGGAACTCTTGCCTCAGATTATGGAAGGGCTTTCCTGGACGGCCACTCAAATTTATAAAAATAAGGACGCCATTGCAACAACGGTGGTTACACTGACCAAATTGGTGGCTGCGTATGAGGCACTAAAGCTGGCTAAGAAAGCGGCGAGCGCGGTTAGTAGGGTCGTGGATACCGTGCGAAGTTCTACGGTAGACCAAGCCAATGAATCGCAGCAACAGGCACTGTCGAAAGCCCAGGAACGACGAATCAATAAAGCCATCGCCGATAGCGATAGAATGTATGCACAGATGCGCCGAGAAGCGATTAAGACGGCCAATCAGCAGAACCTGTCGGCAGAAGAAACGCAGGCGTATATGGCGGAAAAGTTCACACAGATAGGCCTGGAGTCGGCGCAGGCTGCCGAACGAATTCGGACCGAAATGACCAGAGCCTTTGCGGCAGTAAACGTGGAGGCTGAAAAAAGTGCGGCCGTTGTTTCTGAGGCTGTCAAAGCGTCCGCCTATACCACGGAAACGACGACAGCGACAAAGGTTGAAGCTAATAACGCGGTCATTGCAAGTAACGCCAAAGTAGCCGAGTCGGAAGTAGCTATCGGAGCAGCGGCTCGCGAGGCCGCGGCGGTAAAGGAACTGGCGGCATCGGCAGAAGTAACAGCCAATGAACGGGTGATGGTAAGTAACGCCGCCGTGGGAGAGTCAGCCATGGCAGCGGGGGCGGCCTCTGTGCGAGCCAGTGAGGCGGCCACGGCGGCAACGGCGACGACAACCCAAGCGGCGACCGCTTTAGGGGTAGCTCATGAAGCGACCGGAGCTAAGGCCGTGATGGCGTCTACGGTTTCTGTTCGAGGTATTAGTAAAGTAGCCGGAATAGTTCCGAAACTTACCATGGCTGTATGGGCGTTAGCCGGCGGCTGGGTAGGGGTAGCGACGGCCGTTGCCATGGCGACATACGCTATCTATGAGTACAAAGCGGCACAACGCGATGAATATAATAGCCATCGCTATGTCGTGGACGGCATTACCTATACAGAACAAAATGGACAGTTTTATCGGCATCAAGAAGCTCCTGAAAACTTAGCCAATATGTCCTTGGCAGAGCAAGCTGAGGTGAATAACAGCTATCAGCCCGATGTGCTGGTTGAAGATGAGGGGCTTCGGGAAAAGCTGAATACCCTGTGGTTCGAACGGCATAAAAATGACCCGGATTACCAGCAGCAGCTATTAAAAGAAGAAATGGATTCGCGGTTAGCGGCGCTTGATCTTTCCGCTAATACCGGAGTAGGCAGCGGCGGTGCCGGTAGTATCGGCGGCGGTACCCACGTCGAAAACGAGCAGACGTACGATGTCAGAGGCGGTGCGATATATAATGCAGGGCGTTGGAGCGGCCTTAATTACGGTACCGGCGAAAACGAGGTTGTGTGCACAACGTACGTTGAAAACGTTTGGTCCGATGCCGGGGTCTCGAACGCCTGGAACCTGGGGCCGTGGGCACCGAGCTGGGCCGAGAACGCAGGCAGCGCGTTTCATCCGACGGACGCTTACGGTAATGGCTACGAAGCTCATGCGGGTGATGCCGTCATCACCAACAACGGGGGCCATGTTATTATGCTAGATGCCAATGCCTCCGGCTATTATGCGGCAGCCGGTAGCGGCCGAGTATCTCAGCATTACGACCAAGACTACCGTGAAGCGTTCGGCGGCAATATCGTCGGCGTTATCTCACTTACAGAGTTTGCCGGTGTTACGGAGTCGGGTAAAGCTCTATCCATATCGGATGTTCGTAAGCAAGCGGAACAGCGAGCTAAAGACATTGCTAACGCTCGCAAGGATCTAAAGGGTCTTGAAAATGACCTCGATAAAGCTCTTTTAAACGACGCCGGTACGGAGTTTGAAAAGAGTATCGCCAATATGAATAGCCAGGCGAAAAAATATGAAGACCAAATTCGTAAGATAAAAAATGTATCGAAAGATATTGATACAACGCATGCCGAAGACCTTTTAAAACAGTGGAAAATTGAAGAAGCCGCCAAGGCCATGGAAGCTCTTACACAGCGGCGGTTAGCGTTTAAAACAGACCTGGCTAAAATAAACGCGGACCTTAAGGGAGATTACGTATCGGTTGCGCAAGCTGAGTTTGAAGCGACGGTACAAAGTCTGGATAAGCAGCGTAAGGCTAAACTTAAAGAAATTCAAGCCACGAAAGACGACTATGAAGCGCTTAAAGAAGCCAACGAATGGTATACAGCGGCATATTTACAGGCGGTACAAAAACGTGAAGACGCCGAGCGCGAAGCCTATGAGAAGTCTGTGCAGTGGTCGATTAAGCGCGGCGATACCCAAGGGCTGATGAATGCGCTTCAATCGAAAGGGGCTAACGATGAAAAGGCCTGGAATGATAAAAAGCAAGCCCTTCAAACGTACTATGAATTTTGGCAAAAAGCGCACATGTCTACGGCTGAGATGATCACAACCGGATCGGGTCAAATCGCATCGGGAATTCAAGGTGTTTTCGAGGCCCTGGCAAACGGGTCGGAAAGTGCGAAAGACTCACTGCGAAGCCTGGGAAAAGTCTTTCAAAAGACGATTACGCAAATGGTCGCTCAGATGGCGGCGAATAAAATTGCGACGCTTCTTTTTGGTAGCTGGCTGGGTGAAGGAAAGTCCTCAAGCGGGTTTAGCTTTAACGAAAATCTTTTGGACGCAGCCTCGTTTAGACCGTACGTCCCGAGGCTTGGAGTTGCTAGGCCTTTTGCTACAGGGGGCCTTGTTACAGCACCTACCATGGGGCTTATCGGCGAAGCCGGAAATGACGAAGCTGTATTTCCCTTAACGGATGAAGTGTACTCGCGAGTAGCCAAAGGGATTGTACAAAACCAAGGGCAAAACAGCGGGACCGTTGCGGCACCCGTTATTAATATTATTAATAACAGTCAATCGAAGGTAAACGTTCAGTCGAGTAACTACGACAATCAGATGAAGCGCTACATCATTAATGTGGTCGTAGATGCCGCAGAAACAGACGAAGGCGGCATGGCTAGAGCCATTAGAAACATCTCGAAAGGATAAACCATGAAAACATTTCCGATAACTCAAATTCCTCACCCCGTCGTATCGCGGGCTACCAACGCCGGTGATACGTACGTGGAAAAAATAACCGACAGTACGGTCGAGTCTAAAACAGACGCGGGGTATCGCCTCACCAGACCTCGAAATACAAGAACGCCGCGGACGTTCTTGTATTCTTGGACGTGTCTGTCAGAGGCTCAAAAGAATACCCTCCGGGACTTCTGGAAGGCTGCTCGAAAGTCCGACATATTCGAATTTAAGGATTACGATACGGGCGATACCTGCTTCGTGCGCTTTACGAGTGATTGGGAGTGCCACTACTCACATCCTGAAGGGTATTACCTATCCTTGTCCTTTGAGGAGGTATAACTTATGAAAATATGGGAAACGGCGGCGATATTGGAGAAGAATAAGTTATCCTCCGATGCGCCGTTTTTACTACTCGTAAAACTTCATCACAAAGAGTTGCCGGAAGATGTATATTTGGTAAGAAATACGGAAGATGTAACGTGGAACGGACGGACGTGGACACGGTTTGCATTTAATGTCACCAACGTGAATACAGACGGGACCACGCTACCTACAGTGAATCTTACGGTGTCTAATTGCGGCGGCATTATCCAGTCGTACCTGCAACGGTATGGGGGCATGACGGATGCCGCCGTTACGTTATATGTCGTTCATACGAAGCTGTTAGATAATCCCGAACCGCTCGATCAGTTAGATTTTACCAACCTTTCGACGTCGTATGACGAAGCCTGGGTTACCTTTAAATTGGGAAGTAGCCCTGAGTTATACAATAAATTTCCTCTTGATACGTATATGGTCGATTTTTGCCCCTTTGTTTTTAAATCCGTCCGGTGCGGCTATACGGGAACGGATAAGCCGTGTAACAACACGATTAAAGAATGTCGCATTAAAGAACGGTTCGGCGGCGAGCAGGGGATGACGGGAAACTATGGTTAACGTTAAGGACCTGGTAGGCGTAGCCTACGTAAACGGGGGTAGAAGTGTAACCCCAGGGTTCGACTGCTGGGGTCTTGTTCGAGAGTATTATAGGCGGGGCGGGATCGCCCTTCCTAAGTTTCCTATCAATGCGACCCATACGGATGAAGTTATGGACGAGATTAAAAAGAACCAAGTAAACTGGGAAAAATTGGAAGAGCCTGAAATCGGCTGCGTGGTGCTACTGCGGCTCATCGGTAATCCGCTTCCGAGTCACTGCGGCGTATACCTCGGTTACGGTGAGTTCATTCACGCCATAGCCCCCGCTGTACAGGTCGACAGGTTATCTCGATGGGGCCCGAGAGTGGTCGGGTACTATAAGCCCAAAGAAGGAGTATATCCGAATGTTTGAGATTATAACAGTAAAAAATATATTAACAGGAGAACAGGAGCGACAGCGATACACGTATGAGGGCAAGCGGCTCATCGATATTGTCGATATTAAGGGTCTACTGGTGTTCGTCAACGGATCGCTTGTCGAGATTCCCTATGGCTACATCCCTCAGGACGGCGACCAGGTCGTCCTGACTGCTGAGCTTGAAGGCGGCATGAAAGGAGCCCTGGGGTGGATTTTGCAAATTGGACTTATGGTCGCCGCTCCGTATGTAGGCGGTTGGCTGGGCATTACGGCTAAATTCGGGCAGGGCTTGGTTGCTGGGGTTTTTACCATCCTTGGCGGTAAGCTGATTAACAGTCTTCTTCATATTAACCAGGCGCATCCTCAAGAACAAGAATCCTCTCCGACATACGGGTGGGACCTTCCGCAAGTACAAACCCATGAGGGAAATCTTATCGGCGAGACGTACGGAACGGCGATGCCGGCCGGACAGCTTTTAATGTATCACGTCGAGACGGAGTCTGAAACGTATAAGGTAAAAAACGACGGGAATCTCGAAAATACCCATAAGTACAGCGGTGAAAAAGACGTACAGTACCTGAATATTCTTTTTAGCGGAGGCTACGGGCCGGTTGATTCTATTGAAGACATCCGTATCGGGTACACTCCGATAGATAACTTTGAGTCCGTACAAATTGAAAAGAGACTGGGTACGAATGACCAAGAGCCGATTTCGTTTTTCCCTAATACCGTCGCGGACCAGTCTATTGATATAGATTGTAAAGAAGGAACGTCTGTTATACGAAGTACCGATACGGATTTATGTAACGCCGTTGAAGTCACGCTGACCTGGCCCGGAGGATTGTACTCGGTTAAAGACGACGGAAACTTTTCAAACTACACGGCCCGGTTTACCATCGGGATTCGAAAGACGGGTACAACCGACGCCTGGATAGAGCAGACCTGCTCTGTCACAGCGGGGACGAACTCAGCCGTGCGAAGAAGCTATAAATTTGAAGGCTTGGAAGCGTCTCGTTACGACGTTCGGGTGCTTCCGACGGATGCTCCGACGACGTCGCGCCAATACGCTCAAATGCACTGGTCCATTCTTTCGACTTATATCAATTCGGGTCGATTTATTCGGCCGAATAAAGTCCTTATCGCCTTACGTATAAAAGCCACGAACCAATTAAACGGCGGGATTCCGAATCTTAACTGGCGTCAGAAACGGATGCATGTACTGGTTTTTAACCCGAGAACTCGTCAGTATGAAGAAAAGTCGGCGCAAAATCCTATTTGGGCGGCGTACGATATCCTTCATCACTGCAGGCGTCTTAAGAACATAAGTACGGGGCAGTTTGAATACGTAGTAGACGGCTGCCCTACGGAGCGCTTTTCAAAGTATTTCCATGAGTGGCAAAAAGCGGCTGATTATGCCGATGAAATGATAGACGACGGCAACGGCGGTACGGAAAAAAGGTTCCAGCTTGATGCCTTTTTCGATACCAAGCAAAAACGCTATGAGGCAGCCAATAAAGCTGCTCAAGTAGGGCATGCTACGATTGTGCGTCACGGCGTAGACCTCGGGATTGTAGTCGATATGCCGGGGACGATAAAACAAATATTCGGAGAAGGTCGTACGATTGCCTCGTCCGTCTCAGGAAGCTTTGCTTCGCGTGAGGAACGAGCTCGTAGTGTACAGATTACCTATAACGACGAGCAGCGGGATTTTAAAAACACGGAGTTCTTTGTCCGCTCGGCCCGTTACGCCGAGAATCGAACGCTTCAAGATAATACGGCCAACGTTACGCTCTTTGGCGTATCTCGCCGCTCCCAAGCGCATCGAGAGGCCTTGTATTACCTGGCTACCAATGAACGGCAGCTACAAACGATACACCTATCGGCCGATGTGAATGCGTTAGTGTGTGAGTACGGCGATATCGTCGGCGTCGCTCATACGGTGCCGAGACTGGGACTTGAAAGTGGCCGCATAGTATCCATCGACGGTAACAAGGTAACCCTTGATAAAAAAGTGACCCTTACGGCCTCGGATGTGCATAGTATCATCGTGCAGCGCTCTAAAGACGATGTCTTGGTTACTCGCGATATACTGCCGGTTACGACGGATACCGTCACCGATACGGTCACCGTATCGCAATCTTTTGGAGAAGGCGAAGAAGTCGCTCAATATGATTGCTATGCTATCGGCGTTAAAGATAAGGTTGTAAAGCCGTTTCGGGTTGTAAAGCTTGAACAAGACAAGGATCTTAAGATGACCCTTACGGCGATTGAATACGATGAAAAGATATATGAACCCGACTACACGCGCTACCCGATTATTGACTACAGTAAAGGAAAATCCGCTCTTTTAAAAGCCCCCATAAATCTCACCCTTTCCGAAGAAAACCTTCGGGTTCAAGGTAGCGGGAAAAACAGCATCATCCACTGTACGTGGGAGATGCCTAAAAATTCCCGATACGATGCCTTTCGGGTGTCCTATTCTACAGATAACTATAACTGGGTGGACGCTCCGACCACCGGGGCCCTTTCGCTGGATCTTAAAAATATGGAGCCCGACCACACGTATTACGTACGGGTCCGCGCTATCTTAGACGGTTTCGAGTCGGGCTATGCGGCGGCGCATATCGGGGTATCGGGCAATATCTTACCGGCCACACCTGCCAAGGGGCTTACGGCTTATACAAGATATCGCCAGTTAACCGGTCAGGCCATTTATGACGTCATAGTGAACTGGCTGCCGTCCTCGCTTACGGGCCGTGTCTACTACAAGACCTCGTATGCCTCGGCTGAAAATGTCATCGGGACGACGCAGACGCCTTGGGGTGCCTGGGTCTTTGCCGGAGAAGGAGCGGGACAACTGGTTATCCCTCAGCTACTACCGGGAGAGACGATACGAGTTGCTGTTACGACGGCGAATGAGCTCGGAGAGTATACCGTGCCTGATGCCGTAGAATATTTAGACGTAGTAGTGGCAGAGCAAACTACCAAGCCGCTGGTGCCTGAAAACCTTTCTATCGAGTTTACCGACAAGGTAGTCGTCAAGTGGAACGCCGTTACCAATACGACGATCGCCTACTACGAAGTACGGAACAATAACGCACCGGGCGAAGCTGCGGGGCTACTCGTTCAAACGACCGACCTTCAAGCGGCGCTACCTCTTACGGAGCGCCAGGGAACGATATTCGTCCTGGCCAAAAACACGCAAGGCGAGTATAGCAGTGCGTCTGAGCTTATGTATAAAAAGGAAGCTCCGAAGGCTCCGAAAGCGCCGAACGTGAAGACAGGCATCGGAACGCTTACGATTACCGCACCGTCGTTTCCTGTCGGTGTCTCTAAAATGCACGTACGAATCGTCGGGCAGCAGCACTCGACGGCCTTTGATACGACCTCAAGCGTCATCTCGTATGCGTGTGAGAGCGATATATACGATGTCAGTATCAGTTTTATCGATGTATTCGGCCCGGGTGCCGAGTCGGGGGTTACGACCGTTACGGTAACGGCAACCGTAGACCTTTCGACGCTTAATCGTGAAGCCTTAGGGCTCGATGAGATTGATAAGAATATCGCTAAGATTGAAGCTGAAGTGGGGACTGTAAAGTCTGATGTAACCGGGCTTCAAACAAAGCTTACTCAGACAGCGGAAGGCCTTCAACAGTCCGTTACGGATTTAAAGACAAACGTACAAACGCAGCTGTCGCAGTTTAGTAACAGCATTGACTTGAGGGTCAGTAACGCCATTAAAGGACTTGACGGTGACGGGCTTATTTCACGGATTAACTTATCCACGTCGGGCGTTCGCATTGACGGGAAATTGATTCATGTGACGGGGCAGGCGCTCTTCGACGACAATATCATCACGAACAAGATGCTTAAAGCGGGCTCAGTATCAGCCGATAAGATGCAAGTTGAATCGCTCGATACGATAAGCGCTCGTATCGGGACACTTCGTACGGCCACCAGCGGCGCTCGGACGGAGATTAAAGACAATCTTATTGAAGTATATGACGATGATAACGAACTGAGAGTGAGGATGGGTATATGGGATTAAATACAGGTATCGAAATCAGAAACCCGTCGGGGACAACGTTCTTAACGCCCGATAACTCGATATGTCGTATTATTGATAAAATCTGGGTGGTATTCGGTCAGCAGCCGATATGTATGAATAATAACTACGCCTTTGAAAATTACCTGGATGACGATGAGGGGCTTAAGCAAGCAAAAAAGACGGCTATGAAGCAGTATATCGCAAAGTATAAGAAAACAAGCTATACAGAAAATGATTATGATACGATTCCCGCTTCTGAACGCTGGCAAGTCCGAGAAATGATGAAAGAGTTGTTTAAGACTCGAACAGTAGCCTGGAATCAGAATAAAAGAGGACAGCTTATCTTTCATGCGTATTTAGAAGAGCATGAAACGCTCTTTTTAACGACCGTCGGTCATAATTTAAGGGCGGCTGCTACCGATACGGTGTGGCTGCCCGGCCCGCCGGGGATTAAAGAGTATAAGGATATGTCGGCCGTTAATATATGGTTTGAAGTACCCGGAGCTGACGGCAAAAAATACGACGCCGTAGACGGGCTTGAAACACCGGGACATATTCAAGCATATATCAAAAACCCGTACTGGGGATATGTCATAGTGGGGGCAATGTGAGATGCAGCTGATACAAATTGCTAATAAACGAAAGAAGACCGTCATTAACAGCTCCTATGAAAACTTTGTCTGCAAACCTCGAAAGAAGGTACAGATAAAACGGCTTAGGAACGTATCTTTAGAAGCTATGCCCACCTTTGGTGATAGCGGTACGGGGCACGTTGGGTACATGGGGGTGACCCCTTGGTCCTTGGATGATAAAAAAAGCGTACTGGCAACGACCGTGTTTCATCCTGAGGTGTTTCCCACACCGCCTCTAGTGGCCGTAACCATACCTCGCGGGTATTACTTTAAAGCCTATATGCAAGTTCGAAACGAATCGGGCGTTATGCGGTTTATCCATTACTTACGGATATGGCGAAACGACGATAAAGATATCACCGTCGATGAAATTTATAAAGGCATCCAACTTTATATATACGACTTTTTAACCCCTCAAGGTCAAATAAACGGATACGGACGAATTCAAGAAGGGATGCTTAGCGTCCATGACGGCGTATGGAAACTGGGGTATAAGGTTTTTGTAAATGAGGGGATGTATCGAGGAGATGCCAATCGGCATGTGGAACTGCCGTGGCAAGTTCTTCGTAAGCCCCGACCGAACTTGACCGCTCTTAAAGAATACCCGGATATAGACAAGTGTAAGTGCGGCGTACAGGTCTACGGCTATCATCGGTTTTGGAACGAGCGGTTTCATTCGCCTAAAGCCGATAAACGAAGTGAAGAAGTAAAAAAGGCCAAGGGAAAACTTGAGCGGTATTCGGCAGACCTTTTGTATGACTCTAGGCTTCCGTGGCTCGTAGTCCTGGATCAGGTTAAAAATACGGTAAAATATTCCAAGGACACCTACGTTCAAGGTGATATCCGACTATCTCACCAAGACTCAAAACCCTATCATGTAACGGTAGCCGTGATAGAAAACTCGGTGATTGAAGGTATTGCTTGCACAAGCGAGGTGAAATTTTCAGGCCTTCAGCAATATGAGGTTCGGCAAGGAGTGACTTTTACCTCGGACGAGGCCGTAGGTACCGTCGAGAGGGATAAGGAACTTCCGACCACAGCGTATCGACCGACTCCGTTTATCGGTACCCCGAGTCTTGATTATCTGGTAGTAAACGTAGACGGTGTACAGCCGAATACGGTCGATGAATTTGAGTAAAGGAGACGTATTTAATCATGACGATATCCACTGAAATCGCCTCTCTTATCGCCCAGACGGTAATTCCCATGCTGCTGTCGGCAGGGCTTGCCTTTTACGTATCTGAAAAGAACCGCCGCCGAGGCTTGGATAGAGGTGTTCAAGCCTTGCTACGCTGCCGCATGCTCATTGAGTACGAGCGGTATAAAAAAGAAGGCATTACCTATTCGGAGAAAAAGAACTTTATCAATATGTATGAATGCTATCATGCGCTTGGTAAAAACGGGGTCATGACCTCTATCTATCAGCTGGTACTGGATATGGAGATAAAAAAGGAATATGAAAAGTAGATGTATACGATTCGGAGAATGGGCGCAGACCAATTGGCTGGCGCTCATTGCTATGTTAGCGGTAGTGCTGTTTATTTTGCTCGTAGTGATTGTACTATCTTGGTTATACGGTTTTTGGAGTAACGGATTATACGGCACTCACTTTGAAATTAACAGCTGCTGGCAAGGGGTGTCGGCCGTAGGGGCCGGGATTGTAACGGTTGTAGGACTTGCTAAGGCCGCCTGGACAAAGTACGGGCTTGACAGTAAGTACAATTCACCGGAAGGGCAAAAACCCAATATGACTACTTCTTTAATAAAGATAGGAGAGGATAAAAAATGAGAGAAGGAATTGATGTAAGCTATTGCCAGGAAGGATTTGATTTTGAAGCCGCCAAGGCGGCGGGGAAAGAATTCTGTATCGTTCGAATCGGACGTACCCGAGGAGACGGACGGCAGGAATTGGATGATTTATTTATTCATAATATTAATGCGGCCAAGGCTGCGGGAATGGATATCGGGGTGTATTTTTACAGCCTGGCCACCACAACCTGGCAAGCACAACAAGAAGCCATGTGGCTGGTAAAACAGCTGGATATATACCTAAAGGACGTAGAGTTAAAAGCGGGTATCTGGATGGATATAGAAGAAGAGATGCAAAAAGACCTGGGAGCCCAAGAACTTACGTCGGTAGTGATGGCGGGAATCAATGTAATGAATGAGGCAGGAAAGTATGTAGGCATCTACGGCAGTTATGATACGCTGGTAAACTGTATGAATTTGGAAGACATCCCCGATTACGTACCTTTTTTCGTAGCCATTTTCGGACCGGTCAACTATTTTAAACAAGAGTATCCGAATAAGACGTGCAGCCTCTGGCAATACTCCGACGAAGGACAGATTAACGGATGTGCGGTTGATTTAGACGTTATGTACGACTAACCGAGGTGACATGATGAAAATTCCGATGATAAACGATGAAAAACGGGCGAAACTTGTAAGAATTACGCTCATTTCGATTTTGACGGCTTTTTGCTTAGGATGTATATACTTTGCCGTGCAGCATGAGAAAAAGCCCGTAGAGAGCCCTGTGCGAATGCGTTTTTCGGACACGACCGATAAAATTGCGGTAAAGAAAAATCTACACGTCGATGATAAGGCGGCCAGTGAAATTGTGACAAGAATCGAACGAATTCACGAGGGGACCGTACCACCGAATGTAACTTATTACGTATCGGCTCCTGATTTACAAACGGCTGCCAATACTACAGAGGCGGCTATTCGAAATAAGGACTCACGCTTACCGAAAGAGGCGGTAGCTAAAAGTGATCGCACGGTAGTTACGGTAGACGATAAGAAGCAGAAAGTGGATGTGTACAAAATAAACCTTAGAAACAACCACAAAGTAAAGGCAGGCGGCACCTACATAGACGGGAAACCGTATCTGTCTATCGGGTACCAAACGGGCCGTGTGGAAGGCATAGCCCATATCGGACAAGATGGACGCCAGGGCGGTACCCTGTTATATACAATTAAAGAATGGTAATGTAAGAGACTCTCCCATAATCGGGAGAGTCTCTTTTTGTATACAATGCAATTTAGAAAATAATATGATATACTATAGATACTAAATAAGGGAGGTGTCTTATATGGAACAGATTTTAATGTTAAATAAGTTTTGGTTTCGTGGTATGTATGCAATTTTCAACCCGAAGAAGGCCTCTCGGAAACGAATTAATTTAATTTTAAAGACAACAAATGAAAAGGCACTAAGGGATGATTGGAACTCGGTTGGAGAGGATTTTAAAGTATCCTTGATTGAGTACGGTAAAAAATATGTCCAATAAAAAATCTGATGAAAATATTCCAGAAAAGTTAGACGTTCCCGAATTCCTGCAAAAGAAAACAGGTCAACCGATTCAACAAATTCAACAAATGCAAATCAGATCTGGTCCGTTACCGGATCCGGAAGAATTGCAACGGTACGAAAACATTTGTCCGGGGGCTGCAGATCGCATTATTAATATGGCTGAGTCCCAAGGAAAGCATAGAAGAGAATTAGAAGCAAAGGTTACGAAGGCTGAGGTTTGGGATGGACATATGGCCCTTATATTTGCATTTATTCTTTCCCTAGTGTGTTTAGTTGGGGGGATCTATTTATTGGAAAATGACCATTATATCGTAGGAACCGTTTTTGCGGGAGTTGGAGTTACAGCAATTATTCGGGCCTTTTTAGGACATAAGAATTCTCGAAACAAATAAACAGAGAAGTGACTGTAAATGAAAAGTCGTTTAACGTCACTTCTTTTTTTGACAACATATTAACCCCCAATATAGCTCCTTATCAGAAAATAATAAAAGTAAAAATGGCTTATTTATGCGGAAATGGCGTGTTTATGAGAGAAATAAATACGTCATTAAAGGACGCATTGTCTCTACATCCCGATACCAGCGAGTCGTATTGAAAAATTGTGCATATCGGTAACAGTGACCGATAAGGTGGCATCGTGGCATCTTGGTAAGGCAAAAACTCTCCCGATTATGGGAGAGTTTTATTTTTGTGCTTTAGGTACATAATAGAAAGACACCCTATAATTAAATATAGGGCGTCTTTCCATTAGTAAAAGAAGGATAGCCTAACTGCCTATTCGTAAAGAGACTCTAATTATCATATCATTGAAGCGCATTAGTTGATTCTACAATCAGACAGGTGGATGGCAGAAAGGCGAAATCATGCTAAAACAACAATAAATGAATGAACACAGGTAAATCTTCACTTATTATTGTTTAATGTATTATATCATAAGATGTTTCTTACGGGCAAAAAACATTCACAAATAGCTATGGTTATAAAAATATGTTGAAAATTTGTAATAAACAATATAGAATAGACATGTCATGTATATATTGTTCGAAAGAAAAGGAGTGTAGTGGTATGACACAATATGCAAAGAAAAGACTTGCGGCTACGATAACGGCCGCTCTAATTTACACGACTTTAGGAGGCGTGTCAGCGTTAGCCGCCCCTGCAACGAATCCGGCTGGTGATGGCCTTGGCGTTGCTATTGGTACGGGGAGTAGCGCTCCGAAAGTAGAAAACGTAGCAATTGGGCAAGGAGCTGGCATTGGTTATTCTAATGGTGCTAGTGCTGCAACCGGTGATGTTGCAATAGGTAACGGAGCCAATATTAATAACTATGCCAGCCAAGGCGGTAGTATTGCTATTGGTAAAAATGCACACATAGAAAATATGGCTGGTGGGGGAGAAGCAAGCTTCGCTTTTGGTCAGACAACATATAGTGGTAGTTGGTTCTCTTCTGCTAGAATTCCTACTGATCCGACTAAGGTTGTAGGAAGTGTTGCTATCGGTGATAATACATTTGCTCGTACAGGGAGTACGATGGTTGGTTCTCACAATTATAATGGAGCTTTGGGCGATACTACGGTGAACAGTGCTTCTACTAGAACTGATTCATTAGGCGTATATACTACAACCGTAGGGGCTAATAGCTTTAGTAATGGTGCTTTTACTACAAGTACAGGGTCCTACAATATTATCTCCAGTGACTACAATGGTGGTCGTCTCTCTAATGCGACGAAAAATTTAGGAGCTACTATTAACGGTTCGTTAAATAGCGTTGAATCTAAAACAGGTAGTTACTATTCCGGTATTGGCAATACTATTACAGGGGTTGCTAACCGCACAGCCAATTCCAACGGTTCTCTTATTTTTGGTGCCGGTAATGAAATTACCAATTCATATACTAGCTTGTCCGGTACTCCGACTGATGGAGGTGCTTCAGCAAAAGACTTTGCCGATAGCTTGAGAAGCTCTATTCGGGCATCGAGTAGTGGTGGTTCCACGATGGCTTTTGGCGGGGGGAACAGAGCGGACTATACGTTGCGGACGGCTTTGGTCGGTGTTAATAACACAGTAACGGGAACTAGTGGCGCAGCAAGTGCCAACAACTCTATTACCGGTTTCCATAATACGGCAACGAATGTAAATCATGTAACGGTTACAGGCTCTGAAAATACGATTAGTGATACTAATCATGCCGTGGTTATCGGTGATAATAGAACATTACAGGGAGCAAATAATAGCGTAATTTTAGGATCGCATGATACTGGTAGCACGACTAACGTATCAGATGCGGTTGCTATTGGACGCAATACCAATGTAACAAAAGCTGGTGGGGTAGCTATTGGTTCCGGTTCTATTGCATCCGTAGGTGCAGGTGCAGTTGGATATGATCCGTTGACTCACACTGCATCGACAAACACAACATCTGTATGGAAAGCAACGGATGCTGCTGTATCTGTAGGCGATGGTACCACTCGTACTCGTCAGATTACGAGCGTTGCTGCCGGTACAAATGATACAGACGCAGTCAATGTGGCTCAATTAAAACAGGCTATTGGTAATAACAATAATATTAATTCTGCCGTCATTAATAAGTTGGGAGATAAAGTAAATCGTGTTGGCGCCGGTGCTGCAGCATTGGCAGCTCTTCATCCTCTTGACTTCGATCCGGATGATAAGTGGGATTTTGCGGCAGGTTATGGTAACTATAATAGTGCTAACGCTGTGGCTGTCGGTGCATACTATCGCCCGAATGAAGATGTCATGTTCAGTGTAGGCGGTTCTTTCGGTGCCGGTGAAAACCTGGTAAATGCGGGAGTCAGCTTGAAATTTGGGCAAGGTAAACATGTAACACGTTCACAAGTAGCTCTGGCTAAAGAAGTGGAAGCATTAAAAGCCATCGTCAAAGCACAAAACGCAAAGATTGATGCAATGGAATCCGGTAAAATGGCTGTAGGTCAGACGAGTACGGGTAATGTTAATTTCCCTGACGTTTCGGAAAACCACTGGGCATATGAATATGTTAAATCCTTAGCTGATAGAGGTCTGGTTGTTGGTTATCCTGATGGCGAATTCAAGGGTGACCGCTCGATGACTCGTTACGAATTTGCGGCTGTTATTTACCGTGCATTGCAAAATGGAGCGGCTATTGATTCGAAGATGGCGAAAGCTATGGGCGAATTCGAACCTGAATTGAATCGTATTCAAGAATTGGATCGGACTCGTGTTGATCGCATTTCCGGTAAAGATAACGACCGTCATAAAGTAGAACGTGTTCGTGTTAACAACAAAGATAACAAGAAGATGAAAGATTATCGCGATGTATACGGCGGACATGTTCAACCGCAGAAAAATACAAAAACTGCAAAGACCGAAAAGGCAGCGAAAGCTGTAAAGACAACAAAAAGCAAATAGATTTAATGTACTACAGACAGGCACTCTTTCAGACTAAAGAGTGCCTGTTTTTTAATAGTACTTATATAAACAAACCTTTCAAGGTTTTTGCAACCAGTTCCGTCGATGCTTTAGTTCATGCCGTGGAGTCAGCCTTATCGCCGGCTGCGACGGAAACGACCAAGCTTTTCAGCTATAAGGCTATGGAAATGATTCTTTGTGCCTACCGGTATATTCGAGAACACGGTAAGGATGCACGTGAACCCTTATATGGAGACTTACTGACAGCCGCACTATATGCCGGGATTGCTTTCGGCACGGCAGGATGTGCAGCCGTACACGCCATGAGTTACCCCTTGGGCGTTACCTGTCATGTTGCTCACGGTGAATCCAATTATGCCGTGTTTACGAATGTTTTGAAGGCTTATGAACAACGCCGAGACGGCGGTGAGTTAAGTGTATTTAAGGCTTTTGCAGCACGGATTTTAGGGGTTTCCGAAAAAGATGTGTTAACTGAATTGGCTCGTCTTATTGATGTGATTTTGCCGAAGAAAAGACTTAGAGAATATGGCGTTACGGAAGATATGATACCGGCATTTGCTCATTCAGTGGAAACGGAGCAGAAGCGATTGACGGCACATAACTTTGTGACTCTTACGGAAGCTGATTATCGTGAAATATATAAGGATGCTTTTTAATTGTATGCCGACCTTTTTATAGAAAGGTCGGCATTTCGTTATCTTTTATATGTCTGGTAGATACGCAGGCTATGTGATATGATTAATAATGACTTTCTTTGCGAAGGGAAAACTATGGAACGCATTTATTTGGATTATGCGGCGACCACACCGGTGGATAAGCGGGTGTTGGACGCTATGATGCCCTATATGACAACTGAATTCGGAAATCCTTCGAGTTTGCATGCCTTCGGCCAAAAGGCAAGAGCCGCTGTTCAAACGGCGCGAGACCGTGTGGCGGCAACCATAGGGGCTGAAGGACGAGAAATTTTATTTACCGCCGGAGGTACTGAAGCTGATAATTTGGCTCTATTCGGGTACTTACGAGCTAACTGTCCCGAAGGCGGGCATTTGATAACAACGGCCGTAGAACATGCTGCCGTTTTGCGTTCTTTCGAATTTTTACGGACCAAGGGATATGATGTAACCGTTTTGCCTGTTAATAAAGAAGGCCGCGTTTCTATAGAATCCGTTAAAAATGCATTAAAGGACGATACGGTTCTTGTATCGATTATGGCGGCTAATAACGAGACCGGAACGTTGCAGCCTATTCGGGCCGTGGGTGAACTTTTACAGGAACACGGTGCCGTACTTCACGTTGATGCCGTACAGGGATTCGGTTGGACGGATACGAATGTAAAGCGGCTGCATATAGATCTTTTATCCGTGGCGAGTCATAAGATATATGGGCCTAAAGGGGCCGGTGCTTTGTATATACGCGACGGGATTCAGTTAGCTCCCGACCTTATCGGCGGCCCCCAGGAACGTAATTTGCGGGCCGGAACGGAAAATGTACCGGCTCTTGTAGGCTTCGGTAAGGCCTGTGAACTCTTGCAACTGGAAAGTAAAGAAAGAATAAAACACGCAGCGTGTTTGAAACGATATATAGTCGAACAGTTGGGACAGCGACCGGATCTATATCATTTGAACGGGACCTTGAACGACTCGTTGCCCAATATTATTAATTTTTCCGTAGCTCGAAAGGATCGAACGATTGTTTTAATCAGTGCGGATAGGCAGGGAATTGCCCTTTCAGCCGGTTCGGCCTGCGAATCCGGTGCGGCTCAACCGTCTCATGTTCTGGAGGCAATGCAGACGGAGGCTCAATGGCTTACGGGCAGTGTTCGAATATCTTTGGGTAAAGATACGACGGAAAGTGAAGTGCGGCGGGCTGTTGAAGTTATTCGCCGCATAGCGGGAGAGGAATAATCATGTCTGAATGTATTGCCGTTGCCATGAGCGGCGGTGTGGACAGCTCCGTTACGGCGGGACTTTTAAAAGAACAGGGATATGAAGTCATCGGTATTACTTTGAGACTTTGGGAAGAAGAGCCTACGTGTAAAGTCGAACGAAATATTCATGCCTGTTGTTCGCTCGATTCGGTTAATGATGCCAAAGCCGTGGCGGATGTCTTAGGTATACGCCATTATACCTTGGATTTTCGGGATGTTTTTCGTCATGACGTTATTGATTACTTTATTGATTCATATGCACACGGCAAGACTCCGAATCCCTGTATTGCCTGCAATCGGTTCATTAAATTCGGACTGCTGTGGGATCAGGCGCAACAGTTCGGAGCGGATTTGTTGGCGACAGGACATTATGCCCGCATTGTATATGACAATGAAAGAAAGATTTACACTTTGCGTCGCGGTAAGGATGAAAGAAAAGACCAGTCCTATGTGTTGTACCAACTGACGCAGGATTTGTTGAAACATATTATTTTCCCCATGGCGGATTTGGAAAAAACGAAGACCAGGGAGTTGGCAAAAGAGTGGGGATTGCCGGTGTTTAATAAGCCGGAAAGTCAGGACATTTGTTTTATTCCCGATAATGATTACAAGGGATTTTTGAAAAAAGAAGCTCCCTATATTTTTAAAGCCGGTAGATTTACGGACGGACAAGGGCGGACAGTAGGTACTCATAAGGGAATTGCGGCTTATACGATCGGTCAGAGAAGAGGGTTGAACCTGGGCGGCCCGGGCGGTCCTTATTATGTAGTGTCGTTGGATGAAAAAAACAATGAAGTCCGCGTCGGTTCGGAACGAGAACTTTTTTCCGCCGAAATTAAAGCTCATGATGTGACTTGGACTGAGACTGTACGGGAAGAGCCTTTCAAGGCCTACGGGAAAATTCGCTATGCCGCTCAAGCGGCTCCCTGTACGGTATATCCTGCAGGCAATGAAATGAAGGTCGTTTTTGACAAACCTCAGCGTGCGGCTACGGCAGGACAGGCCTTGGTGCTATACGAGGATGACCGCGTTCTCGGCGGCGGTACGATTACTTAAGAAGGAGAACGGACAGTGGCTACTAAATATATACGTAACTTTTCTATTATTGCTCATATAGATCACGGTAAATCTACCCTGGCCGACAGGCTGTTGGAAATGACCGGAACCATCTCTCAAAGAGAGATGGAAGAGCAGCTTTTGGATACCATGGAGTTGGAACGGGAAAGAGGTATTACTATAAAAGCCCAATCAGCCAGATTGTTATATGATGCCAAGGACGGGCATCAATATACGTTGAATCTTATCGATACGCCGGGGCATGTGGACTTTAATTATGAAGTATCACGCAGTCTGGCTGCCTGTGAAGGAGCGTTGCTTATTGTTGATGCGACTCAGGGGGTAGAGGCTCAGACTTTGGCAAATGTATACCTTGCATTAGAACATGATTTGGAAATTATTCCGATTATAAACAAGGTTGATTTACCCAGTGCCGATCCTGAACGGGTGTGCAAGGAAATTGAAGATATTATCGGCCTCGATACATCCGAAGCCGTCATGGTCAGTGCCAAGACGGGACTCGGCGTCGACAAGGTGCTGGAGGCTATTGTGGAAAAGATACCCGAGCCGAAGGACGAAAGTGACAAACCCTTGCGGGCTCTGATTTTCGATTCGCATTTCGATCCCTATAAGGGTGCTATTGCTAATGTGCGTATTATGGAAGGGACCGTCAAGACCGGCGACAGAATACGCATGATGTCATCGGGAAAAGAATTTGAAGTTATTGAAACAGGCGTCTTTTTGCCGCGCATGTATGCCGTAAAAAGCCTGGAGTGCGGTAGTGTAGGTTACTTTGCCGCATCCATGAAAAACGTACGCGATTGTCGCGTTGGAGATACGGTGACCAGGGCTGATAATCCGACACATGACGCTTTGCCCGGCTACAGACCGGCAACACCCATGGTGTACTGCGGCCTCTATCCCGTAGATACAAGTGAATACGATAATTTGCGAGATGCATTGGAAAAACTTAACTTGAACGATGCGGCTCTCTTATATGAACCTGAAACTTCGACGGCTTTGGGATTTGGCTTTCGTTGCGGTTTCTTGGGACTGCTGCACATGGATGTTATTAAAGAACGACTGGAAAGAGAATACGGATTATCCCTGATTACGACAGCTCCGTCCGTTATTTATCATGTGTATAAGACAGACGGTGAAATGGTAGCGGTGGACAACCCTTCCCTGTTGCCGGATACGACTAAAATAGAACATATAGAAGAACCGTTTGTAAAAACGACGATTATAATTCCCAAGGATATGGTGGGAACGGTCATGGAAATTTCACAGAATCGGCGTGGGCAGTATGTGACTATGGACTATCTTGACGACACGCGGGTATCCTTGGTATATGATTTGCCGTTGAATGAAATACTCTATGACTACTTCGATGTCTTGAAGTCGTCTACTAAAGGGTATGCATCCCTGGACTACGAATTGGACGGTTACCGCACCTCGCCTATGGTTAAGATGGATATCCTCATTAACGGGGAAATCGTCGATGCCTTGAGTGTCATTGTCCACAAAGACTTTGCAGCTCGCCGCGGCAGAGGCTTGGTGGAAAAACTTCGCGGACTTATTCCCCGTCAACTTTTCCAAATACCGATCCAGGCGGCTGTAGGTAATAAAATTATTGCCCGTGAAAACGTGGCGGCTTTGAGAAAAGATGTGTTGGCTAAGTGCTACGGCGGGGATATTTCGCGTAAGCGCAAGTTGTTGGAAAAACAGAAAGAAGGTAAAAAGCGAATGAAGCAGGTAGGTAGTGTCGAAATACCTCAAGAAGCCTTTATGGCTGTCTTGCAGGTGGATGATAACTGATGACGGGCCTGTATGTTCATATTCCTTTTTGCGTACGTAAGTGCCTCTACTGCGACTTTCCGTCGTACGGAGGCATTTCGTCGTATTTAGATGACTATGTAGAGGCCCTGTGTCGAGAAATACGCGCAACTTCATACATTGGGGAGGCGGCGGATACCGTCTATTTCGGCGGCGGCACTCCCTCGCTCTTGACGGCACGGCAAGGCGAAAAAATAATGTCGGCACTGACAGATACCTTTCGGATAGACGCAGATAGCGAAATTACGTTTGAAGTAAATCCGGACGGAATTAAGTCCGATTACATACGCGATCTTATAAAAATTGGCGTTAATAGAATCAGCATGGGAATCCAGTCCTTTGACGATCGATTGTTGCAATTGTTAAGACGGGTTCATACGTCGGCGGAAGCCTTTGCGGCCTTGGAAGCCGTACGTACAGGCGGTGTGACGAATGTATCGGCAGACCTCATTTACGGCCTGCCGGGACAATCACCCGAGGACGCCGAGACCGATGCCCGTATCTTAATCGAACTGGGTGTCACACACGCTTCGGCATACAGTCTTATTGTTGAAGAAGGTACGATGCTGAAGCGTCTTGTCCGGAAGGGGGAAATCCTCCTTCCGGAAGATCGTGTTACGGAAGAAGCCGGAGAAAGGGTATGCCATACTCTGGAGAAGGGCGGCTTGAAGCGTTATGAAATTTCAGCCTATGCGGCGGAGGGTTTTCAATCAAAGCATAATCTTAAGTATTGGCAGTATGAGCCGTATATCGGGTTCGGCGCTTCGAGCCACTCCTTTGACGGCACCTATCGTTTTTCAAATATACGTTCTTTGCCGGAATATATAAAAAATGCAGGAAAAACATCGGTCCTGGCAGAACATGAACTAATCGGCAAGGAAAGAGGAGAAGAAGACTTTTGTTTTTTAGGGCTGAGAACCATGAAAGGAATTGATAATAAACGGTTTGAGCAGTGCTTTAAGAGAACGGTGACAGATGCTTTCGGCACGGTAATAGAGGATTTGGTACTGCGAGGTTTCCTGGAAAAGACCGAGTGGGGATATTGCCTTACAAGCCAGGGGATTCTTTATGGAAACTATGTGTTCAGCCGCTTTTTGAGATAAAACACGAGAGAATGTTTTTGCATAGGATAAAAGGGCATGTAATTGACAAAACGACGCTTTTTAAGTATAATTTTCATGTGTGCAAAACAGCACTCCCTAACGATAATTTTGGAGGGAGGGATACAGAATGGCAGAAATCAGAGTTGGTAAAAATGAAACTTTGGACAGCGCATTGCGTCGTTTCAAGCGCTCTTGCCAAAAGGCAGGTGTTCTTTCCGAAGTCCGTAAACGCGAACATTATGAAAAACCCAGCGTACGGAGAAAGAAAAAGTCCGAAGCGGCACGTAAACGTAAATTTAAAGCATAATCCGAGAAGGTTGATACAGTGTCTTTAAAGGAAGAATTATCGCAGGACATGAAGTCGGCGATGAAGAAAAAAGAAGCGGGCAAGATTGAACTTGCCGTTATTCGCTCAGTACGTTCTTCCATCAAGAACGTGGAAATCGACGGAAAGTGCGAGCTCGATGACGCCGGTGTAAGCAAGGTCATCGCCAAAGAAATGAAGCAACGCAAAGAATCGCTGGAAGACTTTGTCAAAGGCGGTCGGGAAGATTTAGCTGCACAAGTTCGTGCGGAAATTGCAGTTCTCGAAAAATACATGCCTGCTCAGCTGTCGTCGGAAGAAGTGTTTAAAATTGTTTCCGACATAGTGGCCGGTATGGGCGAAGGTGCTTTAAAAATGGGTGATGTCATGAAGGCGGTTATGCCGCAGCTTCAAGGCAAGGCTGACGGAAAGGTCATTTCCGATGCGGTAAAGAAAACTCTGCAAAGCAGATAGATTTTATATCGTCGAGTTGACAGACGAGTCGGTTACTCATATAATGTAACTGTAATTCGGACAAAAGAATATGACCGAGTCAAAGGGGACTCCGCACCGGTAGAGGTGCGGAGTTTTTTAGTTCTAAGGAGGAACAGTATGAATACGGAAAACTTGCTTTATGTAATCCCTGCCGGACAGTACGGAAAAGAAGGCATTCTGGCACTTTTGGAACAACATCCGGAAATTAAATTCGTATCTTTGGTAGGTGTCGATTTGGCGGGCAATGATACGGATGAAAAGATCCCTATCTCCGTCTTCTTTGACGACTATGAAAGTTTCTTTGACGGCTCGGCCTTCCAGACGGACGGTTCTTCCGTAGTCCTGCCGGGGATTGCCACCTTAGACAATGCTCGTGTAGATATTAAGGCGGATCCGAGCGTTAACTGGTTTGTTGACTATAACGACGGAAATATAGATGAAGCTACGGGAAAGCCTGTAGGGACTTTGCGTATACCGAGTTTCCTTGAACATGCTACGGGCTTTATAGATTCCCGATCTATTTTGCGCAATACGACCGACTATGTAGGCGATGAAGTTCTCAAGCTGGTTAAGGAATACGGTGTTCCCGGGTTGAATATCAATGTAAATGATATAGAGAAACTGGTACTTACGACAGCTACGGAATTGGAGTTTTGGGTTAAGTCGCCCAGTCAGGATGTGGCTTCTCGCCTTTTGTCCACATCGCAAAAATTGCAGGAACAATATTGGCAACGGACACACGGTGTTGTACGCACGGCCTTGGAACAGGCAGTTGAACGCCTTGAAAAATACGGCCTTGAGCCGGAAATGGGGCACAAGGAAGTAGGCGGTATTAAGGCTCATATTGATGATTCGGGTAAACTTATCTTCGTTCTTGAACAGCTGGAAGTAGACTGGAAGTTCTCGTCCGATCCTGTTCAGACAGCAGATAACGAAATTCAGGCCCGTATTATTATTCGCGAAGCCTTTCGTGAAAACGGCTTGGAAGTCACCTTTAAGGCCAAACCGATATCGGGGGTTGCCGGTAGCGGTGAACATACCCATATCGGTATAGGCGCTATTATGAAAAACGGTAAGTATGTTAACCTGTTCAATCCGGATGACATGATGAAAGAGTTCCTTTCATCTGTAGGGTACGGGGCCTTAATGGGTATTCTTAAACATTATGAAGTCATTAATCCTTTTGTATCGTCTACGACGGATTCGTTGAATCGTTTGAAACCGGGATTTGAAGCACCGGTCTGCATTGTAACCTCTTTGGGCGGTGAAAGCCCCGACGTGCCGACTCGAAATCGTTCCGTTTTGGCCGGCTTGATTCGTAACGTAGCAAGCCCTAATGCGACGCGTGTGGAAATGCGGGCTCCCAATCCGTTTACCAATACTTATATCGCTATTGCTCTCTTCTACTTGGCAGCCTTGGACGGCATTCGTTATGCTTTGAAGAATAAAAAAGCACCGGCTGAATTATTGGCTGAAATTTCCAAGAAGGTGGGAGATAAGGCAGACTACCTGGCTGCGGATCGTGCTTATCGTTCGGAAGTGGATGTGTTTGAAGCCTTCACGGAAGAAGAACGCAATACTATGTTCGGCAAGGCTCCGGCGACGGTTTGGGAAAATTTCAAGTCATGGGAAGTATATCCCCATAAACTGGAAACCCTGGCTTGCGATAACTTTGCAAGACGTGTTATGGATTCCTTCCGAGAAGGAGCTTTGAAACGGTGGGCTCTTGAACTTCAGTACCGTATTGTCCCTGATAATCTGGAAAGGGTAATTAATGCTAAGGCATTGCATTTAGATAGCGATGCGAATCCTTTGGAGGAAGAACGTTGGCAGCAAATTAATGCTTTGCGTACTGAACTGGGGAGAGATACGGATAAGAATTTGTCTCTCTTTACGCAAATCAAACGGGCCTTGTCGGAAGAAGACTACGATACGGCTTCTGATTTGCAGGTCTTGATGAGTAAAAAAATGGATGAATTGAGCGAACTTTATTATGTATATTCGCACAATGCTTTCTAAATAATTTCACCTTGGATAGAAGAAATAAAAGAGCAGATTCTCAGGGAGAATCTGCTCTTTTGCCTTTTCAAAACTAAGAAATAAAATGTTTTTGACTTTTTGACTAAATTTGCTGTTTTTGGCTTAAAATCTATTGACAAAGAAAAATAAACATGTTATCTTTTATACAGTTGTTAGCACTCGAAATAACGGAGTGCTAATCAATCGAAACGAGGTGAGGTCGATGGAACTGGATGAAAGAAAACAGAAAATATTGGAAGCCGTCATTCAGGATTATATTACATCGGCTGAGCCCGTAGGATCCCGAACGATAGCGCGTAAATATGATTTAGGTGTCAGTGCGGCGACCATTCGCAACGAAATGTTCGACTTGGAAACAATGGGCTACCTGGAACAGCCGCATACGTCGGCAGGCCGAACCCCTTCAGCCAAGGGGTATCGATTTTATGTTGACTGTCTGTTGCAACCGTCAAAGGTTACAAAAGATGATAAACGGCTTGTACAGACATGGCTCGGGGATCGAGCGGATAATGCGGATCAACTCTTTCGCTCAACGGCTCAGGTATTGGCGAAGATAACTCACAATGTGAGTTTTGTCGTTACATCGGGGCAAAGCGGTGCCAGACTGAAATATGTCCGCTTTTTGCCTTTAGATGACAGGCGAGCCATTATGCTGGTTGTCAGCGATACGGGCCAGGTAGAAGACAGTATTTATGCCAAACCGGCGCATGTAGAGATAGACGAGTTGAACGTATTGGCACAGAAATTGACAGAGCGCTTGGCCGGTATGCAGCTAAGTAAGATTACGACACAAGTGCTGGAGCGTTTCAGGAACGATATTGTCGACGATATTGATTTATATAAGGCGGCATTTCGAAATCTGCAACGGGCTTTTCGGAAGCAGGATTTATACCAGGGCGGGGCTACGGAGTTGTTGAATACCCCCGAGTTTCGCGACATGGATAAGGCACGCTCCCTTTTCAGTATGCTGGAAGAAAGGGAACGGGTAATCCATCTTCTCGGCAAGGAAACGGAAGAAAAAAATCCTGTCGTCCGCATAGGCGATGCACGAACTCCCGCACCTTTAAATGATTGCAGCATTATTGAGGCTACATTCAGGCAAAGGGACGAGGTAGTCGGAAAAATTGCCGTTCTCGGGCCGACGCGAATGGAATATGCCAAAATAATCGGCTTGCTCGATTTTATGAAAGAGCATGTAGTGCAAATCTTGTCGTACCATCATGAAGACACGTAGGAGGTATATTGGATGAGCGAAAGTGAGGAAAAAAACACGCAAGAAAAGGCGGCTGTCGAAGAACCGGTAGTTGAAGAGGTCGTTGAAGATGTTGTAGATGATACGGCACAGACGGAATCTCAAGACGCGGGTCAGACGGATGGGGCTGAAGCCAAGGCTCAAGAATTTCAAGAGAAGTTCATGCGTCTGCAGGCCGATTTTGCAAATTATAAAAAGCGCTCTTCAGCCGAACGTTTGCAAGTAGCCGGCGTTATCAAGGGAGAACTCATCAGTACGTTACTTCCTGTAATGGATAACTTTGAACGGGCTTTAAACGTACCGCAAGAAAAGCAAAGTGAAGAAGTAAGACCTTTTATTGAAGGATATGAAATGATTTACAAACAATTGGCCGGAGTTTTGGAAAAGGCGGGCGTCCGTAAGATCGAAGCTCTTGATAGACCTTTTGATCCGAACTACCACCAGGCGGTCATGAGAGTGCCTGCCGAAGGGGTAGCTAACGATACAATCGTAGAAGTGTTGCAAGACGGATATCTTTTAGGAGATAAAACGCTTCGACCGGCCATGGTAAAAGTAGCATTTAACGGTTAAATAATCGTGTATATATTGAGGAGGAATTCAGAATGGCAAAAGTTATAGGTATTGATTTAGGTACGACAAACTCCGTAGTCGCTGTTATGGAAGGCGGCGAACCTACGGTTATTACCAACTCGGAAGGTTCTCGTTTAACACCGTCCGTAGTAGGTTTTTCAAAAACCGGTGAACGTCTCGTAGGGGAATTGGCAAAGCGCCAGGCTATTTCCAATCCTGAAAATACGGTAGCTTCTATTAAACGTCACATGGGTGAAAGCTATACCGTAAAGATTGAAGGTAAAGATTATACGCCTCAGGAAATTTCGGCTATGATCTTGCAGAAATTAAAAGAAGATGCCGAATCGTATTTGGGCGAAAAGGTGACGCAGGCTGTTATTACAGTTCCGGCTTATTTCTCCGACAGTCAACGCCAAGCAACAAAAGACGCCGGTAAGATTGCAGGCCTCGATGTATTGCGTATTATCAACGAACCGACGGCTGCAGCTCTTGCATACGGCCTTGATAAGGGCGGTGAAGGTAAGATCCTCGTATTCGACTTGGGCGGCGGTACATTCGACGTATCTATCCTCGAATTGGGTGACGGTGTCTTTGAAGTTAAGGCAACGAACGGTAATACTCACTTGGGTGGCGACGATTTCGATAACGCCGTTATGAACTGGCTGGTAGAAGAATTTAAGAAACAAACGGGCATCGACCTTTCACAGGATAAGATGGCCGAACAGCGCTTGAAAGATGCGGCTGAAAAAGCAAAAATTGAATTGTCCACCGTTATGTCGACAAACATTAATTTGCCGTTCATTACAGCAGATGCCAGCGGTCCGAAACACTTGGATCTTACGCTGACGCGGGCTAAATTCAATGAATTGACGACAGACCTCGTACACGCTACGATGGAACCGACTCGCCAAGCTATTAAAGATTCGGGTCTTTCCATCGATGAAATTGATAAAATTATCCTCGTCGGCGGTTCCAGCCGTATTCCGGCTGTTCAGGAAGCTATTAAAAATATTCTCGGAAAAGACCCGGATAAGGGCATTAACCCCGATGAATGCGTAGCTATCGGTGCGGCTATTCAAGCAGGAGTTCTCGTAGGCGATGTTAAGGATGTATTGCTTCTCGATGTTACTCCCTTGTCTCTCGGTATTGAAACTATGGGCGGTATCTTCACGAAGATTATTGAACGCAACACGACCATCCCGACGGAAGGCAAACAAATCTTCTCGACAGCTATGGATAACCAGCCGTCCGTTGATGTTCATGTCTTGCAGGGCGAACGTGAAATGGCCGCAGACAACAAGACGTTGGGCCGTTTCGAATTGTCCGGTATTCCTGCGGCTCCCCGTGGAGTACCTCGCATCGAAGTTGCCTTCAACATCGATGCTAACGGCATTGTCAATGTATCGGCAAAGGACCTCGGCACAGGTAAGGAACAGAAAATTACCATTACGTCTTCGTCCGGTCTCGACCAGAGTGAAATCGACCGCATGGTAAAAGAAGCGGCTGCTCATGAAGCGGAAGATAAGAAGCGTAAAGAAGGTATTGAAGCTAAGAATAATGCCGATTCCCTCGTATATCAGGCTGAAAAGACGCTGAAGGAAGTCGGTGATAAAGCCGATCAGGCTAAGGTTTCGGAAGTTAAAGATAAGATTGCCGCTTTGAAAGAAGCACTTAAGAGCGAAGATACGGAACAGATTAAAGCCGCATCTGAAGCATTGACGAAACCGCTTTATGATTTAACCGGCGATATGTATAAGCAGGCTGAAGCACAACAACAGGCTCAGCAGTCATCCGGTCAGGAACAGGCTCAGGAATCGACGAGTGCCGGTGACGACAATGTAGTTGATGCGGATTACCAAGTCGTAGATGATGATAAGAAATAAGAAGTAAGAAAAGGGGCAGCTCGGAATGAGTAAAAAGGATTATTATGAATTGCTCGGTGTATCGAAAGATGCGAGCGAGGCTGATATAAAAAAGGCGTTCCGAAAACTGGCCATAAAATATCATCCTGATAAAAACCGGGATAACCCGGAAGAAGCGGAAAAAAAGTTTAAAGAAATCAATGAAGCATACAGTGTTCTTTCCGATAAGGACAAACGGGCACAGTATGATCAGTTCGGACCCGACGCCTTCCAAAACGGAGGCGCCGGTGCCGGCGGTTTCGGCGGCTTTGGAGGCTTCGGTCAGGGCGGTTTCGGCCAAGGCGGATTCCAGGGTGACTTCAGCGGATTCGGTGATATTTTCGACTCCTTTTTCGGCGGCGGTCGGGCACAACGACAGAATGGACCCGAACGAGGTGCCGATTTACGATATGACTTAGACATTACTTTTAAGCAAGCCGTTTTCGGTGATGAAACGGAAATCCAGATACCGAAGGATGACACATGTGACCATTGTCACGGTAACGGTGCCGAACCGGGAAGCAAGGTGGATACTTGTCCTGAATGTCACGGTACGGGGCAACAAAGGGTCGTACAAAATACTCCTTTCGGGCAGATGGTCAATGTTCGTACGTGTTCTCATTGTGGCGGTACAGGTAAGATTATTGAAAAGAAATGCAAGAAGTGCCACGGAACGGGTACGATTCGTGTGCGTAAAAAGATTAAAGTCAAGATTCCCGCAGGCATCGATGACGGGCAACGATTGCGCATAGCCGGTGAAGGTGAACCGGGAGTGCGCGGCGGCGGTCGCGGTGACTTGTATGTATACATTTTCGTGCGTAAAGATCCGAACTTTGTTCGTCGCGGTAACGACATTATTTCGCAGCAGACCATCAGCTTTACTCAGGCAGCATTGGGTGCTACTATTCGTGTAGAGACTATGGATGGTAAAATTGACTTAAAAATCCCTGCAGGAACACAGACCGGAACCTTGTTCCGTATTAAGGGCAAGGGAGTTCCCGTTCTCGGGTCCAAGGATCGTCGCGGCGATCATCATGTTCAAGTCAATATTGTCGTGCCGAAACGTCTCAACTCGGAACAGAAACGTTTGCTTAAAGAATTCGGTATAGCCTGTGGAGAAGATTGGCTTGTTGAAGATGAAAGTAAGGGTAAAAAGGAAAAAAACAAAAAAGAAGGAATCTGGGACAGGTTGACGAAAATAGTCCGTAACAGATGTATCGGATACAGTCAATTTGCAGCCGGAATGTAGGTCTTACAGGCTGCGGACAACGAGTTTGTTCGCAGCCTGTTTGTCGTATAAAGGAGATGTGTATATGGAGTGGACGGAAATAGGATTACACGTGCCGATTGAAAGTGCCGACAGTGTTTCATCCCTTATTTGGGAATCCTTGGTGAATGTATCCGTAACAGACGGGGAAACGGATGAAAAGGGCATGAAATCCCTGACTGTATATACGGAAGCTGAGGGACAACGTGTGGCTGAAGAAATTCGTCGACTCTTAGATTCTTTGTGGCAGGAACATACATGGCAAGACTATGATTTGACCGTTCGGCAAGGTGAGGGAACGGACTGGTTATATGCATGGCAGGAGTTCTTTCATCCTAAAAAAGTATCCGCACGTTTTTGGGCGGCACCGGTAGGAGAGTCCGTGTCGGTCCGAGAAGGTGAGGAAGTTATTCGTATCGATCCGGGAGCTTCCTTCGGCAGCGGATTTCATGAAACAACTTGCATGTGTATTCGTTTCCTGGAAGACTTTGTTAAACAGGGACAAGTCGTATACGATGTCGGTACGGGTACCGGTATTCTGGCTATTGCAGCTGCCAAGTGCGGAGCTTCTACGGTGCGGGCCGGCGATTACGATGAGCAGGCTGTAGAACAGGCTCGACTGAATATAAAATTAAATGCTGCAGATGCCTGTACGACCTTGGTTGTCAGTGACCTGTTAGAACAAATGGCGCCTCGAGGAGAAAAGGCTGATCTTATTGTAGGAAACCTGGTTACGGACCTGATTCTTCGTTTGTTGCCGAATTTAAAAGATTACTTAAAAGAAGGCGGTCTGTTCATTACGAGCGGTATTATTGATGAACGCGTAGGAGAAGTCAGAAACTATGCTGAAAGATACGGTTTTTCCGTTGAACGGAAAGCATTTGAAAACGGTTGGTATGCCCTAGTGTTAAGGAGTATATAATGCGCAAATTATTTACAGATTTTCCTATAGAAGGGGAATTCTATTTATCCCCCGAGGACTCTCGCCATGTTGTTCGCGTATTGCGTCACGTTACGGGAGATGTTCTTACCGTATCGGACGGTACGGGGATTGCCTATACTTGTCTTATTGCAGATGTGGCCGGTGAAAGGGTCTTGATGCGGCCGTTGAAGAAGATTGTACCTGAAGATAAAACAGAGCGACAGGAGCTGATTTTAGCTGCCGCTTTGTTGAAAAATGATCGTTTCGACTGGTTGGTTCAAAAGGCTACGGAGTTGGGGGTAGACCGCGTCGTTCCTATACAAATGAAACACTGTGTAGTAAAATTAGATGAAAAACGTCGTAAAGAACGTTGTGTAAGATGGCAGAAAATAGCTCTCGAGGCGGCAAAGCAATGTGGTCGTACTCGAGTCCCTTCCGTTGATGAAGTGAGGACTTTAAAAGAACTTATACAAGAATACGACCGGTACTTTTTCTTTATCCCTTACGAAGGGGAAGAAAAAGCGGCACGGATTGCCGTTGAGCGGGCGGCCGGGGAAGATACTGTGATCTGTATCGGTCCGGAAGGCGGATATGCTCCGGAAGAAATAGAAGAGCTTACGTCATCTTGCGAACAATATGCCGTCGTATCTCTCGGCAAAAGAATTATGAGAGCAGAAACGGCGGCCTTGGCGGCTTGTTCCGTCATTATGTATGAAAGAGGATTTGTTTAATGCCGACTATTGCTTTTACTACTCTGGGATGCAGGGTGAACCAATATGATACGGACAGTATGCGCGGTCTTTTTGCCGCCGCAGGTTATGAAGAGGCGGATTTTAACGGTTCGGCCGATGTATACGTTATCAACACTTGTTCCGTCACCCATGTAGGTGAAAAAAAGTCGCGTCAAATTATACGTCGTGCCAAACGAAATAATGCTGACGGCCTTGTTATTGTCACGGGTTGTTATGCTCAGTTATCTCCCAATGTATTATCAGCCATTCCCGGCGTGGATGCCGTTATCGGGACGAACGAACGAAAGCGCATCGTTCAAGTTGTCGAATCGTTACGTAACGAACGAAGCGGACGGACTGTCCAGGCGGTACATGACATTATGGGAAGAGATGAGTTCGAAGAAATCCCTCTTTATCCGTCGGCAGTAGAACATACGCGGGCAGATTTAAAAATTCAGGAAGGGTGCAATAATTTCTGTGCCTATTGTATTATCCCTTACACTCGCGGTAGTCTGAAATCCCGGCAACCCGATGCGATTATTGAAGAAGCGAAGCGACTGTCTGCGGCAGGTTTTAAGGAAATCGTTTTGACAGGTATCCATTTAGGGGCCTACGGCATGGATTTGCCCGACAGGCCTACACTGGCACTCGTACTTAAAAGGCTCTTGGCGGAAACGGATATTGCCCGTATTCGTATGGGTTCTATCGAGTCCGTGGAAATCGGTGACGATTTGGTAGAGGCTATCAACTCTTCTTCCAGAATTTGTCCTCATTTACACTTACCCATGCAATCGGGGTCCGATGAGATTCTTAAGAGCATGAAGAGGCACTATACAAAAGAAGAGTATATACTCCTTATCGAAGACTTGCATAGAAAGATTAAAGATCTTACAGTATCAACCGATTTAATACTGGGATTTCCCGGCGAAACGGACGAGTTGTTTGACGAAACAATGGATACTTTGAAACGACTAAAGTTTTCCCATATTCATGCCTTTCCCTATTCGCCGCGGGAAGGAACTCCGGCGGCGCAAATGGAGAATCAGGTAAGCAGTGACGTAAAGAAAAAGCGTGTCGAAACGGTAAATACCTTATCCAAAGAGCAGAAGGAAGAGATTCTCGACGGCATGATCGGTAAGAGCGTTCACGTTCTTATTGAAGAAGTAAAAGGGACGACAGTTGAAGGATTTTCGGAACAGTACGAACGTATACGTGCGGAAGTTCCGACCGCTTATACGAGCGGTCGTATTATAAAGATACTCCTGACGGGCCGTGACGGTACGATTTTGACGGGAGTAGAGAAGGAGGATGTATGATGGAAGATTGTATTTTTTGTAAAATTACGGCGGGTGAAATACCGAGCAAAAAAGTGTATGAAGATGAAGATTTTTACGCCTTTGAAGATATTGCTCCCGTAGCGCCTGTACACGTATTGGTTATTCCCAAGAAACATGTTAAAAGTATTGCGGCTCTTACACAGGATGATGCGGCTGTGGCAGGGCGTATGCTCTTTGCCATTCAAAAAGTGGCAGCCTCCTTGGGTCTTGCTGAAGACGGATATCGCGTAGTTTTCAATACGGGAGAAAAAGCGGGCCAAACGGTACACCACATGCACGCTCATATTTTGGGCGGTAAAGAGATGGCATGGCCCGGAGTATAATATGACGAAGAAGAAAAAAAGGATAACAGTTACCTTTAACTCGTCCGCTTTGATTCGTATTGCAGCAGTAGCCGCCTTGGCCGTCATTATCGCCTGGCTGGCTGTAAAGGGATTATAAGCAATCGGATGAATCTCAATGAGGTTCATCCGATTTTTTTATGTATTTTTAAGAAAGAGTTTAAGTAATTTCACAGAAAGAGCGGCTATACTGAAAACATGAGGTGATAAGGTGACGGATTACAAACGGTTCGGCTATAAGGGTGAAGATCTGGCTGCCGATTTTTTGCGTCGTAAAGGGTACGATATTGTGGCTGTCAATTATACGACCTCTTTCGGAGAAATCGATATTGTAGCCAGGTATAAGGGGACCACGGTTTTTGTGGAAGTAAAATCACGACGGTCCGAACGGTTCGGCGTACCGGCGGAAGCGGTTCATTACAGAAAACGCAAAAAAATTGTCAAGACGGCGCAATGCTGGCTTCAACAGTATAAGGAGAACGACCGTCCTTGCCGCTTTGATGTCATCGAAATCCTAAAAACGAAACCCTCTTATGATATAAGACATATTACACATGCTTTTATAATGGAGTGTTGATTCATGTTTTCACGTATATACGGGGCCGTCCTATTCGGATTAAACGGTTGTTTAATTACAGTAGAAACAGATATTGCTAACGGATTACCGTCTTTTGATATTGTAGGTTTGGCTACTGTAGCTGTTAAAGAAGCAAAGGAAAGAGTAAGAACAGCCGTCAAAAATAGCGGGTTAGCCTTTCCCGTACGTCGAATTACCGTCAATCTGGCACCGGCGGATATGAAGAAAGAAGGAGCTGCACTGGACCTGCCCATTGCCGTGGCTTTATTGGTATCAAGCGGACAAATTGCGCCGGAATCATGTGAAGATTCCGTATTTATCGGGGAACTGTCGCTGGACGGTCTTATCAGGCCGACTGTCGGGGTTTTATCCATGGTTATTGCTGCTAAAGAAAGGGGCATGAGAACTGTTTACGTCAGCCCCGAGAATGGAGACGAAGCTCTTTTATGTGAAGGTATAACGGTTTATGAGGCCGAGACTTTCGCCGTACTATCTGATCACTTACGAAAGATACACTGCCTTTCTCCCTCTTCATCTAAAATGTTACAGGAGGAAGATAAGGAATACCATAATGACTTTTCGGAAGTACAGGGACAGGCAGTGGCTAAAAGGGTGATGGAAATTGCCGCTGCAGGAGGGCATAACCTGCTTATGACAGGGCCTCCGGGGTCTGGTAAATCTATGTTGGCAAAACGAATGCCTACTATTTTACCGCCTATGACCGTAAACGAGTCTTTAGAGGTTACGAGAATTTACAGTGTAGCCGGTATATTGAACAAGGCAGGTCGCATTACGGAAAGGCCTTTCAGAAGTCCCCATCACACCGTATCTGCAGCAGGTCTTATAGGAGGAGGTTCCGTGCCTAAGCCGGGAGAGGTGACACTAAGTCATAACGGCGTTCTCTTTTTGGACGAATTGCCCGAGTTTTCTCGTTCCGTTCTTGAAGTATTGCGCCAACCACTGGAAGACGGTGATGTGAGAATCGTGCGTGCACGGGCTTCTTTAGCCTATCCGGCATCCTTTATCCTTATTGCGGCCATGAATCCCTGTCCATGTGGTTATTTGCATGATAAAGATCACGTTTGTACTTGTTCGGCCGGAGAAATCAGAAAATATGTACGTAAAATTTCAGGGCCGTTATTGGATCGCATTGACTTGCATGTTACTGTTGAACGCCCTTTATACAGTGAATTATCTTCATCGCAGCGGCAAGAATCCTCAGCGGCTATTCGGGAGCGTGTTACGGCGGCAGCGCACATTCAGGCGATGCGCCTGAAACCGTACGGAATCTTACGTAACGGTTTGATGGGGCACAGAGAGATTCGTGAAACATGTCCGCTTACGAGCGAAGGAAAAGAATTAGCGGCTCGGATTTTCCAACATTTGAAATTGAGTCCTCGCGGGTTCGATCGACTCATAAAGGTTGCCAGAACTATTGCCGACTTGGCCGGTTCCGATGTGATTGAAGCTTGCCATATTACGGAAGCGGCTGCTTACAGAGATACGGTACAGCGCCAGTAAGGATGAAGGAAGGGATACTTATAAAACGTGAAGGGGAAAGAGAATGCTTAACGGCTCTGGCGGCTATGCCCGGAACGGGTCCCGGCACCTTGCGTGCTTTATTTGAAAAGTGCGGTACGGCGGCGACAATTTGGTATGAAGGGGAAAGGGATGAAAGACTGCCTGAAAAATTCAGGCGAGCCTTGATAAGCTGGCGTACCCGGTATTCGTTTGAGCAGACAAAAGAAAATTTAAAAAAATACGAAGCCGTTGTTCTTACGTGGAATGATGAATCTTATCCTAATTTACTGCGCTGTACCGTGAATCCGCCGCCTGTATTGTATTGTTGCGGTCGTCTCTTGCAAACGGAAAAGACCGTGGCTCTTGTGGGATCGCGGAAGGCTGATACGTACGGGTTACGTGCGGCACACAGGTTAGCACGCACCTTGGCTGAGGCCGGTGTAACAGTTATCAGCGGAGGAGCGAGAGGCATTGACACACAGGCACATTTAGGTACCTTGGCGGGTGGAGGAATGACGTGGGTTGTAACGGGAGCCGGTCTGGATAAAACGTATCCGCCGGAAAATGCGGCCTTGTTTCGGAGAATTATCGGAGCCGGCGGTGTCGTTTGCAGCGAATTTCCTTTCGGCACACCGCCTTTGGGGCGTAATTTCCCGGCTCGTAATCGCGTTATCGCCGGCCTTTCGCAAGCCGTAGTCGTAGTGGAAGCGGCCGTGCGGAGCGGGTCTTTGATTACGGCAGACTTTGCCCTTGAAGAAGGGCGTGATGTTTTTGCCGTGCCCGGTTCTGTATACGCACCACTATGCGACGGTACGAATCGGTTGATTAAAAGCGGTGCCGTACCGCTTTTATCCGGTAAAGAATTATTGGAAACCTACGGGTGGCAGGGGGAGGTAAAAAAAAGAGGAAGGAAAGCCATACCACCTCTATCTCAAGGAGCTGGCCGTATTTATAAACTGATGCAAGGTGATCGCTCCGTAAGCTATGAAGAGCTGTGTGCCGAGACGGACTTATCGCCGGCGTGTTTGGCCTCGTCCTTGACGGAACTGGAAATGGTGGGACTTATCGATGTTTCGGCACAACAATATTTTTTAAAAATAGATTAGGTGAAAAATGTATATAAACGGCTTCATTGTCAAGAAAAGACGCCCTTTCCAGAGCGTCTTTTTTGACCTTAAAGGTAAAATAGTATAAAATTATAAATAATTAATTTTTCAGTAAGAAAGGAATAAAAATGCGTATAAAGATATTGGCTTGCCTGGCTTTAGCCGTATGTATTTTTGCGGTACCCGTAAGTGCAAAAGATAAGAATAAGACTGCGGATATGTTCTTGAACGGGTGGGGAACCGTCGCAGTTCCCGATAATTTATATATCCAATCCGGAACTCAACAGTTATTGATCGCCCGGGAAGCGGAAAATGATATGACGTCGTATATTGCTCGATCTCTTCCGGGAGTGACTCCTCATACCTATCAGTTGGTTAAGTCCTATAAGGGCGAGTTCCAATATGCATATATGATGCATTATTCACTATTGGCTTCTGATGTAAAAACACTTATCGGCACCGATTCCGTAACGCCGACAGCCATGAATGCTGCTCTGACCGGCCGATTACCTCGTAATTTTTATGTAGCTGAAAATATGCATGGCGTCAAAGTGAACGGAAATACTTATTATATAGGGACTGTCAATGGAGATTTATTCGTAAATAACGGAAGATTTACGGAAGCCGTTCGCATTCTTGTCTCACCTCGAAGTTCCGGGGCGGATGTGATACTGATCTTCGGTCAAAATGAGGACAGTGAAGACTTGTTGTCGACTGTAACGGATATACTGGTACGAACCAAAAATACAAGACAATAATTGAGAGAGGATGGAAGCAATATGATACGCTTTGAATCTGACTATTTGGAAGGGGCTGTTCCGGAAATCCTTGAAGCCTTGGCCGCTTCGGCAGGAGAACAGCACCCCGGGTACGGGACGGATGAACGTACGGAACATGCAAGGGAATTGATTCGTCAGGCTTGTGACGCTCCCGATGCGGGAGTCTACTTTGTTGTCGGCGGCACGCAAATCAATCTTACCGTTATCGGAGCGGCTTTAAAAAACTATCAAGGGGTATTGGCTCCTGTGACCTCTCATATTAATGTCCATGAAGCCGGAGCCATTGAATTAACGGGTCATAAGGTATTGATTCTTCCGTCTGAAGACGGGAAATTACAGCCTCAACAGATCGAAGAATACTGCCGTGCCTATCAGGCTGATACACACGGGTTTCACATAGTTCAACCGGGTATGGTTTATATTTCGCAGACGACGGAAACGGGAACCCTCTATTCAAAGGCCGAATTAGAAGCCATCCACGATGTTTGTCGTCGTTACGATCTCATCCTTTTTGTAGACGGGGCTCGCTTGGGGTATGCTCTCGAATCTCCCGACTGTGATATGACGTTGCCCGACTTGGCACGACTTTGCGATGTCTTTACCATAGGCGGTACAAAGCAAGGGGCTCTCTTCGGGGAAGCAGCCGTCATTACGAATGAGACCCTGAAGCGTGAGTTCCCTTACCATGTGAAACAGCGCGGTGCTTTATTAGCTAAAGGATGGCTCTTGGGATTGCAATTTGAAACTCTTTTTACAGACGATTTGTATTTTAAGGTTGCTCGCCATGCGGCTGATTTGGCTGTCGTCTTACACGAAGGATTAAAAAAACTGGGATTCGACTTCTTCTATCATCACAGGACGAATCAACAGTTACCCATTTTGACGAAAGAACAATGCGATAAGTTGGCGGAAAAAGAATTTACTTTCGATCATTTCGGGGACTTACCGGACGGTCGTGTAGCTATTCGCCTCTGTACTTCGTGGGCTACCAAGGCGGAAGATGTAGACGCCTTATTGACAGCTATGGAAGAGCTTTAAACCGAATAAAAAGGGTAAGACCGTCAGGTCTTACCCTTTTTTTGTAGGTGCAGGTCTTCGGCATATGCCTTATCGGCCTGAGCTTTAGTAATAAGCTTCTGGTCCGCCATTCGGTCGAGAACTATTTTTTGACGACTCTTGGCAGCTTCATAATTTTCGAAAGGATTGTAGTAAGTGGGTGCCTGAACCAATCCTGCCAACATAGCTGATTGGGCCAGTGTCAGGCTTTCAGGGGAAATGCCGTAATAAATTCGACAGGCCTTGGAGATTCCATACGCATCGGCACCGAAATAGGCCGTATTAAGATAAGCGGCGAGAATGGCGTCTTTACTGTAGTTTCGTTCCAGTAAGACAGCTAAGTACAACTCTTTCAACTTTCTGGAAAAGGTGCGCTCTTGCGTTAAAAAGACATTTTTAACAACTTGTTGACTGATGGTGCTGCCGCCTTCAACCGTGTCTTGTGAATATAAGTTGACGAGGCCGGCTCTAAGAAGACCGAGAACGTCGATAGCCCCGTGGTCGTAGAAACGTTTATCTTCAACTGCGACAAGAGCTTTTTTCATGGAAGACGGAATATTATCGTTTCGTACATATGAGGGGATCCCGTTCAGCTTTTGTTGCATAGCTTCACGGAAGTGAAAATACGGAGATATGGAATTTTCTTCGGACTCGGCCTGTACTGCCTGAGCCGGTCGAGCCGTGTCACTGAAATGACTCCATGCGGCCGTTACGGCAAAGGCCAGCACGAAGAAGAGAATATACTTTATTTTCATAGGCCCTCCTCCGGGTGAATTATAGCATATTCGCAAAGAAACGGCAAAAATAAGCGATTTATACCTGAAGAAAAGGGATGTTGCTAAAAATATATATAAAAAATATACAAAATACTTGCATAAAATAACAGATAAGAGTATACTCTCATCATAACATATGGTAACGTCACAGGTTGATGTGGCACAGGTAGAAAGGAGCAGTAACATGAGTGAAATAAAGAAGATTGTCTTAGCATACTCGGGCGGTTTGGATACTTCCGTCATTATACCGTGGTTAAAAGAAAACTATAACGGATCCGAAGTTATAGCCGTATGTGCCGATGTAGGTCAACCCGATGACTTTAAGGCCGTTGAAGAGAAGGCATACATGTCGGGAGCCGACAAGGTATATATTGCAGATGTAAAAAAAGAGTTTTTAGAAAACTATGTATGGCCTGTAGTGAAGGCCGGCTGCGTATATGAAGGAAAATATCTTCTCGGCACGTCTTTTGCACGGCCGTTGATTTCAGCCAAATTGGTAGAAATTGCAAAAAAAGAGGGAGCTGATGCTATTTGTCACGGTGCAACAGGAAAGGGAAACGACCAGGTTCGTTTCGAATTGACCGTCAAAGCCTTGGCACCGGAAATGAAAATAATTGCACCTTGGAGAGTTTGGCATATTAAGTCCAGAGAAGATGCCTTGGCATACGCATCGGCTCATGATATCCCTATTGCACATCAAAGTACGGATAAGCCTTATCCGTACAGCATGGATTGGAATATTTGGCACTTAAGTCATGAAGGTGCGGACTTGGAAGACCCGGCTAATGAACCGCAAAACGATGTATATTTGGTAACGACGCCGCCTGAAAAAGCTCCGGATACGCCCGAATACGTAAGCATTGACTTTGAAAAAGGGGTTCCCGTGGCCGTGAACAGTGAAAAGCAGGGAGCCGTTCAGTTATTGACGACTTTGAATGAAATAGGAGCACGCAACGGTATCGGTATTGTCGACATTGTAGAAAACCGTCTCGTAGGGATGAAAAGCCGGGGCGTATATGAAAACCCGGGCGGAGCCCTGATTATGTATGCTCACAAAGAGTTGGAATATCTCTGCCTCGATAGAGCTACTATGCATTGCAAAGAGGAATTATCCGGTAAGTACGCAGACCTCGTTTATGACGGCATGTGGTTCTCGCCCTTGCGCGAAGCTTTGGCGGCCTTTGTAGATGTTACTCAGGAAACCGTAACGGGTACCGTAACATTGAAGTTATATAAGGGTAATATTATCAGTGCCGGCTCCGTATCTCCTTATTCATTATACAGTGAAGAATTCGTTACCTTCGGCGAAGATGATGTGTATAATCAACAGGATGCGGAAGGGTTTATCAATCTTTTCGGATTGCCGTTGAAGATGAGAGCCCTGATGTTGCAGGCAAAGAAACAGTAGCCGTGTGCAAACGGGGAAAAGAGGAATCGATATGAAATTATGGGGCGGCCGATTTACGGCAGAAACGGATAAGGCCGTAGAAGCATTTACGGCGTCGATTCATTTTGATCGACGTATGTATGCCGAAGATATTTGCGGCAGTATTGTACACGCTGAAATGTTGGCAAAGGAAAACATTATTACACAGACTGACAAGAAGGATATTATTGAAGGGTTAAAAAAGATATACAGCCTTATTGAACAAGATGAATTCGAGTTTTCCGATGCGGCCGAAGATATTCATATGAGTATTGAACAGAAATTGACGGATATGATCGGTGAAGGCGGGAAGCGTTTGCATACGGGACGATCTCGTAATGACCAGGTGGCCTTGGACACGCATTTATATGTGCGTAAGGCCGTTACCCGGACGGGGAAGCTTCTGTTGCGCCTACAGAACTCTTTGTTGGAAGCGGCGAAGCGGTATGAAGATGTTATTATGCCCGGCTATACCCATTTGCAGAGAGCGCAGCCCATTTTGTTCAGTCACCATATGATGGCTTATTTTGCCATGCTGTCCCGTGATTTTAAATATCTATCCCTGACCAGAGACTTGGCTGACATGATGCCCTTGGGTGCCGGGGCCTTGGCGGGTACGACATGGCCTTTGGATCAGGCTTATGTGGCAAAGCGACTGAAATTCACGACATTATATGAAAACAGCCTCGATGCTGTGAGCGACAGAGACTACATTATTGCTTTTTTGGAATTTGGCGCTCAAGTAATGATGCACTTAAGTCGTCTTTCTGAAGAGTACGTTCTCTGGTCATCGGCAGAATTCGCCTTCATTGAACTGGATGATTCTCACTGCACAGGGTCGTCTATTATGCCGCAAAAGAAAAATCCCGATATTTGTGAACTTGTCCGCGGTAAAACAGGGCGGTTCTACGGGCATCTTATGGCTCTTCTCACTGTAATGAAAGGTCTTCCTTTAGCTTATAATAAGGATATGCAGGAAGATAAAGAAGGATTGTTCGACGCTGTCGATAATTTACACTTCGCACTGTCCGTATATGCCGATATGATCGATAAGATGACCGTCTGCAAAGATCGCATGCGGGCTGTATTGGAAGGCGATTTTTCAGATGCGACGGATATGGCCGACTACCTTGTCCGTCAAGGACTTCCTTTCAGAGAAGCTCATGCCGTCACGGGCCATGCCGTCCGGTATTGTATTGAACACGGTAAGGTCTTAAAGGAATTAAGTCTTGATGAATTGCGGACATGGAGTCCCGTTTTTTCAGACGATGTTTACGAAGCTTTACAAATCGAGTCCTGTGTAAGAGGACGCAAAACGTATAGCGGTACGGCTCCCGAATCGGTTTCTCGACAATGTGCGGACGGTGAAAGGCTTTTAAGATCGGAAGAAGCACAAATCTCGGCTTGGGAAGATATGGATCGTCATGTATATGCCATTTTGAAATAGGAAAAATCCCTTTTTTTTACTACGAAATATGGATAACTTGTTGCAATAGAAAAAATCCATGTTATAATAGGGATGTAGTTAATTAATAACGATAATTTATTAGTAATCACAGGAGGAAATAACAATGGATAAATACGAATGCACAGTATGCGGTTACATTTACGACGAAGCTGAAGGCGATCCGGATAACGGCGTAGCTGCAGGCACGAAATGGGATGATGTTCCGGCTGACTGGGTATGTCCTTTGTGCGGTGCCGCAAAAGACGCATTCCAGAAAATGTAAGACTTTAAAATACCGTCACTTTCGTGACGGTATTTTTTTGCCCTTTTGCATGAGTCGGGTAGAACCTGTTATGATATGGTTATAAATTTTTCGGGCAGGAGAGTGAGTAACTATGACATATGAAGAAATACGTGCCGCCGCTAAGGCTAAAATGAAGGGGTGTCGTGTCTGTTCTCAATGTGACGGTCGCGGTTGTATCGGTCATATACCGGGGTTCGGGGGATTGCGACGCAGTCGTTCGTTTTTGCGTAATATAGCGGCACTAAATGAATACGGGTTGATTATGAACAGTCTGAGGGGCATAGAAGAACCGTCGACGGAAACGGAGTTTTTCGGACAAAAACTGTCCATGCCCGTCATGGTAGCCCCTATCGGAGCCATTACCCTGAATTGCAAGGTGGAAGGCGAACCGGAACAAGTCGAAAAAGAGTATGACCTTGCTGTAGCGGCCGGAGCGGCTAGAGCGGGAACGTTGGCTTTTTGCGGAGATGGCGGAGCCCCTTATATGTATGAAGGAACCTTGGCGGCTTCAGAGGCCTGTCCCGGGCGAGTGATTCCGACGATTAAGCCGCGGGAAGACGACAAGATTATTGAAAAAATCGCTCGGGGTGAAGCGGCGGGAGCTCCGGCGACAGCTTGTGATATAGATGCGGCTACACTGGTAAATATGCGACTTCTCGGCCAACCGGTAGGTCCTAAAAATGAAGCGAGTATTCGTCGTATTTGTCAGGAATCTCCCTTACCCTTTGTTGTCAAAGGAATTATGTCTGCCAAAGAGGCAAGAATTTGTGCCGATGTGGGAGCGGGTGCCATTGTAGTGAGCAACCACGGCGGGCGTATTCTCGATGATATGGCCGGCACAGCCGATGTTTTGCCGGAAATTGCCGCTGAAATTAGGGGGAACATACCTGTTTTTGTCGACGGCGGTATTCGTTCAGGCGAAGATGTACTTAAAATGTTGGCTCTCGGGGCCGACGCTGTTCTTATCGGCAGACCGGTGGCCGTAGCTGCCGTAGGCGGAGGCGCTGAAGGCGTAGCCCTGTATTTGGATAAAATTCGCAGAGAACTTATAGATGCTATGGTTATTACGGGAACGGCGGATGTACGCCGTGTAGACGCATCGTGTCTTAAAAAATTAGTATCCTGACAAGAATAAGCAATACAAAGCCCCTTGCAGATTATCTTATGGTGACCTGCAAGGGGCTTTTTGTATAGTTTATTTTGAATCTATGTGTTCTTCACGCGTCAAGTTTACATCTTTCAAGGGGATAAGACTGGTTTTGTGCTTGAACTTGTGATAGAAGAAAACGGCTAAGAATACGGGAATACCTATGTAAGCAACACTGGCGCCGTACCAGTCGATTTCAGGGCCTGTGAAGGCCGAATAATTCTGTCCTGCCGTAACGATAATGCAAAGAATAAGGGCCAAAATCGGTCCGAAGGGAAATAAAGACGCCTTGTAAGGCAGGGCGGACAAGTCCTTATTTTGAGCCTTAAAAGCACGGCGGAAACGATAGTGACAAATAGCAATACCTATCCAAGTAATAAATCCGGCCATGCCGCTGATATTGACAAGCCAGTCATAGGCCTTGCCTTCACCGATAAGAGAAGTGAGGAAGGCGGCGAGACCGAAGATAGCCGTAGCAAAGAGGGCGTTGGTAGGTACGCCGCGTTTATTGAGCTTTAAGAAGATTTTCGGAGCTTGTCCCGTCTTGGCCATAGCGTAGAGCATACGCGTCGATACGTATAGGCCGGAGTTGCCTGCCGAAAGAACGGCCGTAAGAATAACGGCATTCATGACGGAAGCGGCGGCAACGAGGCCGAAACGTTCAAAAACAAGGGTAAACGGGCTGATGGAAATATTTTCCACATCCGTGTTCAAAAGGTTCGGATCCGTATAAGGAATAAGGAAGCCGATAACGACGAAGGCACCTAAATAGAAGAGGAGAATTCGCCAGAAAATGGAGTGGACAGCTTTGGGAATATTTTTTTCCGGGTCTTCACTTTCACCAGCCGCAATGCCGATCATTTCCGTTCCTTGGAAAGAGAAGCCGGCAACCATGAAAATACCGAGAACGGCAGCACCGCCGCCTACAAAAGGAGCTTCCCCGACAGTCCAGTTCGTAAAGCCGGGTGCTTCACCGCCTACGCCGAGGATGAGTAAGGTACCGACGACGAGGAAGGTAACAACCGTAATAACTTTGATACTGGAGAAAATAAATTCGCTTTCACCGTAAGAACGGGTCGATAAATAGTTAAGGAAAAAAAGGATGACCAGGAAAATACCGCTCCATACGGAAGCCGGTACATCGGGGAACCAGTATTTCATAATGAGTGCCCCGGCTACGAGTTCGGCAGCCAGTGTTATGGCCCAGTTAAACCAATAATTCCAACCCAGTGCAAAGCCTAAGGACTTATCGACATAACGGTTGGCGTATGTCTCAAAGGACCCGCTGACCGGCAGATAAGCCGCCATTTCACCGAGACTGGTCATAAGAAAGTACACCATAACGCCGATGAAGGCATAGGCCAACAAGGCCCCTCCGGGACCGGCCGTACTGACTGTTTCCCCGCCGGCAACGAAAAGGCCTGTACCGATAGCGCCGCCGATGGCGATCATGTTCATGTGACGGGCCTTCAGGCTCCGTCGTAACTCTTGCTTTTCTTCTGACATGTGAGAAATCACAACCTTTTGTATAAGATATAATAAATTCATAAATAATACATAATATTATAACGAAAGAGAAAGGCTCTGACAATTACTTGAAGACTGTAAATGTGTAATAAATATGTTGCATCTGAAGAAACGGCGTTGTACGCATAAATAAAAGTCCCTTGCTAACCGTGGTTTTCCCTTATAAAGTGCGGTATAATGAAAAAAATATACTGTTTTTCAACAAAAGGAATGAAAGATATGAACCTTACGGCCAGTCGTCAGCAAATCGATGAAATTGACAAACAAATAACGGCTTTGTTGGAAGAACGAATGAAAGCCGTAGCCGCTGTGGCAGCCTATAAAAAAGCTCACCGTATGCCCGTACTCGATGCAAGCAGAGAAGCTGCCGTTCTGGATAAAGTAGCCGCCTTTACTTCAGATAAGCTGCTGGTTCCTTATATTAAGCGTATTTATCAGGCCTTAATGGATGAAAGCAAGGCTTATGAAGACGATGAAATGAAGAGGAACGGATAATGGTTGAAGGAGAAGTAATTTCAGGGACAGTTGAACGTCTGCTTTTTGAAGCACCCGACTCGGATTACCTCGTCTTTCGCATTCGCCGAGATGACGGTGCCTTGTTGACTGTAACGGGAAACGGAATAAAGCCCTTGCAGGGGGACCGATTGGAGATACGAGGTCACGGAACAATCCATAAAAAATACGGAGCTCAGTTTGCCGCTTCTTCGTGGAAGCGGCTTTTGCCGGATACGGCGGAAGGTATTGAAAACTTTCTTGCCTCAGGTGCTGTCGACGGTATCGGTCCGGCTTTGGCTAAGCGGCTTGTTACCGCTTTCGGGGCGGAAACGATGAAAATTATGATGAATGAACCCGAACGGCTTAAGGAAGTTGAAGGAATAGGGCCGAAAAAATTAACGGCTCTTACAGCGTCTTTGCAGGCGGAAAAAGACGTTAACGAGTTGGCCCTTTTGTTGGAAACTCACTATATTTCAGGTCGTTATGCCAAACGCTTGTTGGCGGAATACGGTGATGAAGCGGCCTATGTGCTTGAACACGAGCCATACAGAATGATTCGTGATATTGACGGTATCGGGTTTAATACGGCCGATCGAATCGCACTGGCTTTCGGAACGGACCCGACGGGAACGGAACGGCTGTCGGCAGGTATCGAGTACGTATTACAGGAAATGACGTCGAACGGACATGTCTGCCTGCCTGACGATGAATTGGTTGAAAAGGCGGCGAATGTGTTGAAGGCCGAACCCGTACATATTCGCGATGTATTAAATGAAACCTTGATAACCGGACGTCTTGTAGCTGAAGATTGCAGCGGTCTGACCTATATATATACGGTTGATGCTTATGAGAGGGAGCTGCGTGTTGCCGACGATATTCGTAATCTGGCGGCTAAGACATCGTTAAAGACTCATGTCAATATAAACGAGTTTATAGATCGGTGGCAGACGGAACGGGAATTTACGCTGGCAGACAAGCAAAGAGAGGCGGTCGAGAGATCTTTGGACTCGGGACTGACCGTGATTACCGGCGGTCCCGGTACAGGTAAGACGACAGTTGTAAAGGCTATTATCGCACTGGCTGAGCAGGAAGGACTGAATATTTTGCTGTGTGCTCCTACGGGTCGAGCTGCGAAACGACTGGCCGAAACAACTCAGCGTAAAGCCAAGACTATTCATCGGCTTTTAGGACCTGCCGGATATGTAGGGGCACATCCCTTATTCGATCATAATCGAGACAATCCTCTGGAGGGCGATTTAATTATTGTTGATGAGGTTTCCATGCTCGATTTGGAATTGACAGACTGCCTTTTGGAAGCCTTGCCCGGCCATTGCCGGTGTATCTTTGTAGGAGATGCGGATCAGTTGGCTTCTGTCGGTGCCGGTGCGGTTTTGCATGATATTATTCGGTCGGAAACAGTACCTGTCGTACGTTTGGAAACTATTTTTCGGCAACAGGAAGGCGGCCTTATTGTCACCAATGCGCACCGCATTAATCACGGTGGTATGCCGGTTGTGGACAAAGAAGGAGAATTTTGTTTTATAGAGACGAATGATGAGGACAAAGGCGCTCATCTTGTTGCCGACCTATACGAGAAAGAAGTGATGTCTACGGGCGGGGACATTTTCTCAGTTCAGGTTCTGTCACCTATGTACAGGAATGCATGCGGCGTCGATGCTCTGAATCAATTGATTCAGAAACAAGTAAATGGCGCCGATGCCGCAAAGGCGGAGTTGAAAAACGGTAATATACTTTTTCGTACAGGCGATAAGGTTATGCAAAAACAGAATGATTATGAAAAGGGCGTGTTTAACGGGGATATGGGAGCCGTCTTCGCGCTCGGTAATGACAGCATGCATGTACGCTATCCCGAGCAGGATATACGCTACAAGGGAAATGACTTGGGAGAAATATCTCTGGCTTATGCCGTAACGGTCCATAAAAGTCAAGGGAGTGAATATGATACGGTTATTATTGTCCTTGTAAACAGTCATTCCATTATGTTGCAGCGAAACCTTTTATATACGGCTGTTACACGTGCCAAGAAGAAGGTAATCCTTGTAGGTACGAAGGCGGCACTGCAACGAGCTGTAAGAGCTACCGATAAAAGTAAGCGGTATACCTTATTGGCTCAACGATTGAAAAGAGATGAAATATGCTGAGTCGTGGGGGAAAGTTTTTAAAAAATCTTCTTTTTCCGCCCGCTTGTCCCGGCTGTGGGTGCTATGTCTCTACTGAAGCCGAGTGGTGTGAAGTTTGCCGAAAAAATTTACTGCATCCTCGCTTTTTGGATGACAGCAGACGAAACAGACTGGACGGTTGCTATGCCCTATGTGATTATTCGGAGCCCGTACAACGAGCTTTAACGCATCTTAAGTATAAGAGAAAACGACAGTACGGTCGCGCTTTCTCGGATCTGCTGGAAGCCTTTCCCTTCACCCGGCGATTGGAGATGTATGATGCCGTTGTGCCTGTGCCGCTTTACCCTTTGAAGGAAAGGGAAAGAGGATTTAACCAAAATGATATTCTCTTCCGTTCGTGGGCCCAAAGACACGGTTACATGTGGCTACCTGCGTTACAACGAATTCGGCCGACCGGTTCGCAGGTCGGCTTGGCACGTAAAGAGCGACAGAGCAATTTGAAAGCGGCCTTTACCGTGGTTGCCGGCAAGACCGTGAAAGATTGTCGCCTGTTACTGGTTGATGATGTATATACGACGGGAGCGACTTTACAGGCCTGTGCCGCCGCTTTAAAGCGAAACGGTGCCGTTGAAGTGACCGGACTTGTTATAGCTTCGTCGCGCAACTGAAAACCCCTTCTTTACAAATTGTAAAGAAGGGGTTTCGTTATTTGTTTATTTTCCCAATGTATCGATAAAGGCTTTTACAATTTCCGGATCGAAGAGAAGCCCCGAAGCGGAGAACAGCTCACGTACGGCCTGTTGCTTCGTCTTAGCCCAAAAATCCGCAGACGGATTAATAATTGTATCATAATAATCGGCTACGGCAATAATGCGGGCACCGAAGGGAATATTGGCACCGCGCAAGTGCTTGGGGTAACCCGAACCGTCCCAACGTTCGTGATGATGAACGATATAGGGAATAATGTCCTGACAACAAGGAATGTTTTCCAGCATATTACCACCGGCTGCAGCATGACGCCGGTACAGAGCCTTTTCCGAACGATTCAGATAAGGGGCCTTGGCCAGTAAGGAATTGGAAAGACTGAGTTTTCCTATGTCATGTAACAACGAAGCGTATTTAATCAACTCGATTTCGCTTTTCGGTAAGCCGAGTTTGGCAGCTACACTGACGCTGTAGTTGGCAACCTGCAAAGAATGTCTGTACAGGCGTTGACTCTTCATTTGTAAGAATGAAACGAGATTGGCTGTAATCGCTTCCAGTGATTCTTTTTCATCAAAGCCCATGCCGGCAGATTGACTCAATGATAACATGTACATGGGGATAAGACCTTTCTGATGCGGACAAACAAACTAACGATTATTCATTGGGAGGGCGTTTGGGGTGGCGCAAAATATTAATCATTTTGGCACTCGTGCGCTTTAAACGAGCTCCCGTGTTTTTGACTCTGCGAGCCGTAGAGACTTTGGATTTACGCGTGGGACGCATATCCCTGATGGAACCGAAATCGCCTCGGCGTACGCTGGTTGCCTTGATACGATCCGACTTTAAGCTGATTTTGAAGATGTTCATTAACCGATTTAAATTCAAGTCCGTCGAAAAACTGTACAAGTCGACGGCGGCATATGATAAGACGGGGTAATAATGAATACAGACGTGCGTATTACCCGATAAGGCTATGCACGTCATTTCATCAGTTGATTGAAAAAAACTGATTCCCTCAAGTTTGACACCTGCCTGAACAAATGCTTTTTCTATGGACGGCCGCAACTCTTCCGGTTCGGAAATTACGAGTCGGCAGTTGTAAAAATCAATAAGTAAATGCTTACCTAAAGTATTAGTCATTCCGTTCACCTGTCTATGTATTTGCAGTTCATTATAATATTTTTTTGACCCCTTGTAAACGCGAACGAATGTACCCTCGGGGGTATATCTTGAGAAAGAGAAGAGGAAAAACCGATACCTTATTGTGACAAAGCCGAAAAGAAAGGGATAAAAGAAATAAAAGGACTTTTCTCGTTTTGAGAAGAGTCCTTTTATATAAATATAGAATAAAGGAAACCCGGCTGTTCGGAATAGGAAAGCCTTACCCCTTGACAGGAGTGAAAGTAAAGTCTGTACCGTCGAAATCGATGCGTACAGTTTGGCCTTCACCGATGCGACCGCTGATAATATCACGGCTTAAGGCCGTTTCTACGGTATGCGTGATGAGGCGGCGCAAGGGACGAGCACCGAATTGAGGTTCATACCCTTTATCGGACAGTTCTTCCAAAGCCCGATCGGTCCACGTTAAGGTAATATTCATTTGCTTTTGCAAACGGTTGCTGAGGTGTTCCAACAAAATACGGGCAATATCGAATACCTGTTCTTTTTTCAACGCTTTAAAGACGACAATGTCATCAATACGGTTCAGAAATTCAGGGCGGAAATAGGATTTTAAGATATCCTTAACCGATTTTTCCGCCGTTTCAAAGTCGGCAGCTTCAAGAATTTCATGAGAACCTAAATTACTGGTCATAATGATAACCGTATTTTTGAAATTTACTACGCGGCCCTTGCCGTCCGTCAAACGACCGTCGTCGAGGATTTGCAGGAGAACGTTGAAAATGTCGGGGTGGGCCTTTTCGATTTCATCTAATAAGATGACCGAATAGGGATGGCGGCGAACCGCTTCCGTCAACTGACCGCCTTCATCGTATCCGACATATCCCGGAGGAGCCCCGATAAGTCTTGACACGGTGTGCTTTTCCATATATTCGCTCATGTCGATACGTACGATATTGCGATCGTCGTCAAAGAGCGATTCAGCCAAGGCTTTGGCCAGTTCTGTTTTACCTACGCCTGTAGGGCCGAGGAAGATGAAAGAACCGATGGGACGATTCGGATCTTTAATTCCTGCACGAGCACGCATAATAGCATCACTTACGACGCGAACCGCTTCGTCTTGGCCGACGACTCTCTGATGGAGTGTATCGTCCAAATGAAGGAGCTTTTCACGTTCACCCGTCATCATCTTTGTAACGGGAATACCCGTCCAACGACTGACAACCTGTGCAATGTCTTCTTCACCGACTTCTTCTTTCAATAAGTGGCTGTCTTTTTCTTTCGAAAGCAAGTCTTCCTGTTCGGCTAATTGACGTTCCAATTCGGGTAACTTTCCGTATTTTAATTCGGAAGCCTTTGTTAAATCATAATCCCGTTCGGCCTTTTCCATTTGATGGCGTACGTCATCCAGTTCTTTTTTCAAGGCCTGAGTACGTAAAATTGCCTGTTTTTCCTTATCCCAACGAGCTTTCAATTCTTCTTCTTCTGCAACCAGTTCCTTCTTCGTGTCGACAATTTTAGCCAATCGTTCTTTAGAAGCATCATCCGTTTCTTTATTTAACGATTGTTCTTCAATTTCCAGCTGCATGATTTTATGACGAATTTCATCGAGCGGTGCCGGCATGGATTCAATTTCCGTGCGAAGCTTTGCAGCGGCTTCATCAACGAGATCAATCGCCTTATCGGGAAGGAAACGGTCGGAAATATAGCGATCCGAAAGAACGGCAGCGGCGACCATGGCATTATCACGAATGCGGACACCGTGATGGACTTCATAGCGTTCTTTCAAGCCGCGAAGAATGGTAATTGTATCTTCTACAGAAGGTTGGTCTACCATAACCGGTTGGAAGCGGCGTTCCAAGGCGGCATCTTTTTCAATATACTTCTGATATTCATTTAAGGTCGTAGCACCGATGCAACGGAGTTCGCCGCGAGCCAGCATAGGCTTCAACAGATTGCCCGCATCCATAGAGCCTTCTGAAGCACCGGCACCGACGACCGTATGGATTTCATCGATAAATAAGAGAATCTGGCCGTCCGATTTAACGATTTCATTGAGGACGGCTTTAAGCCGTTCTTCGAATTCACCGCGATATTTAGCTCCGGCAATGAGAGACCCCATATCGAGAGAGTAGAGGGTCTTGTTTTTCAGAGATTCCGGAACATCACCGGCAACGATACGACCGGCTAAGCCTTCGACAATAGCTGTTTTACCGACACCGGGTTCACCGATGAGAACCGGATTGTTCTTGGTACGACGCGAAAGTATTTCGATGGTACGGCGAATTTCTTCGTCTCTACCGATGACGGGGTCGAGCTTTCCTTTACGGGCGGCAGCCGTCAAATCGCGGCCGTACTTTTCCAAAGATTTATAATTATCTTCAGGATTATCGGATGAAACGGACTGCTTTCTGTTTGCCTTAATGGAAGAGAGAATCTTATCGGCATTTAATCCGAATTGACGGCAAACTTCCTGCATACTTTCATCACTGTCTTCGGCAACGGCTAAAAGCAAATGTTCCGTGCTGACGTAATCGTCGTGCATAGCTTCGGCACGCTGTTGAGCCTTGCCGATGATACGTACCATTTCTGTCGACATGGACAGGTTACTTGAACCTTGAACGGACGGAATCTTTTTAAGCATCTGTTCCAACTTGGCTCTTAAAAGCGGCAAATCAGTTTTACAATCGCTGAAAATAGAGGCTAAGAGACCTTCCGGATCTTTGGTTAGACCGATCATCAGATGAACGGATGTAATTTCTTGATTATAGTGGAGAGCCGCCGTCTGTTGTGCATCTTGGAAAGCGGCCATTACCTTTTGTGTGTATTTTTCATTTCCCATAGTATAAACCTCCTTAGCGGTCAAGAGATAGGAACGATTCATTCATTTAAACTTCTTTATGTTCTCGACTACAACTATGATTATACACTTAAAAGTCAAAAAGTCAAATATTGGAAAGAAAAAATAAAAGTGATTTTATCTTATCTTTTGAGATGATAGCAAATAGAAATAAAACTATCATTTAAAAAAGAGGGATAAATAATTACAAATAAATCTTTTTAAGAAAAAAATAGAGTAAATAGCTGAAATATCCCCAAAAGGCTGTGAAAAAACTGTTAGAAAATAAGGAATGAAAAATGAAAGGAAGGAGAGAAAAACTATCAAATGAAAGAAGTAAAAATAAAAGAAATATAACAGAATATACAGAAAACTTCAGGCAACACAAATGACATCAAGATAAAACGGGTTTTCTTGACTCACTATGAGTTACAGTAAGTACAAAGTATTAGCGGTATGTTGATTAAACATTGTAAGGGAGAAAAGGTAATCCCGGAAAATGGATATAAATAAATTTTCGTACTACCCCAGATATTAACGTGTTTACATGCGTTTATATTTCAAAAAAATAACGAAAAACGGGAATGTAACAGAATTGTAATAATTTCACCTTCAAGCATTGCCATAACAAAATAGAATGTGTAATCATAATGTAAAAGAATTGATAATTTATAGAAGATGTTTTGGGTTCCTAAGGGAAGGAGGATATGTACGAATTTTTAAAAGTACATAAACAAAAATACTTTTTGGAAAAAGGGGTCATGATATGAATAAGATTTTTAAGGTTATTTGGAACAAAGCCAGAAACTGTTATGTTGTTACTTCGGAAATAGCAAAGTCTCATTCAAAAACTAAGTCCGAAACATCCAAAGACAGAGGATACACACTTATTTCAACATTGGCGGTCTTATTTTTAACCGGTTGTGTACCCGTCTTTGCTGCCGTCACTGACGATCCGGGACCGACTGATCCCAACCCTGCGAGAAGTGCGGGCATTCGCTTATCATCCGGGTGGATGTCTGCCTTGGAAGGCGGTACGGCGACGAAGATGTACGACTACGGGACGCCGGGTAATAAGGCCTATGACAACACGGGGATCTTACAATGGGACGGCACAGGTCGGTATCAATTATATACGGGGACGCATTTGTACGGCATTGCACTCGGTAACGCCGCCAACGCTTATGACCCTGAGGTACAGACGGCATCCGGTACGGCACTCGGTGATTATTCGCGGGCTCGTTCGCTGGCCGTTGCCGTAGGTCCCTATGCGTCTGCCGAAAAGATTGCCGCTGTCGCCATTGGTGCCGGGGCCAAGGCTGCGGAATTTAACTCTCTGGCCATGATGCGTCAGTCTTATGCAAGCGGTAAGTATGCGGCGGCTATCGGGACGGCTGCCATAGCTAAGGGGGAAGCCAGCCTGGCTATGGGACATTCGTCTACGGCTACGGGCAATCAGTCCATCGCCATCGGCACCATAGCACCGAAGACACAATATGATTCCAAGGGAACTCCCATTGCCGCCTATGACGGTGTAAACAATACGCAGGCTACGGCCGATCGTGCCATTGCTTTGGGGCAGACGGCTCATGCTAAGGGCGTAGACAGTATAGCCTTCGGCAGTCGCAGTACAGCCGGCGGTGCGAACTCTATCGCTTACGGTACCGATGCCAAAGCGTGTGTCGATAATGCCGTGGCTATCGGTAAAAGTGCTTCGGCACCGACGGTAAACGGCGTAGCTTTGGGCTCCAACTCGAGGGCCGACAGAACAAGCGGCGAATGGGGCTATAATGTTAAAACCGAAGACGGGCGGACAAACGGTTATACCGGACTTGGCGGCTCTGCTTTACGGTCCGAATATGCAGCCGTTTCCGTCGGCAATGAAGGACACACGAGACAAATTACCCATGTAGCAGCCGGCAGTAAGGATACGGACGCTGTCAATGTGGCCCAATTGCGCAATGTGAACCTCAAAGTGGGTGCCAATACGGGTTATACGGATGTCTTATTGGATAGTCAGACATTAAAAATTCAAGGTGATAATCAGTACGTGACCACTCAGGCAGGAAGCGGAACGGTTACTGTCGGGTTAACCGATGCGGTTCGTCAAAAGATCGATGCATCGGCTAATATTAACTTGTCAAACATTACCAATGAAGGAAAAACGGTTATTCATAATGAAGCTCAGAAGGCCGTCGTAGTGAAAGGCGGTTCGAATACGACCGTTACATCAACTGTTGCTAACGGAACAAAAACTTATACTGTAAACGGTAGAGATACGACCGTGTCCGCCGTTCCGGGGAGTCGTATTACCGTTAAAGATAACGGCGGTATCGATGCAAACGGAAACAGACATTATGAGATCGGCTTTAAAGACTGCGACTTGGCGAAGAAGACGGATATTTGGACGCTACAGGCTAACGGGAAAGATGTACCGCCCAGCCGGGGTAAGGTCAATCTTGTAAACGGTGAAAACGTGACCATCGAAAAGTCGGCAAACGGGCAAATTCGCATTTCCGCAAAGGGCGGTCACGATGAAGACGCCGTTCACTACGATATTTCAAACGGCGTCGTGAATAAAAACTCCGTCACCATGGCAGGCAGCACGTACATCAATAAGACGGGCGGCACGCATATTACCAACGTAGCCTATGCGACGGGTAACGACGGAAGCGAAGTCGTAAACGTAGACTACCTGACGGATCAGGTAAATCATGCCGTAACGAATACGACGACGAATATTACGAACAACCTGACGGCCAAGGGCATGAACTTTGTCGGTAACGACGGACAATCTATTCACAAGGACTTGGGATCGACCTTGGGCATTGTCGGGAAAAATTCGAATATTCAAACGGCTAACGATAACGGTAAAATTTCTATTGCCTTAGCGAAGAATTTGACGGACATTACGTCCGTATCGAACGGCAATACGAGTATTGTCTTAAATAACAATACGAGTGTAGGCGGCAACGGCGTAACTATTACGGGCGGAAACGTCAGCGTCTCGAACAATCGGATCACAAACGTCCAAAACGCCGTAGACAGTCATGATGCGGTCAATAAGGGGCAACTTGACTCGAAGGTGGAAGAAGTTACGAACAAGGGACTTCGTTTCGATGCCAATGTGGGCGGTGAACAGACGAGTGCCCTGGGTTCTAAGGTGACCGTTAAAGGGGACGGCACGAATATTAAGACATCCATTAAAAAGACAGGGGCCGATACGGTTATTGATGTAGCCCTCGGCAAAGATGTGACGGCTGAAACGGTAACTGTTACGGGTAAAAACGGCAAGGACGGCACCATCGGCATTAACGGTAAAGACGGTGTAGACGGTATTAACGGTACGAACCGTGTGGATATTCATGTTGAAAAAGGTCAGCCGGGTGTCAACGGTACGGACGGAGTTACTCGCATTGTTTACGAAGACAAGACGGGCAACCACGAAGTGGCAACCCTGGACGACGGCATGAAGTTTGCCGGAGATAACGGTACGGTGATTTCCAAGAAACTCAACGAACGATTGGACGTTCGCGGCGGAGCTGCGGGAGCCTTGTCTGACGGAAACATCGGCGTCAACAACATAGGCGGAGTCTTAAAGGTACAGCTTGCCAAAGAAGTAACGGGACTTACGAGCGTAACAGCCGGCAATGTGAAGACGGGTACGCAAGTCTCAGGCGGCGTGACGGGTAACTACGTGACGGGCCTTGATAACAAGACGTGGAACGGTACGGCTGTTTCAGGCAGAGCAGCTACGGAAGATCAGCTGAAAGTCGTAAATGAAGCTATTAATAACGTGAGCGGTAATATGTCCGACTTCCGTTTAGTAGCCAATGACGGAAGTGCCGACGGCGCCTATTCTGTCGATGCTGACGGCAAGGTGAACTTGACGGTAGAAGATAAGAAGCATGCAGGCGTAAAAGAAACGGTTACGATAAAGGATGTGGCTTCCAAGACGGCTGTAGACAACTTGTCGAATCGCTCTGTACAGTACGATGTAACGGGCGGCGTCGTGAATAAAAACTCCGTCACCATGGCAGGCAGCACGTATGTCAACAAGACGGGCGGCACGCATATTACCAACGTAGCCTATGCAACGGGTAACGACGGAAGCGAAGTCGTAAACGTAGATTACCTGACGGATCAGGTAAATAACGCCGTAACGAATACGACGACGAATGTGACGAACAACCTGACGGCCAAGGGCATGAACTTCGTCGGTAACGACGGGCAGGTAATTCACAAAAACCTCGGTGAAACCTTGGGCATCGTCGGCGGCGGTACAAAGGCCGATTCTGAATACAGCACTACGAATATTAAGACCGTAAAAGATGTAAACGGCAATATTTCCGTCATGATGGATAAAAACCTTGTCACCGAATCCGTTCAAGTCGGAAAAGACGGAAAAGACGGCAAGATCGGTGTGAGCGGTAAGGACGGTAAGGATGCCGTAACCGTATACGGTAAGGACGGTGTAGGCCATATCGGCTTAACCGGGCCGGCAGGAACTAACGGTAAGGACGGTACGAACGGTATCGACCTGACTGTGAAGAACGGTTATGATGATGCTTCCAAGGGAATTAAGGGTGAAAAAGGTGTAGACGGTACGGACGGAATTACACGTATCGTTTATGAAGACAAGACGGGAGAGCATCAAGTTGCAACGATGGAAGACGGCATGGTCTTCGGCGGCGATACGGGAACGGATATTATTAAAAAATTGAACAATAAGGTTTCCGTTATCGGCGGTATTACAAACAGAACTCTGCTTACGACAGAGGATAATATCGGTGTCGTCTCCGACGGAACGGATAACCTGAAGGTTCGTTTGGCTAAGGACTTGAGAGGCATTACCTCTATTTCTAACGGCGATACGAAGATAACCTTGAAAGACCATTGTGAAGATGCCGTAACGATTACGGGAGGAAACGTTAACGTAACGAACAATCGCATTACGAACCTTAAAGACGGCGAAGACGAACACGATGCGGTCAATAAGGGGCAGCTTGACAAGGCTGTAGACGGGATCAAACAGGGAGCCTTCGGTGTGACGGCTGATGACGGCAAGTCGGTTAAGAAGAACTTGGGTGAAACAGTAGGCATCGGCGGCGACGGAACCAATATTTCCACGTCCGTTGAAAACGGCAAGGTTCGCGTATCTCTGAATAAGGATGTGCGCGTTGACACGGTTACGGCCAATAAGGTGACGACCGGTGATACGACAGTAACCTCTGACGGACTGGTTATTAACGGTGGCCCGTCAGTTACGAAAAACGGTATCGATGCGGGTAATAAGGTCATTACGAATGTAGCGGCAGGACGGATCGGAGCCGGCAGTACGGATGCCGTCAACGGCGGCCAACTTCATGATATGGCGGACAGTATAAGCCGTAAGGGATTCGGAGTGACTACTGATGACGGCCAGTCGATTATGAAAGGCTTGGGCGAAACGGTGGCTATCGGCGGCGACGGTACGAATGTACGCACGTCCGTAAGCGGCGGTAAGGTTGTCGTAGGCCTTTCGGACAAATTGACCATCGGCAGCGGTGCCGGAGCCGTAAGTATTGACGGTGTAAACGGCAATATCGGTGTCGGCGGAGTAAGTATAGGTCGACAAGGCGGCGGCAGCTATGTAGGCGGCTTAAGCAATACGACGTGGGACGTAAAGAACCCGAATATTACAAGCGGCAGAGCGGCAACGGAAGACCAGCTCAAGGTTGTCAGTGATAAGATTTCCGGCGGTCGAGTTTTCCAAGGCGACTGGGGTAAGGTTTCGGTCGGCCTCGGCGATACGTTAAATTTGCGCGGCAATGCGAAAAATTTATCGCGCTTGACAGACGGCAATATTGCCGTAGTATCGAATTCCGCTCAAGACGGCTACAATATTAAGTTGGCCAAGGATATTAATATGGGAGACGGTACTATTACCTTTACAACGTCGACTACGGCTCCCGAGTCAACGCCGAGAGAGATGTCAAACGGACCGGTTCTGGGTGAAGATCGTCGACCGGGCGCTCCGACCGTGACATCGTCCATGACCATGGGCGGTAGCGGTATTACCTTCACGCCTGTCGGCACTTCGACAACCGGGGTCAGACTGACCGGAACGGGTCTTAATAACGGCGGACAACAGCTTCACGGAGTGGCAGCCGGCACGCTCGATGACGATGCCGTCAATGTAAGCCAACTTCGTCGCGTACAGGTCAAGGTGGATAATGCCGGTTCCGCATCGGCAGCCTTGGCGGGATTACATCCCTTGGCTTACGATCCCATTGCACCTACACAGGTTATGGCGGCCGTCGGTTCATACGGTAACAGTACATCCGTAGCACTCGGCTTGGCTCATTACACGAATGAAAATACGTTGCTCCACGTGGGTGCATCCTTCGGACAACAGGATAACGCCGTCAATGCGGGTGTAACGTATAAGTTCGGTCGTTCGGCGGAAAAGAAAGCCATCCCCGATCGCTACAAAGCCGGTCCTATCAGCTCCGTATACGTAATGCAAGATGAAGTAACGGCACTGAAGGCTGAAAATGCCCGCATTAAGCACCATGAAGAAGAGTTGACTGAAGCGTATCGGAAGGTTCAGGCCGACAATGAAGAAATGAAGGCTCAAATTGCCCTCTTAATGGAAAAAGCGGGTCTGAAATAAGTGAGAGAAACGGGGGCTCCCGGCTTCGGCCGGGGGCAAACCTCGCAAGGAGGATGCTATGTTGAAAAAACTGATTACTGCAGCCTTGGCCTTATCTGTCAGCGTTACGGCCTATGCTGCCGCCGACCCCTTATCCCAACCGGCACCGTCGAATCGGGATTTGACGGCGGTTCAGGAAATGACGGCTATTGTCGTTCCGAATGCGGAAGTGCATAAGGAATTACAACAATTTACGACCTTACAGGCACAAAGAGGCGGGCAGTTGGTCAAGGAAGTCGGTGTGGGCGTAAAATCCGAACAGGGTTGGTATAACGATCAGGTTCTGCAGTACATGTACGTTCGCGTCAATCTGTATCGTGACAGTCATGGCTGGAAGGAAGAAGCGTACGGTAAACAGGCGGTCTATAAACTTTATCATGACTATGAAACGTTTTTTGCTACTCATTCCTATGTAACGCCGGAGAATAAGGCTATGTATGAACAAGACTTCCTGAATGTTTTGGCTGACAATACCCGACAAGTCGAAAACAATGAATTGCGGTTCTATTTAAATGAAACGGTACTCTTTTCACTGCAGGCCGGTATGGATGCGGATAGACAATTAATTTCGCCCTATGAAGAAGGACGTATCGTAAATTTACGTCAACAATTATAATAATTATATAATGTAATATAAGAGGAGCTTCTCATCAAAGAGGCTCCTTTTTATATTGCTTTAAAAGTGTATAAAGTAAAGTAATAGGTGTCGGCATGGGTATGTGAAAGTTTTATAAGGTTTAGAAGAATAACTATGCTATACTTATTAAAGTAGCATTTACAGTGATGATAAAATAAAAGGGGATAGAAGATAGATGCTGTCCTGTTTTTGCGAAAACGAACTAGAGATGCATACAAATCGGGTTTAAAATTTAAAATGCGTATTTGCACAATTATATACATAATATAAGGAGGATGATATTGTGCTGGAACGTTTAAATGCGTTACCCGTTTCATCGTTTCACTATAAGCTGTTGGTGGTTGCAGGAATCGGTTGGGTTTTTGATTCCATGGATACGGGGCTTATTGCGTTTGTATTGCCCTTGCTTATCAAAGAATGGGGGCTTTCGGCTACTCAGGCGGGGATGCTCGGCAGTATCGGCCTTGTCGGCATGGCCCTGGGAGCCGTAGCGGCAGGAACCTTAGCCGACAGAGTGGGGCGGAAAACCGTATTTTCCGTCACCATCGTGTTGTACAGCTTGGCTACGGGATTGTGTGCCGTAGCACCGAATTATGAGTTACTCGTTCTTTTTCGCTTTTTGGTAGGGCTGGGACTGGGCGGTGAGTTGCCCGTAGCGGCTACGCTGGTGACCGAATACGTTCCGGGGCGTGCCAGAGGTCGTTTTATGGTACTCTTGGAAAGCTTCTGGGCCGTCGGCTGGTTGTTGGCAGCCCTTATCGCCTACTTTATTATTCCCGTGACGGGATGGCGTACAGCCTTTCTCATCGGAGCCTTACCGGCCTTATATACCATGGTTATTCGTATGCACTTACCCGAATCGGTTCGCTATCTTTTAAAAAAGGGAAAAATAGAAGAAGCCCGAAAAATCGTTTCTTCCTTGGAAGAACGTTGCCATATGGAACCTCGTCCCCTTGAAGTGACGGAGAAGGATGTGGCGGAAGAAACTAAAGGCTCCTTTACGTCTCTTTGGACAAGCCGTTTTATTAAACGAACCGTCATGCTCTGGCTCGTGTGGTTCGGCATCGTTTTCAGCTATTACGGTGTCTTTATGTGGCTTCCTTCCCTTGTATTTAAACAAGGATTTACGGTAGTCAAAACTTTTGAATATGTCCTCGTCATGACTTTGTCACAGCTGCCGGGATATGCAGCGGCGGCTTGGCTCGTCGATCGACTGGGACGGCGCTATACCTTGTCCCTGTTTTTGTTGGGCAGCGGCATAGCCAGCTACTTTTTCGGACACGCTGAGACTGTTACGGCACTGCTTTGTTGGGGAGCGACCATGTCTTTCTTCAATCTCGGTGCCTGGGGCGTTATATATACTTATACACCTGAACTCTATCCGACGGAGATTCGCGGTCTGGGTTGCGGCTGGGCTACGGGATTCGGTCGTGTAGGCGGTATGGTGGCACCTCTTCTTGTAGGAGCCCTTTTGACCGATGCTTGGGACATGGGACATATATTCTATATCTTCGCCGGTGTATTTGTACTTATTTCCTTTATTGTCCTTACCTTGGGAAGGGAAACGAAGCGAAAAGAATTGGAAAGTTTGTCGTAAACAAGACGAAGAATTCATGTAATCCGGAACGGGAACTCCTGTATGATACAGGGGTTCCCGTTTTTTACAGCATTATAACCGAGTAACATGGAATGAAACGTAACGGATAATCGAATGTTATAAAACTGTAACAGAATGAAAAATAAACGGAAATAAATTAATGGTAAAATCTTAGCGAAATATAAATTATATTCCGTTTTAGAATGACGTGAATATAAAAATGTGTATGGCATATGAGAGGGTGGTATGGGTAGAAAGAGTATGCACGAAAAATAAATAATAACACAAAAGAATATGGAGTCCGTATTTGGTGAGAAGAAGTTCCGGGGGGTGGGAGAAACGCGGACAACAAGCTCCGACCTTACTGTATGCGGTATTATCGCATATTGGAAAGGTCTTTTTTTATAAAAAAACAAGAGCTTGTCATCATGAATAAATTTGATAACCTCATCAAAAAACATGAGTTCAACTCATTCATGAATTACTAACGGAAAACGATTACTATCTTGAAATAATAGAAAAAGTTTTGTAAAATAACATGCACGTAAGTTATTAAAAAATTGAGCTCATGGCGAAAGTTTCGTTTATGCGACGAAACGAAAGGTTAAAAACCTGTAACATCGACAATTGTATGTTTATATCGTTATTTTTTGGAAAGGAAGGTAATGTGAAGAATGAATAAGGTTTTTAAGATTGTTTGGAGTAAGTCTAAACAGTGTTATGTAGTTGTGTCGGAATATGCCAAGTCAAACGGCGGCAAGAAGAAGGTGTTGGCAACCGTCTTGGCAGGTCTCATGATGGCCGGCGTTGCCGGCGGTTTAGCACCGCAGCAGGCTTTGGCAGGTGACGATTACAGTAATAGTGCTATCAATATTGAACCGAACGGTCTTTATCCGGCTTATCGTAACAAGGGTGTTAATAAAAATGCCATTGCTATTGGCGGCCAGAATAATGTTACAGGAACTCCCGGAAACGGTCGTATTGCTCTCGGTTTCGGGAATACGGCCAGCAAAGATTCGTCCGTAGCTATCGGTAGCAGTAACGAAGCTGTAGGCGGCGGATCTACGGCTATCGGCGTTGATGCACATGCCGGAGAAGCTGTACAGAATGGTGTGACGATCGGCGGTTCCGTAGCTCTCGGTAATTCCGTATGGGCTGTGAATGCGGCAGCCGTAGCCATCGGGACTCACGTCAATGCGTCGGGGACTGCGGCCGGTGCATACTCTACCGCTATGGGCAGCAAGACCGATGCAACGGGGTTCGAGTCTGTTGCAATCGGTACGTTAGATAAAGCGACAGGCACTCAGGCTGTTGTTGTCGGTGCGGAAAATGAGGCAACGGCAACCAATGCTACTGCTATCGGCAGTAAAAATACAGCCACTCAGCAGGCAGCTACGGCACTCGGTACGTGGACTAATGCGACGGGACTTCGCTCGACGGCTGTGGGTGTGAATGCGGCTGCCAGCGGACAGAGCTCTCAGGCTATGGGCGACCATGCGGAAGCAACAGGCTTCGGTGCAACGGCTGTGGGCAAGGCGGCTAAAGCCAAAGCCCAAAGTGCCGGTGCTTTCGGTGATACGGCTAATGCGACGGGTGTTCAGTCATTAGCGGCCGGCTACAGCACGACGGCAACTAGCGAAGATTCCAACGCTATCGGTAGCCGTACTTCATCGACAGGTAAGTATGCGACAGCCGTAGGTACGGAAGCGAATGCGAGCGGAGAAAGCGGTTTTGCAGCCGGTGCGAAAATCAATGCTACGGGCAATCAGTCAACGGCTGTCGGTTATAATTCGACGGCTTCGGGTGCCGGTTCGGTAACCTTGGGTAGAGATGCTACGGCATCGGCTACAGGTGCTTATGCAATGGGTTACGGGGCGAATGCCACCAATACCAGCGCATTTGCTATCGGCAGCAAGGCCAATGCAGGAGCTTACGGCTCTATGGCTATCGGCAAAGGTGCTACGACAAAGGCTCAGGATGCTACGTCGACTTATTCCTATTCCGGTACGGGTGGTGCTGTAGGTGCGAGCGGCTACAATACGGAAACGTCGACTATTCACAGCGGTGCAGGAACGAATACGGCATCTGATACATATAATGCCGGTGATACGTTGGCTATCGGTACCAATGCGACTGTAAGTGAACAGTCCAACGAAACGGTAGCCATCGGTAAAGACAGTTCGGCAGAGAAGAACACTCATTATTCGACGGTTATCGGTCAGGGGGCTCAGGCCAGAGAAGGTGCTTCGGACAGTACGATTATCGGTCACGGTGCGTACTCGGCAGCCAGAGAATCCGTAGCTATCGGCAGAACCGCTAATGTATCGGGAACGAACAGTGTACGTTCCACGGCTATGGGCTGGGGTGCACAGGTTTCGAACGCTTATGATGCGGTGGCTCTCGGTGCCGGATCTCAGACCAGCGTCAACGGCGGTGTAGCCCTCGGTGCGGGAGCGGTTGCGTCGAGAGATACGTCGGATCTTAAATCCCTTCCTTATGATGCGGCTTATGCAAACGGTGGAGCTATTCATACTCGGAAGTATAATTCTCCTGCACGTACGTCCGGTGCTACTCAGTCTGCCGTTTCGGTCGGCAATGATAACGACAAACGCCAGATTATCAACGTAGCCGGCGGTTCCGACGACTACGATGCCGTCAACGTGGCTCAGTTGAAGAATGTCGGTGTTATTGTAAAAGGCAATACGGGAAAATCGGACTTCCTCGTTCACGACGGTTCTCTGAAGGTTGAAGGAACCGGACGTATCAGCACCGTAGCAGCCGATGACGGTACGAAAGATTCAAAAATTACATTGAGCTTTGACGACTCGGGCTTGGCTAATACGAGTTTAACCAATATTACCAATGACGGTAAAAAGACGATTACAGGCCTCGGTACTATTGTTAAAGCCGGTGATAATGTAACGGTTACGTCTACCTCCGATGCGACGACGGGACAAAAGACCTATACGGTCAGCACGACAAGCCCCGTAGTTTATACGGATAAGGACGGCAACAAGGTATACCTCCACGACGACGGTAAGTTCTACACGTCTGCGACGGGCGGCACGGAAGTGAATAATTCCAACGTTATTGCTTCCTTTAAGGATCCGAGCGGAGCCACGACGGGCGGTACTATGATCGTCAATAACGTGGGCAGCGCTATTTCCAACCATACGACTCCGGGCGTGACGTCGCCTACGTACCTCGATAAACTCGATGCGGCGGCAGGCGATACGAAGACGCAAAATGCAGCGGTCAACGTAACGGACTTAAAGAACACGGCAGACGGCTTGACGGAAAAGGGTCTCAAATTCGATGCCAACTCGGGCGGCGTAAAGACGAATAAGCTCGGTTCTACAGTTAAGGTTCAAGGCGAAGGTGCTAAAGCCGATACGGAATACAGCGGCAAGAACGTTAAAACCATCATTAATCAAGACAGCGTCGGTAATACGACCATTGATGTAAAGCTCGATAAAAACCTGGAAACGGATACGATTACGGCAACGGGTAAAGACGGTAAAGACGGCAAGATCGGTATTAACGGTCATGACGGCGTAACGACGACCATTACGGTAACTCGTGACGGAAAGCCGGGCGTAGACGGAGCACCGGGAACGACGACGACTCGCGTTGTATACGAAAAGCCGGACGGCAGTAAAGAAGAAGTGGCAACACTAAACGACGGCATGAAGTACGCAGGCGATGACGCTCAGGGTACGGATAAGACCAAAGTCGTTAAGAAGAAGCTCAACGAAACGCTCGATATTATCGGCGGAGCGGACGCTACGAAGTTAACGGACGACAACATCGGTGTTAACAACGACGGAAACGGCAAGCTCAAGGTACAGCTTTCCAAGAACCTGAAAGATATTAATACCATTAAAAACGGCGGCACGACGATTACGCTTAACACCACTCCGGGCGGCGCAAGCAATACGCCGGCAGTGGTTATCAGCGGCGGCAACCTGAGCATGGACGGTAACAAGATTACCAACGTAGCTCCGGGTGAAATCAGCAGCACGTCGACAGAAGCCGTAAACGGCTCGCAGCTTTATAAGTTAAAGGCGGAAGAACGTCACATTCGTCCGACAAACGTACCGACAGGCTCGACGGAAACGACGCAGACAACAGGTACGGATGCCGTTTACAAGTACGATGCGACAACGAAGAAAGTTACGTTGGTATATAACGACGGAAACGGCACGGCTGTGAACGACACGAAGGCGGTTATCGACTTCTCCGACCTGGCTACAGGCGGCAGCGGCACGAATACGACTGTCGAATCGACAGACGGTACGGTCAAAGTAACGGATAACGGTACGTCACCGGACCACAAGTATGACTTGGCAGTCAACTCGCAGAAGGTCGTAAACAACGCACAACTTCCCGTAACGTACACGAAGGCGGACGGCACGAAGGTATATCTGCATAACGACGGCAACTTCTACGATGATAAAGCAGAAGGCCAAGGCAACTTGGTAGCGAAGTCGGATGTTATTGCGTCCATGAACGACGGCAACAACTCGACGACGGCTCCGATGCGTCTGAACAACGTAGCAAGCTCGATCTCCAACCAGACGGGCGCTACGTTCCTGGATAAACTCGACGCGGCTAATACGAACAACCCGAGCAGTGCCGTTAACGTATCGGACTTGAAGAACACGGCCGACGGCTTGACGGACAAGGGTCTTAAGTTTGATGCCAACTCGGGCGGCGTGAAGACGAACAAGCTCGGATCGACGGTTAAGGTACAAGGTGCGGGCACAAAAGCCGACACGAACTATGACGGTTCGAACATCAAGACGTTCATCGACCAGGATGCAAGCGGCAACACGACGATTGACGTGAAGCTCGATAAAGACCTGAAGACCGAAACGATTACGGCAGCCGGCAAGGACGGCAAAGACGGCAAGATCGGTATTAACGGTCATGACGGCGTCACGACGACCATTACGGTAACTCGTGACGGCAAGCCGGGACTTGACGGAGCACCGGGAACGACGACGACTCGCGTTGTATATGAAAAGCCGGACGGCGGTAAAGAAGAAGTGGCAACACTGAACGACGGCTTACGCTTTACGGGTAACAACACGTCTACGGAAAACAAACATAAGCTCAACAGCTTGGTTAAGGTTAAGGGCGAAGGCGTAACGGAAGCGGAAGCGAATGCCTTCGACAGTGCGGCAGGCAATATCGCAGTGGTAGCAGACGGCACGGATACGTTGACGATTAAGCTGAACAAGAATGTAAAAGGCTTGAATACGGTAGAAACGAAGACGATCCAGTTGGGCGATCCTGCAGGTAACCACACGACGATTAACTACGCAGGCGACCGCATTACGTACACGACGCCGGATACGACGCCGGGTGCAACACCGGGCTCTACGGTAACGCATAAGGTAGCGAACCTGGAAGATGAACTTCACATCAAACCGGGTACATATACGCCGAATGCAGCCGGTAAGGTAACCCTTACCTACGTAGACGGTAACGGCAACGACGTAGCAGGAAAGACGGCTGTTGTCGACCTGAGCAGCTTCACACCGGCAAGCGGTATGGGCAAGTGGGTAGCTAAGTCTGCTGCAGGCGAAGGTACACACTCGGGTGATACGACTCAGGATATTACGGACAGCAAGGCTGTTGAATTCCAGGCAGGAAAGAACGTCACCATTACCCAGACAAACGACGGCGCAGGCAATACGGTTATTAAGTACGGCTTGAGCGACGAAATCGAAGTGGGTAAAGAAGGCGCGCCGGGAGCACCGGGCAAAGACGGTAAAGTAGGCGTTAAGGGTGCAGACGGTTCGGCAGTTGTGATTAACGGCAAGGACGGCTCTATCGGCTTGAACGGCACAAACGGCCGCGACGGCATTACCATCCAAGGTAAAGACGGAGCTAAAGGTCTTGACGGTACGAACACGACGCGTATCGTATACCATGACGAAACGAACAATAAAGACCATGAAGTGGCAACACTCGACGACGGCATGAAGTTTGCCGGTGACGACGGTCAAACGGATTCTTCGAAGGTTATCAGCAAGAAACTCAATACGGTTGTCGACATTGTCGGCGGTGCTGATAAGACGAAGCTTACGGATAACAATATCGGCGTCAATAACGTAAACGGCAAGCTTAAAGTACAGCTTTCCAAGGACCTTGATTTGACAGCCGGCGGCAGTGTCAAGATGGGTGATACGACGGTTAACAACGGCGGCATTACCATTAAGGCACCGACAAGCGGCACGACGACGGATGTTCATCTCGGATCTGACGGCCTCAACAACGGCGGCAATAAGATTACGAACGTTGCTAAAGGTACGGCCGATACGGATGCTGTTAACGTAAGCCAGTTGAAAGATGCCAAGAGTGAATTGAAGGCTGATGAACGCCACATTAAGCCGGGAACTTATACTGTTGACAGCAACGGTAAGGTAACTATGACCTATGTGGACGGCAACGGTCACGACGTAGCTAATGAAAAAGCGGTTATTGAAGGCATTGCCAAGAACGACTTGTCAAATATTACAAACGACGGCAAGAATGTTATTACGAACCTTATCGACATGGAAAACGGTAATAACACGACCGTTTCCTCTCGTAAGGATGCAACAGGCAAGAAGATCTTCAAGGTCGACGTAGATTTGTCGGCTACGAATCGGAAGGTTGATACGGCCGCTACAGGTACGGGTTCCGTGGCATCGGGCAGTGCTGCCGGTGCAGCTGTAGTCAATAAGGGCACGCAGTTCGTTGCAGGCGACAACATGGTTGTTAAACGCGAAACTATGAGCGGCAACGATACGGATCAGAAGATTACGTATGCTCTGAACCCGAACTTGCAGAACATTAAGTCCATCAGCAGCGGTACGACAACGAGTAATGCTCCGCGTATCGACTTCGGCTCCAACACGGTAACGATTAATAACGGTAATTTGAGCCTGGGCGGTAACAAGATTACCAACCTGGCACCGGGCACAAGCTCGACGGATGCCGTAAACCTCAGCCAGTTGGAAGGCGCTCGTACGAAGGTTACATCCAATGACGGATCCGTAACTGTTACGAGAAACGAGAATACGACGACGAAGGAAATTACTTATGACCTTCATGTAGCAGGCGGTAACGGTACTCCGGATCCGACTATTTACAATCGTCTCAACAACCTGGGTGATGAAATCCAGACAGTCGGTGCATTAGGAGCCGCATTAGGCGCACTGAAACCGATTCAGTACGATCCGTTGGAACCGACTCAGATTATGGCCGGCTACGGTAACTATCGCGGTACCTCGGCTTTGGCTTTAGGGGTAGCTCATTACAGAAACGAATCGCTCATGATGCATGCAGGCATGTCCTGGGCAGGCGGTTCAAGCCACATGATGGCTAATGCCGGTGTTACGTGGAAACTCGGTCACCGCGATCCGGAAACGGCTATTGCCGACCGCTATCGTCGCGGCCCGATCAGCTCGGCTTACGCATTACAACAGGAAATGGCGGCAGTGAAAGAAGAAAATCAGGGCTTGAAGGGTGAAGTAGCCGATTTGAAGAGCGAAAATGCGGAAATGAAGAAGAATATCGCTATGTTAATGGCGAAACTCGGCATGTAATTCAGCGGCTTTTATAACAGGTAGGGCCTCGCAAGAGGCCCGTCGCCTGTTAACTTGAGACTTGATACTAAAGAAGAGGAGTATAGACATGAAAAAATCTATCTTGTCTGCTTTCACGGCAGCACTTGTTTTAGGAACGGCTTTTGCCGGTACATCCGTACAGGCATTGCACGATCCCTTGCTTAGTAAAAATCCCGAAACGACACCGCAACTCGGCACAGTCGTACTCGTAAAGGTTCCGAATCAGGAAGTTAAGGACTCGGTACACGCTTTTGCACAGGCTTGGCAACATGCGACAACACGTATTGCCGAAGTAAAGGCAAAGCAGGCTGAAGGCAAAGAGTTGACAAAAAATGAAAAGAAATGGCTCGAATCCAATCGAGTCAACAATTACGGCGACTATTTCCGTACGGACATTTATTCGTATGTCCACGGTCTTGAATTCGTAATGAACTGGAATGCCGAAAACGACGGTATTCAGGAATACAACTATGAAACCATGCCCGGTAAGGATCCGAAAACGGGTACGGACATGAAGCACGGCTATACAAACAGCTATGGCTGGAATGTCATGCGCGGTATGGCTGACAGACTTATTGAGATTACAAAAAAACAGCAGGATGAAGGCGGCGTAAAGAGTGATGAAGAAGCAGCCGCTTTGGAAAATGCGATTCTCACTGTCATGGTTGAAGACCAGGAACATGTAGCCAATGAAGAACTGCGCCATTATATGAATGAAGGCGTATGGTTTACGACAAAACAGGTCGTAAAAGACAAACATATTACGGAACCGACCGAACAGGAAGACCATACAGTCGATTTGTGGCAGGCTATAAACCGTAAATAAGCGGATATAAACTGTCCGTTTGATGAAAGTCGAAAAACCGCGATGAAAATCGCGGTTTTTTGCTGTTTAGGCATGTACCCGTTCTTGTCTTTCCGCGGCGTATCTTGTACAATTAAAAACGGAGTGTGATTACGATGCATGTAGTAATGGTGGAACCGGAAATTCCCGGGAATACGGGTAATGTTTCCCGCCTTTGTGCGGCTAACCATATAACCTTACATTTAGTAAAACCCTTGGGGTTTTCGTTGGAAGATAAGTATCTTAAGCGGGCCGGTCTCGATTATTGGGATCTTCTCGATTTACATGTACATGAGAATTTTGAGGAAGTTCAGCAACAGTATCCGAACAGCAGATATTTTTATTTGACGACCAAATCGGATAAGTCGTACACGGATATTGTCTTTAGAGAAGATGATATGCTGGTTTTCGGTAAGGAAACGAAGGGGCTTCCTGAAGATTTGTTAAAACGAAATGCGGATTACTGTTTTCGCATTCCTATGATTGATAAGGCACGGAGTTTAAACCTGTCGAATGCCGTGGCCATTGTTTCGTATGAAGCGTTACGACAATTGGGTTTCCCGGGAATGACGGGCGGTAAGGGTATAGAAAATTTGTAAATGAGGTGCGGCATGGAAGACGTATTTGTAAAAGCCGATGCATTGGCTAAGGCTGTAGGAGAATGTGAAGACTATAAGAATCTTCTCGCTGCGGGAGAAAAGTTGGCAGCCGAAGAAAGTACGCGAAAAAACGTGCGCGACTATCTGATTTTACAGGCTAAGTTAGCTTATGCACAGTCTATGGGCGACAAACCGGTAAAAAAGAAAATCGAAGAATTAAATCGATTAGCCGATATTATTAAAAATAAGCCGACGGCTATGGAATACTTGCAGGCGTATAATACGTGGCAGTCGAAGGCCGGCGAAATTTATCAGATTATACAGAATTCCATGGCGGAAGGGATGAGCATTCTTGACCAGTAAGGCAGTTGAAAAGTTCACGGAATGCCTCGGTGCCGAGATTCCTAAGGATCGAATTTATCGGGACGAACCTATGCGTGACCACACGACCTTTGCCGTCGGCGGACCGGCAGATGTTCTCGTCTTACCGCATTCGGTAAAGGAAATGTCTCTGGCCATTCGGGCGGCTCGCTCTTTGGAACTGCCCGTAACGGTTCTCGGCGGCGGTTCCAATGTTCTTGTTCTGGACGGCGGAATACGCGGCGTCGTCATTCAGCTCAATGAGATGAAGCGAACCCTTTCATGCCACGGCAATCGTATTCACGCCGCCTCAGGTTACATGTTGGCCGACGTATGCGAATTTGCTTATGAAAACGGCCTTACAGGAGCGGAATTTGCCTGCGGCATTCCCGGTACCTTGGGCGGTGCCGTCTTTATGAATGCCGGAGCTTACGGCGGTGAAATGAGTCAGATAGTTTCCCGTGTACGTACGGTAAACGGTCACGGCGGAGTGACGACCTATGAAAAGGGCGAGTTCGGGTTTTCTTACAGAAAGAGCATTTTTCAGAAATTGCAGGAATATGTGGTAGATGTGGAGTTGTCTTTACAATACGGCGATAAAACCGAGATCAGAGCGACGATGGATGATTTAACGGAACGTCGTACGTCGAAGCAACCTTTGGAAATGCACAGTGCGGGCAGTACCTTTAAGCGTCCGCCGGGGTACTTTGCCGGTACGTTAATCGACCAGACGGGGCTTAAAGGGTTATCGCACGGTGATGCGGAAGTGTCGGAGAAGCATGCGGGCTTTGTCGTTAATCGCGGTCATGCTACGGCGGCAGATGTTTTAGCCGTCATTCGTGAAGTTCAGAGGCGTGTGGAAGAAGCTCACGGCGTGACTTTAGAGACGGAAGTGCGTATTATGGGAACACCTTAATGTAATAAGCGGTAAAACGAGCGGTTGTCGGCCTTGTGTTGAGGACCGCTTTTTGTTTGGCTATGGTCGGTATATGTGCTATACTATTACAGTTATATAAAAATTGAAGTTTTTCTGTTTTTCTGAATGGGAGAGGAAATATATATGGAACGTCAGGATATTCGCAATATTGCTATTATCGCTCACGTCGACCACGGTAAGACTACACTTGTCGATGCGATGCTCAAACAAAGTCACGTTTTCCGGTCTAACGAAAAGGTTGCGGAACGTGTCATGGATTCGGGGGACATCGAACGGGAACGAGGCATTACGATTTTATCCAAAAACACGTCGGTTATGCATGACGGCGTAAAAATAAATATTGTCGACACCCCGGGCCATGCCGATTTCGGCGGCGAAGTGGAACGAGTTTTGAACATGGTTGACGGTGTATTACTTCTTGTCGATGCGTTTGAAGGCCCTATGCCGCAGACCAAGTATGTATTGCGTAAGGCTTTGGAACAAAATTTAAAACCCATCGTGGTCATTAATAAGATTGATAAGCCTGATGCGCGTGTTGCGGAAGTAGAAGACGAAGTCCTCGAATTGTTCATGGAATTGGATGCCAATGATGAACAACTTGATTTCCCCGTTATTTATGCCAACGGCCGTGATGGTATTGCCAAGACGGATATGGCAGATGAAGGTACGGACTTGCAGCCCCTATTTAAGGCGATTATCGACCACTGCCCGTGCCCGAAGGGCGATTTGGAAGGACCTTTGCAGTTCATGGTTACTACCTTGGACTACGATGATTATGTCGGTAAAATCGCTATCGGTCGAATCGTTCGCGGCAGTATGAAACCGAATCAGAACGTGCTTCTCGTCGACGGTGAGAGCCAGAGAAAGGCTAAAATTTCCCGAGTGTATACGTATGAAGGCTTGAATCGTGTAGAACGGGAAGACGGGGCCTCGATGGGGGATATTGCCTGCATCGTCGGCATTCCCGATATAAAAATCGGTGAAACCGTTGCCGATCCGACGAATCCCGAAGCTTTGCCGAAAATCGATATTGACGAACCGACACTGTCCATGATTTTTTATGTTAACGACAGTCCCTTTGCCGGTCAGGAAGGCGATTTTGTTACGAGCCGTCATTTGCGAGACCGACTTTTCCGCGAAGTGCAGACCAATGTCAGCCTGCGTGTAGAAGAAACGGGATCTGCCGATGCTTTTAAGGTATCGGGTCGCGGTGAATTGCATATTGCCGTTCTCATTGAAGAAATGCGTCGTCAGGGCTATGAAATGCAAATCGGTAAGCCCAGTGTTATTACAAAAGAAATTAAAGGTCAGAAGTGCGAACCTCTCGAAGCCTTGACCATCGACGTGCCTCAGGAATTTATGGGGGCCGTTATGGAACGGTTGGGTACGCGTAAGGCCGAAATGGTCAACATGGTCGATATTGCCGGCTATACACGGTTGGAATTTATTATTCCGGCTCGCGGACTCATCGGTTTCCGTAGTGAGTTTTTAACGGCTACGAAGGGTAACGGTATTATGTACCATGTCTTCCACGGTTATGCCCCTTGGAAGGGAGATATTCCCGGTCGTACGCGCGGCAGTCTCGTTGCCTTTGAAGCGGGCGAAACAACGGCTTACGGTATTTATAACTTGCAGGACCGAGGCACTATGTTCATTTCGCCGGCTCAGGAAATCTATCTCGGCCAGGTTATCGGTGAAAGTAATCGTGACGTAGATATTGATGTCAATCCGTGCAAGAAGAAACATCTCAGCAATACGCGTTCTTCCGCATCGGATGAGGCTCTCCGTCTTGTGCCGCCTCGCATCATGAGTTTGGAACAGGCCTTGGAATGGATTAATGACGACGAACTCGTAGAAGTTACACCGAAAAGTATTCGGTTGCGTAAGGCTATTTTGGATAAACATGACCGCAAGAAAGCGGCTAAAAAAGGATAAGCAAAAAAGAGTTACGACTTCGGTCGTAACTCTTTTTAAGTATGGTGGCGAATGTCTTTGCTTATAGAGGACTGTCTTTTTTACATAACATTTGTAAGTCTCGGCCCAGCTCGCAGAGTGTATTTATATCTGCCGTTGTACTGGTACCGAAGATATTGAGGCTTTTTGTACCTTTTATAGTTGTAAATGATTTATTTCTGCCTATAAAGGTTATTGCCTGCTCATCCGTACGGATTGTCAGCTTCAGGCAGGAAATTCGTTTTTGAGGGCTATAATGCAGCTGACAGCTTTGAAGGGGACCGCTTAACAGGATAGTTGCGTTGTTTCGAACCGTGACGGTTCGGTCGTTCAGTTCAACCGTGTATGTTTTCAATAATGCCCGTTGTATCTTCTTTACCGAGTACCAAGCGGTGTATACTGCAAAAATCGTAAGAAATATGTATAGGACAGTCTGTCCGGGCAGTGTTTTGTGTGCCGGCAGGTAAAACAGGAATAAGTTTATAAGTAATATGTTCAGACCGAAACAGAACGGTAAGGTCAGAGCTGTGAGTATTTCCGATTTTTCACTTCCTGCCGTAAATACGTATTGTTTCATACAGTGTCCTTTCGTGCGGATGTCATGGAGATATTAAGTAAATTATAACATTCGCATAAAAAACGGGGAACTGTGCATATGACAGAGCGGCTCAATGGTGGTATGATAAGAAAGTACTTCATGAATATTAATCGGATTAGGGGGACTTATCATGAAAAAAAGAATTATCGGTGTAGTCGGAATGGGTCATGTAGGTGCTCATGTAGCTTTTGTATTGGGCATGCGAGGTGCCGCCGATGTAGTTAAAATTTGCGATATAAATGAACAGAAGGCTATCAGCGAACGTCAGGATTTGATGGATGCCGTCCTTTTCATGCCGCATCATGTAGATTATGTGATTGCAAAGTATGAAGAATTGGGTGATTGCGACATTATCATTAATGCCATGGGCAAGGTTGAATTGTGTGCGACGGGCAGTCGTGATGATGAAATGGGATTTACAGTACCGGGTGTAGCCGATTATATTCCCAAGATTATGAAGGGCGGATTTGACGGCTATTTCATTAATATTACCAATCCGTGCGATGTTGTTACTCATCTGATTCGCGAAAAGAGCGGATTGCCGTCTCACAAGGTTATGGGTACGGGTACAGGTCTTGATACGTCTCGTCTGGTTAGTGCTATTTCTCAGCAGACGGGGATTGATCATCATTCTTTCACGGCCTTCATGTTCGGAGAACACGGCAATTCTCAAATGACTCCCTGGTCTCTTGTTAAATTTGCCGGTCAACCTTTTGAAGAATTGGCTGAACATGATGAACGCTTCCGTTTTGATAAGGCGGAACTTCAAGAGCGTGCTATTAAGGGCGGTTGGTATACCTTTATGGGCAAGCGTTGTACTGAATACGGCATTGCTTCTACGGCCGTACGCATGGCTGAAGCTATTCTTCATGATGAAAAGGGGATTATGGCGGCCAGTGTCGAATTGGACGGCCAATACGGAGAAACGGGTATTTATGCCGGTGTACCTGCCGTTATCGGAGAAAACGGCGTAGAACAGGTTATGGAATACAATTTAACGGCTGAAGAATTGAAAAACTTTAAAGAATGTTGCCAGAAGATACGTGACAACATTGCTAAGGCCGACGCTTTATTGGCTAAATAAGCGAGATATATTTTTATATGTCCTTATATACAGAAAAAAAGAGACCGTCTGTTTGAACTGCACCCCAAAAATTGGACACAATTTTTGGAGGTGCAGTTTTTTAT